>Ga0180014_1000158_pt1 | contig 19246 bp, 34 predicted proteins | sample KR13_S1_MetaG_FD_116507 | JGI IMG/M metagenome (GOLD analysis project Ga0180014, IMG submission 116507) | Groundwater microbial communities from the Olkiluoto Island deep subsurface site, Finland - KR13_S1_MetaG | ecosystem: Environmental > Aquatic > Deep subsurface > Groundwater | place... | reverse complement strand
GGGTACGACCGCAACGGGGTTATGAAGGACTGCCACTTCGACCCGGACTTCCTGGGGATGGGGTGCGCGGTAATCGCTATGAACACCCGCGATGAGTACAGGGTGGACAACAACCTCAACAACCTGTGGTGTAACGGGTGCGACGAGTATGTGTGGCCGGACAAGTTCGGCGACGAGGACGTGCAGGCAGACGCTGAAGAGGTGGCCAACTACAACGAGTCTTACAGAGGGGAAGGCCGGAGTTCTCTGACGTTCATTGACCTCGAAAGCAGTTGCATCTCCGATATGACGGAAGCGCTCAAGGACGAGGGGATGACAGAGAAGGCAGAGGACTGGATGGAAGAGGAAGGAATCTTTCATATCGTGGGCGAGGCCGTTGACGACCTGTACCTTGAGCAGGTGTTCTCTGTGGCGTCGAGCAAGCCGGACATAGCCAGGGCAACGCTTGATGAGTGCGGGGAAGGCTTCTTCTGGAACAACCCCTTCACAACCGTGTCGGCAGTGGGAATCCTCCGGCAGTTGATACGCAACGAACTCGTCCGTGTGCTTGAGTTGAAACTGAAGGGCTGGGAGCAGGCAGAGGCAATCTGACCGGAACCGCGACGAAAACGAGGTGTGTGATGGAGTTGGTGATTGAGGCATACGACAGCCAGGACGACTGGGATTATATTGGCCTGGCGAAGGTGAAGATCACCCCTGAGTTGTACGACAGGGTCAAGGAGCTCTACAAGGTGGTAAAAGAGCTAGGCGTACAGAGTATAACGGAGGCCAGTTACATACCCGACTGGTATAGGGGGGTAGACAAGCTGATGACGCCTGCGGAGAGGCTGGAGGAGACACCCGAGTGGGTGAACGCAAGGTGCGTGGAGCTTGTGGTCACATGGTACGGGGGCTTCAGGTGGCAGGGATATGTCAAGCATACTGACGTGATGGTACATACCGAGACCCTGTGTATCGGAAATATGGACGAGGGTGCTATCTACTGGAGGAGGGCGGGATGAGCTTGAAGTTGGAGCTGGAGGTTACTGACAACGACGGGTGGTGTGATGACACGGCAACGATCGCCCAGGTAGAGATAACGCCAGAACGAGCGCGGAGGATACTGGTGCTTCAGAAGGCGGTCAAGGAGCTCGGCGTTTTCGAGATAACAGAGTTCAACTACACGGCGCGGTGGTTGAAGGGGGCGTACGTAAACGACCCGCCAGAGGCACGGAAGGAGCAACACTTGGAAGAGGTAACGTGCGAATGTAACTGCTTGGTAGTTTCAGACGATTACTTCAAGTGGACTGCTTTCCTCAAACACACATCAGTAGAGATGAAAACAGACCTGGTCAAGATTTCTGAGGTAGAAGAATTGGCGAAGGAGGAAGTGTGAGCAAGTCGACGTTGAAGGAATTAGAAGATAGGGCAGTCGAGACCGTCAACAAAGTAAAGGAGAAGATGAAGAAGGGCGACAGCGCCTATGACACAGTGTGGGACTTGATACACAATACCTCATGGGAGGTGGCGGGGGCGATAGAGGACGACAATCTCCTGGCGCTTGCCGGGGAACACAGGTTCGTTTTCTTAAGAGCTCCTGGAGAAGAGAATGAGATGGTCTACGAGGGGCTTACCTTCGACCTTCTCTCTCCGAGGGAACTTATGTTTTTCAACGTCAAGGCGCACCTCCAGGACGTGCTAATCGAACGGACGATGGCGGTCTGCCCAGAGTGCGGGAGCCCAATAAAGTTCGTGCAGTACGGGTCTTTCGAGGAAAGCGACGATACGGAGGTCGAGGGTTTCGCAGAGTTCCAGGTCAAGGGGCGCAGGTGGGAACAGACGGCTGGCGAGACTGCAAAAATGACGTGGGCAGAGGAAGAAGAGTTTATCTGCTCACATCATGCTCGACATGCGACCCTGGAAAAGGTAATCGAAGAACTGTACGACCACACAGACATCAAGGGAATAGCAACCGGATAGGGGGAGCAATGCAGATTGGGCAGTTCACGGAGAAGGCAATTGGGCGTATAGGTGCGATGGTCGAAGAGAACCCCGAGCTGGAGGTCAGGGAGTACGAGGAGAAGGTGTTCGACCTGCTCAGGATGATGACGACCGGCCTGGAGTCAAGCGAACTGATGGAGATGGCAGAAAAGTGCCCGGAGCTTTTCTGCGAACCCCCTGGCGATGACCCCATAGTAGCGGAGACCTATCGTAACTGGGAATTCACTCCACGGAGCCTGATGGAGGGCGCAGTGAGAGCGAAGGTGATGAAAGAGGCCAGGGATACCCGTGACGGCATTATCAAGGAGGCCAGAGCGCGGGCGAAGCAGGTGAAGGAAAAGGGGCGGTTTACCTGCCATAAGTGTGGGGCTCCCCTGGTCTTCAAGCAGAAGAACGAGGTTGAAGACACATACGAGATAGACCCGGTAACGGGCGTTCCCGAGTTCGATGCGTATGTCTGCGTCGACACCCTGGATGAATGGATGGAATGCTCAGAGCCGTTTTGCAGGGCAGTCATACCGGGTGGCCTTGAAGAAGACCTGGATTGGGATGCTTTCAGGGAGAACCGGGAGACAGTGTGACGCCAGATAGGAGGACGGTGACGATGAAGCTTAAGGTGTTCGTGCGGAAAGGTTGCGCTAGGTGTCCGGCGGCACGAGAGGTGGCGAGACAGTTCGACTACTCGGCGATCTACGACTTAAGTGATATGGAGGGGCTGGCGGAAGCAGCGTTTCACTCGGTTCTCTGCACGCCGTCCTTTATCCTGGTAGATGCCAGGGAGAAGGTCATTGCCTCATGGAGAGACCGAGTCCCCAGGCCGACAGAGGTGGCAAGAGCCGCAGGTGCGTACACAGAAGAGGCGACGGGGTCTGTGAAAAGCACCAGAAACGCCGGTTGACGTTCAAGAAAAGTTATATTTTAAGCTAGAGATTGACGTACTATCTATACCATAATACGATATGTTTAGGAGATGAGAAAGGCTTTACGAGGAGTTTCATTTGAAGACGATAGAGTGGGAGACAAACAATAAGATGCGGTTTGAGAGCGGGTTTAAGACGTTCGACCGGCAGACTAATTGTATCTACACGGGGAACGTGATCGGTGCTAGGACGCAGATTTCCTTCTGCGTTAGGGCGCATAACACTCTAAAGAATCCGGCGGGAGAGTCAGTAGGGCCGGGAGCCATGCAGGAGTATGACCTGGACCAGTTCGGAAGGTGCAACACGCCTTGCCGGGTGCCGCAGCATATCAGAGACGCTATCTATAGAGAGGGGCAAGACAGGGGCTTGATACTTTACTGCTTCCGACACCTGGGTTACAGGGATGGAAGGCGAATTATCGTGGTGGACGGTTGGGTGCTGACCGACCACGAGTACAACCACGTCAAGACGTGGTACGGGCTTAGAGGGAGACAACGGTTTCAGGAGAAGTCGGTGGCTGCGGTGGATGAGGCAGCCAAGTATGTATGCAACAACCCGCCCTCGATACGGGATATGACATTGAGAGAGTTCGTGGGACTTGGCCTGTACGACAGGGTTGCCGGGAGAGTGGCGTGATGCACGCAATCCAGGTTGAAATGACAAGACACGAAGCCGACAAGATTGCGGCACAGCTGGAGCGTGATGAGCGAGGGGCTGGAGAGGTTGAGACCGTAGACCAGTCCGGCATGTCGGTTTATAAGACCCAGGCTGACTTCGACCGGGACGTTATTGTTCCCCGGATATTGGACGCGCTAAAGGGAGCTTCTGCGGAGGGGGGAGAGGTTGAAATGGTACGGCTTCATCCCATCGAAGCAAGTTTTCTGTTGAACGAGATTCCAATGATGGAAAGCGCGGGAGACCCCTCCTGGGAAGACTCCGCAAAGAGGATTACAGAACAGATAAGGGGCTGCTATCCAGAGAGAGGGGAGCAGGAGAAGAGGGTTGAGGAGTTTCGGCTCAAGGCCGAAGGTCTTGCCTATATTAACTACAGCCCAATGGCGAAGTGCCAAGAGTGCGGGGAGATGCTGATGGGCCTGTTTGACGGAGTGGAGGTGGAGCCCCGACCGGTAGGACAGACTTTCTTGCATTACGACCGGCGCTGCATCATCACCTGCCAGAAATGCGGGAGGAAGTACGTATCGAGATGGGATTGAAAGGAGCAAGAGAATGCCGACAGCCGTTTGCCCCAATAACCCGGAACACGACGAGTTTATAACGGTTGCTCATATCTCACAGGATTGGCTGGTAGATAGGCATGGCAACTTTCTTGAAGAGGTTGAGCATTGCTTGGAAACGGTTGCCAGGCCGCGGTCAGGGAACAGTTGGACCTGCAATGTATGTGGGGCAGACGCGGTTGTTAAGGATTAGGAAACTGAAATCACGAGTTAACATATGGAGAGGATGGTTATGAAGTGTATAGCGTGTGATGGTCAAAGCGTAATCTGTTGTGGCGAATGTGCGGCTAGGGGAGTCTTTCCCCCATCGCCAGAGTGTTCCAGGTGCGGGGGGACGGGGCTTGAGCCGTGCCCTGAATGCCGGGACATACATGAAGTGGTGGGCGTACATGAAGTCGAGTGTCCGTGTGGGTATTCGTTTTGTGTCGAGGAGCAGGGTACCTGGGCATGTAGTTGTGGGAGGGTGCTGGATGACCGGGGAGTGGTCGTGGCTGAACCGGGTGAGAAAGAAGTCGAAATACCGGAAGAGCTCGCCATCAGTGGTCGTGGCTACCGTTGCGACAAGTGCGGCGGTGAGATAGAGGTCCTCTACTGGAGGACGGAGTCTTACTGGCAGAATGTCAACCCAGAGACCGGCGTACTCGGGGGAGAGGAAAAGAACGAGTATCACGAAGACACCGTAACTGACATGTATTGCAAGACGGACCCCAAGCACATCATCGACGAGGCCATCCAGGACAAGATTATAGAGGAAAACCTCTAGGAGAAGATAACCGAGGCAATGAACGGTGGAGGAGGAGAGATGGCAGAAAAGACAGACAGCACACTGGAGTCGAAACTATGGGGAGACGAGAACGGTGAGATCACCGATAAGGTAATGGAGTGCGCGGTGTGCGGGGACCTTATCTGTGTAACCTGCTCCGGTACTGGATCGGAGACGCTGGAAATCATGGGCAGGGGAGAGACGTTCGGTGGAGACGCGGAAATAGAACCGGAGGAGGTCGCTGTCTGGTGCTCGAAAGACAAGTCGCACCTCTCTAGCGAACAGAGGCGGGATGTGCTGGAGTACGCCGGTTTCGGCGCTGATGGCGTTAACATAGCCTCCTATCCAGGCGAACTGCTCAATAAGAGGCGTATTAGCACGGCAGAGCTTCGCGAGTTAATGCCAAAGAAGTGTGGGAAGTGCGGTTATGAGGGCAACTTTACCGTACTGGGTTCCAAGCGATTCGAGGTGGTGGCCTACCTGCCGGATGCAGGCGAGGTCGAGGTCGAGGGGATACCGGATGACGATGCCTGCCCAAGGGACATACACTTCTTTGATTTGAAGGAGTTTGTGTGCCCGGAGTGCGGTGAGATGTTTGAGGTGCGAGGAAACGTACGGTGGGACAGGCAAAAGAAGGCTGTGTAGGCAATACAAGAGCAGCTAAAAGACATTGGAGGAATGATGGAGAATGACAAGAGGTACCTGGTGGTAGCAGTGCACAGCGGTATCGTTAATGAGGCAATCCTGCTGCCTACGAAAAAGAATGCCGAGTGGCAAGTGGAGGAGTTTACGAAGGGAATGGAGGTCACCTGCGGACTGTGCGAAGGTACGGGAAAGAGGGACGACGAGTACGTGCAGGGGAAGTGCAACGGCTGCAATGGGAGGGGAGTACGCAGGATAGCGGATTACGGAAGGCCAGATGAAGACGACGTGTTTGTCTTCGAGATCGAGGATGGCGTGTTTGGAGACGTTGTGTTCGGTCGAGTGGGACCGAAGGAAGAGGACGATGTTGGTTGACCAAGGAGGCGTGATGCCAAAGACGGATGAGCGGGACGAGAATAAGTGCCCCGTGTGCGGGGGCCAGCTAGAGGTCTTTGCTACGGCTAATGTTGGGATAACCGGCGCGGTTCAAGAGGATGGAACCGTGGTCTGGAACAAGGAGAACGAATGGGCAGCAGAGTTTGCGGACGAAGTTTTCCGCTGCACGGGAGACAGTGACCATAAAGTAGGCGACGAACTACGCATTTCCAGGAGCGGAGAGTACGTGTTTGAGGACTGAGGGAAGGGACTGACAGTATGGTTGACGAGAAGATACAGTGCCCGATATGCGGTGGGGGAGTCCGGGTACATTTGAATGGAGAGGGATTCGAGGAGTACGCGGTCTTTGGAGACGATGATTTCATAGCCGGGGAACGAGAGATCACAAGGCCTGACCAGGCAACGGTGGATTGTTTGAAGGACCACGCTCACGAGATTGACAACGAGACCAAGATTAAGGCAGTGATGGCACTGGTGGCGGAGGACCGGAATGTTGTAATTGATATGCTGTCCGACGACCTTGAGTAAAGGGACGGAGGGGTTTTATTTGTATCCTCTATAGGTTGACGTACTATCAGTGTGGTCATATTATGAGTATATCAAGATGGGCCAACATGAAGGGCAATAGTGATGGGAAGGAATACCAAGACTAAAGTAGATAACGAGTTCTATCCCTTCCCCCATACGCCACACTTTGCGGGGTCCGCGGTCTGCAAGAAGGGCAGCAAGAAGTTGAACGACGTGGCGACCCGAAGGGTGCTCAGAGCCCCTCTCGTGGTACAGGAGAAACTGAACGGTCTAAACATCGGAATAGGTCTGGTTGACGGCAGATTGGCAATCCAGGGCCGTAGGCGATACATGGGGCCGTCGGGGCAGACTCGTTTTGCTTGGGATTGGGCGGAAGAACACTGTTGCCAGCTATCGGGGCTGTTGGGCGAGGAGATGCTACTGTTCGGTGAACTCCTGGACGTGCGGCACACGGTAAGGTACACGGGGTTGCACAGCCACATTATATTCTTCGACCTCTACAGCAAGAGCGAGCGAACGTTCGTTACCCACAATGAACTATGCGGGAGGATAGACGCTGCTTTCGGGAGGGGGAGCGCGAAGTCGATGACACCGCCGGTGCTTGCAAAAGGCAAAAAGTTCGAGAGCGGCCGGGAGCTTCGGTCGCTTTTGGGCAAGTCCAGGTATTCCGACGAGCAGATGGAGGGCCTCTACATCAGGAGGGAAAAGAACGGAAGTCTTGCTGGCAGGTACAAGCTGGTGGGCACGTCGTTTGCCGGGAAACGAGAGCGCGAGGCGAACTGGAGCACCCGCAGAGTAGAGATAAACGGACTAGCAGCTTAGGGGGATATTGTGAGCGTATCAAAGAAGCAGGCAGAGCGGGCAATTGAACTCATGGAAAAAGCGAGAGGCCACCTGAACCGGGCGAGTGAGGCCGTAAACTCAGCGCAGGTGATCGTTACTGGTACCGATTCAGCGAAGTCTCTCGAACTTGCTGACAACGAGGCGCTGGAGGCCATACAACACCTGTGTGACGCGGAGGACGAGGCGTGCCGGGCGGCTGGGCTTCCGACCGGGATACCGGGGGAGGATGATTGCTGATGGGAGTAAGCGTGTCAAGGTTTACGGTGATAGATACAAGCGAAGAGGAACTGCGTAACGAGGTGCTCGATGAGTGCGCGGTGTGCGGGGGCAAGCAGTTCCGGCTGGAAATAACGATAGACAAGAGCGGGGATGCAGACCTCGGAGAAAAGGGCGTTGAGCATATAGGGGAGCACATTCACGACCGCACTGACTACATAACGGTGTACGGAGCAGTATGTACGACGTGCGCGTGCGGAATAGTCGTGGAGCCAGCAAGAAGGCTCTCATATGAAGAATTGGAAGCGGAGGTGGAGTAATGGAGACTGCATCAAACATCCTGGACACCGAGGCAAGGACGGTGGACATAAACAAAGAGACATTGAGGAAGCTCGTGCCCGAGAAGTGCCCGGAGTGTGGGTCTGGCGAGATTGAGATAGACACGTCACGGGACACAATGCTTCGCCTGAAGTTTGATGGCGAACGGCTGTTGGTAGCAAAAGAGATGCCTAATACCAGGGCTGTCGCTGTGTACTGCTGGCTCTGCGAGGAATGCGGCAAAGAGGGTTCCTTCGGGCCGGTCCTGATACTAGACGAGAGCGAAGTAGAAGAGAGGGGAGTAAGAAGACATGGCAAGGGCGCGGTCGTCAACCACCCCACGGCTAAAGCCGGGGGCTTGATTTCAAGCCCCGGTTGACAAGGAGGCATCTAGCGATGCAGAAGTTGGAAGGGAACCGGATAACCGACACACCCGCGGGTGCTCCGCAAGCCCGCGGCAACTGTGGCGCGTCATTAAAAGCTCTCAGGGGTAGGGAGCGGTGTGGCGAGCTTGCAACCCCTCCCAACAGCTCCGATGCGGCCATTACCGGTACGAGGACACCGGGGAAGGACTTGAGAGTATCTTCCGTTTACGTCCTCAATCAGAGAGGGAAGCCACTAATGCCGACCACTCCTAGAAAGGCACGAGTGCTTCTCAAAGGGGGCTGGGCAACAGTAGCCAAGCGTACACCCTTTACCATCAAGCTCACGTACTCCACTGGGGAGAGCAAGCAAGCTGTACCACTCGGCGTTGACAGCGGCTATAAGACGGTGGGCCTGTCAGCGGTGACAAATAAGAAGGAGATCTACTCGGCAGAGGTTATGCTCAGAACCGACATCGTGAAACTCATCTCCGAGAAAAGGCAGCATCGAAGGTCGAGAAGGCACAGAAAATCCTGGCACAGGAAGCCACGCTTCCTCAACAGAAAGAGGCCGGATGGGTGGCTGGCGCCCAGCATCCAGAACAAGCTGGACGCACATGTGAAGGCGGTCAGGCAGGTGGCCAACATTCTGCCCATCACAGATGTGGTAGTGGAAGTATCGTCGTTCGACATCCAGAAGATACGGAACCCCGATATCGAAGGGGAAGAGTACCAGGAAGGAGCCCAGAAGGATTTCTGGAACGTGAGGGAGTATGTTCTCCACCGCGATAACCACACGTGTCAGGTCTGTCACGGGAAGTCAGGAGACCGTGTGCTACAGGTACACCACATGGAGTCCAGGCAGACGGGAGGGGACAGGCCGGACAACCTGCTCACGACGTGCAAGACGTGCCATAAGGGGATAAGCACCGGGGAGATAACGTTGACAGTCAAGCCCAAGAAGGGGTTTAGACCGGAGACTTTCATGACAATGGTACGTTGGAAGCTGGTTGACCGGCTACGTGAAGCGGGCTTCAGCGTTTCTCACACCTACGGGTACATCACCAAGGGGAGAAGGGTAAAGATGGGGCTCTCAAAGAGCCACATGAACGACGCATTCGTGATAGCCAACGGGGGAGAGCAGGCGAGATACTCAAGCGGTTATCTCATCAACCAGGTGAGGAAATGCAACCGGAAGCTTTACAAAGGGAGTAGGAGCCACATAAGAAACACGGCACCGAGGTACGTGGAAGGCTTTCAGAGATACGACAAGGTTAAGTGGAACGGAATCGAGTGTTTTATATTCGGGAGAAGGCAATCCGGGTACTTCGACTTGAAGACGCTAGACGGGACGAAGGTGCACGCCAGTGCTAACTGCAAGGACATAATCTTGCTTGAGAGCGCGGGAACAATGCTCACTGAAAGGATGGCGGCATGAGCATAGCTGAGGAAGGTGCCCTTGAAAAGACGGCGGTACAAAGATACAGGGATTATAATTAAGAGGGCCAACAATGGGGAAGACGCCTTGATGTTGAACCTCTACTGTCGTGACGGGGGAAGAAGGCGGGTCTACGCGAACTTGAACAACCGGGGCGTGTTCTTCTGTAGGGCGGGGCTGGAAAAGGGTTCGGTGCTGACATACATCGCAGAAGAGGCCAAACACGTTGATTTTATGGTCAAGGTAGAAAAGGCCGACACGTCAAGGCCACTGGGCAATGACCCGATGTACTACTACGGGCTTTCCGCGGTGCTCGAGCTACTTGAAAAGACAACGATGTTGGGAGACAAGAACGAAGAGATGTATGAACTGGCCGAGACAACGCTTGGGGCACTAAGGAAGAACCCTGGTGCGGCAGCCCTGATAACAGCAGTTTACGACACCCAGGTGCTACAACTCTCGGGATGCGGGGTCTCACTGCTGGAATGCGCTTCGTGTGGAAAGGACCTTTCTGACAAGCAATGCCTCTTTGGGGCTAGACGCGGGGGCAAGGTCTGCCCGGGTTGCCTTGAAAAAGAAGCGGGTGCAGACTATAGGCGTATCGGGAGAAACGTGTCTGCCTGGCTGTCCTGGTTCAGTATGAACGGAAAGCGTCCGGTGGGGCTTTCAAGGGAAGGCGGACCGGAAGCTTGCCGGTTGGTTGCAGAAGCGCTTGGGGAGCTTCTCGAGGTGGAACTCAAGGCGCACGGGTCTTTGGACGACATCGGCAAGGTTGACAGGGGGGTAACTGTGTGAATGAGAGCGACCTACGATGGGTAGAGGCCGTAGCATTTAACGCTGGTGAAGGGAAGGTATAATGGATGACCGGGAACATGCCAAGAAGAAGATGCAGACGTGGAAAGTGGTTGCCCTCGCAGTAACGATCACTCTTGTGGGGGTAATGGCTGCGGGATTTGCTGTATATCAAATACGTGGTTCCGGTAATGACGAGGAGATATCGGTCAGCAACGAAGCGGGGTCAGACTGGGTGGAGAAGACAAGAGAGGTAGTAAGCGGTCGCCGTCTGAACAGGCAGGCGCTGGAGGAGTGTACCGAGGCTGACAGGCTGCTTAATTCTGGCGACTATGCCTCCGCAGTAATCCACATGGAGAAAGCAAGCCGACTTCTACAGGAAGCGTTGGGGTCGAAACAAACAACAGAGTAGGCGGGCGGCTTGAGGCGTGACCAGAACCCCTTCGTCACTCGTTGAATACCCTGAATCCCTCAACAAACTCAACCCGGCCCCGGATGCTTGAGTAGTAGAGAGACGATTCTTCCCCTGGCGACGCTATGAGGAATATACGAGTGGAGGGAAACCCAAGTATTTCAGCAAAGCGACCCCCCGATATAACCTTGATACCCTCTGAACCGTTTATGGCAACCTCCCTCAACCTGCCGCCCGGGGTGCGGCCAGAGAGGTTAAGGGACGTCAACTCCCCAACGGATGTATCTGGATGGCTGTCAAAGAGCGCCTCTAGTTCGCCAGTAAGGAGTATAGCCGTCTCCATGAAGCGTTCTGACTTCTGGCAGAAAGCGTCCGGCTTCGCCTGCAAGTAGGGGATCTCCTGGCCGAATATGTCCTGATAACTGTCTGTGTGACCTCCGCAGGAGCCGCAGTATGCGGCGATTATCGGTTCGCCGTTATAAGTTATGATCTCGCCTGCCGTTTCTTCGCAGGCCCTCACGTTATTGGGGAAGGCGGAGAGGTCCTTGGACTCGCTGAACGCCTGACAGCAGTCTCCGCTCGAACATATGTCGTAGCCCTGGCCAGCGTGTTTACCTCTTTGGATACAGGAGAGCGTGTAGGTGCGGGCTATTACGTAGAGAACCTTGAGGCCCTCGTAGGGGTAGTCGTCCGGCTCCTCCGCCAACTGAAGAAGATAGTCGTGAAGGGAGTAAGTTCTGACCTCGCCATCCTTGCATTTTACCTTTATGGGCTGGCTGTCATCTGTTTTACCCATCTCGACCCCGGAGTAATAGGCGTTAATGATGTCGAGGTAGCCGTGCCCGTCCTGGGCACGAAACAGAACGCCGTCCATACACGCCCCAACGCCGTGAGCGCGGCCGTAAGCGGTGAAGACGTAATAGGGGCCATAGGTTGCAGAAACAAGGTTACAACCGGCCACCAGGAGCAGGAGAACCGAGAGGGCTACACCTACCAAACGGTATGTCTTTGAACGTTTGTTGATGCCTGACATCATAAAAACATTATAGACAATGAAAGTCCAACGGGGTATCTGAATATGTGGTATATGTCGCGTATTTATGGAGATAACTAGCCGTCACTGTTGACCTACTATCTAGCCCATAATATTATATAAATATGCTAAACAAACAGCCCAAGAACACGAGAACCATAGAGGCGGTCAAGAGAACGCGTTGCCAGGTACCAATGCGCCCGGGTTACATCGAGCGCAATAAATCCAGGGACGAGAAGATAGCCAGGCGCACCTCTCGGACGGAGTGTAGGCAGTACGAGGGAAGGAGCGGTTGATGATTCGTTTTTTCAGCAGAGAGGTAAGCGCGAGGATGGAGTACACCACATGCCTAAACCTCAACTGTCGCAAAGAGATGAAGGTCGGCGATAAGACCTACTGCATCGAGATGGTTGCAGGGCACGGTTTCCCCGCCGAGTTTCGATTCTGCTCAGAGCAATGCCTGGGCGCATATCTGCGGGAACACGGACTTGCCGCAATGCCGAGGGGCAGGTTCAGAGTGATGTCAAAAGACGAAGTCCTTCGGTACGTCCGGAGCCGGCGCCGTGGATGGGCGGCGAAGCAAGAGGCAACAGGAAGACGTGCCGCATAAACGGGGCTGGGGATGTGCTGAAGGTGATGAGAGGCAACAGACCAGAGGCCGGAGACAATGAAATCGGACCCTAGAAACATACATCAGGGAGGTCGAGACTGAGATGGCAGGCTTATCAAATAGCATAAAGCGGGGAGCGGTGTTGAGGGGTGGCTTGCCAAACGAGGCAACACTATCATTGAGGATAGGGTCATATGATATCTACAGGGAGACCAAGATGGCGAGGACCCGTTGCGGCGTTCTAAGCCAAAGGGAGCGGTTTTTTATGGTGTCCCTCGTGTCAAGCGACAGTGGTACCGCCTACCACCCGGTAGTCAAGAACGACAACGAAGAGGTCACCTGGGACTATACAAAGTGGAGACAAGCATAGGGGTGGAGTATTAGACGGCTATACGTTGACCTACTATCCGGTAGGGCATATTATTATCCCAAGAGATAAGAGGCAAACAACAAGGGGGTTGGCAAGATTATGGCGGAGGCAAGCGATAAGGTGAAAGAAATCACGTTGGTCAAACTGGAAGACATAACCAGGAACCGGGATAACCCCCGAAGGTCGTTCGGCAGGGATGCGCTGGCGGAGTTGGCGGCGTCGATAGGAGAAATGGGACTGCTTCAACCGCTGGTGGTCTACAAGGACGACGACAAATACACGTTGCTCTGTGGAGAGAGGCGGTACCGGGCCTGCAAGAGCATAGCGAAGAGCCCGGTCCCCTGTGTCGTGGTAGACAAACCGGCGACCCAGGAAGAAGAACTCGAGATAGCCCTTACCGAAAACATACAGAGGGAAAATCTGAAGGTGTCCGAAGAGGCCAGGGCGATAGCGAATGTGGTCGAGAGAGGAATGGCCATAACGGATGTGGCAAAATCCCTGGGAAGAAGTCCGGACTATGTAAGCAAGCGGTACTACCTCGGAAAACACCGCGACGTGCTCAATGGGTACAAAAAGAGCGACGAAAAGCACGTGGAGATCTACTCGGAGATAGGCAGGGTGGACAACCAGGGGGTCAGGGAACGGCTTTTGGAAGAACTCCCGCGTAGAAAAGAGAGCACCTACGGGCCATTTCGCGCCAAAGAGTTTCTTGAGACCGTAAGGGAGTGTGCCCGCATATCGGCGTTCGGAGCAAGTGACCTGTTGGAGAAGAGGTACCTGACAGCCTTTGAGCAGGAATACGAGGGAGAGAGCGTTCCGCCGTGCGAAGGGGAGAAGGGTAAATGTGAACACCTGGCCTGTGTGGGCTGGGACGTGGCGAGAATACTGGACCTGGGGGGCGGGAGTTCCCGTGCGCTATGCGTCAGCAAAGACGAGTCTTGCCTTGTGTACAAGAAGGGGATGAGGGTCAAGGTAGTCGAGTCAATAAGGGAGATGGATAAGACCAGGCCGGTGACGGTTGGCATCAGGGACGATATGAATATGGCAGGCGAGAGGTACGGCGGCAAGGATTGCGGTGAATGTGAGCATTTCAAGAGAGTGCCCGACAGCATATTCTTCGGCAACGAAATCGAGGGCCTGGACCACAAGGCATACTGCCTGAGTGAGGACGGCGAGTGTCATAAGAGCAAGCGGCTAGCGTACGACACAAGACCGGATAGGGGTTACGAAGACAGGTACGCTCACTTAAAGCATATGGAACACGAAGAACTGAAGACTCTGTTTGTCGAAAGGTTTCTGGAGGGCTTCCCAAAGATGGACTGGGAGTACGAAAGGAAGCAGGAAATGGGGCGAGCGCTCCTGGAGCTTGAGTCCAGGGGGTTTGGGGTAGAAGCAACCGTCGAGGTCAGCCAGGAGATTTTCAAGAGGGACGGAAACGGACTGCTATTAACGGACAGCGGCGTTGACGAAGCGCAGGAGACGATGAAGTTTGAGGTGAAGGACGAGGAAGCGGCATAGGGGGGAAGAACGTGGGAACCAAAGAAATGAGTGACAATGAGCTGAAGGAGAGGTTCGGGAAGCTGGTGGAGAACCCGGTGATTGCCGCAGAGGAATGGTCGGGGGGGCTGGATGAAGCGGAGCGTGAATTGTCTGAGAAGGTGGACGAAGTGGGTCTTGAGCTGGAGTCCAGGGGCTACGCGATAGCGTACGACGATGACACGCAAACTTACAAAATAACCGAAAGGGCGCCGCTCCTGGACGGGGCCGCGAGGATAGAGGTCGTGGCGAAAGCGGTAAGCGCTTACATAAGAAAAGAGGCAGAACCGGTTGAGGACGGCAATGATCTGGCGCCTATCTTGAGCGGATACCTGGACAGTGTTTGCTTTCACCTTTTCGAAGAAGTGCCGCTAGCCTCGATCGCGACGCTGATTGTTATGCGGCACAGAGAAATGCTGAAGAATACGGTTGACGACGGGGAGCGAGAGGCGCTAGTGGCGGAAATAATTAAAAACGGGGGGGTAGCGTCACATACGGGAGGCCTGGAGGCGAACTAACATAATGGCAAAGGAAACCGGCAGCAAAGTAACCAGCATAACCAATGGGTACGCGAGGATGGATGACGACGCGCTGGCAGCCAGGGCGCAGGCGGGAGACAGGGGGGCAGAGGCAGTCCTACTTGAGAGGTACCGATATCTCGCTCATGTGAAATCGAAGGGATTCTTCCTGTCCGGGGCAGAGCATCAGGACACGGTCCAGGAGGGAATGATAGGGCTTTTTAAGGCGATTCGAGACTACCGGCCGGGGGCCGGGTGCAAGTTCAGGTCGTTTGCGATAATCGTTGTGACCAGGCAAATCATAACCGCGGTAAAGACTCACGGGCGGGGGAAGCACACTCCGCTTAGTTACTATACGGGGTTAACTGCAAGAGATGATGACGGCGAAGTGCTTGAGCGGTTGGACGTGAGTGAAAAGAATGCTGACGTGAGCACAAATCCATTAGAGGCACTATTGCACGAGGAAGACGTAAGAGGCGCGATAAGGGCAATGAAAGCTACGTTGACCAGCGTAGAGTGGGATGTTTGGATACGAAACCTTGAGGGCATGAGCTATAGCGAGATTGCAAGAGACCTGGGGTGCAAAGAAAAGACAGTTGACAACGCACTTTGCAGGATAAGAAAGAAGGCCCAGTATTATGCAAAGAGCGCATAGGGCCACGGAGGAACGAGTGATGACGAAGAGCGTTCAAGGAGAAATATCTGAGCCGCACCCGTTCTGGGGCTGCAAGAAGGAAAGGAAGCCGGAAAATAAGAAAACGGCCGGCAAGAAGAAGGGCGAAGGCAAGAATGGGAAAGAGTGAACATACAGCAAAGAAGAAGTACAGGTGCTCGGTATGCGAAGGGGAGATCCTTTTTGTCTATGAGTCATCGGTCGAGTTTGCTCATAAGGTGGATGGGGATACAGGGAGACTGGTCCCGGGGCACAGGGGGATGGTGAACGAGGAGATGGACAGCGAGTCGTGGCACGTGGTGTGTGCGATGGACAGGACGCACGAGATACCAAACGAAATATACAGAGATGTGCTCGAACGTGGCATCGAGGAGATAACGGGATGAGGACGGCAAGGGCCCATATGGCCAGAACGGGGGACGAATGATGGACCTGGTTAGCAAGAAAATGGAGGTCAGGGAGTTGGCGGGGTTGTTGAAAGAGGCGTTCGTCGAGTCGCTGAACGAAGGGATGAACAGGACGTTTGACGACATCTCCGATGACCTAAGAGAACGGGGGTTCGTTTGGAAGACAAGGATAGAGATATCCTTTGAACCTGAGCTTGTAAACGAAAGGGTAGAGGAAGGCCAGCTCGACGAAAAGCAGGCAGAAGATTACATACGGGCGTTCGAAAAGTTCGTGCCCTAGAAGCAGGCAACTGCCCCGGTGCGAGGCTTGTACCAGCCGGGGTGTCCTAGCTATTCACCCATTCGGCAATACCCTAAATGCTGTTAATTGCCATTCTAACGCTATATTATTACTATCGTAGTTGACCTACTATCCCCATAATTATATGATGTTATTACACTAATAGAAGAGATACTGGGGGTTGAACGTGGAGACAATACGAAAGAGGCGGCTTGTGTGGAGCAGGGTAAACGCGCAGTCGTTTGTGGAAAACAAATGGGCGAGGGACCTGCTCGGCCGGGAGTGGGCGAACATACAAAGGGCGGCCCGGGAAAAGCTTTTAATCCCCCAAACAACGTTGTTCAGATTCACCATAGATGGCGGGCCACAGTACGGAGCGCGGTACGTCACCTTGTACCGGGACGGACGGGTGGACGGAGGCAGTTTTCAGTGGCACTGGCATTGGGGAAGCCAACCGGACACGCTGGACGGAAAGGTGAGTGGGGAGGGCGTGTACTCCTACATAACCGGGAAGCTCGAGAAGGCCTCCTGATGGTGCGGCGGGCATAACAAAAGACGGGACACGTGGACAGACAGAAGGGAAGCGCGGATATGAAGAAGGAAATAACGCTTGAGAGGGCAGAGTGCAAAACCGTTGTGGAAGTGCTTGAGGTGTACGGGAACGAAGCCCTGGCCGGCAGGATTGAGGCCGCGCTGGAAGCCGGGGGCGAAGAAGTGACACTCGACATGAGCGAGGATGACCTGGAGGACGTGCTGGACGCCCTGTGTAATACGGACGACGTGCTGGAGCGAGAGCGCATCCGGTACAAGGCCATGTGGCAGCAACAGGTGGAGGGCAACGTCAACGATGAGGGGTTTATGACCTTCCGGTTGAGAATGAAAGACGCCATGAACCTGTATGCGTTTCTTGCATACGAAGCAGACATGGCCGCACAAGGCGGATTTAACACACAAGACAGCGAGTGGGTAATGCACGGGGAGATAGGGGAAGGTCTTGCCCGGGAGATACTTGACCAGGGAGCAGGGAACGAGCCGTACCTAAAGAGGGAAGCGCGAAGGGCTGCATGGCTTTTCATTCGGGAATACGTGGAACCGAAGGGAATTGCGTATTCCTTGAAGGTGATGAACATGAGCGAAGAGGAGCTATGCGTGGAAATCCTGCATGGCGCCAGGACCGATAAGGCGATGGGAGACTGGTACGCGGGCATCGGGGTAGATTGCAGGGGCTTTTTGTACTCCATAATCGAAGGGGCTGCCGGCGTGGTCAAGAGCAGGCATAAAGTCCTTCCGATACAAGTTGCGCGAGCTGTTTACAAGGCCGAAGGACTGGAGTTGGACGAGATGAATGAAATCATCGAGAAGCACCCGAAGCTGAAGGTGGCTGTAGACGACCAGGTTTCCCGCCTGTAACAGGAGGAGTGCTGGAAGAAAGAGTACGGGGACCGAGGCGCAGAGTCGGACAACGGAGGATTAAGATGAGAAGGAAAGAGCTAACCAGGAAAGAGATGGCTGCCGTTCGCAAGGCGGTCAAGGCGGAATTCCCCGACCTCAAGTTCACGATAAGGAAAACCGATTTCACCGACCTTCTAAGGGACCACGCTTACTTCTTACACTCCGATGAGTGGCATTACATGAGTGGCTGTAGGGTAAGCTTCGAGAGGACTAAGGAAATCGTTGCCGAGATCGAGCCTTCCATTATCGTGAGTGTTGGCGGTTGCGTAATAGACGACGTGAGCCCGGACTCACCTTACATTGGAGAGTCGCTTCCGGAGTAGCCAGTAAAGGTCCAAGGCCGAGAAGAACGGGATAAAAGCAGAGGTACCGAAGGGGTTCAACCGAGTGGGAGAGTTGATAATCGAAAAGGCGGTACAGGTGGGAGATGTTGAAATGAAGAGTTTGGCCGAGTTGGGAGAAAAGTACCCGTTCTACGTAAACGGAGACAGGTACAATCTGGAGATCGAGCCGGGAGAAAACCTTCTGCTGATGGCAGGGCAGAACGCGGGGAGCAACGGCGCCGGCTTTGACCACCCCAACCTCGTGGCCAGGAAGTGTCAGGTTTTCGAGTTCAAGCACCACGCGCTTCACTATAACGGCAACTACTTTCGGAAGTGGTGGACGTCAAAAGCGGGGATAAGCTTCTATTTTGTTGTGCCCAAGAAACATGTGTTCCTTGTAGAGGGGACTGCTTGCGGCTACGTCAAGGTGATGATTGGGGGACAGGCGTTTGTGCTGAACGTAAGCGGCGGCACAAAGGACGGGTGGACCAACTGGATACCAAACTGTTGCAACCTGGCCGTAGGCAGTCCCCTGAAGAATATGAAGGCCCTGGCGGAGGCGGCGATACTCCCTTCGGGCAAATGGTTCGATATGAAGGCGATGGACGAAGAAGAGCACGAACGCTGGGTCGGTTACGCGGCCGGGCCAGTGGTGAGAAAAGCGTTGAAGCCAGGGGACACCGTAGTACTGGGCGGAGGGTATAACTATGGCGGAAGGAAAGAGCTCGAGTTCATCAAGAGGCCAAGGCGTAAGCAACACTACATATGTGAAAGGGACGGGTGGTTGGGGGTGGAGGTCTACTACCGTCAGATTAACTGGGAAAAGACAGCCGAGAAGAACGGGATAAAGATCGAGGTCCCCGAGGAGTTCAACCGGGTGGGGGAGATGATACTGGAGGAGGCGGCCTGAAGAGCAAGGAGAGACGAGATGAGGTTCATACCGTATTGCACTTCTTACTACATGGTCGAGGCGTGTAAGGAACGGGCCAGGCAATTACGTGAAACGGGTAAATACCGCAAGGTGAGGGTCGGGGCACATATAACCGACAGGCTTGACGGCAAGCGGTACGCAAAAGTGTACGTTTCGATTGATAACAAGGAAGAGGGGGCAGCAGGGTAGATGGTCGCAGTAGAAGAGCCAACGCTTGCAGGCATTGCGGATAGCGTTGCTTGCTGTGCGAACGGCGAAAGAGAGAGCG
>Ga0180014_1000157_pt1 | contig 19444 bp, 14 predicted proteins | sample KR13_S1_MetaG_FD_116507 | JGI IMG/M metagenome (GOLD analysis project Ga0180014, IMG submission 116507) | Groundwater microbial communities from the Olkiluoto Island deep subsurface site, Finland - KR13_S1_MetaG | ecosystem: Environmental > Aquatic > Deep subsurface > Groundwater | place... | reverse complement strand
GAAGGGACCCTTACCGGGAGAGGACGCCCGGGGCGGAACTCGAGAGTATCCGCCGTTTACGTCCTCAACATGAGAGGGGAGCCTCTGATGCCGACGGCTCCGAGGAAGGCGAGAGTCCTTCTCGTGAGCGGGCGGGCCAAGGTTGCGAAGAGAACCCCCTTCACCGTTCAACTCCTTTATCCGACCGGAGAAACGAAGCAACCCGTCTCTCTGGGCGTTGACGCGGGATACTCGAAAGTTGGGCTGTCCGCGGTTGTTCCGGGAGGCCAGGAGCTCTTCTCTGCCGAGGTCGAGCTCCGAAGCGACATCGTTAAGCTCATCTCCTGCCGGCGGACTTACAGACGGGCCCGCAGGGGCCGGAAAACCTGGCACCGGAAGCCCCGGTTCCTCAACCGGAAAAAACCGGAGGGCTGGCTCGCCCCCTCGATTCAGCACAAGCAGGGCAGCCACCTGAAGCTCGTAAGGGAAGTCAAGAAGATTCTTCCGGTGTCAAAGATAACGGTCGAGGTCGCCTCCTTCGACATCCAGAAGCTTCAGAACCCGGATGTTTCCGGGAAGGGGTATCAGGAAGGCCCGCGGAAAGACTTCGAAAACGTCCGGGAGTACGTCCTTTTCCGGGACAATCACACCTGCCGAAACTGCAAAGGGAAGTCCGGCGACCCGGTGCTTCAGGTTCATCATGTCGTTTCGAGGCAAACCGGCGGGAACAGGCCGGAAAACCTTATGACCGTCTGCAAAACGTGCCACGACTCGCACAACCGGAGGGAGACCCCGATAACCGCGAAACCCGTGAAGGGGTTCCGTCCGGAAGCTTTCATGAACACCGTCCGTCGGAGGTTGGTCTCTCTTCTCGGGGAAGAGAACGTCTGTCCGGTCTCGGCGACCTTCGGATATATCACCAAGTCAAACAGAATCGCGCTCTCCCTCCCGAAGTCCCACGCGAACGACGCATTCGTAATCGCCGGGGGAAACGGGGAAGAACGGGCTTCGGACACCTTCTTTTCAAAGCAGGTCAGGAGCAACAATCGGAAGCTTTTCAAGGGCGTTCGAAGCCACCTGAAGAACACCGCTCCGAGGTTTGTCCAGGGGTTTCAGAGGTACGACAAGGTTCTTTACGCCCCGGACGGAAACGGTCCGGAATAGTGCTTCATCTTCGGCAGGAGGTCTTCCGGGTACTTCGACGTTCGGAAAGTGGACGGAACGAAGGTCCACTCTTCGGCTGCCGCCGATGGCTTGGTTCTGCTTGAATCGGCGAAAACACTCTTGACGGAAAGGAGGACGGCGGCTTTCCTCCCCCACCTGACGGAAGGGGTCTCCAGCCGCCTTTAGGATGAAGCTCAGCAACGTCCTGAAATCCCGGCCCGGGCTCAACACCGCAATCGGAGTCGCCTTCGCGGTCGTCGCGGGACTGCTGCTGCTGGGCTACGTTTCGCAGTTGTTCGGCGGCGAGCGTGGCGGCCCGTTGCTGGACATCCCGGTGGCCACACATGACATAGGTATCGGCAACATCATCGATGGTTCGATGATGACCACCAGGAAGATCGCCAGCGAGTACCTGGTCCCGGGAACGGTCCGGGAACGCGATGGTATAGAAGGGTCCAGGGCGCTCAGGTTCATCGGCAAAGGTGAGCCTTTCACCTCCTCGTCTGTTTCCGGCGGCGATGGTCCGGGCACACTTGCCTCACGGATACCCCCTTCCATGAGGGCGTACTCACTGAGGCTGAGCCCGCTCGCCGGCTCCAGTGGTGACATCCGCCCGGGGGACCACGTGGACGTCCTTGCCACCGTCGGCGGCGACCCGCCCAGTACGGCGACAATACTCACCAACAGGCTTATCCTGAGCGTGAGTTCCATGGCACCCGACGGGGAAGTGGATGCGTCACGGGGCAATGCGTCGGCCATAACACTGCTGGTGTCCCCTGATGAGGCGGAGCGGCTTGCCCGGGCGGAGTTCGAAGGCGAGATATCCATCTCCCTGTGCCCGCTGGCCGGTGTTGACCAATAACGCCACACAAACGGGGTCTGGCCCAGGCTTTTGTATGGCCACCAGGTGGGGTCAGCATGGCCACCAGGTGGTGCCAGCGCCTTTAAGCGGTGGCCCGACAGTATACGTAACGGCTAGAAGGCCTGGCACCTCATGTTACACAAACGGTGGTTAGACAAGGTACGCCATCCCCGGGCAGGTGCCGTTGGACTCTCAGCTCAAGTGACGTCTGTTATGCAACTGCCCGCGGCGAGAATGACGCACTGGTGACAGGTACCAGTGCGTCATTATTCAACAGCCCGGGGCAGTGGCCGTCAGTTGAACGAGCCGACCTTCTCGCCGAGGCTATCGACCTGGAACGCCGGCTTCATTACCCTTCCGTATATTGAGTAGAGCGGTGGAGTAGCAAACTGCGACCCGAGGACCAGCACCACCGGCGAGTTGTACTCGATGGCCACCGAATCGTCCATCACCATCTGGGCGTCGGCGAGTTCGGGGATGGACTGCTTTATCCCCTCGCACGCCTCTTTCGCCTCATTGCGGTAGTAGAGCGTCGTGTTCTGGTGGGTTCGCTTCGATTGCCCCTCGAACACCTTCTGGTGACCGAACAACCTCAGCTCCTCCGCTACTACGGGGACCGCCGCGACCGACGACCTGCCACCGCTCAGCACGGTTATCACGTCCGCGTTCGGCCCGACTGTTTCCTCTATTCTCCCCCGGTCCCCAACGTCGTTCGACTCCATCTCGGCCATCAGTTCCCCCGAGACCTCTGTGTTGGCATTGACCTCCACCGCCAGCTTGGCTATCCCGGCCTCGTCGGCGACGTAGTAACTGGCCCCGCCGATGTTCTTGGGCACCCCGGGAACGGTCACGAACTGTATGCTGTCTATCGGGAAACCCTTTAGCTCCTCCGCCAGGGTCTCCAGTTCGCCCGCGGTGTAATCCATCTGGCAGGTGGCGGCCACGATGTCCACCAACTGCTTGGCTTTCCACACGTCGCGCATCGTCTCGGCCTTGTTGAACATGGCTTTTAAAAAAGCCTGCTGGCTCTTGATTCGGTCTATGTCACCACCGGGAAGCTTTCTGCTCCTCACTATGATAAGCGCCTGCTCACCATCGAGGTTGAGGTCGCCCGCCGGAAGGTAGCCGGCGTGAGGGTCGTTGATCGCCTTGTTCAGGTGGATAGGAACGCCTCCTATCGCGTTTATGATCTGCTCGAACCCCTCGAAGTTCATGCTAACGTAATGGTGTATGTCAATGCCCAGTAGTTCTTTTACCGCGTCGATCGCCGCCGATGGGCCGCCGTAGGAGTGCGCGGCGTTTATCTTCTCCGTCCCCTGTCCTGGAAGCTTGACCTTGGTGTCCCGGGGGATTGATATGACCACCGCCTTCTTGTCCCTCTCGTGAACGCAGGCGAGCATCATCACGTCGCTCCGGCACCATCCCCCCTCCCCCTTGTTGCTGCCCGCATCGCTACCTATTATCAGCGTGTTGACGCTCTTGTTGGGATCGGCTGAGATCTGAGCAAGGGCCTCCTCCACCTCCACCTTCTCCTCGCCCTTCGGCTGCCACTGCCGCTGCTTGAATGACAGGTAGATCCTGGCTCCGGCCTTGAGTATCGGCTTGTAGTAGACCCCCACCGCCCCCCCGACAAGGAGCCCGATGATGAAGAACAGCACGAACCATCGCTTCTTGCTGCCCCCGGTCCGGCGTGGTTTCTTTACCTTGCCCCGGTTCCTGAGGTCCCTACGGCGACTCCTGGCCTCCCAGTATGAGATCTTATTCTTCTGTGAGTGCTTGCCCATCCCTGGCCTTCTTGACAGAAGCCGATATGCTGACAGTCATTATCTTAATGATTGGCCCGCCGCGGGGCAACTTCCTTCGCTTGCGACCCTGTCGGTGTATACGACTCAACGGGCGCAAATCCGCCTTTCCCTTACAACAAGACGAACCCGCCAGGTGTTTTGTTCCCACCCGTGACTGTCGGCGGCATCGATTCTCCGCCTAGTTAACAATATCCCCTATAAACATCAACTGTCTAATAAAATCAACTAAATATAATTGAGAATATTTAGCCTTGTTATTCAACACCAATAACTCTAATTTATCCTATCAACACGCGGTTTTTCGGACCTTGCGGCGCTCGCTCACCGTTTTCCATCATAAAATTCTTCTCTTTTACCTATTGCCTGTCTGTATCTTGTGTGCTAATATTCGCTCAACATCAACATGTAGTGGTACCCGGAAGCATGGCAGTGAAGGGAGTCTGTTGGAGATAATACTACTGTTGCTGCTGGTCGTAGGCGCGGGGGGGGTCTTTCTACCGGGAATTCTCAAAGAGCGAGCGCTGGATTCACCTCTCGACACGGTTTCCGATTTTCGCTACGGCATGGCCGTCCTTGGTATAAGCACCAACGGGTCCGACCGGGTTCTGGAGCAGACATACTCAAGTCATAGCACCCGGGGGCAGAACGATCCAGAGCCATACTTCCGGCGCAACAGTTTCGTCGAGCATGAAGATGAGCCTCTCGATGAAGAGTTCATGCCGTACCCAAGCAACAAGGCGCACGCGTCCATGGTGACCAAACAGCACCGGATAATCGCCCTTCTGTTGATTGTCGCCCTGGGTACCGGGATTGCCGCTCTCTTCCCCGGTCTGAAGTGGATTATACCTTTCCACATCGCGATACTCGTAATCCTGGCCGCCTATACTTTCATGGTGGTATTGCTGCCGTCCTATGACCGGCAGCGCTAGAGAGGTTACGACCCTGTCTGGACCGTGAAATCTGTCTCGCCGTCGAGTGCGTCTACCTTTACTACGTCGCCCTCCCTGACCTCACCGTCCAGCAACTTCATCGCCAGGGGGTCCTGTATATCACGCTGGATGGTCCTCTTGAGCGGCCTGGCGCCGTAGGTGGGGTCGAACCCATCCGCGGCAAGGAGGTCTTTGGCCTCGTCGGTCAGAGTTATCTCTATGCTCCGCTGAGCCAGCCGGTCGGACAGGTGCTCAACCTGTATATCTACTATCCTGCGGATGTCTTCCTTTGTGAGCGCGTTGAAGATGAGTATCTCGTCGACCCGGTTCAGGAACTCGGGGCGGAACCTCTCCCGCAATGCCTCGTGCACCCGCTTCTCAACCTGCTCCCGGTCCCGTATGTCCACCATCTCCAGTGACTGGCTGCCGATGTTCGAGGTCATTGTGATGACCGCGTTCTTGAAATCGACGGTACGCCCCTGGCCGTCGGTCAACCGCCCGTCATCCATAATCTGGAGGAGTATATTGAACACGTCATCGTGGGCTTTCTCGATCTCGTCCAGCAGCACCACGGTGTAGGGGCGGCGGCGTACCGCCTCGGTCAACTGGCCTCCCTCCTCGTAACCGACGTACCCCGGGGGCGCCCCGATCAGGCGCGCCACGGTATGCTTCTCCATGTACTCGCTCATGTCCAGGCGCACCATCGCCCTCTCGTCGTCGAAGAGGAACTCGGCCAGCGCTCGCGCCAGTTCGGTCTTTCCCACTCCCGTGGGCCCCAGGAAGATGAATGACCCTATCGGCCTGTTGGGGTCCTGCAGGCCGGCGCTCGCCCGCCGGATGGCTTTGGAGACCGCACCTATCGCCTCGTCCTGCCCGACCACCCTGAGGCGTAGCCGGTCCTCCATGTTAACCAGCTTCTCGATCTCCCCTTCCACCAGCCGGGTGACCGGGATGCCGGTCCACTTGGCGACAACCTCCGCTATGTCTTCCTCGTCGACCTCCTCCTTCAGCATCTTGCTGTCCTTCTGAAGCTCGACCAGGCGCCGATTCTCCTCCTCGAGCTGCTTCTCCGCGTCTACTATGGTCCCGTACTGTATCTCCGCCGCCTTCTCCAGGTTTCCCTCCCGCTCGGCTTTCTGCTCCTCGTACTTGAGCTCCTCCATCCTCTCCTTGAGCTCCCGTATCCGGGATATCGCTTCCTTCTCGTTGTTCCAGTGGGCCAACAGTTCCCGGCTGTCCTCCTTGAGGTCGGCAAGCTCCTTTTCCAGCCTCTCCAGCCTCTCCTTGCTGGCCTGGTCCTTCTCCTTCTTCAGCGCCTCCCGCTCTATCTCCAGCCGCTTCATCCGGCGCTCCACCTCGTCGACCTCGGTGGGCATGCTGTCTATCTCGATGCGCAGCCGGCTGGCCGCCTCGTCAACCAGGTCTATCGCCTTGTCGGGAAGGAACCGGTCGGATATATATCGATCGGACATCACCGCCGCCGCAACCAGGGCCGCGTCCTGTATCCTGACCCCGTGGTGTATCTCGTACCTCTCCTTGAGTCCTCTCAATATGGAAATAGTATTCTCCACCGACGGCTCACGGACCGTTATCGGCTGGAACCTCCTCTCCAGGGCGGCGTCCTTCTCGATGTACTTCCTGTACTCGTCCAGAGTGGTTGCGCCGATACAGTGGAGTTCCCCGCGCGCCAGTGCGGGCTTCAGCATGTTGGAAGCGTCAACCGCCCCTTCCGCCGCCCCCGCCCCGACCAGTGTGTGCAGCTCGTCGATGAACAGGATTATCTCCCCCTCGGCGCTGTCTATCTCCTTCAGCACCGCCTTGAGCCTGTCCTCGAACTCCCCCCTGTACTTGGACCCCGCCACCAGCGACCCTATGTCCAGGGCCAGGAGACGCTTGTCCTTCAAACCCTCGGGAACATCCCCTTCCATTATCCGCAAGGCGAGCCCCTCCGCTATCGCGGTCTTTCCCACCCCCGGTTCACCGATAAGGACCGGGTTGTTCTTGGTCCTCCTGGAGAGCACCTGGATGACCCTCCTTATCTCGTCATCACGCCCGATGACCGGGTCCAGCTTGCCCCTTCGGGCGTCCTCGGTGAGGTCGCGGGCGAACTTCTCCAGTGCCTGGTACTTCTCCTCGGGGTTCTGGTCGGTGACCCTCTGGGAACCCCTGATATCGGACAGGGCCTGGAGCAGGTCGTCGCTGCTTACGCCGGCTTCCTCCAGCAGTCCGGCGGCGGAGCCACCCGCCTGGAGTATCGCCATCAGGAGATGCTCGGTGCTCACGTACTCGTCCTTAAGGTTGCCGGCGATCTCCAACGCGGAATCCATCACCTTTTCAAGGCGCCGGGAGGCGTACTGGCGAGCGTCGCCCTGGACCCTGGGCCTCTTCCCCAGTTCCTCCCTTATCTTCACCTCCAGCTCCTCGGGGCGGACCCCCATCTTCTGCAGCAGCGGGGACACCACTCCCTCGCGCTGGCCTATGAGCGCCAGCAGGATATGCTCGACGTCTATCTCCTGGTTATCCAGGTTCCGGGCAAGGGACTGGGCCTGTCCAACCGCCTGCTGCGCCTTGACTGTAAGCTTGTCCGGGTCTATCATCCCGCCTCCCTGCCGTCTGTCCGCCCGACTCACCTGTCTCCCCGCATTGTAACGATAATATCAGTAAACGCGGCTTCATTGAACGCCGTGAGAACCCGCTTCCTGGTCACCTCCCCTTTGGCACCCCGTTGGTCTAGAATGTAGCATTATGTATTCACTGATGACACCCTGTCCGGAGGGCGATCATGCCGGAAACTGAAAGCGGGTTCCTCGGGCAGGCCGGAGACGTCAAGGCCGAGTTCGGCGTCCTGGTGCGCAACAGGAACTTCATGAAGCTGTTCTGGGGCCAGACGGTCTCCGGCCTCGGGGACTGGCTGGCCACGTTCGCCCTCATGTCGCTTGTGTACCAACTCACCAACTCAGCGCTGGCGGTCGGCTCCATGCTGGCTTTCCGCATCGTCCCCGCTCTGTTCAGCGGCCCGCTGGCCGCGATTATCAGTGACCGGTTTGACCGCCGGAAGTTGATGATAGGGTGTGACATCTCTCGCGGCATCATCATCCTGGCCGCCCCGTTCATGACCCGGCTGTGGAGCCTGTACATCCTGATTTTCTTCCTGGAGGGCATCACCATCATGTGGCTCGCCGCGCGCGACGCAAGCATTCCCAACCTTGTTAACAACGATCAGTTGACCATGGCGAACTCGCTCTCCATGGCCACCACCTACGGGGTCCTCCCGTTCGCGGCCGTCCTGTTCTCGCTGATGATGCTGCCGGCGCGCCACTTCATCCAGGGTAGCTTCATGGCCGAGAACCCAACCACACTGGCGTTCATCGCCGACTCGGTGACGTTCTTGATTTCCGCTTTCTTCTTCTTTCTCATGCACCTGGAGTCCCCGCGCCACCATGAGCAGTTGGAGGAGGAGTCGCGTTTTTTTGAGTCCATAACGTTTGCCGTCCGGCACCCGTTCGCCCGCTCCCTCCTGCTGGGTGTAGCCATGGGGTGCATTGGCGGTGGGAGTCTCTACGCGGTGGGAATAGGTTACGTCAGGGATGTCCTGGGGGCGACCAGCGACGCGGCGTTCGGCTTCCTGATGGCTCTCTTCGGGATAGGCATGATAGCGGGGGTGGCCGCCCTGCAGGTGCTGGTCAAGCACGAGGAGAAACCGTATATGCTGCGGATCGCCCTGCTGGTAACCGGCGGTATCCTCATCGGCATGTCGTTTATACAGGTTCTCCTGCTGGCCTACATACTTGCCATCTTTTTCGGCGCCGCGTTCGGGGTGTTGTTCCTGGTCGCGGTCACTATGATCCAGGAGCGGATAGAGGACCGGAACCGCGGCAAGGCGTTCGCCGCGTTCCACGCGGTGTCCCGCGTCTTCCTTGTGCTCGGGGCCATTCTGTCCGGCGTCATCGCCTGGATCGTCGGGGTCCGCACCGTTCACGTTCTGGGCGTGACCTACAAGGTCTACGGTGTGTCTGTAGCCCTGTTCATATCCGGAATACTTATCGCAGCCGTCTCCGTTGTGCCGCTGGGGGATAAGAAGGAGCGGTACCGGGACTATTTCATCAAGAACAAGGAGGCGCCCGCGACGGACTCGCCGCCCTCCGATTGAGGCGCTAAGTACGCCTTGACCCCTCAGGTACTACAACCTGCCCAATTAATCCAGCCTGCCACCCGACGAAATACATACGACATGTACTTCGAGGTGGCGAACCTGCGGTTGGAGCGGAGCGGCGATTAAGGGCTTGAATAAGGGAACTGTCAGCGTGTCCGGCCTATGGATTGAACCTGGTTCGTTGTTACCATTTCTCCTTGTCGAGTAGCTTCATGAGGTTCCTCTTCCTGCCATGCTTGGTCCGCACGGTCGTGATGTAGCGGGGAAACTCCCCTCCGCGGCCGATCTTCTCCATCAGGGAATTGATCTTCCGCATGAGTTTTACGGCTTCACGGTAGGACTCTTTGTTTTTCTGGTCGATGAGTGGCAGTACAGGTAGGTGCCAGAATACCACTGTTGGGCCCAGGCAGGATGTCGAGCGGGGGGCGGGGTCAGATGGCGAAAAATGAGGTCACTATAGTCGGTCCTGGGTGGTACCGTCGGTCTTCATGAACGTTACGGTGACGGAGGCGGCGGCATTACCGGGGTTCTGCGCGCTGATTACTCGGAGGGAACTTCCGCCTGCGACTTCCTGTAGCTGCGGCACATCCGCCAGGCGCGCTCCGGTCCGATATCGTGGTCGCAAAGGTGTTCCTGTTCAGCCCTGGACAGGTACCCCCGCACCTGCGCCCACTTGGCCGAACCGACGGCAGGAGCAGTTGTTCTTGTCTCTTCCACGTTTATGGCTACCGCCATGCTGCTTGCCATCCCGGCACTCCCCTGTTCCTCCGATCCTTCCGCGCCTTCTCAACTGTTCATACGTTTCAGGGCGTTGAATCATTACAGTTGTAGAGCGGTTTCTCCGCCGGCCGGGACCGACCCGGCGGCCTGGATCCCATAACGTCCCCCGGTATCCCCTTAACCGTTCTTTTGTTAGAATGTTACTGTCGCGGTACGGAAACGAAGGGAGATTGTCATGCCTGCCGACGCCAGTTTCAAGCCCCAAAAGGAGATTAACAGGGTCAAGGCACAGCTCAGGCACCTGGAGAAAGAGAAGTCGAAGTCGTTCCCCGACCTGGGCACAGCTACTTACCAGGCGTTTATCGAAGGCCGGGTAAATGACCCGGCACTGGCCGAGGCCTGCGGACGCCTGAAGTCGATGGATGAGCAGATCGAGGAGGGGAACGTCGAGCTCGAGAGACTCAAGGCGCAGGTGCAGCAGATGAAATCGGGCGGCGGCCCGCAGCAACCGGGAGCGTCGTGTCCCTACTGCAAGGCCCCCCTGGCGCCGGGTACCAGGTTCTGCGGCAACTGCGGCAAGGACCTGGCCGCGGTCGCTCCGACCGCTGCCCCCGGAGCCGCCTGGTGCCCGTCCTGCGGCAGCCCGGTTATGCCCGGTACCGGTTTCTGTGGTGAGTGTGGTAAGCCACTCGGCGCTGCCGCTCCGGGTCCGTCACCCGGAACTGGGCCGGGGCCTCAACCAGGGCCGCCTCCGCCGTCCGCGCCACCGGCGCCCCCCAAACCGCCGGCACCACCGTCTCCGCCTCCCGGGCCTCCGGCACAGAAGCCCGCTCCTCCACCCGGGCCGGTACAACCGCCTTCACCCGCTCCCGGGGCTCCCTGGGCTGCGACACCAACGCCACCGGCGCCCCCGAAACCTTCGGCACCACCATCTCCGCCTCCCGGGCCTCCGGCACAGAAGCCCGCTCCTCCCCCGGGCGCGGTAAAGCCGCCATTAACGGCTCCCACAGCTCCCACGCCTCCCGGTGCGGCGGCACCCGCGGCGCCGGGAGCCGCGGACAGTGGGGCAAGACCTTCCGGGGAAAGGAAGCCCGGGGCAACCGGCGACAAGCCGGGCGTCTGCCCCTCCTGCTCCGCGCCGATAGAGGAACCGGACGCTGCCTTCTGCGGTGAATGTGGCAAGAAGCTGTAATGGCAACGGGCAGTAGCACAACCCGGGCAGTAGCCGCCGGGCAAGGGGCTGTTGCGGTTTGAAGGTCCTCATCACCGGTGCAAGCGGCCTTGTTGGGAGCAATCTCATAAGGCACCTCCTGGACAGCGGAATCACCGTACGGGCGCTCCTTGACCCCGGGCTTGATACCCCCACTCTGGATGGTCTCCCCTTCGAGCGCGTCCCGGGTGACGTGCTCGACCCCGAATCGATCCTCGGCGGTCTGGCGGGAGCGCACGCCGTGTTCCACTGCGCGCTGGTCACCGAGCTCCGGCCCCCCCGCTCCAGGGCGGCGCGGGCGAGAAATGTGGACGGCACCCGGAACCTCCTTGTCGGGATGTCACGGTCCGGCGTGGAAAACCTGGTCCACGTGGGCTCGGCTTCCTCGTTCGGCCCCGGCACGATGGACGAGCCGGGAACAGAGGAAACCCCGTTCGACCCGCGGGCGTTTCGCTTCACCTGCTTCGACTCCATCCGCCAGGCACAGGAACTGGTGCTCAGGTATAACCAGTCCGGCAAGGTCAGGTGCGTTATCGTCAACCCCACGCTTGTGATGGGGGAGTACGGCCTTCCCTGCGGCCCTGGAACCGACATCATGGAGTACTCCTCTATCGGCCGCTACACGTCGGGTGGTGCGAACGTCGTGGGTGCCGCGGACGTCGCCCGGGGAATCTTGAAGGCGCTGGGACGCGGAAAGGCCGGGCGCTGCTACATATTGGGAGGTTCCAACGTAGAGTACCGCGACCTGTACGGCATGATAGCCACCTCGATGGGGTTCCCACCGCCCATGCGCTTATCGGGGGACAGGGCGGTCATCGCACGGGGCCTTCTGGGGTCGCTCTACGGCAGGATCACCGGCAGGGTGCCGGCCCGGAACGCACCGGCGGCGAGGCTCGCTGTTGCGCCCATCTACTACACCCAGCGGAGAGCCGCCCTGGAGCTCGAGTTGCCCATGAGCCCCCTTGACGCGGTTGTCGAGGGCGCCTGCCGCTGGATGACGGACAACAGGGATTCCCGCTGATACAATCGGCGTCTATGCTAATATATGATGGTTCTGGTCGTTGGCTGTAACTGTGCCGGTAAGGAACATCGGCAGTGAGAGGAGTATTTGTGAACAAGGCCCTCAAGTCCGTTCTTGTCGTACTCCTACTTGTCCTCATGGTCGCCTCCGGAGGGCTTTTCGCGTTCACCTTCACCCGACAGAGTGCGGCGTACAGCCCGGACAAGGTAGAACTTGACGTCGAGGTACACGCCAGGGACCAGATACTGACGTGCGCTTACAAAGCCTACGGTAACCCAGACCTGCCCTACTGGATCGCAAAGACCCTGGTCAAGAATACCGGCAAGATACCGGTTTATGACTTCAGGATCTCCTACAAGGTGGGCGATTACACTGACTGGACATCCGGTGAGATTTATCCGGTAATAGTACCCGGTGAAACAGTAAGGGATTACTGCTGGCCCTCGCTCGACCCCGAGAAGATCGAACGACTCACAACCAAGACCCCCGTCGATCTCGTCGTGAAATATGAGTATAAGGAGCTCGCCAAACCGATCGAGGATTACGAGAAGATCTATCTTCTCGGTAAGAACGACTTCGCCAATACAAGCCTCCCGGAAGACCAGCTATACACGTTTGCGGATTCCCGTGACAACTATCCTTTCCTCGCCGCGTTCATAACCCCGACCGAGGGTTTCACCAAGGACCTCGCACATAGTATCGCGGGGGGCTTGTCCACGCAGACAGACGATAATGACGCCTACGAGATGCTCATCAGGATATACAACAGGATGCAGGAACTCGGCGTGAAGTACACCCAGCCACCTGATGCTCCCGGCGAGCCACAAGGCATAACGCAGGTCACACAGTTCCCGAGGGAAACGATAGAAAGAGCCTCGGGTACATGCGTGGAACTCTCTATCGCGTTCTGTGGTCTGCTGGAAGCGGTGGGTGTAAGGTCATACCTCGCCCTTATCCCCGGTCATTGCATACCGGTTGCAGAGCTGCCGAACAGCGGAGAGTGGTACGCGATCGAATCGACCATGGTGGATAGCCCACTCCCGGCCGTGGATGCTGTTAACGCGGCCGCTCAAACACTGTCGGAAGCATCGTCAACCGGCGATATCATCTACGTGGACATACAGCACTGGTGGGAAAAGGGGTTTGTACCGTCATGGTAGGGAGCTCAAAGATGAGTACAAGGGTTTTATTAGCGCTTACTGTCATACTGCTGCTGGTACTTGCGTCCCCACTGCCGGCAACGGCCCAGGAGGAGGCGTCCCAGGAGGAAGCTACGATAAACGAAGAGTACACCGTAACCATTAACGACGTGGGGGACGCCCATATAGAGAGCGTTATCGAATACCTGCCCGATGATTTCGAGGTAATCGTGGGCGTTATGGACGAGAACCCCGATTTCTTCAGCAGGGGTTACACCGCCGATACCAACATCGGCGAGGTTGAGAACTTCAAGACGGAACTCGACAACTCCTCCAACAGCTTGAGCATTTCATTCGATACCCCTGGATACTCCTACAACATGGAGGACCACTGGGCCGCGTTCGGTTTCCCGACTGAGCCGAAAAAGGTGTCCGACAACAATTTCGAGTACGAGGAAACATCTAAATCCAACGGTTACTTCACCCTTTATACCGACCAGATATGGCACACCAAGAACACACTGGTGCTGCCCGAGGACGCCTCCGGCGCCAAATACAACGAGAAAGACAAATCGATGGAGTACAAGCTTCCGGCGGCTACGATGGGTTTCTGGAGCGAGAACCGGTCGTCTCTCCTCATCATCTTCGGCGCCTGCACTCTCCTGTTCCTGGCCCTCTTCATCCTTGTGCTCACCAGGAAGGCCGCTCCCAGGCCCGCCGCCGCGGTTCCGGTGGCGACGGTGACGCCCGGGACTCGTACTTTCCCCACCGCTCCACCGGCCGGAGTACCCCCGCCCACGCGTCCCGCGCCTCCACAACCCACCCCGGCGGCCCCCGCGCAACAACAGCCACCTGCCCAGGCCGCCAAGGTGTACTGCAAGAACTGCGGAGCGGAGATGGGCCCGGGAAAGCAGTTCTGTACTCGCTGCGGGGAACAGGGTTAACGTACCGTTGATCTCATCTGCCTATTGACAACTCTCTTTAATTAGTATAAAATTAATTGTTTATTCTTTGTCCAAATAGCAGGTATGGAGAGGTGATCGCTTGAGAAACACCGAGCCCCTTGGAAACAACGTGATGGAAAGAATCCGGGACGACCTCAAGGAGTGCCTTGGCACCAAGCTCAAAGTGAAGGCAAACAAGGGACGAAAGATAGTCATAGAGAACATGGCGATACTGGAGGAAACGTATCCGCACGTGTTCGTTGTCAGGGTCGAAACGAAATCCGCCCCGAGCCAGAGGGTTTCTTACAGTTACACGGACATAATAACCAAGACTGTGGAGCTCTCGTACCCCGAGACCGACGAGGCCCTGTTCCCCTGGCTCAACAGTTAGCCCTAAGTAAAAAAAGCGCGGCGCTCGATTACGCGCCGCGCTTTTTTTTATTGCGCAAGGCACGTCGTTTGCCCATCGTTCCCCTGTAAGGATAGAATATCCCGAGCGTAAATCTCGCGCCCTGGAGGCGCGCCCGGCGCTGGAAGCCGGATATCATCACCGGGAGGTAGCATTGGAAAACGTGGTCATAGCATCAGCTGTAAGAACTCCTTTTGGAACATTCGGGGGGTCTCTCAAGTCGGTCAGCCCCACCGAGATGTCCGTCGTCGTTATCAACGAAGCGCTCGAGCGGGCGGGCCTTCCGAAAGATAGCGTCGACGAGGTCATCTTCGGCCAGGTCATACCACGCACCGATGAGAACAACCTTGTGCCCAGGGGGGCCGCCCTCGCGGCCGGGATTCCCGACACCGTCCCCGCCCACACCACAATCCGGGGCTGCGGCTCGGGCATGGAGTCGATCATCGCGGGGACCCGCCAGATACTGCTGGATGAGGACGAGATCATATTGGCCGGCGGTGTTGACAACATGAGCATGGCGCCGTACCTGGCCAAGGACGCGCGGTTCGGCCTGCGCATGCGCGACTCGGTCCTCACCGACAGCCTGTGGGAGGTCCTTCACGACCCGCATACAGGGCTCATAATGGGCATTACCGCTGAGAACATCGCGGCGCGCCACGACATCAGCCGCGCCGACCAGGACCGGCACGCGTTCACCTCGAACCACAGGGCGCTTGCCGCGATCGCGGATGGAAAGCTCAAATCCCAGATAATACCGGTCGAGGTGAAAACACGGAAGGGCTCGTTCACCTTCGACACCGACGAGCACCCCAAGGACTCCTCCCTGGAGAAGCTCTCAAAACTGCCGACCGCCTTCAAGGAAGGAGGGTCGGTTACCGCCGGTAACTCCTCGGGCATAAACGACGGCGCCGGCGCGGTCGTGATAATGCCGGAATCGCGCGCCAAGGCGGAAGGTATCACCCCGCTGGCCCGGATTATCTCCTGGGCTACCGCGGCGGTGGACCCCGCGTACATGGGCTACGGCCCGGTCCCATCATCTCGAAAGGCTCTGAAGAGAGCCGGCATGAGCGTCGGCGACATCGAGTACTGGGAGGTAAACGAGGCGTTCTCGGCCCAGTACCTCTACTGCGAAAGGGAACTCGGGCTTGACCCGGAGAAGACCAACATCTGGGGCGGAGCCGTCGCTTACGGGCATCCCGTCGGGGCGACCGGGAACCGCCTGGTGACCACGATCATCGAGATCCTGCGGGACCGGGACGCGAACATAGGGCTCGCGACTATGTGCATCGGAGGCGGCCAGGGATCCGCGATGATACTGGAGCGGCTGTCTTAGTACCGTTGAGCGATCGGGCCTCGCGGAAGATCATCACGCCGGTTCTCGCGTTCGTACGTCCGTCTGTAGCGTCGATAGAAGTGCTTCGACCTCCACCGCCACGCGCCTTAGTTCCTCGAGTTCCTCGTGGCCCGGCTCTTCGGGGCCGTAGCGCGCACGGTTGAACAGGGCCATGAATCCCCCGACGAGGGTCGTCCCCAGGCGGGAGTCGGCCTGCGCACCGTACTCCTTCGGTGTTTCCGAGAGGCGTCGCGTTATGCCCGCACCCGCGAGGGCCTCCGCCACGCGGTCAAATACGAGTGCAACCTTTTGTCGCGGCCCCGGTTCCAGGCAGGCATCCGGGCGAGGACTCCGCAGCCGCCTGTGTTTCAGGAATACCCCCAGCAGCAGTAGCAGAAGCCCTGTGAACCCCATCGCCAGTGGCCAGTGGCCCGCCACCGCGCTCGCCGCCCGCGACATCGCTCCGGAAACGCTTTCCGCCGCGCGAGAGAGTCCCCTCCACATGGCCGGAGGGAACACCTTTGACAGCGCCCTGCCTATATCCGGCACAATAGAGAACCCTTCCCAGTTGCCGCCTGTGCCGGCTTCGGGGGAAAGGTCGGACCATCCCGGCGTCGCCTCGAAAGGTATCCACCCGAACACCTGGAAGTAGACCTCCACCCACGCGTGGGCGTCTCTGCTGCTGACCTCGTAGTAACCGGTCAGCGCGTTGAAGTCGCCGGTGTCATACCCGACCGCCACGCGGGCGGGTATGCCCAGCGTGCGACACATGACCGCGAGAGTGGTCGCGAAATGCTCACAGTAACCCCTCTTCTCACGAAAAAGGAAGAACTCAACCGTGTTCTCGTCATCGGCCTGGCGAGGGCAGTTCAGGTCATACGGGTACTTCGCCTTCAGGTGAGCGGACAGCGCCTGGACTTTGTCGTAGCTATTGCTCTCGAGGCCGGCAACGCCCTCCGCCAGGCGGGCCACCTCCGGTGACATCTCCGGCAGTTGAAGGAACCTCTCCATCAGGCCGGGAGGGTATATGCCCTTTGCCCCCCTTAACATCTCCGGGGTAACGTCGCTAACCTCGGAGATAACGGTATATATCATTCCGGGATCAAGGATGATCGGCGTCAGCACCGACATCATGGAGTCCACCTTGAGCACCCGCGTCGGGAAGAACACGTCCCTCGGCAGGTAGGCGGCGAAGATCGTGTTCGGCAGTTCCTGCTCGATGAAGAACGTCTGTACCACTGCTTTGGTGGAGTATCGCGACGGTTCACCCGGGTAGCTCACGCTGAGCGGCAAACCACTCGAGAACACCTCCTCGTACTCCTCCTCGGTGTTCTCCCATCCGTTACCGATGAACCGGTCGAAGGCGGTTGACCTCCAGTACGCCCGGTAATCGCTCCGGACTTTCATTACCGTGACATCCGCGGGTACTCCCCGTACACGCAGGTCGAGGAAATCGTTGAACCCGTGGTAAGCGTTCGGGTTGAACGGAAGTGGGCTCGACGGAAATCGATCGGGGAGTTCCTCGTAGCCCGGATTCCTTATCAAGCCCTCGAACCCCCCCGTCGTATCCCGCATTTCCGAAACCGGCAGATAGTGACTTCTGAAGCCTGGCAGGCGGGGCAACAACATGAACAGGGCAAGGGTCAGCGGGACAAGGGCTATGCTTGCCAGCACAAACGACCACCGGGGAGACCTGCCCTTCCCTTTCACCAAGACGTCCGACGTCCTCGCCAGCGTTGAGCGGTGCCCCAGGTACAGGGATGCCAGGCCCGCTATGAAAAACGGGATGATTATGTACAGGAAGTCACTGGAAATGCTTAGCGACCCCGCGAACGCGATCAGTATCGTGGCGCTTACCAGCGAGAAATCGAGATCCCGGTGTGTGGGCAGGTCGAACGAGTGCAGCACCTGCAGCCATAGAAACAACCTCACCATTGGGTACCGGAGGTCGTACACATGCCCTCCGACTTCCGTCCAGAAGACAGCGAAGGCGACCAGCATAAGGACCATCAGGACACCCTTGACCCAGACGCGGGAGTTCTTTCTCGCGCGGTAGGAGTACCAGGAGCCGACGGTCACGCCAACCATGACCACCACGCCCATTGGAGCGCCGGTGGAGCCACTCCTCAACGCCGCGAACACGCTTATGAGTACGGTGACCACCACCGCGACCCTGAATCTTACCGAGTCCTCGGATGGACCGGTCCTGTTGATTACCCGGTAATACTCAACGGCTCGTTTAAACACCCGCTCACCCCTCGCCCGCGAGTCAACAAAAAAAGAGTTGCACCTCGTCCGCGAACCGGTCCATCCTGCATACCCGGTGGGCGCCAGTCCTCGCCGCCTTTCGCGTAGGACTCGTCTGCGACCAGCACCAGTGAGCCACCCCCCAGGCCGCTCAGCGCGGCAAGGGCTTGCACCATGGTGACCGCTGCCGTGTTGGCAACGACACAGATCGCGGAGCCCGGCATCAGCGACCGCCCGGCGAAAGACAGTATGCCCTCCAGGCCGCCGGCTTCCAACACGCCGCCCGCCCGCGGCGGGCGGTAATCCGCGAGCACCGCGAGCAATCCGGGCACCCCACCGCCCTCATGAAACTCGAACAACTCCTTCCCGGGCACGATCAACCCGGGCACGCTCCCCGTGACCGAGAAGTAGTCGATTATCGACGCGGCCGCCCTCAGGCCGTCCTCGACGCTGTTCACGTCCCCGGTTCCATACCGCGGTTGGCCCAGGAGCACGACCAGTCCCGCCGGGGGATAAAACTCCTGCTGGTACTCCTTAACGATAAGGCAGCCCCGTTTCGCGCTGGACCTCCAGTGTATATGGCGCAGGGAGTCGCCCCTTATGTACTCCCTTACGCCATAGTAATCCTGACCCATCCCTTTCCGAGACCACTCGAACGACTCCACCGGTGATACGGTTGGACCGGGGTTCATGGGGAACGATTCCAGGGGGAATATCCTGGGGAAAACAGTAACGGGGGAATCGATCTTCCACGGCCTCTCTATCTGGACGCTTCCGAACACTCCACCGGAACGCACCGCCATCCGGGCTTTCTCGTATACTCCCCGCCTGTCGGCCCTTGCCTCGTATGTGACGCTCACCGTTTCGCCGGGGCCCAGGCTCTCCACTGTCACCTGGCGCTGGGTTTTACCGTAACTGTACTCCTCCCCCGGGTCTTGCCCCTCGCCGGCGAGATCCCTTCGCACCCCGGCTTGTCGTTCTCGAAACCTGTCAAGGAAACCGTGGTGGCCGGATTGGGTGAACTGGAGGTCTCGGACTGCGAGCAGGTGCCTGGCGGTCCGCCCCCTGTTCCTGATCTTGAGCGTCACCTTGAACCGCTCGCCTTCAAATACCTCCCGGGGGCAATCGCGTTCGATAGACACCTTGCGGGTGCCCCGCCACGCTAAGAAGGCCTCCGCGATGATCAGAGAGAAAAGCCCGCTCGCGACAAGGTAAAGCCATCCGGACTTTATCGTCGACGCGATGAGAAGCAGAGACACCGCTACCGCCGCGGTTACCAGCGCCCTTAGCTTCAACCTAGTACCCCGTTCCATAAATACGCTGGCGTTCGAACGCCGCTTCCGTCCACACCGGCTGCGTTCCGCTCCACAGGCGTACTACAGGAGTACGTTTTAGTACCCCGCTCCATAAATACGCTGGCATTCGAACGCCGCTGCATCCACACCGGCTGCGTTCCGCTCCCTCGAAGTACTACAGAAGTACGTCTCGGTCGCGCGCCTTGCCGGAGCGGCGCTTCGACGCTCTCGGTG
>Ga0180014_1000155_pt1 | contig 19520 bp, 11 predicted proteins | sample KR13_S1_MetaG_FD_116507 | JGI IMG/M metagenome (GOLD analysis project Ga0180014, IMG submission 116507) | Groundwater microbial communities from the Olkiluoto Island deep subsurface site, Finland - KR13_S1_MetaG | ecosystem: Environmental > Aquatic > Deep subsurface > Groundwater | place... | reverse complement strand
TGCGTGCGGAGCTCCAGCCCGTTGAAGGCTCCAGTGGCTGGTTGGGCCGCGCGAAGCGCGGACCGACCGGACACTGGCGAAGCAGCGCCCCGTTGAGACGACGCGCTTCGCGTCGGCTCAACAGTTCTTATGCCTCAAATATATCATCCCGTCCGAGACCGGAAGAAGGATGATATACCTCAAGTTAATTATTGAATTCCTAGAATATCTGTGGTTTGTTGATGCATATCGGGCGATTAGCGGAGGGATGATATGACTCGAACAAGCCATCGTGCTGCGGCATCGGTAAATCCGGACCCAAAGTGGCCGGAGGGCTATATTTCGACACCTCCGGTTTCATTGAACACCTCCCTGTCGGTCAGCCCACTCGACGCAGCCCGCTCTCCGACGTCGGCGGAAGGTTACACAACCCGTCCCTTGGAAAGCAAGACCGTTGTTGGACTCACGGCGGCCCCGGGGTCCGCCGAAGTCCCTTCGCGCTCCGCGAGACCGGAGCCTCCCACAGGCGGGTGGGATAGCGGTCCTGTCTTCGCCAAGCCATCGCACGGGCCGACCTCGAAGCCGGCGGAATCCCCTGTGTCGGGAGTCCCGGGGAAATCCGTCAATTGGTGTGCGCTGGAAGCGCGAGTTCGCGAATGCCTGCGCATTGAACACTACTCCTATCGGACCGAACAAACGTACGTGGCCTGGATACGGCGGTTCGTTGTGTACCACCATTTCCGCAAGCCGTCCACGTTGAAGGCCGGTGACGTGCAGGAATTCCTGCGCCACCTCGCCATGGACAAACAGGTTGCGTCTTCGACGCAAAACCAGGCACTGAATGCTGTTGTTTTCCTCTATCGGAAGGTGGTGAAGACCACCATGATCTACACGCATGTGCTGAACAAGGGTCCGCTGGGTGTGGTAAGTCCGGTCGATACATTGTGACACGTTTGCAAAACACTAACGCAATCCGCGGAGCGGCTTCGTTCAAGATAATATTACCTCTCCCAACGAACATGAATCTTCCCGATAACATCAAGACCAAACTCCGGGAACTCCCCGCCAAACCCGGCTGTTATATCATGCGCAACCGCTATGGCCGGATCATCTATGTCGGCAAGGCCGCCTCGCTCCGCCAGCGGGTGCGTTCCTATTTCCACAAAGCCACCCTGCACAGCGCCGACGCGAAACTGCGCGGCCTGATCAAAAGCATCGCGGACTTTGACATTATCGTGGTGCACAGCGAAGCCGATGCCGTGCTCACGGAAAGCCGGCTGATCAAGGACTATCGTCCCCGGTACAACTCGCTGTTGAAGGACGATAAACGGTTTCCCCTCCTGAGCGCCGACCTGAATCAGCCGTTCCCACGGTTCAAGCTGTGCCGATTCCAGCGTCCGGACGACGCCCTGTATTTCGGCCCCTACACCAACTCGCGCGCCGCCCGCGTGACGCTGGAATTTATTGGAAAGCGGTTCGGCCTGCGCAAATGCTTTCCGCTGGTTCCCGGCCCCGCCGACCATAAGCATTGTATCAACGATATTGTCCGGTTCTGCGCGGCGCCCTGCGTCGGCAAGGTGACGCCCGCGGAATACCGGGACCGGGTGAACGAAGCTTGCGCGTTCCTGCGGGGAGAACGGCCGGCGATCCTGAATGAAGTGGAAACCGTGATGAACGAAGCCGCCCAGTCGCTGAACTTCGAGAAGGCGGCGGCCTGGCGCGACACGCTGCATGGCTTGCGAACGGCGATTCGGGAACGGGCACGGGTGGCCCGGACTCCCGTCAGCCGGCGCGCTGACGGGCTAACAGGAGTACAGGCGCTACACGATGTTCTCCGATTGAGTCATCTTCCCCGTCTCATTGAAGCCTACGATATTTCGAGCATCTCCGGCACTCTCGCCGTGGGCAGTCTGGTAGCCGCCGTGGACGGAATACCGCATCCCGACCGCTATCGACATTTTCGTATCAAAACCCCCAACGTAAAAGACGACGCCGGGATGATGGCGGAAATCATCCGACGGCGATTCAGCCGCCTTAAACAGGAGCGAGGCACGCCGCCGGACCTGGTCTTGGTGGATGGCGGCGCAATCCAGCTTCAGGCGGCACGGAATGAGTTGGAGGCATTGGGATTCGACGCGCTACCGGCGATCGGTTTGGCCAAGCGGCTTGAGGAAATCTACGCGCCTTCCCTTCAAAAGATCAATGGCGGGACACCCTGGAATGGCGACCAGCGTGTTCAGGTTTTGCGTCTGCCGTCGGACTCCCCGGCGTTAAAAATATTCCAGGCGCTCCGCGACGAAGCGCACCGGTTCGCCCTGACCTATCATCGGCGGCTCCGCGCGCGGCGGATCCGGGAATCAGTTCTGGACGACATCCCCGGCATCGGCGCCAATCGGAAACAGATGTTATTAAAGCAATTCGGCTCGGTTTCCAGACTAGCTCAAGCGCCGGAAAGCGAGCTGGCCGCTCTACCCGGCATTGGCAAGAAGATGGCCCGAACCATCAAGCAGGCGCTGACAAAATAAACGTGGCCTTAGTGTCTACTTTGTAGAATCTATCCAAATATTATCGAACATTTTTCGCATAGGGGTTTCAGGATTTGGATTGCGACGGCTTGCCGTCGCTTTGTCCTCTGCGAAGCTTGCTTTGCGGGTTCGTGTTAGGCAAGCGCCGAGCAAGCTCGGCGCATGAATTAGGCGGCTTCGCCGCAATCCGTCAACTGACGGACCGTTCTATCGAACGGCCTCTACAATGGATACGGGTGTAGTGGCGGTTCGGTAGAACCGCAAGATTGAAATTCCTTAGCATGAACAAGTCAGAAGAACCGCATGGATGAGGAAAAGACACTTCATGGCTTTACGGCAACCATTGATTGATAGAATCTTTTGATCTGCTAACTTGATATTGATGATCCAATCGGTCTTTCCTTCATGATTCGGAACTCATTATTCGTCAATCTGCGGTTCAATGTTAAATGAATTCGGGTTCCGATTGTAGGGGCTCTGCTTGCTGAGCCCGCAATCCCGGACGGGCGTTGGCCAGCAACGCCCCTACAAGATTTTTACCCTATTGTTAACCAGGCCGCCTCGCCCTGCCAAAACATACTCGCAAAAAACGTATATCTTGACGGAAAAGTGGCTTAGCCTCAATGCTTGCCGGCCAGGTTGCCCACGAACCGCACCTCCGGCTTGCGGGCGCCTTTCCACGGAATGACGTGCGGGATGCCGGGATAGACGTCGAAGAAGTTGTCGGGCATGAGCTTTTGCCCGTTGAGGTCGAGACAAACGCCCCATACAAACGTGTCGCTCGTAAAAATCGCCTTGCCCTTCTCCAGCCGCACCTTGAGCTGCGGGATGGCCCATTTCAAGTCCTTGAAGAACGGCCGGAAAAGCCGGTTCCGGGCCACAACCGCATCGCTCTGCACCAGCATGGCAAAGGCAGCCGAAGCAGCCGGGTCCTTCCACTCGCGCCTTTTGAATGAAACGATCCGGGTGGAGGCATTTGGCGGCAGAGTAACTTGCAGTGTCCGGTCCAGCGGCCGGCCGCCGGCCAGATTGAAGAGTCCGTACCGCAACGTACCGTTCCACGCCTGGAGCCGTTCATTTACGCCGAACACAACAATGTCGGCTTTCTCCTCGGCAACCACCACCTGCAGGGGTTGCATAGCCCGCCGAACCGACGCGAAGGCCGGCGTACGCCGCAGGTAGTAGTCCACGATCGTCCAGCTCCGCGTCGCCGGCCAGCAGTCATTATACATCCAGAAAATGGCCGATGACGTGTCGAACATGCGACGGCGGAAGTTCTCGCAGTACTCACGCAGGGCTTCGCCCTGCACCAGGCCGCCCCAATAGGTGAATTCCTCGATGCTCATCTTCCGGATGTCCATGCCGAGCCATTGCGTGATCATCTTGTCCGGGAAACTCGGCTCGCCCGAACTATCGATCGAGTTGTCGTGAACCTGCCAGGCAAATGACTGGACATACCGCTGATCCTTCGGCAGACATGCCAGCATCGTGGGCAAGGAGGTGGGCCCGAGCGTGCCACCTTCGTTCGGGAAGCGGCACATCATTTTCCGATAATCGCGAAAATCCGTGTTCTGGAAACCGACGGACCACGGATGCTGATCGCCGACCTCGTCCGCGTTCGGGAACAGCCCGTCTGGAGAATAGGGCGAACTGGGCTGGTAGTACCGGCCCGGGTCTTCCTCGGCCAGCAGACGCGGGATCGTCAGGTGGAACAGCGCATAGTCGGGATAGACCACACCGCGGTCATATCCCCATACCCAAGCGCCCAACTCCATCTCGTTGTTGCCGCACCACACCACCAGGCTCGGATGCGGCGCCAGCCGCCGGATGTTGAACCGGGCTTCATCTTTGACGCTATTGTGGAAGGTTTCATCCTGGACCGGATACTTGCCGCAGGCGAAGATAAATTCCTGCCAGACCAGGATGCCCTTCTCGTCGCACAGATCGTAAAAGTCGTCCGCCTCGTAAAGGCCGCCGCCCCAGATCCGGAGCATATTGAAGTTGGCTTCGAGGGCGAGGTCTGTGATCTTGGCATAGCGCTTCCGGTCGGCCCGTGGAAATATCATATCAACCGGCACGAAATTGCCGCCCTTGACGAATATCTTCCGGCCATTGATCTCAAGAATGAAATAGCGCCCCTTCTCCGGATGCTGGTCCTGATTGACACGCACGTGGCGGAAACCGATGCGCGCCGAACAGTCGCCAATATTCCGTCCGTTCACGGAAAGCGACGCGCGGACAACATAGCGCTTCTGTCCACCGTGTCCCACCGGCCACCAAGGCTCCGGGTTGGCGACTTCCAGGCACACCTCCACCGGATTGAGCCCGGGCTTCAACTCCACATCCACGATCGTCTTTTGCCCGGCCTCGGGGATTTCCACGGTCAGTTTGCCGTGGCACGTCTTGTCGGCAAGCCCCTCGATAAACAACCGCGCCCGGACTGTTCCCTTCCGCAGGTCGGATGAAAGATCGGCCAGTGGAACGAACGTATCGATGCGCACCGGGTCCCGGGTCCACTCCAGCCGAACGGACTTGGTAATGCCCACGTTGATTAGCCGGGTGGACCAGTCCCAGCTGAACTGGCATTGGGGCTTACGCAGCCAATGACGTTTATGGAGTATGCCGTCAGTGCCAACGCCCCACCCCTCGACCGGCTTCTCCGCCGCGTGGAAGAGACCGCCATCAAGATGAACCGTCAGGAGATTGCGGCCCGGCTTCAATTTACCGGTGACCTCGATGCGACAGGGATGGAAAGAGTTTTTGTGCTTCCCGATCTCCTGACCATTGAGAACAATGGTCGCCACAAGATCAAGCCCCTCAAAATGGAGCCAGGACCGCCCCTTGCATGCCGCGCGCGGCACGTTAAAGAAACGCCGATAGCTCCAAATGCACTCCTCCACCCAGCGTGCGGCCAGGCAATTGGTGTCGATATAGGGATCCTTGATCCATCCCTGCTTCCAAACATCCAGATGAATTTCGCCGGGCACCCGGGCGTCGATGTAGCGCGCCTCGTCGGTTTCCTCCCGGTTCGCGTACTCCGTCCGGCCGCGCTGGCCATCCGTCCACCGCACCCGCCACGTTCCGTTCAGGTTGATTATCTTGAGCATAACATTGATATCTCCTTGCCTATGAAATCATGCCGTCAACTGAAAAGGTAATCCGATAATCGCCAAGCTGATTCTCCGCCTATTTTCGGACCGTTTACTGATCCTTGGGAAACAATTCCAATGCTTTCTTGGCGATGTTATTCCCGAGCTTAATGCATCTTTCTTTATAAAGGTCTTCTTCCGGAGCCTTTCTCGATACTGCGCCAAAATGAAGGTAGGGTGTGCCAACCGATATGCCGCCTGAGTAAACAAGCATACCGTGGACAAGCAGAGCGGCAATCATCGTCATTTCCGCAAAGCTCGCTCCACCTCCACCAGGCCAGTTTTGCGATGCAAAAACACCGGCCAGCTTGCCGGCCAGGCCCTTGGGTCCTGTGTCGAGATACCTTTTCATCTGCCAACTGCAGGATCCCTCATAGGTGGGAGAACCGAAGATTATGGCTTTGGCTTCCGAGATGTAGTCATTATCCACATCGTCAATACTCATGGCCCTCGCTTCAACACCGGTCACTGTCCGGCAGCCCTGAGCAACGAGTTCCGCCATTTTCTGGGTATTGCCGGTTTCAGAGTGGTAGATAATCGCCACCTTCATGCGCACTTCTCCTTGTTGGTTTATGTTGACGAACATTCCGGTTCAGCCGCCATGGCAATTATTACCATTACGATCTTCATCTGCAGCCTCTCTTTCTTTACCGAACCATTAATTGACATGTAAAGATACGATAGGCACTCGTCATGCAGAGTCAACCGTAAATTCGAATGAAAGATTTTCGATTGCCCTGATCAATGTTCCCGTGTATCCTGATGCTCAATTTCGGAGTAAAAAAACTCCTTGAACCGCTGGGGTTCAATAAAGCTTCAACTTAACCGAATCGAGGGCTGGAACCGTGGGGATGACGATTACCGAAAAAATCCTGGCGCGGGCCGCGGGAAAAACAGGGGTGGCACCCGGAGACAATATCTGGGTCAACGTGGATGTCCTGCTGACGCACGACATTTGCGGACCAGGCACCATTGGCGTCTTCCAGAAGGAGTTTGGCCGGGATGCCAAGGTGTGGGACCGCGAACGCGTGGTGATCATTCCCGATCATTTCATCTTCACCAATGATAAGAAAGCGCATCGCAACGTGGACACCCTGCGGACCTTCGTCCGGGAACAGAACCTGCCCTATTTCTACGATCCGGCCGATGATTCCTACCGGGGCGTCTGCCATGTCGCCCTGCCGCAGGAGGGGCATGTCCGGCCCGGCGAGGTCATCTTCGGCACGGATTCGCACACCTGCACCCACGGCGCCCTGGGAGCTTTTTCGTCGGGTATCGGCAACACCGACGCCGGCTTTATCATGGGCACCGGCAAATTGCTGATCAAGGTTCCCCATACTCTCCGCTTCACCCTGGACGGGCGCCGTCCGGACTATATCATGGGCAAGGACATCATCCTGCGCATTATCGGCGACATCGGCTTCGAAGGCGCCACCTATGGCGCCATGGAATTCCGCGGCGCCGCCATTGAGGCTCTGCCAATTGAAGAGCGCATGACAATCTGCAACATGGCGGTCGAGGCCGGCGCTAAAAACGGCATCATCGCGCCGGATCAGACGGCGCTGGACTACGTCCGCCGGCGGACGGCGAAACCGTTCCAGCCCGAATACAGCGATCCGGATGCCAAGGCCCTGCACGCATATCGCTACCAGGTATCTGAATTTGTCCCCTGCGTGGCCAAGCCGCATGCGCCGGATCAATATGCTCCGACAGCCGACCTGGGCGACGTCAAGCTGGACCGGGCCTATATCGGCTCCTGCACCGGCGGCAAGCTGGCCGATTTCATCGCCGCGGCAACGATTCTGCGCGGTCGGAAAGTAAGCATCGACACCTTCCTGGTACCGGCCACCCGTGAAGTGGCGACCGGTTTGCAGTCGGAAAAAATCCAGGGTCAGACCCTGACGGATATCTTCAAGCAGGCGGGGTGCCTGGATATAGCGCCGCCGTCCTGCGCCGCCTGTCTGGGCGGACCCGAGGACACGTTCGGGCGAACGCACGGCAAGGAAGTGGTCATCAGCACCACCAACCGGAATTTCATCGGCCGCATGGGATCAAAGCTGGCGCCGATCTACTTGGCATCGCCCCTGACGGTGGCCGCATCAGCGGTGGCGGGCCGGATCACGGATCCGAGGAAATTCATGTAAAGAAAGCCTGTTGGAAAGAAGGAAAAACATCCAACGTTCAACATTAAACTTTCAATATTGGAAACTCGTGTGAACCAACACCCATTTGATCCGGAAGACCGGTTGCTTAATTATTCGGCCGAAATTATTCGACTGGCCGAACGTCTGCCTCATACCCGGGCGGGAAATCATGTAGCGACTCAACTTCTTCATTCCGGAACATCACCTTTGCCTAACCATGGCGAAGCCCAAGCGGCGGAATCCAAGAATGACTTTGTGCATAAGATGAGCATTTGTCTGAAATAATTGCGTGAAACCCGGAGATGGCTCCGATTAATTCAGCGGGTTCCCCTGACGAAGAATCCAGCTGAAATTAACGCATTGCTGAAGGAAACCGAAGAACTCATTTTGATTTTTTTCAGCCAGCATTAAAACAGCCCGGATGAGCAAGAAAACATAAAAGAGTGGATTTGTATGTTGAATGTTGAAAGTTGAAAGTTTTCCATTTCACAGGATTAATAGCTATGACATCTCCTATACTGCGCGGCAAGGTCTATGTCGTGGGCGACAACATCGACACTGACCAGATCATCCCGGCTCAGCATCTGAACCTGGTGCCGACTATTCCGGCCGAGTACAAGAAACTGGGCACCCTGGCGCTGAGCGGACTGCCGGCGGAATACCCGCCGCTGGTAAAAAAAGGCGCCGGGATTTCCGAATATGTCATCATTATCGGCGGACGCAACTTCGGGTGCGGTTCGTCCCGCGAGCACGCGCCGATCGCGCTGGGGGCCGCCGGCATCCGGGCCGTGGTGGCAGAATCCTATGCCCGCATCTTCTTTCGCAACGCGATCGCCACGGGCGAGTTTTACCCCTGGGAGACTGAAACCAGCCTGCGGCAGGTATTCAACACCGGCGATATGGCCGAAATCCAGTTCGATCGGGAAACAATCACCCATTCTGATTCCCGCAAGGAATTCCCGCTGAAGCCGCTGGGCGACGCCAAAGCGGTGGTGGAAGCCGGGGGCCTGTTCGCTCACGCCCGGAAGATGGGTATGATGTAAATGTTATGGACACGCGGGTAATAGCATTCGCTAATCAGAAAGGCGGGGTCGGCAAGACAACCACGGCCGTTAATCTGGCCGCCTGTCTTGCGGAACGCGGCCGAAACATTCTCCTGATCGACTTGGACCCGCAAGCCAACGCCACCAGCGCCCTGGGCGTTGAAAAACAGCAGGATCACAGCGTATATCAGCCTCTACTGGGTAATGGTTCGCTCCAGGACCAGATTATTCACACCACGCTCAAACATCTGGATCTGATTCCCTCGGAACTTGACCTCGCGGGCGCCGAAGTGGATATCGCCCGCTCGGAACGCTATTTGCATTGTTTCCGGGAAATCCTCCTGCCCCTCCTGGATCATGCTCCCTACGATTATGTCTTCCTTGATTGCCCGCCGTCATTGGGCATTCTGACCTGCAACGGACTAACTGCGGCGCATGCGCTGATGATTCCGGTCCAATGCGAATACCTGGCCCTTGAAGGACTCAGCATGATTACCCGGCTGATCCGGCAATTGAATACCAGCGGAGCAAACCCGGGATTGGAATTGGACGGCATTGTCATGACCATGTTCGATACCCGCACCAACCTGGCGTCCCAGGTGCTCGAAGAGGTTAAAAAACATTTCGGCGACCGCGTTTATGAAACCTATATTCCCCGGAGCGTCCGCCTCAGCGAAGCCCCCAGCTACGGCCAGGCCATCACGCTTTATGATTCGCGTTGCACCGGCGCCCAGGCCTACCGGGCCCTGGCCCGCGAGTTCATCCGGCGCCACAAGCCGGACGCTAACCCCCGCCCGGCGGCTCCGGCAGTGTCGAAAAACCAGCCGCTCAGTTCCAGAGAACGCCTGCGCCGGGCCTATTTCCACGAAACCATGGATCGTCCCGCCGTTTACAGCCGGACTGGATTTCCAGCCGATGATCCCAGTTATGACGCCCTCAAAGCCTGCCTCAGGGAATTATCGGATTTGAAGCAAGACTGGTGGGGGGCGAGTTGGATCAAGCCGTCCCCCATCGAACAGCGGACGGAGCCGTTCACCGACGATTTCCAGCGAACGTTTTCCCGGCTTCAAACACCTAAAGGCGTTTTGGAATCCAGCTATCTCGTCAGCCTGAAGAACCAGCCGGGACTCCATGAATCCTATTTTATTAAAACACGCGCCGACGCCGAAGCGTATCTATCCCTGCCCTTGCCGGAAATAGGTGGCAAGGCCGATTCATTTGGCGAAGTGGAAAAGGCCATGGGCGAACGGGGAATTATTGACGTCGGCCTGGGATATAATCCGGCGGGGTTTGTCGCCGAGCTGACGGGATCGGAGACTTTTGCGCTGTTGTCCGTCTCCGACCGGGATATCCTCCATGCCCTGTGCGAGCGGCGCATGATCCTCCTGACACGCCTGGTCAAAGCCCTGGCGGAGCATAAAATCGGCCCATACTTTTCCATGTGCGGGGAAGAATTTCTCACCCCTCCGCTCCACGGCCCCGCGGATTTCAACGACTTCAATGTCCGTTACGACAAGCCAATCATTGATTTGATCCATGAAGCCGGCGGACGGATCCATATCCACTGCCACGGACGGATCAAGCAGGTATTGCAGGGATTCCTGGACATGGGCGTGGACGTTCTGCATCCCTTGGAAGCCCCCCCGATGGGGGACATTACCGCCGCCGAGGCCAAGCAGTTGGCCCGGGGCAAGCTGTGCCTGGAAGGCAACATCCAGATTGCCGCCATGTATGAACACTCGCCGGAACAGGTTCGCGCGGAAACCAAGGCCCTCATCGCCGCCGCGTTTGACGACCAGTCAGGATTAATCGTCTCCCCCACCGCTTCGCCCTATATTTTCGGGGCCGGACAGCAATGCCTGCCCCAATACCAGGCCATGATCGACGCCGTCCGGAACTGGAAATCCTAGATTCCTTGTGCCAAGGAATCTAAAATGTGGAGTTTCACTCATATCTGAGAGAAATGACGCCAGAAGTGCTTTTTTAACTCCTCGTTGACTGGCGGTGCGGATTCTTTCTCCCCGGTATCCGCGCCAGCATTGAATCCCAATGGCTTGCGCTTTTCTGATGGGCTTGCCCCAAGATTTGACGTCATGATGAATACCGCAGCCAGCATGGACAGTTCACGGCCTTCCGTTTCTATTCGCCACCCGTCCGCAAAGACTTCATGGTCGAATGCCGCGATGTGCCCCTATTTATTATGAAGTATGCCCTTGATTTTCTATATCAATCTCCAGCCCCAACTGACGGGCGGATTCCTGCATGGCTTTGATGGTGGGATGGTCGGGGGGGGAGCTTCTGCTCTTCACCGGGGACCATCTCAAATTCAACGCCAAGATCCAGTTTCTTGAGATTCATTCTGGCAGCCGGGTTGATGAAGCACCGGAAGAGATCGGACCAGCTTTCCAGAGGCACGCTGCCTGTAATCTTGATCCGTTTCACCTGGGCTGTTGATGCCGGTTGGTCTTCTTTGCCTGATTCGGCCGTCTTGTCGGTTGGCTCGGTCTCGCCTTTGCCGGATTTCGGCGACAGAGTGTTGTCGCCGGGTTTGTCCCCATGTTCCTGAGTGAACGGCGGAATGATCCAGAAACCTTCCTCTTCCAAGTCTAGGGTAACGTACTCGCCGCACCACTTTGACTGCAATTTCTCCAGATTCAGGCCACGGGCCAAGCCAATGACCTTCTCCTTGCAGGCATGGGACAATCCTTCCAGAACTGCATGTCGTGATGTGATCATCGGTTTGTCGGTGTAACGAAGAAATGCCTCAAGTGCATCCTTCACTCGGAGCCCACCTGATTCGGGAATCAAGCCGGTTTTCTGGAGGGTCACACTGCCGATCTTCTTTAGAACCCATTCCTCTTCCTCAATGACCTGCTTCCAGACGACATCCAAATGCTCAGAGAAACTGGCGCGGGTGTCATTCAAGGCGCATGTGACGAGTTTCTGACCTTCGATTCTGGCGACATAGGTGTATGCTCCGCCAACAGCTTCTCCGACGGCCTTGCGGGATGTGGTCATCCGGTTGTTTAAGTCAGTTTTCTGTTCGTCATCCAGTTGTGTCCCATAATCGTGTTTCACGGCTTCAAGAACCTTGACTTCAAGGATGGCATTGCGGAGACGCGAGAGTCCCCGAGAGGATGGCAGAAGGAAAACAAGGGTGTTTCTGTACAAACGGTCTTTCTTGCCGCATTTCTGGCTCGAGGAAAGGACTTTTTCTTCCGAAGTTGATATCTTGCCGGCTGACCCGTTTCGTTCGTCCGAGTAAACGCAATCCGGCGGCATGACGAGGAGAGTGAGAGACTTCTGTTCCGGGAGATCTGGCTCCGGGTTGACCAGAACACGCCAGCTACCCAAGCCGGTCTTGATGTCCTTCGCTTGCTGTTGAACAGTTTCTATCAATTCAGTATCGAGATTCTGGGATGAGAATTGTCCTCTGTACTGAACTATGAGTTTGGTCAACGTAGGTTTTGTGCCGAACCAATAGCGTTTACCCTGACTGCCGGCGCTCGTGGTGTGCAGATAGAATCCACGTTCCTCAAGGGCCAACAATGCCCCGTCAGTGTAACCCCAGTTGAGATCAGGGCGCCCGACGCAGAGTTTCAGGTCCTTTGTGCCATAGCCGGTGCGTTCGCCCTGGCCGCCGAAAGAACCGAGAAGGATAGCCGATGCAAGACCTTCAACAATCCTCTCTCGCTGGTATTCATCCCCTCGTTCCTCGTCTAGCAGAACAGCATTGGCCTTCTTGCCAATGACGTCATTCGCAACGACGGACTCATACTGGGCACCCCAAAGGCGAGTCAGCGCGGAGTGGAGAGCATCTATTGTCCAGTGTATATGGCAAGGCTGGATCAGCAGTTGGGACTGCGACTCGTTCTTACGCCTCTGCCAGAGGTCGGCAACCACTGACGCCAACAGGCGGAGTACTCCACGGGTTCGTTGGAAATCACCATGGCTACCCCACCGGAGATACAGTGTGTCTATCAGGCTCGGATGGAACGGGTATGCTGCAATGATGTGTTCCTTGTACGTTGCGCGGCTGGCTTCGGTGGGCAATTCGTTCCGATGTTGCTGATAAACCTTCATGTAGGCATCGGCTACAGCCTCATGATCTGCCGGTTTGCCAAGGGTTTCAAACAGCCTCCGCCGGACAACCTCGTAGATCTCATTATCTGCCACAGGCGTATTGTCGGCGCTCATTCGACCAAAGCGTTTCTCAAGGCGCTTGAGCAGTTCTTCACCCTTTTCCGCGCTCGCTACTTCAAGATGACTGGCTGGGAGTGTTGCGACAAGAGCCACACCCTCAACTTGCTGGGCGGATTCGGTAAGCTCTTGGATAAAGGAAACCGTCTGGTCTGCCAGGGTGCTGTCCTCGACTTTGACGGCAGAAGCGGCAACACAGTAATCGGCAACCTCGTCCAGAAGAATGAGGCACGGGGCGGCCTTCTTCAGAATGTCAACGAAGAGACCTTTGGGTGCCGTCCTGCTTTCATCATTGGCTTTTATGTCGGCATAAAGTTCTTTGCCGCCGAGTTGAACAGCGATCTCACCCCACATTGTGTGGGTACGAATGCCTTCGGGGGTCTTGCGGCCCTGGACGGCGTCACAAGACTGGTTGGTAAAGACGGCTACAGCCTTCACCTTCTTGGGCAACGCTTGACCAAGCACCTTGCGCACTTCCGCGCAACCGGAAGCCTTCTTGATCTTATCTGTGCTATTCGCCAAATGCCACAAAGCCACGAGTGCATGAGTCTTGCCGCCGCCAAAGGCCGTTTGAAGGCTCAGAATCCGGTCGCCAGCATCCGCGTCACATGAAAGGGCGGAAGCGGCTTTCTTCAGGACCTTGGTCAATCCCACTGTGAGGTAGGTCTTGTCGAAAAAGGTTTCGGCGTTGGTGTAGATTTCGGGTGCAGTTCCCTGCACAACGGCCCAGAGGTTTGCGGCAAACACCGCTTCACTCAACCGGCCTTTCTGTATGTCCTCATGCGGAACCGCCACCGCATACCACGGTTTCAAGTTTTCGCTCATAGTTTTCACTCCCATGCGTCAGGAATATCACTTGTCAAACAATGTCGCCTCTTTGCGCCCTTTACGTTTCACTTCAGTCTGCAACGTACTTCTCTCGACAAGCAGGGCGTTGATAAGTCGCCAGTCTTCGCCGTCGCGGGGAAGCACTTCGAAAAGCGCTTGTGCCAGTTTCCAGAACGGGGTGGAATCAGCAAAATCACCTTCGCTCAGATACTGGACGAGTTCTCCCCGTTTCTCTTGTTTCCAGAGAAGCATGGCCCGGTGCAGGGCATCCACGAGTGGTATGGGTGTTTCGCCGGAGCGAATGCCGAGGTTCTTCCGTTTCTGGCGATCAGTCAGAAGCGCCAATCGGCATGCGGAGCCGTCTACCACGAAAAGATCGTGGTTCTTTGCCAGTTCAATTGCGCTTTCGCTGCCGTCACCAATCTTCGAGATCAGGATGGCGTCGTCATAAGATTGCTCGTTGATGCCATAGAGATTTGCCCACACGTAGTAGAGCGTGGAAAGGTTGTCGCCGCGGAATTCGCCCGCAATGGCGTCGCGAGCCGCATCCCGCGCCAGTTCGAGCAGATCGCTTACTTCCACAAGAGTGCCATCCGCCTTCTCGACTCGGTCGTACTTGCCGAACACTCCAACCGCTGGTCCATAACAGGCGACAATCAAGTCAGCGCCACGGAACCCGTAATCCCAGAAACGTTTGACCGATTCCGCTACAATGGCGTTGATCTCCTTCTTGACGTCTTTCAGTGATGACGCGGACCCAGCAACGCGAGGACGGCAGATCACGGTGATCGATGACGCCAAAGCGGATGAATTGATAGCAATTGCACGCACATCCCGTTCGGTGTCGATTGCCCAAGTTGCATCAATGCTCAGACCTGCATTGAATAAAGCCTGAATCAATGCTGTCCATGCCTTTACGGATTGATGGGCGAACATTACCGCAATCACGCCATCCGGCTTTGTTACCCGGCGAGTTTCGGCCAAGCACTGAGCCAATTTGGCCTCGAAGTGGTTCTCGGCTTTTTCGACTGAACCACCATGCCTGTGTTTAAGGGCCGTTGCCTCTTCAGTCTTTGGTGTCAGCGGTGTGCTCAGAACTTCCGGGAATATACTGCCGAGACTGCGTTTGAGCCAGACATAGAAGAAGTCGGATAGATCGGCATAGGCAATGGCGTCAAAGTACGGTGGATCGGTGACGGTAACATCTACGGAACCTTTCGTGACCGGAAGTTTCGCTCCATCGCCACGGAATACTTGAGCAGATGGTGTTGGGGTCATCAGTGCGGATTCGTGCTCGATGAATCGGGTCATCCACTCCAACTGACCGATAGCACCGCCTGATGCGTCCGCAAATGGGTTGACTTCAGGATAGTCCCAAACCATGGGAATAGCCTGTCTGCTAAAAGGCGAGGCAATAAACTCACCTCCTGGTTTCCAGAGACCTACGTTGGTAAGAAACATCGATGTTCTACTGATCCACAATCCAAGGTACCCACAGACGGCGGCGGTGTAGTCCGGGTCGTCGTTGTCCTTGGCGAGAGCGGACTTGATTTCCTCGAAGCATCGGAGAAACGTTTGCATCGCCACCAGTTGACGCGGGTTGAATAACGAACCCCAGGTCTTCATGCCGTAAAGCCAGGTCTTGATGTTCCATTGATCAGCGGGAATCAGTTCTTTGGGGGCATGAGCAACAAGAGGATGGCTGGCCGCACCATCGAATGCCTTAAGGTCACTTTTCTCGACGGCTCGATAGGCTTTTCCGTCGGCAGTGTCGGTGATCACGACGACCATGCACTCAGACATCTTGCCGACGGAACCCGCTTCACGAAGATAATCCATGGGTGAAATCTGCTCGCAAAATGGACATCGTACTCCACCGCGACTGATGATCGTGCCTTCGCTCTGTTCGATCTTCTTTCCGGAGACAACCCCGAATTCCACTGTCTTGGATTTCCTGTTGACCCGCATTTCCAAGGCGACTTTCTTGTCGGGTTTGTCGCAGACGAGCAGACTACGGAGAAGCGGCATTGTGGCGCGGCAGGATGGGTTGCCACACGGGGCAGTTCTTGCCCAAAAATAACCGACTACCGGATGGCCATCTTTTCCCGGCGGATAGAATTCGCCGATCTTTTCGCGGGCGGATTCCAGAATCGCCTTTGCCCAGCGTTCGACGTCATAGGCCAGGACGTTTTTCACTTCGATCTTTTGCGCACTCTCATCGAACAGTTCTTTTGGATGGATCCCCGAGTCGTTCCTACCAAGCGCGGGTCTTGTGCCTGGTTTGCCATACTTCTGGGGCCATTCGCATGAGGCACGCAGAATGAGATAGGCGACGGGATTGTAGTCGTTGGCAATGGGTTGGCATCCGAGGCGACCAGCTTCTAGGGGAATAGCGCCACCGCCCGCAAAGGGGTCGAGTACAGTCGGAGTTGATCCGTCGTTCGCGGCGGCAATCAGTTCCCTGGCAATCCTGAGAACTTCCCGACCCTGATTGTTGGCGGGATCACTGGTTTCCCACTTTATGAGGGAGCGATCATCCAGCATCTCGGCCGGTTTCGGCTGTTTGTTAGTCTTGCCGGTCTCAAAATCCAATGCTGTCCTCGACCATTTGGCGATGAACATGAGAAGGCGGTTGCGAAGCGTGTCGGGCATGTTCTCGTAAGGCCTGTAGGGATCGGGGTCTGGGATACGATACTTGCCTGAAGCGGTGAATTGAAGCGCCTTGGGGACTGAGTCTTTGAGGTGCTTGCTCACCAGTTTCTTGAACGCCGTCGGGCATTGCGGGTCGTCAGGGTCGGGAACCAGCGAAGCAAACACAATACCGCGTGCCGCAGGTAGCGGTCTTCGTGCCCACCAGAGGTGGAGCGTGGAAATGTGCCCGTGTCGCAGGGACTTGTCTCTCACGCTTTCGGCGGATATTTCCCTTACGGGAAACGCCACTTCTATTAACCGTTTGAATGCCACATAGACCTCACATCGCTTGTAGAATTGCCCTGAGCGGCGCAAGCACCGCATGATTAAAATCCCACCAGCCTTTCCCGGCCGCCTTGCCTTGGTCTTTGTCGGGCTCTTCAAAAGTGGAGAGAAATGCATGTGCCTTGGCTTTGCCATGACGGTGAGGCGGGGGCGGTTTGCGTGTGCTGGCAGGCACGGATAATTTGGTGACGGCGGTCGTGACGAGTCCTGTCGCATCGTTGAACATCACATCGCTGGCCACGGTCTGCATGAGCAATTCTTCCAGAGCACCATGACTCTGGCCGTCCGGGAGAATCAAAGCGCATAGTCTCAGTTGCTGTGATGTGTTTGTCGGATTTGTGGCGGTGCACCAGTTCCAGGCACCTGTAGGCTGAGCCAATCCGGCCGATTGAAGAGAATTACAGACGGACTGAAACGCGCCAGCAGGATTATCATCTCCGTCGCGAACAACCACGACGGTATTGACACTCCGGAACTGGGCTTGTCGGACGAGCGCCTGGATGTTGTCGCCGAACTTCGTCTTGCCGCCTATGGGCATACATTGAATATCGGTGATGCCCAGTTGCTTGAACCATGCCTCAAAGAAATCATCCTCATGATTTCCTTCCACGATCAAGAGTTTCTGCTTCTGGATGGTGTTGCTTCGCATTAGCGGACCTCCTGCTCAGACGCAACCGCCGTCAATAGCAGTGTCGCGTCATAGTCCGTAATCTGGGTTGCGCCGTTAACCAAATCGCAGCGATAGGCGCGAAGGTTGTCCTGCATCTTCAAGGATGCGGAAGCCGACAAAGCCGCCCTGATCATCTCGTCGCTGTGCGTTACTGCAAATACCTGCACATTGAGTTCTTCCGCGATACGCATTAGTGTGGCCCACACCGCCGGCATAACGGAATAGTGAATCCCGTTTTCAATCTCATCCACTAGCACAACGCCGCCCTGAACGGAGGCAACTGCCGATGCAAGCGAAAGGATTCTAAGCATACCTTCGCCCATCCACGAGAGAGGCACCATCTGGGGTTCCCCGATGTTTCCGAACAATTCGACACCGGCCTTTGTAGCAAGAACCTCGACACCAGTCAGACGGTCGTCGAGCTTCTTGAGCGCTTCCACAACCATTTCATGGCGCTGTTTCGCTTTCAACGCGCTGAAACGACGTGCGGCGGCAAGCGAATCAAAATGTACGCGGGCAGGCACGAATATGACAGGTAGGTTATCAATGTAGTTCTGGTTGCGAGAACGTTCGCCACGCCCCTGCTGTGCCGTGATATTTTGGGCGGTCTGACTGGCCCCGGATGCGTACTCAAAACGAAGGCCATCCGGATCGCTCTTCCCGAGTCCCCCGCTGATAGCGCCGGATACATCCTGCGCAACCTTGTTTCCCAACAACGGCAGAATGCGCAATGTTGTGTTGGTCTGCTGATTTGCCAGCGAGATTTCCACCGGTTGCTGTACCGCCAAATGATGAAACACGGAAATCCAGACGTAATCGTTCGGCAGAATACCTCGGGCTTCATTCAGCAGTTCAAAGCCAGCCTTCGGATTGTCCGGGGTCAGAGCATAGAAGGCTGCCTCAAGAAGAGAAGATTTTCCGGCATTATTCTTGCCGAGCAAGAGATTGATTCGTTTCAACCCAGTCAAAGCCACATCCTTGTGGCTCTTGAATCGCTTAACTGTCATTTGTGTAATCATTTCAGTTCATCCCTCCCTTAACATGGGGGCCAATATTGACAACATCGCGTCGGATCTTCAATCCTGCAACCGGTCTACCACAGTTCATGGTGCCTTTCCGAAGTCGATCAGGCGCGGGCACGCACTATTTTGTTTGTTGATCATTCTTCTGTTCGTCTTCCTTCTTGTCCGTCGGCAAAGTCGCATTCAAGGCATCGCAGGCTTTCTTCTTGGCCGGATCGTAATCGAGTTTGATGATGATGGGGCGTTCACTGCGAATAGCCTTTCCATAGGCCAAGGCCTCCAAGAAGCGCAAGTTTGGAATGGTCTGGACATGTGCTTGGCTATAGACGTTCGAAAGGTAATCGAGACTCGTTTTGTCCACCAAGGAGAAAGTGACACATGTATTGCATTGAGATAAGATAGACTTGCTAACCAACGCGGTGCGCTGGGAGATGATCAGGAGACCAACACCATACTTTCTGCCTTGAAGCGCAATCTGCGAGATGCGCCCCACCACCCATTGCGTATCGGAGTCAAACCCGGCTCCCATTGTCTCTGGAATTATCGTGTGCGCTTCCTCCAGAACAACCAACACACGGCGTGCCCTGCGATTTTTGCGTGCCCAATCCATTATGCTGGAGAGATAAAGTTCTGTCGCGCGCAAAGTTGCTTTTGTGTTGGTGATTTCCGGAAGTTCAAATATGCCCAGGGAGGCACCCTCCGATGAGAGGAAATCTTCCACGCTTTTCTTCACGGGGTCTCTGATCTCATCGACGAACTTCTTTAGCGCCTCCTTCTCCTTCTTCGCGCCATACTCACCTGTTTCCACAGCAAAGAGTTTCTGATCTAATTCCGCTGCTTGCTTTAGGGCCAATCCGAGCAACTGAGGATTGTTCGCGGCAAGTCGAGCTTTGTATTCATTGGTGAAATCCACGCAGAAGACTTTCGTTCCAAGAGCCAGAGCTTGTCTTATGATGTCGAACGCGAGTTCTGTTTTACCAGTGC
>Ga0180014_1000154_pt1 | contig 19521 bp, 20 predicted proteins | sample KR13_S1_MetaG_FD_116507 | JGI IMG/M metagenome (GOLD analysis project Ga0180014, IMG submission 116507) | Groundwater microbial communities from the Olkiluoto Island deep subsurface site, Finland - KR13_S1_MetaG | ecosystem: Environmental > Aquatic > Deep subsurface > Groundwater | place... | reverse complement strand
TTTCTTAGCCATCTGCTCCTCCTCGATAAAGGCGTAGTGACCCCTATCTTGGAGGGCGATGGCTTTTTATGTCAAAATGGCGAGAGCCATAAGGCCTTTTTGCAGAAGTTTATGGGCATAGCCGAGACAGAAGGGAAGCCACGTGTTCTACCGTCACCCGGACGGCAGAACTACAACCGTTCCGAACCACCCCGGAAGAGACCTGGCCCGTCCCCTGGTAAGGGAGATTCTCCGAGAAATTGAGCTTACCGTCGAGCAGTTCCACCGGGAGCTCGAGAAACACTAAGTCCCGTCACCTGCGGTTCTTCAGCGGCGAGAAACAATGGAGAGGCTGGCCTCCATACCCGCGAGCAGCTCAAGGGCAGTGATCCCAACGGTGCGTTTCATAGGAGAACGGTTCGATGACGCCAGGCTACAGGTTCGTGTTTTTCGAGCCATTTTCGAGCAACCCGTGCTAAACCGGTGGAACGCCGGAAGACTGGAACAAAGTGGTCATGCTCAAGAATTCGCTTGTTGATGCGAAATATTGAAGCTGCATCAAAGAAAACCATGCTCACCGCAACCAGACAAAACAATCGGCCGGGTACCATGACATGTACTTCGAGGTGGCCAACCTGCGGCTGGGGCGGGGTGGCTGATGCTACTACGGGATATCGGGAGGGACACCCAGTTCTTCTCTGATATCGCTGAAGTCGAACGCGGGTTGTCCGGCGCGGGTGGCGCGCTCCGATTTATTTTCGAACTGCTTAAGCAGGTCGTTCACCTTGCGTCGGCCGGCTTTGGTCCTTGCCGCCTCGCGCGGCGTCTTACCGTCGAGCGCCCAGTAGAGCTCTCGCATGTCGATCGGCAGAACCTTCTTCCCATCAGCCATCGCGGGTCTCCTCCTCCCGAGACATCGGGTTACCGGCCTCCGGCGTTTACTATATTATTCCAAGTAGATGTTTGATTGGAAAGCTATTACCGGGGAACCGACCGAGGCCAATATCCAAAGGCAAAGGAGAGTGGCTCGCCTAGCCCTCGACCCGCCCGGGAGGTATCCGGCAGGTTGGAGCTCTCTATAGAGGGAGCGGCCGCCGGTACTGCAGCGCAGATTGGACGTCAACGGTTTTCACGTTCGCGAACATGTATGGCCCAAACAGTTTGAGTGAGAAAAGAAAGGGGAAGCAAGTGAACCCGTCGCCACGCTCCAGAATGGCACTGAAGCCCTTCCTGGAAACAGTCAGCGCGTTCTGTGCCAGCAGCTCCAAAGACGAACTGGCTGATGTAGTGATGTCGCTCGCCAGAGGGCTCCATGTTTCCGAGAGGGGCGAGTTCATCGCGAGAATCGAGTCATGCTCTACTGCCCCGGGATCGCCCGGTCATGCTGACGCAGACCTGGTAGAAGTCTTGTTAAACAACATCAAAGCCCTCGAGGAGAGTATCACCGATAGAGCCGAATCGATTGAAGACGGCACCTACTGGGAAACGTACGAGGAATGGAATGGCCCCTATGGATACGAAGAAGAGCCGGATTACATTACTGACGGACAAATTGAACAGTTGGCCGATCTCTTAGCTGGAGCGGACGACCTCTTCGTGAGTGATCGGCTCGACGAGGCCCGAGAAGTGTATCGCGCGATTTTCTTGCTTATCGATGAGATCGAGGACTTCGCCGCTGTCCCGTGGCGAAACGAATCGAAAAGCGAAACGGATATCCGCGAAGCAAGGGCCCGCTACTGCCGTAGCATCTACGAAACACTCGAGGGAGGGGACCTCCTTGACGGCTTGGTGTCGGCCATGGCCCCCGACGCGCGCGTCACCTGCATCGAGGACCTTTCGGGCGAATGCTATCCAATGATTCAAGACGTGATCGACGCGAAGCCCGGTGATATGAAAGACCTTGACTCTTTCCTGCTCTCGTGGAAAGAGGAACTGCTGAAAACGGAGTTGGGTGGTCGGTGGGCGGAGTTGGTGCTCGAGACCGTATTCAGGTTGGAAGGCATGGAGGGCATTGCCGGTCTCGCAAGGACCTGGAAGGACCGACACCCGCGTGGTTTCATCTTCTGGATAAGGCAACTGAAAAAGCAGGGAGCATGGAAAGACGTCAACAAGGTCGGAACGGAAGCGCTTCACGCCCTGCACGAAGGAGGCTTTCGGGAGTGGGTCGCTCTCTCCGTGGTTGAAGCCGGCCGGGCCATGAACGATCCGACCACCGTCTTGCGCGGCAAGCGCGAGCGGTTTTTCTCCAACATCTGCGACCGCAATCTGCTCGATCTCCTTGAAGAAGCCGAAAGACAAAAGGCCAGGGAATTAGAGCTCAGGGCGGCGATAGAGTTCATGCGAAAACGGAACGAAGGAGAAGAGAGGTACGGTGAAAAGGCGCTTTTCCTCAAAGCGTTGTTGGCGGCAGGGGAATTGGGGGATGCTTACGAGGAGGTGAGGCGAGAGAAGAGCATCGGCTGGTCGGGCGGCGAAAGCGGCGCTGGCGTGGTCTTCGGGAGCGTCTTGTCAGTCGCCGCGGGCCACTCCGAGGAGGCGGTGGCGATAAGAACCGTGCTCGAGGAATACGCGGACCGTGAATTCGCCTATTCGATGAGGCTCTCATGGATTGACGACCACGAGCCCGCTGCCGGTTTCTCCAAGGAGATACTGACGGGGTTGAAGCAGGCCGGATGCTCTGAATCAGAGAGAACGAAGTACTTCGACTGGGCGAATAAGATCGGGGAAAACAGAATCGACAGTATCGTATCCAATAAATATCGCAAGGCATATCGGCGCGCCGCCGAGGTCCTGTGTGCCCTGGCCGAAGCCTATGTCGTCATGGGGGTGAAAAACAAGGCCATAGACCTCATAGATGGATTCTGTAGTGAGAAATACCGCCGTCATAGCGCGTTCCGAAAAGAGGTCCGACACGTTATCGGGTCTTCAAGGCTATTGAAGCAAATTCCTTTTCGAGCATAGACGGGCGGAATAGGCGCTGGCCGCGCGGGCGAAGATAGCGGCATATACGACGTGTTTGCCTGTCGAGGAGCGAACATAGAGGATGCCGGGAACTTGCTTCCGCAATGCTCGATGGATGGGGATTCGATACTTCCATCTATTTCGGACAAGATTCATGTAATGGGCCGCGTTATTTCCAGGCTAAGGAGCCGAGAAAATACTTCAAGTCGTTAGAGCATGACACTATAGGTACGGGCGATGATGAACTACGGGAAATCGCTCTCAAGGCCATGAGGTCGGTACGCGTTGGTTGTGTAAGATCAAGGTCGTCTGCGTTCAAACAGCCTTCGACTTTTTCGAGTCATGTTCGAGTATACCGTGCTCAACTCCTGGAACGCCGCTGAAGAGGAATGAAGAGGCGATAGCTAAGAACTCGCTTAACCATGCTGAATATCGGCACTCCATCAAAGAAGACGAAACTCCACGAAACCCCACAAAACACCCCGCAAACCTCTACGACATGTACGACATGTACTTCAAGGTGACCAACGACGAGCTTGCCGATGCGCTCCTGTCAATCGCACGCGACAGGAAGAACCGGCAGAATTGCGTGTGGGACGACCTGGTCACCGCGTGCAGTTGCCCCGACGGGGACAACCCCTCCATGCACATTGCCGCCACTTACTTCCTTCTTGCCGAAGAGTTGCCGAAGAGTTGGACTGGGACCCATTCATTATCTTCAAGCTTCGCGGTCGTGCCAGGGAACAGATCGTAGAATCAACTAGGGACAAGCGCGCCCCTGTTCCCGAAGGCGGCGGAGAGCCGCGCGCCTATGCCGCGGTGGCTCATGGCGACGAGTTCCCTCCACTGGAGGGCCTGGAAGGCTTCTGGTCGTGTGGCTGTCATAGACGGATTCCGTGCCTGGCCGCGACCCCCTGAGGTCCCGTTCGCGGTCCTTGGGAGCCTCGGACCTTCGCCCTTTGCCGCAGGCACACGCGACTTCATCGAACTCCTGGAGCCGGCCTACGAGATCACCACCCGCCGGGCGATGGAGTTAGGGCATGTGAAGTAGACCGCCTCTGCCAAAAGGGAGCTCGCGGCCGTTTCATTCCGTCATCTGGAACTCGATTTTTCGAGCCTCGGTTACGCGCTTGGAGGCGTCGAGGATCTCAAGCGAGAGTAGATTCCCTTCACTGTCATAATCCAGGATGACGCCCGGTTTGTCCTCGTCACTCTCGGCGACTGAGATATCCTCTCTCAGGATGACAGTCAGGGAATCTGTCTTCGGGTCGTAAGAGACTTTCATGGCTCACTCCTCCAATATTTCTCGATTTTGCTCGTTCTATAAGCCGTGACGACCTCTGCCGGAGAGCGGTCTACATCCACGAAGACTCGAATCAGGTAGACTCTTCCTGCGAATTCGATCCTGGACTGCAGCACGTCCCGCCCCACACGGACCTGAAGGCGTTGCCCGGGATTCGCAAGCACTCGCGCCACCAGGGCTTCATCAATACTTCGATGACGCATCTCGACTACGGCGTGCGATGTAACAATGTAGTCCTTAATCGGTTCATTCATATACTCACGCCTTGGCACTGCCAGGAGCATCCTGTCGAGGAGCCGCTTCTCCTCGCTCCCTCAAGGGTATAGCGCGGAGAGGGCGTTGGCAAGACGCTCGTCATTACAGCTGCCAGCACGGCCGCGAAGAGGGGCAGGCGACGGGGGCCCCGAAAGCAGCGCCCCCCGATGGCCCAGACAAGCGAGGCGAGCCCCATTGTCACGAATGAGAGCCACCGGGGCCACGGGTTCTCCCGGCACTCGGGCGGTGCCGCCTCGCGGTCGTTTCCGTTAGTCAGGGTCTCGACGCCCGCCATAATCGTTACCATTCCGCCAGACCGCCTTCGCGCGTTTTACTCCGGGGGGATCTTCAACTCATCGCGAATGCGGTGAAAGTCGTAGGCAACCTTCCCCTGCCTTGCCGTCTTCTCCGCCATGTTCTCCATCTCTTTCAACAACTGGTTCACCAGATGCTTGTGCGGCTCGCTCCTCGCGGCTTGGTGCGGGGTCATTCCATCGAGTGCTGGAAGAGGCGTATCCGGCCAGATCGCGTAGTGCTTCTTGAGGAATTCGGCCTCCAACTCCCTGGCGATGTTCGGGTCTATCCCGCCCGCGCCCTCATCGCCGGCTTCCCCGCCTGTCTCGCCTCCACGCTTCGGCTTCCGTGACTCCCTCCAGGCGTCTTCCAGTAACGTCACCTGGTCCTGTATCTCATCCGCGAGATGGGTGATGTTGTCCCCCAGCAACCGCTCGAGCTCCGCTTTTCCATAATCGAGGCGTTGTACCGACATGGTCGTGAACTTCAACCGGTCTTCGCGTACCTCGACGCTGCCGAAGGAGCGGGCATAGCCGGACCTGTCTATCTCGAACAGCTTGCCATCTTCGGTAGTCCCACTCATGGTAAACGATCCCGCCGCCGTCGGAACCTCCGCCACGAGCGCGTCCCGCATCTCTTCAATAGAAGGCTGGATCGGTCCCGCGTGTTCTCCAGACCTCAGGTCGGCCTCCATCGCCGGACTCATCTCCCAGTCGAAGACGACCTTTCCTTGTGTGCCGGTCGGGCCACCGGACGCCCGCGTGCCGCCTCCCCAACCCTCCGCACCGGGCCCCATGTTCTGAAACGGCTCGCGCTGCTCGAGGGCGGAGACGACAACCGCCGTCTCGCTCACCCGGTAGTGCGCTTCGCAGTGGACCATCTCGTCCCCCTCGGGCGTCAGGATGACCGGCATGTCCGTCCGCATCACCTCCATGCACCTCTCGTGAGAGAAGATGGCAAGTTCGTATCCACGCCTCTCGAGCCAGTGGTCGATCCCGGCCGGACCCCCTCGATCGACCTCCTCGAGCGCTCTCTTCCATCCGAACTCCTCGATGTCCAGGCGGTTCTCCAGCGGGACCGGGAACACTCCTCCGAGAATCTGATAGTGATCGCCGACAAGCCCTACCCTCCCCCCGACCATGTCCCACCTGGCCAGCGAGTGGGTGGCCGACTTCTCGCGCACGTCGAGCACGTCACCGCGGAAGATGTCCTTCAGCTTCATTCCCTCGTCGAAGCGCACTTCGACAGCCTCCCAGACCGAGAACACGCCGGCTCTTGACGCCTCGAGGTACTCGCGCTCCTCGGGGTCCATGTTCTCGCCTCTCCGGGCGAACTCATCCGCGACGGTCTCGCCGCGCTCGTTCTTCAGGCCGAAGAGGTACCAATCGCCGAACACGGAGGCCAGCGAGACCGGCGAGCCTGCCTCCTCATGCTCGTCGAAGTCCTCGAGCCCCGCGGCATCGAGGAACTCGTTGAGCGCCGACATCCTTTCCGCCGAACTCCTGTGCGAGGTGGCGTAACTCATCAAGCGGTCGATCATGCTGTCGAAGGCTGTAGGCGGCCGGTCCCCGCGCATCGCGTGGACCTCACTCCTTGCCTGCTCCACCTTCGGCAGGCAGCACTTCTTGAACTTCTTGCCGCTGCCGCACGGGCAAGGCTCGTTCCTGCCGACGTTTTTATACTCGTCCATCTCACACTCCAGTTCCTCGGTCTCGTATCCTGATATCAGTCCCTCCATTTTCCAGGAAAGCGCCGTCTCGCGTAAGCGTCACTGTGAACCAATGCGCTGACGGTCAACCGCGCGAGTCTCCGCCACGAGCGCCTTCTTTGACGCGAGGCCCCGGCGAAGATCGCACGCGGGTCAGAGCTCGTAGAACGAGTCCTTGCCCAAATGCCTGCAGAACCTGTTCGCAACACTTTCGATGCGATCGGGACCGCCGACGAACATCCAGTCCATGGCGCCCGAGAAGCACATGCGCTCGGCCATGAACGTCCTCGCCACCGGGTCGTCCAGGACGAACCGCATGTGAGGCGTGTAGCCCTGCAGATCTCGGAGTATCTCGGAGGGCTCTCCCCCGAAGGGGGCGCGAAACATCTCGTCGACGTTCGGCCCATCAGGTGATTCGAGCGCAATGAGGCCCGCCTGATCGAGAAGCCCGGAGACAAAGGTCTCGTCGAGGTCCGCGAGGAATACCGTAACGGCGTCGCCCCTGACCTCGACGATGCAGTCCTCGATCCCGGCCGCCTTCACCGCGGATTCCACGATCAACCGCTCTCTCTCGGTGATGATCTCCTCGGGTATCTTCCGCAGCTGCACCTGACCATCCGGGCGCTCATGTATCTCGTAGCCGTCCGGAATCTCGTGAACGAGTTGTCCGTCTTCGTTTCTCGAGAAGAAGTGGGACGTGCTTCCGGGGTCGGTCTCTCTCGAGTGCAGAAAGTAGAGATCACCCAATCGATTCGTGTGGGTGACGGGCGTGAGCGCCGCCGCGGCCTCCCTGTCGCTCATCAGCAACTCGTACGCCTCCTCGTCTTTCAGGTAGGCGGACTTCCACCTCAGGTAGGAATCGTCGAAATGGACGGCCGAGGGATCGAAGTACTCCGGGTTGAACGTCCCGCCGACCCAGTGGAGCATCTCCTCGTGCTCCTCGTCGGTCGGGTCGGCGATGACTCTGAGGAATTCAGCGTACCCGCTCACGCCGCCGCAGTCCTCGGGGGGGCAGGCCCTCGCGCCCGCGGTGCACACGGGGTACTCGGTTTCGCGGCTCGGCGGCAGGACCGCCTCCAGCGTCACCTCGTGGAGCCACGAGTCGCCGAAATCGTACATGTACTCGACCGGCTCATCGCCGAAGTAGTCCGGGATCGGAACCAGGTAGTCAGCGAGCGCCTTCCGGTCCTCGATGGAGCCTTCTTCCGGAAAGCCCAGGACCTGCTCCCCGCCCGTGAGCGGGTCACGTACGCGGAACTCGTGCGGGTGGCAATCGAGCCAACCCATGGCGTCCTGGATGGCCACGTGGAGGTCCCAGAACGAGTAGAACCCAGGGACCTGTATCCTCCTCCATATGGTAGACCTGATGTCCTTGAGGACGATCATGAACTGGTAGGCGTCCGCGTCCGGCCGCCCGGATCCCCAGAATTGGGCCCTCACCTCCAGCGGCTCCCCCAGACCGGACTTCTTCCGGAAAGCGTCCTCCGGCATCGGCGGCGCGGGATCGCCCTCCCACGCTCCGCGCGCGATCGATTCGAGCCCCGGGCGTAGCTCCACCGGCACGACGGCCACTTTTTCCCTCCCCCACTCGGAGGCGGCCATTCCCTTGAAGACGAGCCCGCGCAGCCTGAGCAGGCCGAGCGCCGTCGTGGGGAGCTCGCCTTTGTTCCAGTGATAGGAGAAGTCGTCGTCCGCGCCGGAAGGTTTCTATATTGCGAGTTACGACCAGGCAGGCAATCAGGAGAATGGGGCTCAAATGAGTTACACTCAGCGTGCCGGTTGCCATGACATGAAATTGCGGGACGGGTGGCGCTGAAATGAACCAATCCAACGGTGGTCGGGACTAAGAGGTCATCCGGCTGAGGCGGCTCGTCAAGCAACTGATGGAGAACCAGGACCGCCTCGCGAGGGAGATTCGCGACCTGAAGAGACAGATCGGCTCCCGCGATTCCACTGCCGTGCCGCTGGTCGCCGAGCCGACAACTCCTTTCACCGTTCGCGAGCACTCTGACACGGTCCCTTCTCTGGAGAAAGAACCGGAGGATCCGGCGCTCTTCCGCTCGCTGTTTCGGGGCCGCGAAGACGTGTTCGCCCGGATGTGGAAGAACGCGAAGGGACGGACCGGTTACAGTCCCGCCTGCGGCAACGAGTGGGTCGAGGGGTTGTGCCGGAAGCGAGGGCGGGAGGTGAGATGCGCCGATTGCCCGAATCGCGACTTCAGCATGTTGACCGACGAGGTGATAGTAGACCACCTGGGCGGGCGGCACGTGGTCGGGGTCTATCCGCTCCTTCCCTCAGGCGATTGCTTCTTCCTCGCCGTCGACTTCGATGGGGCGGGGTGGCTGAAGAGCGCTTGAGTGAGCTAAACAATGGGCTTCCGTAGAGCTGGGTGCCAGGCAGTCCGGAGGTGGGCAGGTCCGCGTCCTTGAGAAAGAAGTACGCACGGGGAATTTCTCGCTACTCCTCAGAACCAATCGTAGTTGTATTCCTGAATCCACTCGTAGAGATCATCACCCTCCGACTCGGAGTATGTCTTGAGGCGCAGGTTGCGACAAATACTCCCGGCGGTGCGACCCGTCTGAAGGCCCCGGATGCTTCGGCATAATGATGCGGAAAACCGTTGTTGGGACTTGTGCAGGATAAATGACGTTATCAACCCGTTCCCCCGATTCTCTGTCGCAGCCTTCGTTCGCATATAATTAGCCTTCGGTCCTTTCCATGAACCAGTCGAGAAATTCCTTAGTGGTCATCACGGGAATAGGAAACCGGGCAACCACCTTTTCCGTAACAACATGCTTGCGGTCTAAGGACACCAAGATATCAGCCTTGCCCTTCATTGCTCCAGCCAGTACGTGACAATCGTCCTCGTGCGTCAGGTCTGACCAGCGCGCACCCTCTTCGTCCGTGGCATCTTCGACGATTGTGGGGGAGACATTGGAGAACAGTTTCAGGAAATCACGTAATTCATCGTCGCCGTACTTCTTGCCGAGGGCTTTCACCGTCTGAACCACTATGCGCTTAGTCGCAAGTATCTCGATATGTCCTTCTTTCGCCAGGGCAAGTATGAATCTGGATCCCCCGATCCGAGAGAGGGTCCCCGCCACCCAACAACAGGCATCCAGGAAAACCTTCTGCTTCGTCCTCATAAACCAAGAATCTTCCCAAGCCGTTCAGCCATGTCTGAGGGGATTCGATCCTCATCGAGGAACGCAGCGATTTCCTCGCTTGAATAGTCGCGGAGCTTCACTCCCTTTTCTGTCCCCGGGCTAATCTGTGCGGACCTGTTGCTATCCAGAAACGCCTCGACATCTTCCGGTCTCACTCTGATAAGCCGGCCTGCTTTATAGGCCCTGAGTTGACCATTCCGTACCCAGTTCCTTACGGCCCCGGGAGTTACAGACAAGATGTCCGCCACCTCCTTGGGGCTTAGTAGTGCTTTAACCATGAGATCACTCCTCTCTCTCGTCAAGGATAGCACTAATGTAGTTCTACGTCAAATATGTAGCGCTATATATTAGAACGTTATGCATATATACTAACGTCATGTAGACATCGGGATGCGGTGGCATGTCTCGCTTACGCTCTTAAGTTCAGAGGCGAGTTTCAGCATCCAGAGCTTGCCGTTTTCTACATTTTCATTAGCGCCAAACACAACCTGCCCGGAGAACGTCAGACACTCATGCTTCCAGCGCTTCGCCCTACGGGCTCCGCTTGAGGAAGCATGACAGACTGCATCATAGGGCCCCCTTTCCCCACCTCACGCAACGTTCGCTAAAGCATTTCCTGACCCGAGGAATCAGCTCTTCTTCGACCTGCCCCCGCGCCGGAGCTTCGTCAGTTCGACCTCGAGGGCGACCCACCTTGCCGTGAGCTCTCTGAACTTCCGGTAGTTCTCGAGCTCACGCCTGACCTGAGCGACGTCACCCGGCCTGACGTACCTGGTGTGCCCGCGTCCGGCGTGGCTGTAGCTCAACTGCCAGTCCTCCTCCCCCCGCGAGCGCTTCTGCCTGGAAAGGGAACCGGGATGCATGCGCCCGAGTTTGGAAAGTCTCTTCTTTGTCCGGGATATCTCTGCTTCGATCTCAGCTTGACTCCTGCTCATAGTTGTATCATAGTAGAGATACAAGGGGCTGTCAACGGATGTTTCTTAAGCAGGGAGGAGGAAGTCTTTTGGACAGCGACATCCGCGCACTGCTCGAGGGCATGAGCATGAGCCAGGCGGGACACCTGCCGGCGGTGGCCGCTTTCCTGAGGAGGATAGACCTCGCCGGGGCGGTGAACGCGGCCGTCCCGAGCGAGATGGAAGTGGACATCGGCACATACATGCCTCAGAAGAAGTCTCCGCCAGGCTGATTCACATCCGGTTCTTTACTGTGAGGGATACGATGTTCCCCTGGCTTCAATACATGCTGATGGAAGCTTCCTCGGAAAGGTCCGGAAGTCTGTTGATCTTGACCTTCGCGTCAGAGACGGTGTAGAGGCTGTCTCCTATATAGAGGCTTCTCTTTACAGCTTCGGAGGAACCGTAGTAGTAATCCGTCTCAGCGAGCTCCGACGCGGAACCGGCATGGGTGATTCTTCCCTTGAGATTGAAACCGCCACCAAGAGAGACGTCGTAGACGTAAGCCCCCTGGAAGGTGGGCTCGCCGTAGTCATTGTCCTGCCTGTCCGGGGAGGTCTTCTGTTCGGGGGTCAGTTCCGCCAGAAGAACCGGCAGGACAAGCAGGTTCTTTTCCCTGTCGAACAGAAACGCCTTGTGGTCGTGCAGGGCATAGGAATCCGTACCACGATCGCCGATCGCCGTCTTGTACATCTCCCGAGGGTTGGCGACATCGGTGACGTCGAAGATCGCCATCTTGATTCCCTGGTACCAGGCGAAATCTCCCTCGGCGGATTCGGCCGCGACCGCGTCCTTTCCGAGGCCGATTATGTGATTTTCATCGTAGGGGTGCAGGTAGTCTGAGTAGCCCGGGATCTTCAATGCTCCCAGGACCCTCGGGCTCGCCGGGTCCGACAGATCTAATACGAACAGCGGGTCGACCTTCTTGAACGTGACCAGGTAGGCCCTGTCTCCCATGAATCGAGCGGAGTATATGCTCTCTCCGGGTGCAAGGCCCTCGAGCCTGCCGGTCATCTTCATGTCGGGGTCGAGAATGTAAACGTTGTTGCTGGAATCGGAACCTCCGCGGCTCAGATGACCGCGAGTGGTGGCGATACGAAAGTACCCATCAGCCTCGTCCATTGAGAACTGGTTAAGGACCGTACCGGGAACTGCCGCTGCGACGAGAAACCTGGTACTCGCCCCGTCGAACCCGAACTTATAGACTGTTGTGCTGCTTTCTGTAGGTCCTTCGAAGAACTCTTCGTGTTGGGGATATGACCAATCCGTACTGGCCACATACAGGTTCTCGGGGGAAGCGTAGACGTCTTCCGACTGTCCGGCTATCACCCTCTTGCCCAGGTCGCCCGCATTGCCGTCCATGGACAGGGAAAGGACGGTTAAGAAAGAGGAACAACGCTCGGCATTGGTGTACTCGACATCCCTCCAGTCACAGACCGGCGTAAACTCCTCCTGTCCGTCACCGGGCTCGACGTCACGAAAATCGGGGATGATGTCCTCAGGCTGAACGTTCTTTCTGTGAACGTAATAAGGATAGGTTGTCAATACGACGTGGACATCATCCTCGATTCTGCGGGATGTTGAATAGGACCCCTCGTATTCGACGGTCCTTACAAGCCGCGGATCCTCTTTGTCCTTGACGTCAAAGACCTTCACGAAAGTCACATTGCCTTCCGGGGGGCGGACATCCTGCGCGTAGTCTATGTGTGTACCGTAGACCGAGCCGATCACCACCAGCCTGTCACCCTTCAAAAACATCTCTGCGGGACTACAGTACTCGTCGAACTTGATCGTGGAAATGACCCTGGCCTCCCCGGGTGGATATGCGGCCAGGATAACCACGGAGTTATTTGAAATAGTGTAGATGAACTCTCCGTCGTTCTTCACTATGTCCGCCTCGTCTACCCCGGAGACCTGGACGTTCGTGGTGGAGTGTTCGATGCCGCTTTCCGACTTCGAGGCCCCATCTGCCGGGGTGTATGACAACATATTCTCTTCAAACCCGCCGCATATCTCCCGCCCGCTCTTGAACGCGTCAATAAAGGCCTCGGGTGACTCAAACCTGCCCAGGGCTTTCAACGGGAGAGTGTCAGTGTTGGCATAGACCTTGAATAAAACGATTGCTCCGGAACATGCTCCGCTCACAAGAACGATAATAATGAGTATCAGTATCGGCCTTTTCATAGCTACCTCATTTCTTCGATAATCTTTATTTATGCTATTTCGTTAGACGTCCGCGTAGAAACATGAGTTCAGGCATGTGCCTTTTCCGCCGCGAGTGGCACAACCTCTTCGCGCGTTCCCGCCAGATAAAGGGAAACACCGTTCCCAGGGGTTACTGACTCCAAGAATATTTCACGCTGACCATGACCTGGCGCAGCGAAAGGCGTATGCGTACTGTGCTTCGAGACTTATGCGGGCGTTTCAACACATCTGACTAATGTGGCTATAGCTATCCTGGGAGCATCCCAATCGCGTATAGATACTTGGAGATCACGCCTTCTTAGACATACTCTCATAACAATAGTTGACATCTTCTGGTCCTCTATATATCATACTAATATGATGACAAAGTAATACTAAGGAGTGCGAACAGTATGACACGGACAACGGTGATCCTGGATGACGAGCTTCTAGGCGCGGCCAAGAGAATAACAGGAGAAAAGAAAACAAGTCGGGTCCTCAACAGGGCGCTGGAAGACATGGTGAGGAGAGCGAAGATAAAAAAGCTACTGGCCTTGAAGGACTCGGACCTAATCGAGCTCAGTAACGAGGAAATTGAGGAACTGGACCAACCGTGAGCGACCTCGTGCTCATAGATACTTCCGCCTGGATACGTTTCTTCAGGACGGGGGAAGAGAACCGGAGGGCAACGGACGAAGTGGAGCGCCTGATGGAGAGTGATCGTGCCTGCTACACCGAACCGGTGTATGTGGAGCTCGCGATAGGCGCAAGGTCACAAGACGAACTCAGGGACGGCTTTGTAGCCCTCCATCTGCTCAACGCGGGAGAGTCCGAGTGGCGGTGGGCCTGGGAGACTGCTTTCAAACTGAGAGAGAAAGGTCTATATGCCGGCGCCACTGACCTGGTCATTGCCGGAGCGGCTGTGTCGAGAGGTGTCAGGGTTTTTCACCACGATAAGCATTTCCGCTGGATAGCGGAAGTATCGGCCCTCGAGGAGTACAGTTACCAGGCATAGCGTCCCGCGCGGATCTGATTCGCTCTCATCTCGAATTACCTGCACTCCTTATTGGAGACTACGGGTCTTCAAGGCTTTCACAGCAGATTCCTCTTCGAGTATAGACGGGCGGAATAGGCGCTGGCCGCGCTGGCGAAGATGACGGGCACTCCATCAAAGAAGACCAACCTCGATAAAACCACTGAAAACAAGCAGGCGATCAATACGACAGGTACTAAGGGGTGGCGAACCCGCGGCTGGGGCGGAGTAGCTGAAGGGGAGTTCTCGCTGTCGCACGAATAATGAGGCAAAGGAATCAGGAGAAAAAGAGATGATGAACGGAATTGGAGGCACTGCTGATAGGACCTCACGGGTAACTGTTGTGCTGGTCCTGGCCGTGATAGCGGCAATACTGCTATCTCTTATGATTGGCTGCGGGGATACCGATAGCGATACGGCGGATAAGGAGAGTAAGCTCGAGTGGATGGAGACCGAGATATTCTTCGGAAGGAACACCACCGGCGGCGGCGAGGTCTCCGAGGAAAACTTCGCTAAGTTTCTCGAGGATGTAGTGACCGGGGAGTTCCCCGCGGGCCTTACGGTCTTCGACTCCTACGGCCAGATGAAAGACGACGCGGGGGCCATCCGGAAACAGGCGACAAAGGTCGTTTTACTGGTTCACGAAAAGAGCGCCGAGAACGATGAGGCAATTATGAGGGTCATCGACTCCTACAGGGAGATGTTCGACCAGCCGCAGGTCATGCGGACCACCACCCCGATTGATGTCGAGTTCTTCCAGATTGGTACTACGTCGTCGGCAAAGCCCACAAGGGAAGAGGTAGTCGAGTTCGTCGATGAAGCGGTTGAATACGCGAAGAAGAACGGGAAAGAAAAGGCCCTGGCGGAGTTCACCGACCAGGCCGGAGAGTTCAAGCGCGGCGAGCTCTACATATACGCATACGATTTCTCGGGCAACGTGCTTGCTCACGGGGGCGACCCCATCCTGGTGGATCAGAACCTCATTGACCACGAGGACCCCAATGGGGTCAAGGTCATCCAGGAGCTTGTCGAGATAGCCCAGAACAACGGAAGCGGCTGGCTTTGTGCCCCGTTCCATAGATACGGTTAAGCACCGAGAGCGTCGAAGCGCCGCACCGGCAAGGCGCGCGACTCAGTGCCCCGTTCCATGGATACGGTTCAGCACCGAGAGCGTCGAAGCGCCGCTCCGGCAAGGCGCGCGACCGAGACGTACTTCTGTAGTACTTCGAGGGAGCGGAACGCAGCCGGAGTGGATGCAGCGGCGTTCGAATGCCAGCGTATCTGTGGAGCGGGGTACTCATGCGTACTCTTGGAGTACGTCGAGGGAGCGGAACGCAGCCGGTGTGGACGGGAGCGGCGTTCGAATGCCAGCGTATTTATGGAGCGGGGCACTTAACTATACCTGGCATAACCCGGAGACCGGGAAACAGGAGTCGAAGCTGGGATATGTCGTCAAGGTGGACGACACCTGGTTCCTGGGATCGGGCACCTACGAGTGATTCCCTCTTCCTGGTTGGATAATTCGATTAGGTGGGCGCCTGTCGTGGGTGCGAGTCTCGCCTGGCCGACCAACGATTAGTCCGTGCGGGCTTCTGCCTCTACTCCCTTACCCGGAACGTGTCGTCGAGCCAGCCGTACTTGACCTGATGTCCGAACAGCATCGCGCCCATCTGGCAGTGCGCGCCCGCCCCTTCGGCATTCGTGAATAGGATGTACTGCTTCTCGCACTCGAGGTCATCGAAGATATCTTTGGTCATGGCCCCGAACGCCTGCCTGTCCTGCTCGCCGTCGCATATCAGTGTGGGGCACTCTATCTTCGGGGTCAGGCCGGCAAGCGTGCACTCGGTAAGCTTCAGCACCAGCCCGCTGGGGGAATCGACCCCGAACGCGTACATACCGTTCTGCATGAACCAGTTCATCCTGATGTTGCCCTTCATCATCTCGTACATGCCCTCATCGAAATCCTCGGGATTTTCCTTTACGAAAGCCGCGACGCTCTCTGGAGTAGTCTTGAAGCCCGGGTCCCCGGTGGTGCCGGCGATAGCCGGTCCGATCTGACCGGTTATCATCACACTCATGTCCATCCCGGGGTCCGCTATCAGCCCCCCGAGCCTGTGCTCGGCCGCCGCCGCCCTCGGGGCCAGGTAGCCCCCCATGCTTATCCCCCACAGCGCGACCTTCTTCGGGTCCACCTCCTTGCGGGAGAGCGCGTAGTCCACGACCGGGGTGACGACCTTCTCCCAGTCGGGCCTGAAATACAGGTTCTGCTCACGTAAGACCTCTCCCTGTCCGGGTCCCTCGAAGGTCAGAACGTTATAGCCACGGCGAAGCCCGGCGGCTACTCCCTGCGCGTAGAGCTCTTCCTGGGTGCCGTCAAAACCGGTCTGCAGTATCACCAGCGGCCTTTTCCTGCCGCTGTCGTCCACTTCGTAGAAGTACCCCGGGAGAGTGGTGTCTTCATATCTTATTCTGACCTGCTCCACGGGGTTGTCCATCAGCTTCGTTGCCTTCGCGAAGCACTCCCTGGCCTTTCCCGCGGTGTCCCTTATGCGGGGGTCGGACGGGTTGCCGTGAAGATAGAACTCCGCCATCCTGTAGTAGGTTTCGCAGCGCAGGTACGCCTCGCGGGCGCTCACCTTCCGGCCCCTGCCGAGGCAGTCGTCCGCTATCCCGTTTATGCGCTCCGCCGTCGCGTTCCACGCCACATACCAGCTCTCGAAGTTGCCCTGCTCCAGTTGCGCCTCGTCCACGCGCAGTGCCGTCTCCAGGCACTCCCCGATATCGGACGCGTCATATACAGAGGAACTCAAGGTGCGGAGTACCTGGAACTGGAGCTCCTTGTCGCTGAACACCAGGCCATCCTGGGAGGCGGGGGAGAAGTACCTGGGAGCGCTGGTATCCGTGCTGGTAGTGGACGGTTCCTTGTTTCCGCACCCCGCAGGCAGGAGAAAGAGCGCTGCAAGTACCAGTAGTGCGCACACCGTCTTCTTCATCCTGCACCTCCTCCTTGATGCTGCGTATGTGTCCCGCCAACTATCATAAACCATCCTCTCCATTAATATCCTGTATACGCTTTCGGCTTGAACTGACGCGGAACGAGGTCGAGTTGAACTCGAAGAATCTCACAGGATAGATACGTGGTGGCGAACAAGGGCCGGAACAAGGCAACTATCCTTTGGGGCTCCGGTCGGAAAGCGTGATAGACTCCTTAAAGAGACGCTGTCTGAGAGGACCCTCGTCCTTGATGCGGAGAAGAACCGAACACGGCGGGTGCGGCTATGTCCAGAGTACTACTCATAAATCCTCCAAAAAAGATGCCGTTACTGGACTGGACGATGCGTTACCCACCGTTGGGCCTTATGTCCATCGCGGCAGTGCTGGATGGGCACGAGGTAGAGATACTGGACATGAAAGCTGAAAAGACGAGAAGAAAAGAGCTTCCAAGGAGACTCGGTTCGGTCGATATCGTGGGGATAACCGTTTTGACCCCTTCCTTTGACTCCGCATTGGAGATCTGCCGAATCGCCGGGGAATGCGGGGCCCTCACCGTCCTTGGAGGCGTGCACCCCACGTTGATGCCCCAGGTCGTCGCGTACCCAGAGGTCGATATCGTTGTGCGCGGAGAGGGTGAACTGACTTTCAGGGAGATCGCCGACGGCAGACCGCTGGGCTCAATTCCGGGTATAAGCTACGTGAGCGGTTCCACCGTCGTGCACAATCCCGACAGGCCCCACGTAGACCTGAATACGCTCCCGCCACCGCGGAGGGATCTCGTTGCCGGGAACAAGAAAAAATACAAGGCATTCAACCAGACACTGGGCGCGCTGAGCACCGCTCGAGGCTGTCCTTACAGGTGCAGCTTCTGCTGCGTGCCCAAGGTATGGAAAGGCTACAGGGAGCTTTCGCCCATCGAAGTAGTCAGCGAAATAAAACGGATGGACAGGACCGAGATAGTGAGCATAGTCGATGATAACTTCTGCCAGGACATGGGGAGAGTCGAGGCGATATGCGACCTCATCATCCGGGAACGACTGGACGACCGGCTGTACTCCGTTTTCTCGAGGGTGGACTCCATCGTCCAGCACCCTGAAGTAGTAGCAAAGATGGCCCAGGCCAACATGCGAGTGGTCTTCATCGGCATCGAGGCTGCCACTCAAGCATCATTGGACCGGATGAACAAGAAGACGAGGATCGAGGAGATCTACAGGGCCTGCCAGATACTAGAGGAAAACGGAATACTGATATGGGCAGGGAACATCGTTGGGAACCTGGACGATACGTACGGGGACGTGGAAGCCCTCATCGGGATGAACATGGAGCTTCCCATCGATATCTCCGATTTCACGGTGATTACCCCGTGGCCCGGGACCGACCTTTATCAGTTTGCCATTGAGAACAACCTTATCGATGAATTGGATTTCACCGAGTACTGCGAATGCGAGCCCCACATGCATACCCCGAACCTCTCGAGGATCGAGATAATGGAACTCGAGATCAAGGCGTACATGAAGTTCTACGGTTTCCGGGCAATGGTGATGCGGGCGAGAAGGTGGTCCGGGAACCCGCGGAAGAGATGGCTTGTCGAAAGGGACTACAAAGGTTTCAGGTCTTTCTGGAAGTTCAGGAACAAGAGCGCGTTCTATTTCTGGAGAACGTACAAAGAGATGGTTGGAAAAACGGAAGCGACAAAGATCCGGAAATACAGCCCGTTAGTCTCGACTCCTGTTCTATACTCTATCGGTGCGGGTATTCTCGCGGCTTTCATAACGTTGTTGCTGACAGCCGCCGCGAGTCGATACTACGGTCAATACCCGTATCACCGGCTGGAATTCATCGTAGTGGACCTACTATTTGCCAGCTTGCTTGTGGCATCAATAACCGCAATAGTCGCCACCTGGTTCGCCATCAGATCTTATCGGAGAGGATGGATTTTCTCCGTCCGCCCACGAAGACCGGCAAGAAGGAAGTGGTCTCTCTCAAAGGAATCACTACGGAATGGAGTACTGTTTTCAGCAGCCGCTTTCGTGGTTACATCGATATTGGTATTCATCTATGTGATCGGTGGGTTTTCTTCTCAACTCACCTATGGGATGAAAGAGGCCCTTGTCACCGTGATTGCTTTTCTAGCATCATGCATAGCTTCCTATGTTTCGATACACGCTGTTAGAAATGGAGGAATCACAAGAACAGCGAGTTGAGAATACGGAACAGTTGAAGAAGACGTACGCCACTCGCCGTGGGAGCGACAGGTGATATGGCCGCCGGTGACCCGCCGGCGTTGATGAGCCAGAGCAGCGATTGCCCATTTCATAGACGGCCCGCCGGAGAACTGTAGCTTTTACGACATCTACTTCGAGGTGTCGAACCCCAGGCTGGGGCGGGGTGGCTGGACGGTCATCAGGGTATTTGAATAGCGACAAGTTGAGGGGTTCGAGTCAGGTTAGCGCAAGCAACTTGTTCCTTCAAGGGATCTCATTTCAGCCCCATTTTCCTGATTGCCCGCCTGGTCTCCCGCAGCACGCGTTCGAGGTGAGGAAGGTCATCAACCTGAAGCGCGAGCCGGTTACGCCACAACCTGGCGATGGTCGGCTCACGTTCGCGCAGGACGTCAAGCAGTCGGGTCGGGTCAATGCCCTTTTTCTCCGCTTTTGCGCTGAACCCTTCCAGAACCGACTCATGATCGA
>Ga0180014_1000150_pt1 | contig 19796 bp, 22 predicted proteins | sample KR13_S1_MetaG_FD_116507 | JGI IMG/M metagenome (GOLD analysis project Ga0180014, IMG submission 116507) | Groundwater microbial communities from the Olkiluoto Island deep subsurface site, Finland - KR13_S1_MetaG | ecosystem: Environmental > Aquatic > Deep subsurface > Groundwater | place... | reverse complement strand
GTCTCAGCTGCGGCGCCTGTACCTATCTCTGTCCCTCATGTTACTGTTTCAACATCACCGACGAAACAACAGGCATGAAAGGTACTCGTTTCAGATCCTGGGACAACTGCATGTCAGCCCAGTTCACCATGGAGGCAAGCGGCCATAATCCTCGGCCCACCAAAGCCCACAGGCTGAAAAACCGCGTAGGCCACAAGTTCAGCTACTATCCAGCCATCCATGACGGGGTTATCTCCTGCTGCGGTTGCGGCCGATGCATAAAGAGTTGTCCGGTGGGTATCGATATCCGTGAAATAGTTCAAGAGGCCATAAATCATGAGCCGGCCATTGGCAAGGAGTAAGCAGATGAAGGACAAAAATCACTATCTTCCGGAAATGGCGACAATCAATGAAGTCATTCAGGAAACACATAATATCATGACCTTCCGGGTAACCTTTAACGACCCACAGGTCATGGAAAATTTTACTTTCCAACCGGGCCAGGTGGGGCAGCTTTCTTCCTTTGGCACCGGCGAGGCCACCTTTGTCATTAATTCTCCCCCCACCCGCAAGGACTATTTACAGTTCAGTGTCATGCGTACCGGTGAGGTAACGAGCAAACTGCATAGCCTCAGTGAAGGCGACCAGATAGGCGTCCGTGCCCCCCTTGGCAACTTTTTCCCTTATGAGGACATGAAGGGCAAGGACATTGTCTTCATCGGCGGCGGTATCGGCATGGCACCGCTGCGCCCCCTGATGTTGTACATGCTCGACAACAGAAAAGATTATGGCAAGATCACCCTGCTCTACGGAGCACGATCACCGGTTGACATGGCCTTCAATTATGAACTACAATCCTGGTTAGAACGTGAAGATCTTGAGACACACTTGACCATTGATGCCAAGTATGAAGGGTGGCAGCATACCGTGGGCCTTATCCCCAATGTTTTACTGGATATAGCACCAAGCTCGGAGAATTGTGTAGCCGTTACCTGTGGCCCGCCAATTATGATAAAATTCACCCTGCAGGCCTTGGAAAAACTTGGTTTTAAAGATGAACAGATTGTCACTACCCTGGAAAAACGAATGAAGTGCGGGGTTGGAATCTGCGGACGCTGCAATATTGGCTCAAGCTATGTGTGCATGGACGGACCGGTTTTTACTGCCGCCCAGCTCAAAGAACTACCCAACGAGTTGTAGTGCTCTATTATTGCGGAGATATGAAGAAAAAAAATCTTTAATAAAAATCGTTAGAAATAGGGCCTGACCAAGGTCTTTCCGGGAGTTGAAGATTTATCTCTATGGAGATTTCTGCCACCCTCTCTTTTTCAATCCTACAAGGAGCAACATTATGGCTGCTAAAATTTTTCGGGTCAACATGTCAGATCTTTCAACCTCCATCGAAGAGGTCCCTGCTGCCTGGGCTGGTCATGGTGGCCGCGGACTCACCTCAACAATTGTTGCGGCGGAAGTCCCTCCCACCTGCCATCCCTTGGGAGCAAACAACAAGCTTATTTTTGCACCCGGCCTGCTTTCCGGTACTCCGGCGGCAAACTCCGGTCGCCTTTCCTGCGGCGCAAAAAGCCCTTTAACCGGTACCATTAAAGAGTCTAATTCCGGTGGCACATCAGCACAGTTGCTGGCAAAATGTGGATGCAAAGCTCTTATCATCGAAGGCCAACCAAAAGATGATGCGTGGTACAGCCTGGCTGTTACCCCCGACGGTGTGACCATAAAAAGGGAAAAAGAAGTTATCGGTAAAGGAAATTTCGCCGCGATTGAAATTCTTGACAAACGTCTTACCGCAAAGCAAGGAATTATCATCATTGGTCCTGCCGGTGAAATGAAAATGAGATCCGCCAATATTTCAGTAAAAGACCCTGATGGCAATCTGCGTTCCGGCGGACGCGGTGGTCTTGGCGCCGTAATGGGATCAAAACGAGTAAAATTTATCAGTATTGACCCCAAAGACGGCAAAGTTGAAGTTGCCGATATGGACAAATTCCGGGTAGCCAACAAGGCATTTGCTAAAGCCCTTATCGATCACCCTGTCAGCCAGGCCCTTGGAACATACGGCACCAACGTTCTTGTCAACATTATCAATGAATCTGGAGGCCTGCCCACCAGAAACTTCACCTCCGGTCAATTTGCAGGCCATGAGCAAATTTCCGGTGAAACAATGCACGATCTTATTCAAGAGCGCGGCGGCAAGGTGAAACATAACTGTCACGCAGGTTGTGTTATTCAATGTTCTCAGATTTATAATGATGTTAAAAACAAATATAAGACATCAGGTTTTGAATATGAATCAATTTGGGCTCTGGGCGCCGACTGTGAAATTGACAACTTGGACCAAATTGCCGAAGCGGATCACCTTCTAGATGATATCGGCATCGATTCCATTGAAACAGCCGTTGCCATCGGCATTGCCATGGAGGCAGGAGTTCTTGAGTTTGGTGACGGTGAAGGCCTGTTGCGCATCCTGACAGAAGAAGTTGCCAAAGGAACCGGTCTTGGTCGTATAATCGGCGGCGGTGCCGGTGATGTCGGCCGCGCCTACGGCGTTACCCGGGTGCCGGTCGTTAAAAACCAGGCAATTCCTGCCTATGATCCCCGCGCCATAAAAGGTATGGGTATCACGTACTCCACATCCACCCAGGGAGCGGATCATACAATGGGCTATACCATTGCCACCAATATTCTCGGTGTCGGCGGCTCCCTTGATCCACTTTCCAAAGAAGGACAGGTAGAACTTTCCCGCAACCTGCAGATTGCAACGGCTGCCATCGATTCAACAGGCATGTGTCTTTTTATTGCCTTTGCTGCACTTGACGATGCAACCTGTCTTCCGGCCCTTATTGATCTCCTCAATGCCTGTTACGGTATTGAATTGACCGGAGATGATGTGGTCAATCTTGGCAAATCCATTCTTAAAACAGAGCATGCCTTTAACCTGGCGGCCGGATTTACCAACCAGGATGACAGGCTGCCTGATTTTTTCAGCGTTGAGCCTCTTCCTCCCCATAACGTGGTCTGGGATTTCAGCGGCGAAGAGATCGATACCTTTTGGAATTTCTAAGCCGTCTTAAATAAATAACTTGGACTTTTTTGCTTCAAAAACGGCATAAGGGGCCGTAAAGAAATGAATAAAAAGTCCAAGTTATTTCTTAACGGCCCCTAAACAGATTTTCATAGCTGTACGCCCTCTCTGCCTATGTTCATTCTTTCCCCTAATCCTCCAAAAATGGGCAGAGAGCAAGCGTACACTTTTTCAAGTTGTACAGTTTAACAATCTGTGCAATACTCTCATTATGATTACCAGATCTCCTCATATTCCCCGCCTGGAGTTCCTTATCCCGGCTGACACTACCAAAAAATATACCACCCTTTTGCAGGCCGGTATTTTAGAGGCAAGAAGTGCACCAACCACTGTTGGCGAGCTTCTTGCCTCCTTACCTGGTTTTACTATGCAATATATACGTGAACGCATAGAAACGATTTTCCTGAACGGCCTGCCTGTTGATGATCTGGAAACAAAAATTAACGGCCCATCTCCTGTTCTTGCTATTTCTGCCGTTATGCCTGGGCTTGCTGGGGCAATTTTTCGAAAAAACAGCTTCCATGCAGCCTTAAGGACCTCGACCTCTGACTCTTTGGCAGACAAGTTACCGAGCACCGAAAAAATTACAATCAGGCTGAAATTTTTCAATATCATTGCCACCGAAAGAGGTGGAACTATTTTTCATAACGGCTGTTTAATGAAAAGTGAGAGCGTTTTAAAATTCATTAACTACCGCCGGCACCTGTTTTCTCATCTCCTGTCCCTGCATTGTGATGATACACCCGTTGGCCTTGATGACCTGGGTAGTATTCTTCACTCATCGGAAACCGTTTTTTTGAGGATTCAAGAAGATCATGTCAGCACCTGATAAAACAAAAGATATGTTGGGAAGGCAGCGTCTGACCCCGGTGCATGAAGCTCTTTCTCTTCTCACCGGCAACCTGCAAAATATCCAGAGGCCGTCTGAGCGTATTTTCCTGGATGAAGCCCTTGATCGTATAACGGCCAAGGATATTTTTTCCCCGGAAGATCTTCCGGCCCATGCCCGGTCTACCATGGACGGATTTGCAGTAAAAGCGGCAGACACCTTTGGCGCCAGCCAGTCCATGCCATGCTATCTTCAGTTGAGCGGCGAAGTGTTTATGGGCGAGAATCCGCTGGGAAAGGTAGAGCAGGGCCATTGTTTCCGCATATCCACCGGCGGCCTCTTACCGGTCGGCAGTGATGCTGTGGTCATGCTGGAGCATACCATCCCGGTTGACGACAAGATGATCGAGCTTGTTAAAAGTGTTGGCGCCGGCACAAACCTCATTGATAAGGGTGAAGATATCAGCAAAGGAAGTGTCGCTCTTGCCGCCGGCCATCGGATACGGCCGCAGGATCTCGGGCTGCTTGCCGGCTTGGGCATCGGTGAGATTGAGGTCTACAGACAGGTGAAAGTAGGCATACTTTCCACCGGTGATGAAATTGTCCACTGGTCCGAAAATCCCCCTGCCGGTAAAATCCGTGACATCAACAATATCACCCTGACAGGCCTTGCCAGACGGGCAGGCGCCAAGGTGATAGATTACGGCATCGTCTCGGACCGGGAAGAGGATTTTTTTCCGACAATGCTCAAAGCGATCAAGAACAACGACATTGTCCTCTTTTCAGGCGGTAGCTCTGTGGGGATGCGTGATCTTGGTGAAAAAATCATTGAACGGCTCGGCAACCCTGGAATCCTTGTCCATGGTGTCACCTTAAAACCGGGCAAACCGATCATTATAGGTCTTCACAACGACACGCCTCTCTTTGGCCTACCCGGGCATCCTGTTTCGGCCATGGTCTGTTTCGAACTTTTTGTTGAACCGGCAATAGATCTCTTGTCCGGCCATAAAAAAGACAAGAAACTTCCGCAACCAACCATCAAAGCTGTACTCGAAAGAAATATCAACTCCGCTGCCGGTCGCCTTGATCTGGTTCGCGTCCGTCTGCACGAGGAAAACGGCGTTCTGATGGCCCAACCGGTCCTGGGCAAGTCAGGCTCCATATCAACCCTGTCCAGAGCCCATGGCTACTTTTTCATCGATGAAAGTTCACAGGGGCTGGAAAAAAATTCTGAAGTAAGGGTGCACCTATTACAATGAAAAATCGAAATATCTTTGTCAAAAACCATCCCCTGGCCGAGGCCAAAGAACTCTGGCTCCAAGCCCTTGAAGGCATCGGGTTTGGCAGCAATATGGCAGCCATCCAGTCTATCCCTGTGGACAAATCTCTGGGCTATCGTCTAGCTGAGCCGGTTTTTGCCATCCATTCCTCACCCTCATACAATGCCGCGGCCATGGATGGTATCGCCGTCCATTTTGCGGATTTGGCCCAGGCAAGCGAAGCCTCGCCAGTGCATCTTGGTAAAGGTAAATTCATGCCGGTAAACACCGGTAATGCTTTACCTGAAGGCTTTGACGCCGTTGTCATGATTGAAGACGTCCACTACGTCAGTGATGAGGAAGTGGAGCTGGCCATACCGGCAACCCCCTGGCAGCATGTCCGGACCATTGGTGAAGATATCGTCGCCACCGAGCTCATCCTGCCGGAAGGACATAAAGTCCGGCCCATTGACCAGGGGGCCATGCTTGCCACCGGGGTAACAACAATCAAGGTCCGGCGTCCGCCCAAGATCCAGGTTATCCCCACCGGCAGTGAACTTATCCAACCTGGTCAAGCGGCAAAACCAGGGCAGATCATCGAGTTTAACTCCAGGATACTTGCCGGATATCTTACCGATTGGGGTGCTGAAGCGAGCGGTTCGGCACCGGTGATTGATGATCCGGAGCACCTGCGTAAAGCAATTAAAAAAGGCGTTCAGGAAAACGACATTGTAGTGCTCAATGCCGGAGCATCGGCAGGCACCAGGGATTACACCTCAAGTGTGTTGGCGGAACTGGGTGAAGTCATTGTCCACGGTGTGGCTATAAAGCCTGGCAAACCTGTTATTCTGGCCATTGTCGACAATACGCCGGTCATCGGCCTGCCTGGCTATCCGGTTTCGGCAATTCTTACCATGCGTCTCTTTGTCCGCGACATGGTCTATGCTTTCATGAACCTGGACACTCCGAAAGCAGAGATGATAGAAGCGCTGATGTCCCGTCCCCTGGCCTCGTCCATGGGGGTTGATGAATATGTACGAGTTACCCTGGGCCAGGTTGATAATACCTTTATGGCCACACCCTCAGGTAAAGGCGCCGGAGCGGTGATGTCTCTTGTCCGGGCCGATGGCCTGTTAACTATTCCTGCTGGCAGTGAAGGCATTGGCGCCGGCGAAAAAGTTCAAATTGAACTGCTCCGCCCCCGCCAAGAGATTGAGTCAACTCTTGTCTTTATCGGCAGTCACGACAACATCCTTGATGTTATTGCCAATCAGCTTTACAAACAACGCCCTGCCACCAGAATTTCGTCGGCCCATGTTGGATCCATGGGCGGCATAATGGCAATCCGCAGGGGCGAGGCCCATCTTGCCGGAACCCATCTGCTTGACGAAGAAAGTGGGGAGTATAATATTTCCTATATTAAGCGTTTTCTGGCCGATGTCCCTCTCCAACTCATCAATCTTTGCTACCGGGAACAAGGGTTAATCGTCCAGAAAGGTAACCCGCTTGGCATTAAGGGCTTTGCCGATATTGCAGAACGCAAGCTTTCTTTTATTAACCGCCAGAACGGTGCCGGCACCCGTCTGCTCACAGATAAGATCCTCCGTGATCTGGATATTGATCCAGGTTCCATCCAAGGATACAGCCATGAAGAATACACCCATATGAGTGTTGCGGCTGCCATTGCCGGCGGCAGCGTCGACACGGGAATGGGAATTCGGGCGGCGGCGGTGGCTCTTAATCTTGATTTTGTTCCGGTGACGGAAGAACGGTACGACCTCATCCTCCCCCTGAAATTCCGGGAAGACAACAAGGTCGGGATCGTTCTCGATCTTTTGAGAAATGACCGGAATTTCCATGAAAAAGTCCTCAGTCTCGGCGGCTATGATCTTCGCGATTGCGGCAAGGTAATGTACGAACAATAGTCATAAAACAAGGGGGTATTTTGAAAAATGGTCATTTTACCCAAGGGCCTGTGGAGATCGTCCTGTTGGGGTCTTGCCTTGTTGACTGCTGGCAATGATTTTCTCTATGTTTACTTACGTATTTATGAACAGATACAGGAAATGATATGAAGGTCACTGTCAAACTCTTTGCCTTCTTCCGCGACGGTCGTTTTAAGGTAGAAGAAAGAGAATACCCCGAACCGACAGCAGTTTCTGAAGTAATTGTAGGACTGGGGATTAACCTGGATGAAATCGGCATAACCATGATAAATTCCAGGCACTGCCAGTTTGAAACCCTTTTGAAAGAAGGGGATAATCTGGCTATTTTTCCAGTCATCGGCGGGGGCTGATATGCTTGTTGACCGGCTGCGAGAGAAAAGCCAAGACAATATCCTGCTGTTTGCCGACGCCCTTATTCTGGCAGAGCAATGCAACGTTGATCTGCTGGAGGTAGAACAGGCTGCTCTTGCAGATAATATCTGGCCTGAACGTTACCAGCGCCACCAAGACATTTTTTCAGCAGCCCAACAACACCAATTGCTCAACTCCACTGTGGCTCTGATCGGCTGCGGAGGATTAGGCGGCCAGGTCTTTGAAGAGCTGCTCCGTCTAGGCGTCGGACAAATTATCGCCATTGATCCGGACAGTTTTGCAGCTCACAACCTTAACCGCCAGCTTCTCTGCACTGTCGAGGAGTTAGGCCGGTTCAAAGTGCAGGCAGCAGTCAGGCGCGCCCGCTCGGTAAATCCGGCCACAAAAGTAACGCCACTTGCCCTCGCTTTCTCACCCGTTATTCACAAAGAAGTCCGCAAGGCACAGGTTGTGATAGATTGCCTTGACTCCGTTGCCGACCGGTACGAATTGGCAGAATTTTGTCAAATATCTCAAATCCCTCTGGTGCACGGCGCAGTGGAGAAATGGTTCGGGCAAATTGGCGTCCAGAAAGAGAGTCCCCTTATCAAAGACCTTTATCCCAAAATCCCTCTTCACGATAAGATGACCACCCCTTCGGTACTTTCCTGTACCGTCGCTGCGGTTGCCTCCCTTCAGGTCGCTGAAACCATAAAACTCCTTCTTGACCTTAATTCCCCCCTTGTCAACAACTGGAAAAGCGTTGACCTATTCAGCTGCGAAATTGAAGAGATAGGTTCACAGCACTAGCCCCACTTTCAGCAGGTTTAAAAGCAGAAAGCCATGCTGCTAAATCCATATTTGTTTGAGTTGTCCAACGCCCTTCCACTCAGTGCACGAGAAAGCAGTAGAACACCCCTGATTTGCCTCTGTCAAACTTTCGATTATCACCTGTCAATCAGCTTTGAAAAATGCCCCCCTACCAGCATCAAAACTTGACCTCTTAAAACATAATACTTTACCATTAGAACTCTTTGTATCTTCTTATAATAGCATATTTTGGAGATGAATATTGCAGCGGCCGAAGGAAAATGAGTTTGTTCTCTGGTGCTGAAAGGGGTCAAGCTTGCGCGCTGATCAACACTTGAGATCACATCATCCCTAAACACGGAAGTTGGCTGGATATAGCAGAGATTGAACTCAGCGCTTTGAAGCGACAATGCCTTGTAGGTCGAATTGACTGTATTGAGAAAATGTAAGTTGAAGTGGCGGCAGGAAATACTGATCGTAACAATCGTCAAACCAAGGTTCAGCACGGATGATGCACGAATCAAGCTGAAACGGCTTTCTCAGAAATTTTTTAATTGCTAGTATCAGTGGCTTGCGTGAGGTTTTTTAGCTGGCAAACGCTCGGTCTTGGCTGGCTTGTAATTGACAAGCCTCCAATTTCAAGGGTGATAGCATTGAATTTGCAAGCCTTGCTGCATGCAAGACATGATATGCATTCCATATCGTCAGGTGACTCATTAAACCGAACACCCATGGGGCATACATTATGGCAGACTTTACAGTCAGTACATTTTGCGGGATCAAGGCGCAACTTAACCAGTTTAATTCTACTAAAGAGGGCATAAAAAGCCCCAAGAGGGCAAGCAGTTCTACAGAAAGGTCGACTAGCCAAAACAGCCCAAATAATAAAAAGTAAGAGGAAAAAGAGCTTATTGAAGAAGAGAAGGCCTATGCTCGTGCGAAGTTCGGGCTGTAAAAAAAGCATCGGTAGTCCAGCCTCTAATGTACCGACTGGGCATAAATATTTGCAAAACCAAGTACTTCCAGAACCAAATTCGTCAAGCGCAAAGAGAGGCAAAATGATGACCATGAAAAGCAGAAGGCCGTATTTTATATAGCGCAAGGGTGGCCAGATGCCAAATTTAGGTGAAGGGATTTTGTGGAGGAGTTCCTGGAAGAGGCCAAACGGACAGGCCCATCCGCAAACCATACGGCCAACAAAGCCGCCGATTACGCCCATGGTCCCAACAACATAAAAACCGACAAAAAATTGACCATTTTCAATGGACATTCTGATCCCGGAAAGGAGTTGCTGCAATGAACCGAGTGGGCAATAAGTTGTGGCTGCTGGGCAGGAGTAACAAGTAAGCCCTGGCGAACAAACTATTTTTAAAGGACCCTGGTATATCCCTTTGGTAACTGGGAAATTCCAGTAACCATTTGTAAAAATGAAAAACAGGGCCTGAACCCATGTGCGGATGAAATCCATCTGCTAGCCAATACCGATGCAGGGCAGGCAAATTTGAGTTGCCTGTTCAAGGACTCGTGACGGCTCTTCCAAAGTGATTCCGATAATCCCCAGGACTAGAAAGATAAAGATTACCACAAACGGAGCCGGTCGGATATTTTGTTTGAGTGGATTGTTTTTTTTGTGCATCATTGGTTGATGTATTTCATCAGCATTTGTACGTGAATAGGGGAATTCCATTGGGCTAGCCCAATAAATTTCTCTCGGAGAATTCCCTGTTTATCAACTATAAAAGTCTCTGGCAGTCCAGTCAGTCCATATGCTGCACCAATCGTATTGTCCTGATCATTTATGATTGGCATGGTCAGGCCATGTTTTTTGGCAAAACTATCTGCAAGTGCTGGATCATCTTTGTTAAGTATAGCCAGCATTTTAAAATTATCTTTCGGCAGCATTTTATAAAGTTTTTGCATGGATGGCATCTCTTCACGACAGGGAGGGCACCAGGTTGCCCAAAAATTAACAAAGACCACCTGCCCTTTAAGTTCGGAGAGAGTCCAAGTTTTACCTTGTCTGTCCACGAGAGTAAAGTTCGGGGCTGGCGCACCAATCTCAATTACCTTTGGCCCTTGTCCACAGGCAAAAACAAACAAGGGTAAGCAACACATCAAAATTAAAAATGATATTTTTTTCATAAGCAAGTGTTTGGTTTAGTTGTAGCCGGCCTTTCCATGATTTTGATAGCATCACCATGCAGGGCTCCGGCCTGGTTGGTCACTTCGGGTAATTTGCCAATATTTCAGACTCAATCAATTGTTGTAATTGCAGGTAGCTAAAGGTTTGTAGAGGCTTACCGTTGACAAAAAACCCTGGTGTTTTATGAACATCGAGCGTTTTTACATCGGCGATATCCTGCTCAATAATTTTTTCAATTGACGGGTCTGTCATATCTTTTTGGAGTTGCTCAACATCAAGCCCTGCCATGGGAAGAAATTGCCAAATTTCTTGCGGTTGCGGGTTAGTGTGGCTGGCCCAACAGGGTTGCGACTTAAACATTATATTCAGAGTTTCCCAGTACTTCCCCTGTTTCTTGGCAGCTTCAAGCATTTTTACAAAATAATCAGCATCATCATGAAAAGGCGCATATCGAAGGACAAGTTTAATTTTACCTGGATTGGCGTCCATCAACTGCTTCAAAAAAGGAAAATAGGCTGCGCAGGTTTCACAGGCAGGGTCCATAAACTCGACAATGCAGACTTTCGCATCATCACTGCCAAGCGATTGAGACTGTTCTCGGACAAATGCTGAGGCATTTTCTTTGGCCATAAAACCAAACTTTTCAGTCTGTTGCCCTTTGTAATAGGAACTGCCGAACACAAAAATCAGGACCAGCACCAAACATGAAACTCCCATCATTACATATTTCATCGAGACATTCTCCTATTTAGGATAATTAACAGGGGTATGATCATTGAAAATGACAATAAAGAAAGCATTGGTATTGTTATAAAACCAAACATATTTATATACTCTTCCGTACATGAAACGCCCTGGGTGCAGGGCTGTATGTTTTTCGGGATGATTCCTGCATAAAGCAGGGTGTGATAAAATGCTGTCAACCATCCTGCTATGGCTAAGGGGAGAGTATACTTCACAACGTTTTTATCAAAAGAGAAAAGTCCTACGGCCAGCAGGATAACTAAAGGAAACAGGCACATTCTCTGGTACCAGCATAACACGCAGGGCGCAAACTCCATCACATGACTTAAAAATACACTTCCCATGGTTGACGATGTGGCGAGGAGCCAGCAGATAAAAAGAATGTTCCAATTTGCACAATTTGCATTGGACGTTTGGTCAAGTGTTGGCATATAAAAGATTCTCCTCTATGTGATGGATGCTTTTTCTATTTTAATCAGAGAAAAGTGACTGACAACCTTTGTTTTTACTTCACCAGCTCCCCAAACGAAAACTGTAAAAAAAGCCTGCTTATATCGAGCAGGCTTCGAGAGGAGGGGGAAAATGAAGTTCATTCATTTCCGTTTAACATTCCAACAATTACGCCAACACGCTATAAATATACAACTAGCTAGAACAACAAGGTAATTACACTAATTAATAGAACTTGAACAAGAAGATGATTGCCACATTCTTACCCACTATTCAGCCAGATGTATATCATATTACACACTTCATTTCGCTTTTACTCGATTTTAATCATGTGAATATGAAAAAAATCAAAGATAATTTTATCCAGATGGCCCCTCCACCTACTTTATTATCCTCTTTCTCCACAATCAGACGTGAAGCCCGGCATGAGTCGAACCTGCGAGCTACAGCTTAGAAGATTTTCCACTTAACAGCTTGTTCAAATTTGCGGGGCCACTTCTCAATTATTACGCTGTTAACGATATCCATACTGCGCTATGGATATTATTTTCAGCATAAATTTCACACCCCACTGCCTGACGCCCTTTTTGCCTTTTTGGCAAGCAGCGGTTTTGCCCTGATGAGCTGGTACATGCTCCTGGGACTCTTTCTCGTGCGTGATTATTTTAAAAGATATCCCTTCTTTGATGAATCTCGATGGGGGCCTATCTGTCCGATGGTGGCCTATTCGGTCTTTGCCACATTTGTCTACAAACACGCTCTCGCCCATCCCGTGATACTTGACCTTGTCCTTATCTTCATGGCCTTATATGTCGTTATTCTCGGGACCATGATCTTCAAGCAATACTTGAAGATCAAATCCGGCACTGATGCACAGGTCACAACACTGTTGGCCGGGAAATAACCTCTTCCGCATTGCCCTCCTGTTCCAACATCCCCTCCATGGTGAAGGGGACGTTGGAACAGGAAGGCAATATTCTAACCGGGCAGCTCTGGTTGACAGTCAAAAAAAAGTTTTTTTTGTGCGGCCTCAGAAATGGCTGAAACTGCGGGATGTCTGATAATCCGTTCCACAGAGATAGCGTAAAATTTTTCTCTGATTTCACGTGTTCGACCGACAACCTGCACCTGATATTGCTGCTCCACTTCTTTTTCGATAACCGATGGTACAACGAAGATACCTTCACCTGCCTGGCCAAAAACTTTTAGCAGGGCGGTGTCTTCAAACTCACCAATTATCGCCGGTTGAACACCGATTCTTTCAAACCATCGGTCAAGTATCCCCCGCAATGAACTCATAGCCATAGGCAACAGCATGGGCGCCCCATCAAGAGAATGGGGGAAATCCCTTTGAAGTGGTCTGGCAAGCTTTTCTACCCCCAAGAAAGAAACACCACATTCTCCCAGAAGGTGATTGTAGGCCTTAATACTTAAACCAGAACGAAGCGGGGTATCTGTCAAGACCACGTCGAGGTTATACAGCGCCAACTCGGCAAGCAGGTTTTCGTCTTTACCTTCGTGACAAATCAGACGCACCTGTTCTGGCAGCTTTCCTACAGGCTCAAGAAGTTTACGCGCTACAAGCTTCGGAATCACGTCGACGATCCCGACTTTTAGCGATAAGGACCCAGCAACGGGACGCCCTCGTAGAGAGTCCATCATCTCCCGGCCCAAGGAAAATATTTCATCTGCATAGCGAAAGACAAGATGGCCCATGTCTGTCGGCTCAAGATTTCGTCCTACCCGCGTGAAAAGTTTTGCACCCAAGCTTTCTTCAAACTTGGACAATTGAGCGCTTACAGTAGACTGTGCCAAACTGAGCTTACTGCTGGCTGCGGTGATGCTCCCTTCCCGCATGATAGTCCAGAAATAAAACAGATGATGATAATTGAGCCATTCCATACTTTTCTCCAGTTCGTATTTTTCGAATCATAATAGCATAATTATCTATTTGCGCTAATGCTTATCAGGCTTTATCTTCCAATCATGATTGAAACATCATCAACGGTTAACAATACAGTCTATAATCATTTGTTCAGAATCAAAACTGGGTTTTCAACTCATGGAGGCATTTCGTATGAAAATAGATATTACGATGCAACAAAATTTTTCGGATAATGCAATGTACAGTCAACTAGCTCGACAAGTAAGGTTAGCTCTGAGCCGTTTTGGTACATACCTCCAGATTGTCAAGGTTCGCATAACTGACATAAATGGCCCCAAAGGCGGAGTGGATAAACGATGTATTGTATCCGTGAAACTGGCATCATCTGGTGAAGTTGTGGTGCAGGGGGAAGGCGAAAATATATTTTCGGCCCTCAACTACTCTCTGTCTCGTGCAGGTAGATCAATAAACCGCAGCCTGGAGCGACGCCGTGACATTCCGATCAGAATGAACAGGCGCAGGACGACGAGTGAAAAAGAATCTCATCTGCTTGAAGATACACATGACAATTTTTCACAATAAAGACAAAGATGTGTCTCGCTGTTTTCAACCGAACGATACGAGTGCAAGGTGAAACCCCTGAAGCAGGGGGTAAAGTGAAGAATAATTTTCAATGAAGGAGATCAGTAATGAAGGGTTTTAGAAAGTCGGGTGTGGCGTTGGTGTCGTTTAAGTCAATCGTGTTAATGCTGTTGTTGCTTCTGTCGCTTTCAGGTTTGACCGCTTGCGATCAGGCCGATCAGGCCATAGAGAAAGCAAAGGAAACGGCTGATCAGACCATCGGAAAAGCAAAAGAGACGGTTGGCAGTGTCATTGGTAGCACGGATACATCCGGGGACAAGGGCAAGGGTGAAGATGAAGAATCTGCCGAGGGCAAAGATGATGAAAAGAGTGAAAAAGAATAACAGCTTGAGGCCTTGTCTGGTTTCTACTCCAGATTAAATGTGAGTTCTCTTGTCTAGCATCTCCTGCCGGTTTCCATCCCGACTCCTCTTCCGGGCTGGCGGCCGGTCAGGGATGCTTCCCTTTTGAAAGACCACTCCCGACTATGGACTTATTACCAACATATCAGCAGAAAGCCATCAGCGTAATGCGTATTTTCAGGTGGGATCTGCAGCTCCATTTTTTCTGGGGTTTTGTCCTGACCCTGCTTGGTGTCTATTGGCTGCCATTGTATGGTGCTGGTGTTGTGGTCACCCTGATCAAGGAGGCCCTTGATCTCTGGAGTAAGGGGAGCTGGTCCTGGGACGATGTCTGGTGCGGACTCGCCGGTTCAGGGGCGGCGTTTGGCTTTCTTTATTCGCAAAACTGTACATAGGCTCGGTGATGAAAGGATTGGTAAAAATAAAACCGGACCTCTATATTGTAATGGGTGCCGAGCAGGTTGCGCAGTTCAGCTGAAATTGAGAAAAAGGTGAAAAGGGAATGGTGCTGGCATCTGTTGCCGTTATTTGCGGTTTATTAGTTCTGGTATGGAGTGCCGACCTTTTTGTCGAAGGGTCCGCTGTTACTGCGCGGTATTTTGGTATGCCGCCTTTGCTTATCGGTATGGTGATTGTCGGTTTTGGCACATCGGCTCCGGAAATGGTGGTTTCGACATTAGCTGCCATGCAGGGCAACCTGGGCCTTGCACTCGGCAACGCTTACGGCTCAAATATCACCAATATCGGTTTAATACTGGGACTAACAGCATTGATCAGTCCCATGGCCGTCCACTCCCAGGTGTTACGCAAGGAACTGCCGATCCTGATCGCCGTTACCGGGCTGGCTGCTTTCCAGATCAGTGATGGCGAACTGACGCAGATTGATGCCTGGATTTTACTGGGCGTATTTGGAACTCTCATGTTCTGGACCATTCTCCAGGGCCTTCGGCAACGGGTTGATGCTTTTGGCGCTGAAATAGTAGAGGAACTTGAGGCGCATGCCATGCCTCTGGGGAGGGCGTTATTGCGGCTGGTGCTTGGACTGGCGTTATTGATCGTCAGCTCTCGCCTCCTTGTCTGGGGTGCTGTGGATATTGCCCAATTCTTTGGCCTCAGCGACTTGATCATCGGCCTGACGATTGTGGCGGTGGGTACATCGCTCCCGGAACTGGCCTCGTCGCTTATGGCAATCCGTAAAGGCGAACATGACATTGCTCTCGGAAATATACTCGGCTCCAACCTTTTCAACACCCTGGCTGTGGTCGGTGTCGCCGGTGTTATTCATCCCACGGCAGTTGCGCAGGAAATTTTTTCAAGAGATATATTGGTCATGAGTGTTTTGACAATATCTCTTTTCATCTTCTGCTACGGCTTTCGTGGGCCAGGGCGAATAAATCGTTTCGAGGGTGTTTTGTTGCTGGCAAGTTATATCGGGTACATTATTTTCCTGGGCATGAGTGTTTTGGCATAGAGGCGTAAAAGATCTCCATGAAACATTCGTATCCAGAGCTTCTCTTTTACATTTTTCTCAGAATTGAGTCAGAACTGCATAGAATCCTGTTTTGCCCCGGTAGGCGAGTTGGAAACAACTTTGTATAAATATTTGGATGTTTCCACACGCAACGTGCCCTGAGTCGCCAAACACCCTTCCAGGCACTTAAAAAATGGCAGAAAGAAAAGCCAAATTTATTCGTCAAACACGTTTACAATCAGACGGGACTTGACATAAAAACAATCATTGTCGCTGAAAGACCTCTCTGATGATTATTATCATTCGGGCAGTGGTAATTTGTTGCTTTTGAGTGATGACTCGGCCAGTGTGGTTGAGGCAACAGCCAACGGAAAAGAGCTTGGCCGACTCTCTTTGAAGGAGAGTGGTGATTCCGGATTGTGAAAGGTTGTTCCCAAGGCCGAGGGCATTAACCATGGATGCCAACGGTGTTTTGTTCATCTGCGGCGAACCGAATCTCCTTTATATATTTGACAAACCGTCCACAACGTTCAAGAACGTGCAGCATTGATTTTTCCGGCAAATTGATGAAGGATGGTAGGAGTACGAAGAACAATTGGTGAAGGTTCGTTGATTTTCTGTCGTAAAGGTGGTTGACTTTGGTTACCAAATCGTCATTGTTTCACTCTCCTATGACACTCAGGGGGCGCCATAAAGGGTACTCATCATAATTTTTTGGGAGGAAGGCCAAGATGCCAAAGTCTTTACGTAAAATTCTCGGGCTGATTCTGCTGTTCGCCACCGTCGGTGTAGCGGCCTGGCAGGCTTTGTGGGCTGTATAACCATGGCAAATCGACCTCGACAGGAGTGGTCCCAACTGCTTGCATCAGTGGTCAGGGAGGGTGCGAACCTTGCTGCCCGCTGGTTGCCCAAGGGCGCTGCCGAACTGGAAAAACAGGCCCGACAGACGGCAAAGGAGGTTCAGGATTTCCGTCAGCGCCGTCAGCAGGCGGCCGCCCTCACGCCGCGCAAGGCCAGGCTGCTGTGGTTGCTGCCCCTGCCACTGATCCCCGCCATGGTGATTGCCCTTGCCGGCGGCCAGTTCACTGCCTTTGTGGTCAACGCCGGCACCTATAGCCTGTTTCTGGCCGGTGCCATGCTGGCTCGTCACGGCTTTCAACAGGAGGTGGACCAGCGGCAGCAGCGATTCCAGACCGCTGTCCGCTGGCCGTTCAAGACACTCGGCGGGCTGACTGTCGCCCTGGCCACGGCCTTGACCGCCTGGGCAGGCGCCGGCCATAGCCTACCCATCGCCTTGGCTTTTGGAGGAGGGGCGTTTGCTGCGTTTATCCTGCTCTACGGTCTTGATCCACGCCGGCAATCGGTGGTCGTGGCGGAGAACAGGGATGGCAGCGTCGCGCGGGTCACCGAGGCACTACAGCAGGCAGAGCAGAAGATCATGAGCATCGAGCAGGCCGCTAGCCGTATCAAGCAGCCGGAACTGAACCAGCGCCTGACCCGCATCATCGCCCTGGCTCGAGACATTCTGGCGGAGATCGCCCATGATCCCAGGGATCTGCGTCGGGCTCGCAAATTCCTTAATACCTATCTTGATGGTGCCCAGCGGGTGGTCACTGGTTATGCCGAGGCCCATAGCAATCATTGCAACCAGACTCTGAATGCTAATTTCCGTCGCGTGCTGGTCAGCATTGAAGCGGTGTTCGGCCAGCAGCTGCAGCGACTGCTGGAGAATGACCTGCTCGACCTTGATGTGAATATGGAAGTGCTGGAAGCCCAGCTCAAGCGCGAAGGTCTGAATTGATGCAACCTTAGGAGAGGAAGACGAACCATGATTAACGAGAAAGAACTTAAGACCATTGAAACCGACCTGCTGCAGAGCAAGTCACTGGTGCGTTACCAGCAGGCCGACCTGACGGAGCGAGCGGCGATGGATGCACTGATTCAGGAGATTGACCTCAATGACACCCACTCCCTGCTCTATTTCGGCGCACCCGCCCAGCAGCAGCTGGCCAGCATCTCTGACGACATGTTGGAGGGTGTGCGCAACAAGGACACGGGGCCTGCTGGAGAGGCCCTCAACCGCATGTTGGTCACTGTGCGGGGCTTTGATCTGGGGAGTCTGGATCCCAACAGCAAGCCCGGTATCTTCGCCCGTCTGCTCGGTAAAACCAGGCCCGTGACCAAGTTCCTCCAACGCTATGAGGAAGTACGCGACCAGATCGACGCCATCGGTGATGATCTCGAGCGACACAAGACGCAACTGCTCACGGATATCGTCTCGCTCGACCGCCTCTACGCTGCCAATCTGGAGTACTTTCACCATCTTGAACGCTATATTGTGGCCGGAGAGGAGAAGCTGAGGCAGCTCGATGAACAGGACATCCCGGCCCTGGAACGTGAGGCAGCGGAGAGCGAGGCAATGGTCGCTGCCCAGCAGCTGCGAGATCTGCGTGCCAATCGTGATGCCCTGGAGCGGCGGGTGCATGATCTCAAGCTGACCCGTCAGGTGGCCATGCAGAGTTTGCCCAGTATCCGTCTGGTACAGGAGAATGACAAGGGGTTGATCAATAAGATCGTCTCTACCACCGCCAACACCCTGCCCCTGTGGCGGCAGCAACTGGCTCAGGCGGTCACCATCCACCGATCCCGTGAGGCGGTCGCCACCATCCGCTCGGCCAGTGATCTCACCAACGAATTACTCAAGGCCAATGCCGAAAACCTCAAGCAGGGCAACGCCGAGGCACGGCGCGAGATCGAGCGCGGCGTCTTTGATATCGATGCGGTCAAGCAGGCCAATGCCTCACTGATCGAGACCATCGAAGAGAGCCTGAGTATCGCCGATGAAGGACGGAGGAAACGCGCCGAGGCAGCGCTCCAGCTTGAGACCCTTGAAGCAGAACTGCGCAGAACTCTTGTCAGCGCCAGTGCCCGGGTGAATGCGAGGCCGGGGCAATAGTGAGTTAAGGTTACCTTGAAAAATAAGGAATTTTCAAGGTAACCTTTCGTTCATATTTTCTTTTCAGAAAGCTTCAACTAAACCATGACTGAGTATACTGTCAAGAAGTGCCCAAAATGCGGTCAACAGTTACGATTTCCTAACCACATTGGTGGGATGCTTATGGCTTGTCCTTCATGTGGAAACAAATTTCATTCTGACTTTAAACTGGGTTGTGGCAAAAGAACTGTACATCGTGAAATTTCAATAAATGTCTTCGAGATACCCGGTAAAGTTTTGAGGCGCATTTGTCGATTTTTTACTTCCTGAATCGACGCCGGCATTGTCCGCGTGCCAGTTCAGTGTAATAGTCAGGAAGAAAACGTGTTGATCAAAGACGGGCATCAACCTAGGCTGGAGCGAGAATAAAAAACGTCAGGAAAAAACTCAACGTCACTCCTGAAATATTGATGGATTCGTAAAAAGGTACTTCGTGGCGTAACAAACTGAAAATATTATTAAAAAACCATTGCATTCAAAGGGCGGCCGTGCTATTATATCCTTATAAATTAAACACTTACAGGGACGCCATGCTCAACGTCAAGGATCACAAAACCATCTACATGTTTGACCCTTTTGAATATCTTGGCCCAAAACGGCGACAGCTGTTGAATGATTCCTGGGCAGGGATTTTTCGGGACCATATCCGCCAGGTTCTTCCTGTGGGTCTTCTTGCAGAACATTACAGTGCCAACATGGGGCGACCGACCAACGAACTTGTTTCCATGATGGGCGCGATGCTGTTGCAACATATGCATGATTTGACTGACCAGGAAACGGTGGAACAATTTTCTTTCAATATACAGTGGCATTATGCCCTGGACATCACAAGCAACTCAGACTGCGCAGCAT
>Ga0180014_1000146_pt1 | contig 20205 bp, 17 predicted proteins | sample KR13_S1_MetaG_FD_116507 | JGI IMG/M metagenome (GOLD analysis project Ga0180014, IMG submission 116507) | Groundwater microbial communities from the Olkiluoto Island deep subsurface site, Finland - KR13_S1_MetaG | ecosystem: Environmental > Aquatic > Deep subsurface > Groundwater | place... | reverse complement strand
CTTTTATCCAAGCCGGCGTACCCTATCCGGGGAACGCGTACGACAACATTATTTTGCGGGTGCGGCCGACATCGGGCGCGGGCAACGTGATGTGTTTTGGAGCGACGGTGGACAACACGTCGAACGATCCGGCGGCGCACGTGGCGGTGCAGGCACAATAAGATATTTTGGAATAGGATTTGGGAGCAGCCAAAAGTGGCTATTATTTTCAGATAAAGATCATATGTTCCAGCTGAACCGAACGCTGGCCGCGCACCAGATGAGCGTGGTCACCACGGAAGTGCGGGCCAACACCTATAGCAACGCCAATATCATGATCACGATGACGGCGGGCTCGGCCTGGGTGCTAACCTCGGGCCAGACGGCCAACAACGCCACCAACGACCCGGCGGCGCACTTGGCCATGCAGGAGGAATGACAAGCAAAAACTAAAAAACAACTCTACTGAGCCCAGACCGGGCAGTCAATTCTATGGCTGCATCGGGTGGAGTTAACATATTTTTCTCAATCTTTACTTTTTAAAAAAGGCATGATATGGTGAATTGCCATGAAAATAAAAAGAGTTTTGCTTGCCCTCGCGTTGTTTTTTGTTTTTTTCATCTGGGGCCCGGCCTGGAAAAGCGAAACCGGTCTGTTAGTGGGGACGCAATCCCTGCTGGCTGCCGACCAGGCTCAGGATGATGCGCCCAGGGTCAGGGTAATTGTCCGCTTTGCCAAGATCCGCAATCTTCCCAATGCCGGCGCCAAGATCATCAAGGAGATCGGTTTCGGTACCATACTCCTGGTCATGGGAGAAAACGGCGAATATTTCCGGGTTGCCGCCTTGAACGTACCGGCCATACCCCAGGCGGATGCCTGGTATGTCCTGCGCAGTGAAGTGGAAACAGCCCCGGCGGCTGCCGTACAGGCATTGGCTGAAAACAGGCGAGTGACCTACACACCGTCCGCTGCGGTTGCCGGCCAGCCGCTGCTGTTCACCGCCAGCAATTTCCGCACGCCGAATCTGCTGAAATGGGACATGGGCGACGGCACGGTATTGACCAGCGGCGGCAAAGCGTCGCCGGGACAGGAAGTTACCATGGCCTACGCCTATGCTGCTGCCGGCCAGTTCCAGGTCAGGGTTTATGATGACAAAGGCGACATGGGATCGACCCCAGTCCGGGCCCAGGTAACTGTTAGTGCCCAGGCCCGCACTTTGCATGTCGCTCCGGAACGGCCTCTGGCCAAGCACCCCGTGGTCATCACCGCTCAACATTTCCGTACTCCGGAAAAAATCGCCTGGGATCTCGGCGACGGTACCGAGATCATTCCAGGCCCCGGACCGGGCGTGGTCAAGGCCACTTTCCAGGTGAGCCATGTCTACACGATCCCCGGCACCTATACGGTCAAGGCCTATGATTCAGATGGAGACAAAAACCAGCCGCCGCTGACAGCGGAGTTTGTGGTTGCTGCCGATCCGCGCCAGGTACGGATGGAACCGGCTAGAGCTAATGCCGGGAGGCCCATGCAATTCAGTGCCTCCAATTTCAATACCCCGGATCACCTGCGTTGGGACATGGGGGACGGCACGATCCTGCCTGGCGAAAAAGAAACAAACGTACTGGTTGGATCGTCGGTCAATTACAGTTATAAAAAACCTGGCAATTACTTGGTCAAAGTATATGACTGGCAGGGTGACCCCGGACACCAACCTGTCCAGTTTGTGGTTGCGGTCGCCGCTGCTCTGGATGTGATGGCGGTTGCCGAGCCGACGATCTCACCTCTTGCCAAAACTCAGGCGACGAACGCTGCCGCATCGGCCTCGCCGGCGCCAAACAAATACATGTTGTTCAAAGTCGGCCCCTATGCCGGATATTTTCAGCCCAAAAGCGTTCCACTCAAGGAAATCTACGGAAAGGGCGATGTGCTTTACGGCGGCAGGCTGGGGGTTCATATTTGGCAGGGCTTGTATTTTTGGCTTTCCGCTTCCCAGTATAAAGTTATTTCCCAGACCACTTTCACTGAGGACAAGACCACCTTGACGCTGCTGCCGGTCCATGCCTTCCTGCGCTACAGTTTCGCTTTGGGCTTTTTCAATCCTTACCTTGGCGTCGGCTTCAATTATCTGAGTTTCAAGGAAGAATCCGTGATCGGCAATGTCAAGGGCAGCGGCAGTAATTTGTCCCTGGAAGCCGGATTTGAATTGAAAGTCAATCGCCATTTTTCCCTTGATTTCGGTGCCCGTTTCGACCAGATCAAGATCAAATCAGAGAATATTGACGAAGAAATTGACTTGGGGGGCCTGCAGGCAGGCATCTGTTTGTTGATTTCTTTTTAAAAGAGTGGTTTTTTTGTTGACAGAAAGTGAAAAATAGCGCAATATAATAAATCATATAGTTTTTTTTAATGGATTCAAAAGATCAAATAAAAGAGCATATCTCTATTGTCGATGTAGCTTCGCTTTATGTAAGTCTGAAACCGGCAGGCAAAAATTTTAAAGCGCTTTGCCCTTTTCATACCGAAAAAACGCCTTCTTTCTTCGTAATGCCCGATAAAAACAGTTTCAGTTGTTTTGGCTGCAACCGTTTCGGAGATATTTTTACCATGGTGCAGGAAATGGAAAATATTTCTTTTGTCGAAGCCATGCATTTCCTGGCCGAAAAATTCAATATTCCTTTGGAAAAAAGCAGCTTCAAATCAGTAAAAAAAGATGACTATCTGTTTATCAATGAACTTGCCTGTGAATTTTTCAAGGAAAACCTTTTCAGCGGCAGCGAAGGGAAAACGGCACTGGCTTATTTGAAAAACCGCGGCATAAAAAAAGACACCATCGAACAGTTTTCACTGGGTTACGCGCCCAATTCCTGGGAGGGTTTGAGTGGGTATTTACGAAAAAAAGGGGCGGTGTTGGAGAAAGCGGTTGAGCTGGGCCTACTGGTGAAAAAAGAAAAAAACAGGACCTACGACCGTTTCCGGGGCCGGATCATGTTCCCTATATTTTCAGAAACCGGGACCATACTTGCTTTCGGAGGCCGCACCATCTTTGACGATGCGGCCAAGTATTTGAATTCTCCAGATTCTCCGATCTACAAAAAAGGCAACCACCTTTTCGGCTTCCACCTGAGCAAGAACTTCATGAAAGAGGAAAAAGCCGGACTGCTGGTCGAAGGTTACCTGGATATGATCAGCCTCTTCCAGGCGGGCTTTTGCCAGGTGGCGGCCTCGTTGGGCACCGCCCTGACCGAAAAGCAGATCCATTTGCTCAAGAGGTTCTGCAATGCCATCCATATTTTTTACGATCGTGATGCCGCCGGCGAGGCGGCCACGGTCCGCAATATTGAGAAAATGTTCGAACAGAACGTCAACCCCCGCATCGTCGTGTTCGAGGGGGCGAAGGATCCCGATGAATTTGTCCGTACCCAGGGAACGCATGCCCTGCGCGAGGCCTTGCTTAGAACCGAAGACGGTTTTAATTTTTTGTTGAACAAAGCCGCCCGTGAGTTTGATCTTTCCGTTCCGGACCAGAAAAGAAAGGGCCTGGACCTGGTCATGGCCGCGACCGGTAAAATGTCCGATCCGGTGATCCGTGAAGATTACATTCACAGGATGGCCGCTTTTTTTAAAACGTCAGTCGATCTTGTAAAGCTTGGGCTCCAGCCGGGCCAGCAAACAGAGAATTCCGATCAGCCTCTGAAAATAACCCTTATGGAAGAAAAGGTCCTGGAAGCGCTCCTGCGCGCCCCGGAAGTGATTCCGGAGATCAAGGAGTTTTTCAGCACTGAACTTCTGGCTGGTCTGGCCAGTCGTAACATTATTCGCCTGCTGTTCGCTAATTATGAAGAACACGGCGAGATTCGTTTCGCTGAAATAACCAAACGCTTGACTGCGTCCGAAAAGGCCAGGCTCAATGATATTTTTTCACAAAAAATGCAGGTGAAAAAAGATCGTTCGGAAATCGAAAAAGATATCATTACCAGTATCGGCAATTTTCAAAAAAAAATGGCTTTGAACAGGAACAAGTTGTTGAACCAGGATATCGCCGTGGCGGAAAGAGAAAAAAATTTCAAGAAACTCGAGCAGTTGATGAAGCAAAAGAACGCTTTGATCAAAAGCAGAGGCGGATGTTTCCGGGAGGAGCATATTGAAAAAGAAACCTGAGAAAAAGTCGGCAAGTTCAACCAAAAGCCCGAAAAAACAACCGCTTAAACCGTCCGCCAGTTTTAAAAAGCAGTCGTCCCTAGGAGCGGATAAGACAGTCGCCAAACTGAAAAAGCAATCGCCCAAACCGTCCGCCATTGTAAAAAATCAACCGTCCAAGTCTGCTGTTGATGTGGCCCAAAGCGCAATTTCTTCGGTCATCATTAAGGAGTTGATCGAAGCTGCCAAGGTCAATGATGCCAAGATCAAGCACGATGATTTCATGGTTTTTTTGGAGGAGAACAACCTGCTCAAGAAAAAAAAGGAGATCACCTCCCATTTGGCTTCGTTGAATATCAAGGTCATGAAAAAAAAATCGATTCTGAATCAGGAAAAGCTCAAAGAGTACAACAATTTTCTGAATGACTTCCGCAAGGAACTCAAGGCCGTTTTAAAAAGGGTCAAGAAAGGTTTCGGCATAATCGAAACGTCGGCCATAACCTATATTTTCGGCAGCGATGAAGCTGTCAAGAAAAACCAAAAGCACATAAAGTATTTCCTGAAGGAAAACGAGATCAAGCCGGCCAAAAAACCGGCGAAAAAAGCGTCCAAGTCGGGCGGGGAAAGAGCCGAGATTGTCGGCGACCCGGTGCGGCAGTATCTGCGGGAAATGGGCAGCATCAACCTGCTATCCCGCAATGAAGAGATCACTATTGCCCGCAAGATCGAGCGCGGTGAAAAAAAAGTGATCAAGGCCCTGTCAAAAACCAACATTGTCCTGAACCTGGTGATCAAGCTGGGCCAGGATGTGCTGGAAGGCCACAAGAAAATCGACGAAGTCATTGATGTCAGTGAAGACATATACGACGAATCAAAAAAACAGGAACTGCGCGATAATTTCCTAAAGCAATTCGAAGAACTCAACCGCTTAAAGCGGGAATTTAAAAACCTGAAAAAATCGAAATCATCCAATTTTGTGCGTGCCAAGAAATTGGTTGAGATCACCCACCTGATCCAGGACATGTCCATTCTTTACGAGCACCGCCGCGAATTCATGAAGAAGATCAAGGATCTGAAGGAAATCTACGACCATGTGCTCGAGCGTGTGAAAAAGCTGAAGAGCCAGATGTCCAGATGCTCTTCCCGCTCAGCCGAGCGCAAGCGCATCGGCGGAGAAATTGAAGAGCTGAACCGGCGGCTCGAAAAAAACAATGAAAAATATGAAACCAATGTCGATGATCTGTTTAAGACCTGCACAGATATCGAGGAAGGCCTTCACCTGATCGAGCTTTCCAAAAATGACCTGGTAGAGTCCAACTTGCGCCTGGTTGTTTCCATCGCCAAGAAATACATCAACCGTGGCCTGCAGTTTTCCGACTTGATCCAGGAAGGCAATATCGGCCTGATGAAAGCGGTCGAGAAATTCGAATACCAGCGGGGATACAAATTTTCCACCTACGCTACCTGGTGGATCCGCCAGGCCATCACCCGGGCCATTGCCGACCCGGCCCGGACCATCCGCATCCCGGTGCACATGATCGAAACGATCCACAAGATCAACCGCACCCAGAGAAGGTTGGTCCAGGAATTGGGACGCGAGCCTACTGAAGATGAAATCGCCAAGGAAAGCGCTTTTTCTTCAGAAAAAATCAGGAAGATCCTGAAAATCGCCCAGGAGCCGATTTCTCTGGAGACTCCGGTCGGTGACGATGATTCGCACCTGGGAGATTTCCTGGAGGACGAAAAAACCGTTTCCCCTCCGGAGATCGTTTCGCAGATGAATTTAAAGGAACAGCTGGAAATGATCCTGTCGACATTGACCGAGCGCGAGGCGCGGGTCATCCAGATGCGTTTCGGGCTGAACGACGGCAATGAACATACCCTGGAAGAGGTTGGTCAGGAATTCCAGGTCACCCGTGAAAGAATTCGTCAGATTGAAGCCAAGGCCTTGCGCAAGTTAAAGAAAAAATCAAGGAAACTTGTGAATTTCCTTGATAAGCCGGAAAACTTTCGTTGATCGAATAGCAACAATGGTAGGGGCACGGCGCGCCGTGCCCTTTGGAATAAAAGGGGCACAGCACGCTGTGCCCCTACAATTGACAGTGGTTTTCCTATCGGCTATAATTACAAATATGGAACATGATCGGGTAACCCTGAAGATCCCGCGGCCACTCTATGAAAAATTGCAGACCGTGATCAAAGGCAGTGGTTTTCGCAGTGTAAATGAATTCGTGGTTTACGTCCTGCGCGATCTTATTGCCCTGCAGCAAGGGGATCCTGACAAGGATTTGTCTAAAAGCGAGATCGATGCCATCAAACAGCGCCTGAAAAATCTCGGATATTTTTAAAACCAAAAAAAAATAAACATATTGCTTTTTGGTTACAGTAGTAGTACAATTGGAGTATGAGGCGTATGAAAGTTCCCATGTCTGCGAGGCGGGTGAAAGACATTATGGCCAGCAAGATCATGCTGGTGCTCACCTTGGCGGCGGTGGCGCTAATTTTTTTTATGGTCGCCGGACTCTATTTCAAATCCAGGCCCATTCTGGCCAGCCAACCCCTGAGCGAATTGTTTTTTTCCAGCCGTTGGCGTCCTTTTCGCGGTGAATTCGGGTTCCTGTCGTTCATCATGGGTACGGTTTGGGTCACCGGGGTGGCGGTGCTGATCGCGGTCCCCCTGTGCCTGCTGACATCCATTTATCTCTCTGAATACGCCAATTCCAAGGTCAGGGAATGGGTCAAGCCCCTAATCGACATCCTGGCCGGCATCCCTTCCGTGGTATTCGGGGTCTGGGGCATGCTGGTCGTTGTTCCTTTCATCAAGGATGTGGTCGCCCCATTTGCCGGGGTTTTTTCCACCGGCTACAGCATCCTGGCCGGCGGCATCGTCCTGGCCATAATGATTTTTCCGGTCATCATCCACGTTTCGCTTGAAATTTTCCGCGCCGTACCCCAGGAGGTCCGCGAAGCCTCGCTGGCCGTGGGCGCCACTCGCTGGCAAACCATCAAACACGTGGTCATGCGCAAAGCTCTGCCCGGCGTGGCTGCAGCCGTCGTCCTCGGCATTTCCAGGGCTTTCGGCGAAACCATGGCCGTTTTGATGGTCGTCGGCAACGTGGCGAAAATTCCCCATTCCGTCCTGGACCCTGCTTACCCTCTGCCGGCGCTGATCGCCAACAATTACGGCGAGATGATGTCCATCCCGCTATACGATTCGGCCCTGATGCTGGCGGCGCTGATCCTGCTGCTGGTGGTCCTGCTTTTCAATGCCCTGTCCAAGATGATATTGATCCGGGTGCAAAGGAGCATTCGCTGACATGGAACGCCGGAACATCGAAGAAAAAATCTTCAAAGGCCTGATGCTCCTGTCCACGATGGTGATCCTCTCCAGCCTGGTGTTGATCCTGCTCACCGTTCTGGTCAAGGGGCTCCCATATCTTAGCCTGGCCATGGTCACGCAGGTTCCGCAGGGGGGGTATTACCTGGGCAAGGGCGGCGGCATCCTGAACGCCATTGTCGGTTCTCTGTATCTGGCCGGTGGTGCCACCTTCCTGGCCATCCTGCTCAGCCTGCCCGTGGCGCTGTACCTGAACGTCTATTCCAAGTCTGATTCAAAATTCGTTTCCGCCTGCCGCTTCACCTTTGACGTGCTGTGCGGCGTGCCTTCCATCGTCTATGGGGCTTTCGGATTCACCATCATGATCTTTTTCGGCATGCGGGCGTCGCTGTTGGGCGGGATCATCGCCATCGCCCTGCTGATCATGCCCATGATGATCCGTTCCATGGATGAAGTGATCCGCCTGGTGCCGCGCGAACTCATGGATGCCTCTTACGCCCTGGGCGCCAATCGTTGGGAAACCGCCTTGAAGGTGGTTGTGCGCCAGTCGCTGCCCGGCATCCTGACCTCGATCTTGATCGCTTTCGGGCGCGGCATCGGCGACGCGGCGGCCGTGATCTTCACCGCCGGATTCACCGACGCCATACCCACATCCCTGCTGCGCCCGGTGGCCACCTTGCCCCTGGCCATTTTTTTCCAGCTCGGCGTGCCGATCCCTGAAGTCCAGGGGCGGGCCTACGCCTCGGCGCTGATTCTGACCATCATGATTTTGATCATCAGTCTGGCCGCCCGGCTGCTCTCCAAAAAACTGACCCGCCATGTCGTGAAATAGGAGCAAACATGGATTACCAAACCCATATCAGCGTGCAAAACCTGAATGTGCACTATGGCAACCAGCAGGTCCTGAAAAACATCACCCTGAATATCCCGGACCGCAAGATCACCGCCATCATCGGGCCTTCCGGCTGCGGCAAAACCACCCTGCTCAAATCGTTCAACCGTCTTATCGATTCGGTCGAGGGGGTGAAGATCTCCGGCCGGGTCCTGGTCGATGACGAGAACATTTTGGACCCCAAAACCGAAGTGACGCACATCAGAAAAAAAATGGGTTTGCTGCTACAAAAGCCCTATCCGCTGCCCATGTCGATCTACGACAATGTTGCGTATGGACCCCGCATCCACGGTATCAAGAACAAAAAGCGGCTGGATGAGATAGTGGAACGCTTTTTAAAGAAAGCCAGCCTTTGGGATGAAGTTAAGGAAAGGATCAACCAGCCGGCCTCCATGCTTTCCGTGGGGCAGCAGCAGCGTCTATGCCTGGCCCGCGGCCTGGCCGTGGAGCCGGAGATCATCCTCGGCGATGAGCCGACATCGGCCCTGGATCCCCAGTCCAGCCAGAGAATCGAACAGACGTTCGTTGAATTGAAACAGGATTATACTATCGTCATTGTCACCCACATCCTGCGCCAGGCCAGGCGCATGGCCGACTACGTGGTCTTTCTCTACCTGGGCGAATTGATCGAACATGGTCCGGCCTGGGATATCTTCAATCATCCCAAGCAAGCCTTGACCCGTGAATACATCAAGGGGCTGATCAGCTGACCTTAGTGATGAGTGATTAGTGATAAGTGATTAGAAAAAACAATAGATCGAGCTTTTTAAAGAAATGTTTCCTCTTGCTCATTACTCATCACTTAGTGTTGGGAAGTCGTTCACTCATCACGGTTTGGTCGTGGACTCAGCACCAAAAACATGATAGAATTGGCCACGACCGATCAATGCGCCTGTAGCTCAACGGATAGAGCGTTGGCCTCCGGAGCCAAAGGCTATGGGTTCGAATCCCGTCAGGCGCGTTTTTCCGGAGGAGGGGCCATGAGCTTTTTAAACCAAAAGATCAAGAACGACCTTGCTGAATCGTTCAAGAACCTGAAACAGAACGTGACATTAAAGTTTTTCACACAGGACATGGAGTGCCGTTTCTGCAAGGAGACCAGGGAACTGCTCGAGGAACTGCAGGGTGTTTCTGACAAGGTCAAAGTTGAAATTTATGATTTTGTCAAAGATGCCGCTCTGGCCAAGGAACTCGGCGTCAACCGCATCCCGGCCATCGCTGTCACAGGTGAAAAGGACTACGGCATCCGTTTTTATGGCATCCCCTCCGGGTACGAATTCACCTCACTTGTCGAAGCCATTCGCCTGGTCGCCAACGCCGAAGTGAAACTGTCGCCGGAAAGCAAGACCTTCCTGGACGGCTTGACGTCCGACGTTCACCTGCAGGTCTTTGTTACCCCCACCTGTCCCTACTGTCCGCCGGCCGTGATCCTGGCGCAGCAGATGGCCTTTTACAGCCCCAGGGTCAAATCCGACATGATCGAAGCGACCGAATTTCCGCAATTGGCGCAAAAATACAATGTCTACGGAGTGCCGCGCACCATGATCAATGAAAGTGAATTCATCGAAGGCGCGGTTCCGGAAAAGCAGCTCATCGAAAAAATCGGCTCTGTTCTGAAAAAATAGACAACTCGCTGCGGCTATTTCTCCACCACGATGGGCGCGGATAGCGGTTCGATCGTGCCCTCTCCCGAACAGAATTTCCCGCCGCTGATGCTGACAGCCTCTTTTTTAAAGGTGTCGATCTGCCAGAAATAATTCTCCCAAAGGGCGAAACGGACCTGATAAAGGTAGGATTCCCTTCTGCAGACCCACCAGAAGGGCAAATGGAAGATCGGTTTGTCGAAGGCCGACAGGGTGAATTTCTTGCTTCCCGGCTCGAAACGCAGTTGGGTTGCGGTTAACTTGAGTGTGAAACGGGATGGCGGGATCAAAAGGGAACCGCCTTCGACGTTGACCTTGATGCCCAGTTCACGGCCCTTGCCCCCTTTCTTGCAAAAATCGACGCCCTTGATCTCCCATACCACCCTTTCATAGGTGTCTATTTCCCAGAAAAAATCACTCCAGGAGACATGCTTGATCTGATAGACGTTGGGCTTCATCTTGCACAGTTTCCAGTCCTTGCCGTCGGAAAGGATCACGTCATGAGTAACGATCTTGAATCCATAGGTCGCCGGTTCGAAGTGCAGAACGGTCTCCGCCAGGGCCATGACGAATGCCGTCGGCTCCGGCACTGTGATCATGATGAAGCCGCTGTGAATATTGTTCTCCTTGCTCAGCTCAACGATGCGGCCATCCGCATCGGCCAATACGGCCAGGTATTGCTTTCCCGGCACCGTATTTTCGGGAATCTTCAAGTCGCCTTTGAATTGGACCGTGATCTGCTGCCCGGCTTCCAGCATGGGAATCGTCTCCCGGCCGTTTTCCAGGGGCACATCGTTGCCGGCCGTCGCGGCTACCTCGGCGCCTCGCAACTGGATCTGGTTGTCGCGGGAAATGACGACATCCAGTTGGATATCCCTGGCTGCGATGCTGCCCCTGTTTTCCAATTGCACGGTCACTTCCTGGCGCAGGGACTGTCCGGGTTCAGCGTTGACCGGGTAATTCAGCTGCACGGCCAGATCGGCCATATCCCAGAACACCACCGGGATGCTTTGCATGACCGTCCCTGCCTTGCCGTCGCAGAGTGCCAGTTGAAAACCCGGCATGGCGGATCGGTTGCTAATGCCGGAGGCCAGCTGGGAGTAGTCTGCGGCCGCGAAGTTTACGGTCAGGTATCTGTCGCGAACGGTTTTATGGTCCCATTTGCACTTACCCCTGCGTATGCTGCCGAATTTGGCCAGGATCCGGTCTTGGCGGTCGAGCAGCGCAATTTCGGCGGCCGGGACCGCCGCGGCCAATTCGGAGCTTAGGGTCTGGAGCTGCCCCAGGTTGACCCACAATGTGTTTTTCCCGGGGCCCGCATCGTCGGGGATCTCCATTGCCAGAACTCTGGCGATCTCTTCTCCGGCCAGCAGTCCGGAAAGTATGACCAGTAAAACCATGCTCATATAGATCGTTTTTTTCATTTTCCCCCCCCGTTTTTACTTTTGGCCCGATTATAGAACACCGCGAATTAATTTTAAAGTCCAGGGCAAATGATAGGGTTTAATTGATTTTTGGAGCAAGGGAGTGTAAAATAACAAAAAATGGCTGAAAAAGTAGCGATCATACACGACTGGCTGAACGGCATGCGCGGTGGTGAAAAGGTTCTGGAAGAAATATTGGCCTTGTACCCCGAAGCCGATATTTTTACCCTGTTTTATGACCCTGCTGAAGTATCGCCTCTGATCCGCTCCAAAAAAGTGCACACTTCACGATTGAACCGCAACCTGTGGATCAGAAAATACTACCAGTATTTTTTGCCTTTGTTTCCGCGCCATATCGAGGCTTTTGATCTGAATGCGTATTCCCTGGTGATCAGCAGTTCGCACTGCGTGGCCAAGGGGGCCATTCCCGCCCCCGATGCCCTGCATGTCAGCTACGTGCATTCACCCATGCGCTACGCTTGGGATCGCTACCATTCCTATTTTTCACAAGCCGGTTTTTGGCGCCGCAAGATCATCCAGAGGGAAATTTCCCGTTTGCGAACCTGGGATGTCAGCAGTTCGGCTCGGGTGGATCACTTCATGGCCAATTCCTCTTATGTCCGCCGGCGCATTGAAAAATACTACCGGCGCCAAGCGACTGTCATTCACCCACCTGTGGATACTGATTTTTTTCAGCCGGCCGCCCGGCCCAGCCGCGATTATTTCCTGCTGGTTTCGGCCCTGGTGCCTTATAAAAACGTCGAACTGGTTGTGGAAACCTTCCGGGGATCCGCTGAAAGGCTCGTGGTTGTGGGGCAGGGGATCGAACTGAAAAAACTGCTCAAGCGGGCCGGTCCGGGAATCGAATTTTTAGCGGCCGTCAGTGCTGAAAAACTCCGCGAATTGTATCAGAACGCCAGGGCGCTGGTTTTCGCGGGCATAGAAGATTTCGGTATCGCTTTCGCCGAAAGCCAGGCCTGCGCCACTCCGGTGATCGCCTTGGACCGGGGCGGAGTGCGTGACATCGTTGTCGACCGGGTCAGCGGAGTTCTTTATTCCGAAGCGACCGTGGCCGGCTTGAAAAAAGCCGTTGCCGATTTTTCGAGCCTGGATCTTTCCGGCACTGCGATCAGGGAAAACAGCCTGCGTTTCTCAGTAGCACGATTCCGGACGGAATTTCAACAATTCATCAACTCCAGGAACCCATGATCAGAAAACAGAGAGAATATTTGGCACGGCTGTTCGTCACCAGCGACGTCCTGGCCATCATGGGCAGCTTTCTCGTTTCGTTCTGGCTGCGCTTTGCTTCCGGGCTGCTGGGCGTGCCCAAGGGCATCCCGCTTTTCTCCAGCTACCTGATCATCGTCCCTTTCCTATTGACCATTCATTTGATTTACTTTTCCTACCAGGGTTTCTACCGCTTCAAGCTGCGCCGCAACCGCCTGGACGACTTGTTTTTGGTCATCCTCAACAGCGCCGCTTCGGCTTTCACCGTTTTGCTGCTATTCAGTTATTTGAAAAGTTACGGTTTTATCCGCTTCGAGATCTCTCATGTTTTTTTACTTGTCTACGCTCCGGTTTCGATCCTGTCGATTTTCATTTGCCGGGCCCTGATGTTCAAAGTGTTCCACCGTTTGGCGTTGTCCCGCAACGGGGTTTCCAAGGTGCTGATAGCCGGTTGTGGAGACCTGGCCGAGATGACTGCGGCCAATCTCGCCAAGTATGGCCATTTCGGGCTGGAGGTCAGTGGTTTTTTAGCAGCGGAGACCGGGGCCCGCGTCCTGGGAAATTATGCCGAGTTGGAGCGAGTGGTGAAAAAACACGGCATTACCGATCTTTTCGTGGCCCTGCCGCTGAGTGAATACGGCACCATCATGAAGCTGATCGAAAACGCCAACAACCTGCTGCTCGATATACGCTTGGTGCCGGACATCCTGCAGCTTGTTTCGTTGAAATCCGGATTGGAGCACATCGAGGGCTTGCCGATAATAAACCTGGGCGACATCCCCCTTGAGGGCTGGCCGGCCCTGAGCAAGCGCTTGTTCGACCTGTTGGTCGCGCTGAGCGGACTGGTTTTTTTTCTGCCCGTATTCGCCCTGACCGCCCTGCTGCTGAAGCTGGATTCGTCGGGCCCGGTGTTTTACCGGCAGACCCGCCTCGGTCTGGACGGACGCATCTTCAAAATGATCAAATTCCGTACCATGGTTTGCAACGCCGAGAAGGAAACCGGCCCGATCTGGTCGCCGCAGAACGATACGCGCGTGACCAGGGTGGGGAGGTACTTGCGCAAACTCTCCATAGACGAACTGCCGCAACTGATCAACGTCCTGGCCGGGGACATGAGCCTGGTTGGGCCGCGCCCCGAGCGTCCCGAACTGGTCCAGAAATTCAAGCAAAGCATACCGCGCTACATGCTCCGCCACCGGGTGAAGGCAGGCATGACCGGCTGGGCCCAGGTTCACGGTTGGCGCGGCAACACTCCCCTGGATAAGCGTATTGAATTTGACATTTATTATATCCAGAACTGGACCTTCCGTCTTGATCTGGAAATCATTTTTCGCACCATTCTGAAATTCCGTTTCATCGACAGGTGCATTTGACATGAAGAGCGGTCAAAAAAAAATCGGTTGGCCCGCCATTGCGCTTTGAACCCATGAGCCCGAAACTGGAGCAGTTGAACATCTCCCCGGAATTTCATCCCTTCATCAGCAATCTGAGCGACCTGGCCGGAGGCAAGGAGCGCATGCCTTTCATCGGCCGCGAAAATGAACTGGAAGCCCTGATGGAAACGCTGTTGCGCAAGCTGAAAAAAAACATCATTCTGGTCGGCAAGCCTGGCGTGGGCAAGACGGCCCTGATCACCGAGCTGGCTAACCGCATCAACCGCGGCCGGGTCCCAGCCAACCTGCGGGGCAAGGTCATCCTCGAACTTTCGCTGAACCAGTTTTTTTATTCCCGGGAATCGCTCGACCTGCGGGCCAAGGATTTTGAAAAACTGTTTGCCGAGATCAGGAAAAACCGGGAGCGCATCATCCTTTTCCTGGATGAAATGAACGGCCAGTCGCTGGGCGGCGGGGAGCAGCCGGGCCGCGGCAGCCAGATCCAGGGGTTGCTGAAAATCCATATCGCCAGCCGGGAATTGCTGATCATCGCCGCGGCCACACCCGAGGACTACTACAAATACATCAAAAGCGACGAGATCATGGCTGCCAATTTTTCGGCCATTTTGCTTAGTGAGCCCGAAAAAGACGAAATGCTGAAGATCCTGGCCGGGGTAAAAGGCTATTTTGAAAAATATTATGGTCTGCGCATCCCCGACGGCTTATTTGCTAGCGTATTCACCCTGGCGCAGCGGTTCATTCCTACCCGCGCCTTTCCCGACAAGGCGATTGATTTGCTGGACATCGCCTGCTCCAAAGCATCATTGAAAAAGATCAGGACCCTGACCATCCAACACATTTATCAGAGCATCAGCAGCATTTCCAAACTTCCCATTGAAATTGTTTCTCTTAATACCCATGAGCATTACCGCGGCATGCTGGCCTACCTGCAGGAAGCGGCAGTCAACCAGACCAGCGCCCTGGAGGAAATATCGCGGATCATCAAGCTGGCCAAACTGGAAACAAGGCCCAACACGCTGAAGCCGGAAGGCATTTTCCTGTTCCTGGGGCCGACCGGTGTGGGCAAGAGTTTTGTCGCCGCCCGCATCGCCGCCTACCTTTTCGGCAGCCCCGAAAAGCTACGCGTGATCGACCTCGCCGGATTCAAGAAGGCCGAAGACGCCGAAAAGCTGATCCGCGGTGATGAAGAAGGCAATTCCGGGATACTCATCCGCGAGATCGAAAACCATCCTTTTTCGGTGATCCTATTTGAAAATATCGAGGCGGCGCATGCGTCGGTGCTGTATTTCCTAGGCAAGGTGCTGAGCAAAGGCGAAGTCGTCGACAATATCGGTAAAAAGCATTACCTGGCCAACATCATTTTTATATTGAGCCTAACCGGCATCGGCGAAGCGAAAAAGGATTCGGCCATCGGTTTCGTCAAGGACGATCTTCGCTCAGGGGAGATCGTCATTTCCCCCAAGATCATGAATGTGCTGGATTGGGTCGATGAGATCATCCAGTTCACCCCCCTCAATCTCGAGCACCTGAAAAAGATAACCGCCATCCAGCTGGAGAAATTGCTCCGGGATATGCAGGATCGCTATCACTGCAAATTGAGCGTCGATGACGGCTTGCTCGATGCCCTGGCGGGCGAAGCGGAAATATCGGGTCGGTACGCCCACGCCGTAAGTGATTTCATTGAGCGCGAAATCCGTTTGCCGGCCGTTGATATTGTTACCAAGATCAACAAGAAGCTTCAATTGCGAGTCACCCTGGAAAAAAAACGGGTGCGCGTTGTGGTTGTTTCATAGGGGGAATATGCCGAGAAAATTGAAAATTGAACATTTGTTCACCGTCAAAACCTACCCCCGGGATGTGGAGATCAATTTTTCCTTTTCCAACATGGAGTTCCTGTTGGCTGAAGACGAATTGCCCTTCCAGCGCGAATCCATCAAATTGCACGCTTTTACCGGCGACGCCCGTGACGGCAGCCGTCACTTGCTGGAAACCCTGAGCCGCAAGGAGATGGTGCCGCAGGAAAACATTTTTCTTTCACTGGGAAGCAGTCTGGCCAATTTCATCATTTGGGCGGCTCTGCTCAAGCGCGGTGACGAGGTCCTCATTGAATTCCCGGCCTATGAACCCATGTTCAAGGTACCGGCTTACCTGGGTGCCAGGATTCGCTTCTTCAAGCGTGACCCCCTCGATTTTTCCTTGACTGTAGCGGCCATTGCCGCCAGCATCTCGGAAAAGACCAAAATGATCATCCTGACCGATTCGCACAACCCATCGGGAAACCAGATTCCCGGCGAAGTCCTGCAATATCTGAAAACCCTAAACCAGGAAAGGAATATCACGATCTTCATCGATGCGGTCTATGGCAAATTTTACCGGGACAAGTCACTTTTTGTCGATTACCCGGAATTCATTGTCACCGCTTCGCTTTCCAAATTCTACGGCTTGGGTTCCATGCGCATCGGCTGGGCTTTCGCCCCGGCGTACATCATTGAAAAAGCCCGTAATTTCAGTGATTACCTTACTCCGGAGATCCCGTTTATGCCTCTGTACCTGGCCCACATCCTGCTCGAACACCCGCTGTTTGCCGAACTGGAACAGCGCATACGCCAGCGCATCAAGACCAACCGCGAGATCATCAGTGCCTATTTTGACCGGACCGACTTCCTTTCCTGCTACATCCCCAAGAACGGCCTGCTTTTTTTCCCGGAAGTGAAAAGCGCAGTGGACATTAAAAAATTCTATGCCCAATTATACAAAAAATACCACATGGTGGTCACCGAAGGCCGGTTCTTCCAAATGCCGCGACATTTTCGCATGACCGGTGTTTGTGATCCCGAAACAGTGGCCAAGGGGTTGCAGCGGCTGGAAGAAGCACTGAAGGATTCGCGGGTCTGATCAGCCGGGTTGTTTTAAAAGTCGTTTATTTCAGAAATTCCGCTAGCGCTTGCTGCTGGGCAAGGCTGATCTCCTTGAAGACGACGCCCATTCCGGGCAGGGAGAGGAAATCGTTGCCCCAGGGCTTGCTCCACCTGATCTCTGCAGCGATGGGGGTTTTATCGTGCAGGTCGGTGAAGGTAAGGCAGATAGGGGTACCGCACGGCAGTTCATTGACGGAAATGATAAAACAGCCGTTCTGGGAAATATTTTTGGTGTTGGTCTTGAATGATTTTTCCTGGCCGCCGAATTGGGCTTGGATGTTGAAAAAAAGATTCTTGCGCATCTCGGAACGGATGCCGCGCCGCTTCATGTTCCGGCATTGGTTCTGGATGAAATCTTCCAGGATCTTGATCTCATGCTGGCGCGCCATCAGCCAGCCGCCGGCAGGGTCCAATTGGGACGGTTTCTGTTTACTGTCGCCGATATAAAGAATTGGGAATATTTTATCAAGGGTGTAGACGAACTCTTTGTCGGCATTGGCAGAAACGATGTGTGTCCACATATCCACGATTAATCCCGCATACACCTTTTCCCGGCAGCCTCTCTTCAGCTCATCGGTTCCGGCATAGGTTTCCAAAATGATATTTTCGCGTCTGGAAAGCATATCCTTGTAAAAGTTGCAGGTGTTTTCATGTTTTGAGATCAGGGCGATGCGCAACAGCGGTATGATCATGGTCGGTTCCTCATTTTGCCGGGCGGAATAGCGCCGGGCTTGCGGGTACGTCGCAGAGCGACAAATGAATCATAAGGAAACGCAGGGCTTTTGTTTTCATTGCAGTTCCTGGGATCAAGTGTAACGCAAATTTGAAAAAAAGTCAGCAATACAAAAAAGCACGCAGCCGGGAAGCTATCCGGGTGTGGACTTGATGAAGCGGCGCAGGGAGATGAAAGATGAGAACAAGCCGATGGCCGAGCCGGTAATGACCAGTTCCCAGAAGATCCTCAGCGGCAGCTGTCTGAAATCGATCAGCTGCTTGACGATATTGAAGATGAATTCGGCGTAGACCGGGAAAACCTTGATGATGACCAGCAGCAGGCCGCCGGCCAGAAGCCCGCCCAGAAATCCCAGGATCAGTCCTTCGAGCAGAAAGGGGGTTTTGATATACCAGTCAGTGGCGCCGACCAAGCGCAGGATATTGATCTCGTCCCGGCGGTAAAAAATATTGATCTTCACCACATTAAAGATGATGAAAATGGATACGATGAGCAGGATGGCGCTCAGGAAAAGCCCGGCGAAAGAGGCAAATTTCTTGATTAAGGTGATCTTTCTGGCCCAGTCCAGGTTAAGTTGGACGCTTTCGATGATGCTGTTTTTCTCGATATCACGGATGAATGATTCGATCTGCACCACGTTGCGGGCATCGGCACGGAACTTGACATCGATGGACGCCGGAAAGGGAGAATTATTGAATTCGGCCAGAATGTACTGCAATTCGGGAAATTCCTGGGTGAATTTCGTCTGGGCCCTATCCTTGGAAGTAAACCCCACTTCTTTGACCAGCAGGTTGCCCTGGATCCGTTGCAGCATCTTTTCGATCTCCGCACTGTTGCCGCTGTCCCTGAGGTAAAAGATCGCTTCGATGTTTTCGCTCAGTTTGCTGATGTAACGATCCAGATTGAAGGAAATGTAATTGAATATCCCCGGTACCAGCAAGGTGAAGGCGATGATGCCCAAGCACAGGAAATTGACCGTTTTGTTGCGCAAGATATTGTTCAGGGCCTGCTGGACCGCACGCGCCATGAATTTCATTAAATGGCCTCGCTGGCTTTGTCCAAAACCAATTGTCCCTTGTCCAATTTGATGATGCGTTTGGGAAAGAGGTTGATCAGGTTCATATCGTGGGTGGCTATGATCGTGGTGATGCCGCTGGCATTGATCTTTTCCAATATGCGGATGATCTCGATGGACAATTCGGTGTCCAGGTTGCCTGTCGGTTCGTCGGCGATCAGGATCTTGGGGTTGCCGATTACGGCCCGGGCGATGGCCACTCGCTGCTGTTCGCCGCCCGAAATGTGGGAGGTCAGGTAGCGCTTGCGGTGGCTCAGGCCGACCAGGGCCAGGGTGCTATTCACTTTCTTTTCCACCGCCGCCTTTTTTTCTCCTCTGACCAGTAGGGGGATGGCCACGTTCTCATGCACGGTGCGGTTCATCATCAGCTTGAAATCCTGGAACACAATTCCGATCTGCCTGCGCAGCTTATAGAGTTTTCCGGGCGGGATCAGGGTGCTGTTGATCGAATCGATCAGGATTTGTCCCTTGCTGGGCTCCTCTTCTTTGTATATCAGTTTGAGCAGGGTTGATTTTCCGGCCCCCGATGCACCTGTAAGGAAAATGAATTCCCCCCGTTCAACGGAAAGATTGATGTCGCTCAGGGCTTCATTGCTGCGGAAATACTGCTTGTAGACATGGAAAAACTGGATCACGGCCGGGATAGGATTTCTTTGCCGGCGCCGGCGATATCAGCGGCAGTCAGCTTAAAATGTACGTACAGGTCTTCCGGCTTGCCGGAACGGCCGAACTGGTTGTCCATGCCCATGATCTTCATGGGCACCGGGTACTGCTGGGACAAGAATTCAGCGCAGGCACTTCCCAAGCCTCCGTGGACCGAATGATCCTCGATGGTTACTAAGTGGCCGGTTTTTTTGGCGAAGCGCAGCAGGATGTCCTCGTCCAGCGGTTTCAGGCTTGAAAAGTCAATGACCGCCGCGGAGATCTGGGCTGCGGCCAGGAGTTCCGCCGCCTGCAGGGCTTTTTCGACCATGGCTCCCATAGCGATCAGGGTGATGTCCGAGCCGTCGCGAAGCAACGGCGCCCGGCCCATGATAAAACGGTGCTCTGTGCCGAATAATGTCGGCAGATTGTTGCGGGTCAAGCGGATGAAAAAAGGCCCCGGTGTAGCCGCGGCGTATTCGACGGCCAGAGAGGTTTCCACGGCGTCGGCCGGGACGATGATGCGAATCTCGGGAAGGGCGCGCGTCAGGGCGATGTCTTCCAGTGACTGGTGGGTGGCTCCGTCCTCTCCGACCCCCAGACCAGAGTGGGTGCCGACCAGCTTGACATTGGCCCGGTTGTAGCAGACCGACTGGCGGATCTGGTCAAAAACCCGCCCGACCAGGAAAGTACAGAAAGAGCTGGCGAATACGGTCTTGCCGGTCAAGGCGATGCCGGCGGCAGTGGAAACCATGTCTTGTTCAGCCAGTCCCATGTCGATGAAACGTCCGGCAAACTCCTTGG
>Ga0180014_1000145_pt1 | contig 20263 bp, 20 predicted proteins | sample KR13_S1_MetaG_FD_116507 | JGI IMG/M metagenome (GOLD analysis project Ga0180014, IMG submission 116507) | Groundwater microbial communities from the Olkiluoto Island deep subsurface site, Finland - KR13_S1_MetaG | ecosystem: Environmental > Aquatic > Deep subsurface > Groundwater | place... | reverse complement strand
TTATCCGCATGCCCACGTCCACGTCCGCGGGATCCGATCCCTGAAGTAGGGACAGGCCCAGGGTGTCGGCGCCGTCGAGCTTGATGCCGACGATGATGCGGGTCTCGCTTTCGTCTGCCTCCTCGACCCCCCTGAACGCCCAGGTGCCGGAGAAGGTAAAGGTGGTGACAACCCCCTCGTCCGAAACCTCGACCCATTTCTCCGGGCGTTCGAGACAACGGCAGAATGGCTTGGGGGGGACGTATACCAGGCCGCAGCCCGGGCACTTCAGGCCGAGGACCTGCTTCTCCTTGAGTCCCGCCAGGAACTTGCCCATGAGCTTTACCTGCTCGGTCTTCCACCTGAACTGGTCCAGGCGCCAGTTGCCCGGTATTGACGTCGTTTCGCTTTTCATTTCCATGATTTCTCTACCTCCTGGGCGTGTCTCCGAGTACTGCGACCACGTTGAGGTTCAGTGCGCCGCCCCAGCCGTGCGCCACGGCGTTGTGTACGTCCTTGTTCACCTGGTGCTCTCCCGCCTTGCCCATTATCTGGAGCGCGCATTCAGCTATCCGCTCCATGGCCGAGGCGCCTATCGCGTTGGTGCTGATTACCCCTCCCGACGGGCATACCGGCAGTTCGCCGTCTATCTCCATGGAGCCGGAGTCCAGGACCGCCGGAGCCTCGCCCTCGTCACAGAGGAAGAGGCGCTCGTAGAACATAAGCAACTGGTTGGCGAACGGCGCGTACGGTTCCGCTACGTCGATCTCCTTCCTGGGTTCCTTGATCCCGGCGAGCTTGTAAGCTTTCTCGGCCGCCTTCTTGCAGCCCTCCTGGCTGCAGGGGTCGAGGTGGGCGGGCCCACCGCCGAAGATGCCGATAATCGCCGCCTCGTCGCTGCAACTGGCGCAGGACTTGATGTAAGCGGGCCGGCCGGTCATCTTCTTCGCCTTATCGGCGCTGGTGATGATCATCGCGCAGGCACCGTCCGTAGCCGGGCAGCAGTGCCCGAAGCGCAGGGGGTACTCCATCATGTCGGTCTTCGCCACGTCCTCGGGGGTAATATCCGGCTGCTTGAGGTGGGCGTAAGGGTTCCTGGCCGCGTTGCTCCGGCACATGGCGGCGACCTTGTCGTAGTGATGGGTGGTGCACCCCGAGCTCTTCATGTAACTGGTCGCCTGGTAGGCGACTATCCCTATCGCGCCGCCGCCCGCGGAAACCAGGAACTCCGGGTCCGTCCCGAAGTGAAGGATGGCGGCGAAGTCGGCAATGCCGACGCTGTTGAGCCCCATGGTGGTGTCCCCGTCCGACTGCTTCTCGAACGAGATGGCGATAACCGTGTCGAACATGCCGGAGGCCACCGCGTAGAACGCACCGTGTACGACCGAGCCGCCGGTGGTGCCGCCGGTGGTGATACGCAGCAGGGGCTTGCCGTAAGCCCCCCAGTGGCCCGCTCCCCAGAGCTCGGGCATGTTGACGCCCTCGAAGGCGGGCATGTTCCCGGTGATGACCGCGTCCATATCGCGCGGGGACACACCGGCATCATCGTAAGCCGCGCTGACCGCCTCGTACACCAGTTCCGCTATGTTAACGTCGCGACGCTTGGAGACGTGCTTTGAGAGGCCGACTCCAATAACAGCTACGTCCTGCAACTTACTCACCTCCCAGAATGAATACTATGTTCTCCTGGGCGCACAGCCCAGTCTGGCCGTGGGCAAGCGCCGTTTTCACGCCCTTTACCTGGTGCGATCCTGCTTCCCCGCGTACCTGGAGCGCCGCCTCGGCTATCCTGGCCAGACCCGCGGCACAGGCCGCGTTCGCCGCCAGCGCTCCTCCCGAGGGGTTCACCGGCAGCTCGCCATTCATCTTGGTGGCCCCCGACTCCAGCAGCGCGCTTCCCCTTCCCTCGCCGCAGAAGCCCAGCGCCTCGTAGGCCATGAGCTCCTCGTGGGAGAAGTTCTCGTGGACCTCCGCCACGTCTACCTGGTCCTTGGCGTCGGAGATGCCGGCCGCGGCGTAAGCCCTGTCGGCGGCCTGCTTCAGCGAACCGAGCTTGTCCAGGGGCCGCTCGGTCAGGTACGAGTCGTGGCTGAAGCCCACTCCGTGTATCCAGACCGGGTTGTCGGTTATCTGTTCCGCCTTTTCCGATGACGCCAGGATGACTGAGCAGGCTCCGTCCGAGGGCGGGAACGCGTTGAGCTCCCTTATAGGGGAGTAGAGCATGCGGGAGTCCATTACATCGTCAACGGTGAGCACCGGCATCCGCCGAACCGCCAACGGGTTACCGGCCGCGTTACGCAGGTTCTTTACCGAGATGCCCGCTATCTGCTCTTCTGTCGCGCCGTACGCGTCCATGTAGGCCCGCGCCTGGAGCGCGCCCGCCGAGACCTCGTTGAGGAGCCACCTCTCACGGTCGAACGTCGGGTCCAGCATCATGACGCCGGGGATGTAGGTGGGATAGACGGAAGCCTGGCTGGCGCCGATGACCATGGCTACGTCGTGGTCACCGGAGAGGATTCGCATCATGGCGTAGAGAACCGCGTACGCTCCGTCCATCTCCACCTTGCTCTCGTCCTTGAACCACGCCCCGGAGGGCTCGACCAGCCGCATGTTGGAGATGGTGCGGCCGTCCATGTAGTCGTTGGTTGCGGTCACCACGGTATCGAGGACCTCTCGACTGATGCCGGCCGACCTCAAGGCACCAGCCGCAGCCTCCAGCACCAGTATCTCCCGGGAGGCGTCAACGTAGGACCCGTACCCGGTCTGGGCGTAACCGACGATTGCTACTTGCTTCTCCATAATCCACCTCCTTGTCTAACAGGGTACGTAATGGGAGAGGACATCGAGGATATTCTCCGCGGATTTGTCTATAACCACCGTAACCCGCATGCCGACGCCTGCATCTGCGGGGTCCAGGCCCTCGATGCGCGCAACGATGCAGGTATCCGCTCCCTTATGCTTCACCATGCCGATTGTCTCGGGCGTCTCGAGGTCTTCAAGTTCCCCGTCATCACCCACCTTCACGTGGGCGATGGTAAACGATTCAACCGTGCCTTCTAAAGGTAGTTCCACCCATTCCTCGTTCTCGGTGAAGCATCTCTCGCAGATCATCCTGGGGGGAAGGTACACCCGCCCGCACTTCGGGCACTTGATCCCCATGAGCTTCCCGTCTTTCAGCCCGTCGAAGAACTTCTCCATGAAGTTGCCAACGGACCAACTGAAGACGGGGACCGCCGGAATCTCGACCGTGTCGACGTTCTTCAGACCGCCTGGTTCCATGACATCCCTCCTTTCCGCCCCGGTGAGGGCAGATTCTCTTACAGGCTAAGCCCCGTACTTCCCAAGTCTCCCCGCGTTGGCGAGGGCAAGGCCGATGAGGTGAACGCCCGGCCTGAGGCCGAGCGTACCGTTCACGCATGAGACCTCATCGAACCTCTCCACCCTGTCAACCCTGGCAAGGCGGGCTCTTATCATGACCGGCACGGGGTGCCAGCTATGCGCTTTCATCAACGCCGGGGTGGAGTGGTCGGCGGTCACGACAAGGACGTCCGGATCCAGGTCGACCGCCTTCCCTATCAGGGCGTCGACCTCCTCGATAACGCCCACCTTGGCGTCGAAATCCCCGTCCTCCCCGTAGCTGTCGGTCTTCTTTATATGCAGGAAGTAGAAGTTATGGTCGCTTGACCAGCTAGACTCGAGCGCCTCGAACGAGGCCTTGATCCCGCTCGGTGGCGTGAGTATGTCCATGCCGAGAAGGCGGCTGATGCCACGGTACATGGGATACTCGGCGATGCAAAGGCCGCTCAGCTTGAACCGTTCCTCGAGCGAGGGGAACGGCTTGTACTTCTCAAACCCTCTGAGGAGCACCATGTTGGCCCTGTCCTCGCCGGCCAGCAACTCCCTGGACTGGTCGAGGAAGGAACGGATGGCCCCTTCGGCCTTTTCGGAGCCCTCGTCGGCAGCGTGCGGGTCGAGAGGGGGCACGCCGGTCCTCTGGGGGTCGGTGTCGTTCAGCGCCGCTTCGAGGCCGGGCCCCCGCAGCACGAGCACGGCCCGGTGCTCGCTGACCGTCCGGATGAAGAGTTCCACGTCGCCCTCGAGCGTGATCTCATCCCGAAGCCTCTCGCACAGGACCCGGTTGGTTTCGGTGTCGATTCTGCCGGCCCGCCTGTCCACCACGTTGCCGTCATTATCGACCGTGGCGAAGTTTATCCGGGCCGCGACGTCTCCGTACTGGAGGTCGAAGTCGACGCCCAGTGCGGAGAGCACACCCCTGCCGAGGTCGTGCTCGAGTGGATCGTAGCCGAAGAGCGCCAGGTGCCCGGGCCCGCTACCGGGGGTTATCCCCGGGCCGACCATCTCCAGGAGCCCGCAGCTCGATTCGCCTGCCAGCCTGTCGAGGTTTGGTGTTCGGGCGACCTCGAGCGCCGTTCCGCCCCGCCCCGGAAAGGACAACCCTCCTACACCGTCCATGATAACGTAGATGATCGAACCGCCGTCCGGCTCGGCAAGCCCTTCCCAAACCCTGGTGATGTCCACACGCACACCTCGTTTCATGCCGTTTCCGGGACACAACACACGGTAGCATTTTACCAGGTAAATATTTAACAGGTTAAATATTATAAGTCAAGTAAAACCCCGCTTTTATGACAAAACGCAACAATGGGGCCAGGCCCCATACGTGCAAAACGCAACAATGGGGCCAGGCCCCTTTGCAACAAGTTTACCAGTAAAATATTAACGTTTGGAGGCTATAGACACAATTGATTCAGGGTTCAGGTGTCAAGGAGACCGTAGAAGCCGCTCGACTTCTCGTTGTGGTATGCCATGGCCAGCACGTCCCAGGCGATGATCTCCAGGGAGTCCCTGAAGATATCGAGCTCGTCTCCCACCTTGAACTCGGGGTATAGAGATATCGTGCCGGGGTACAGGTCGTAGAAGGGGCCGTCGGTGCACCTGACCATCATCACAAGGTGTCCCGACTGGAAAGCCACCCGGTAGACGCACCTCGTCATGTCTCCTTCGCAGTTCCCCAGGGGCCCGCTCAGGATCCTGAACCCGGAAGGCTCCTCGCAGAAACCCAGGTCGACCGAGACGCCGCTCGGTATTCGTTGCTCCCCACAGGCCATGCAATGCTCTTTCGGTATTACCTGGAACTCGTCAACGGCGAAATCACACGACAGCACCGTCTTGAAGGCGCCCCTGGAAAGGACATCGGCATCAGGCCTCAACCTGTCGACTGAAGAAAGGATTTCCTCAACGCTGGAGTCGGGAAGACTCACCAGGTCATTGAACGGCTTTAACGCCTCGGCCTCCAGGTCGTGTATCCATCCGTTGACGCACCTGCCGCAGGTCCAGAAGTCGGTGACGTTCTCATGTTCCCTCTCGATGACTTTCGGGAACTTGCAGTTGCCGGAAAGGAGGCTCGAGATATCCGTGAGATAGAAAGAGTGGATAATAGCGGGATCCGCGTGGACCTCATGCATGAGCCAGTAGGGAACGGCGTGCTGTCTTACTAACGAATCCCTGCCACCGCAGAAGACGCATTCGCTTTCTTCGCCTGGAGTTTGGGTGCTTTCGATGTTTATCATCGCTGGCTTAACCACCTGCCTAGGAAATGGCCCGGACCTTGCTGTCTACTAAGATACCACAACACGGTTTCCCTGTTGCCTACCGGCTCGGAGTTCGAGTGGCATTCTCGTGTAACCCGGAAACCCTACCGCCCTCTCGGAGGCGCGGCTCCTCTTCTCGTCGGTCGCAAGCGCCTCTTCCTCGCTCATTTCGCGGGTCAGGAAGAGGGGTGGGCCCTGGATCTGGAGCCCGTTCTCGATCGCGAACGGAAACACCGCCGCGAACATCATGAGAATCTCCTCGTACTTCCCGCGCTTGCGTATGCTGAGTACCGTCTGCGCCTCGACCTCGACTATCGATACCTCGTTAATAACAACCACCTCCCGAGACGCATTCTAATACGCCCCGGGCTGTTGAAAAAATGACGCACTGGTGCCTGGCACCAGTGCGTCATTCTTGCCCCGGGCTGTTGCATAATGTCTTCTTTGTAGCGCCGGCATCTTGCCGGCATAGGGAACGCCCTTTGTTTAACGGGGGAGGGGTCCTGCCCCGGGCTGTTGCATAGTAGGGCTTGGGTTTGCTTGGGGGTTTCAACGACACCAGCCCGGGGTTGGCGAGTCTGTCTCACCGATGATTGTGTGACGAGGGAGGGGACAGGCCCCTTCGGTGCATTATAGAGATGGGTTTGAGTGAAAAGACGAACGACACCTGCGGGGCCAGTCCCCGCTTGGTTGGCGTTTAGAAATCCATCTCCTTCATGACCTCGGCTATCGACTTCTCGGCCACGGCCTGGTGGGAAACGAGGTCGTCGAACAGTTCCTGGTCCTTGATCAGGTCAAAGAACGAAAGGCCCCACCTGACCAGCGTCATCTTGCGGGTGGCCTTCAGCTTCCTGGTGACAAGCATCCTGATTATGTCTTTCCTTCGAAGGAGAGCGTCAATGTAATCCTGCCGGGACGCGACGGACAGGACGGGGATGCTGTTGTCTTCTATCCCCATCTTCACCTTGAACTCATAGTCATTAAGTGAAACGGTGCTGCTGTAATCCAGCCCGATGGCCAGCCCCACCTTCTCCCCGTCCATCTTTTCCAGGATCTTTCTCCAGCGCGGGTCCTTAGCCATGTAGTCGGCCCCGTACCCGATAACGAGCTTCTGCATCCTGAATAGCTGCTCCGGAGTCGCGTTCAGGGTGAACTCCTCGATCCGCTCCGCGAGCCCTTCGTCGGTTATCTCCGGGTACAGGTTCAGTATCTCCCAGTAACGGCGCAGGATGAGGTTCTGCTTCCTGCCGGTGCTGCCTGTTGCCTTCGTGTCTTTTCCGCCCTGTTGGTCTGCCATCCCTTATCCTCCCTGTCCGGCTGCCGGCATAAGAAACATGTTATGCGCCTTTCAAAAGTCTCCCGCCTTTACCGTGGCGCCCGCCGACCCCCACTCCCGCCGTGCCGACCAGGACGTCCACCCGGCCGAACTCTGACAGCACGTGGCCGGCCAGCGACTCCATGTCCTGCCTGCTGGAGACATCCGCCTGCCGGGCGGTGCAACTCAAGCCCCGCTCCTCAATCGTGGCGGCCGTCTCCCCGGCTCCGTCACCGTCTATGTCAACCGCTATGACCGTAGCGCCCTCATCGGCGGCGGCAAGGCACAGGGCTCTGCCCAGGCCGCTTGCGGCCCCCGTTACCAGGGCCACCTTTCCCTCGAATGATTCCAATGCCCTTCCCCTAAAAGAACAGCTCCCGGCTTCGGCGTCAGGCCGGGGCCCGCTTTCTCACCTCTCGAATCGACCATACCAGTGTGGGAACGGACAGCACCACCGCCACCGCAACCGGTACTCTACCCAGGGCATGGCGGAAAAACGGGGTGGCCTCACCGCGCTCGAACTCCTCGGTGCTGCCCACGTAGTGGAGGCGCTTGAAGTTCAGGATTATAAAAAGGGTCTCGCAGACCACCAAACCGGCCATGACCTTTCGTGACAGCCCCTCTTCCACCGACTCGAGCTGTGGGGCCAGCAGGAAACCGAACGTGAACAACAGGGGATAGAGAAGGAACAAGGCAACCTGGAGCACCTTGGGTATCTTGCGGTGATCCGTGTAGTACATGAGCATCCAGTCGGGCGCGGTTATGTAGGCCATGGCGGCGATAGCAGTATCCACGGCGTATGCCCCCATGCTGACCCTGTACTGCCGGCTCGCCAGGATGGAATCCCCTTCCTCGAGGGTCCTGGCGGCGGCCAGGGAGTAGCCCATGCCCATCAGGGTGCTAATGCCCATATCCATCGGGACAGTCATCGAGAATCCCCCTTTCCGGTTGATGGGTTATAGACTGATTATAGGTGATTTCCATGGGAATTTCCGTGATCTGGCCCGGATCCGCCATTACCTGAGCCGCGACATTGCGGTTGTTGGGGACGCAGTCGCTGACGCGAACGCTACTCCTGGTGTTGGCCGGGAGAATAGCCTTTGGCCCGAGAAGAGCGCATCGCGCCAAGCTATTCGAGGCGGTCGATCCTGTCGTAATCGACGTTCCTGGCACGTAGTGCTTCTTCAACCTTCGCCCTGTCTGAAGGGACGAAGGTGAGGCAGATCCCACAATCCGAGCTAAGGTGGCGGGGGATGGGCCTCAGCTTGACCTGGAGGCCGGACTTCTTGGTGACGCTTTCCGCTCGTATCGCCTCGCTGGTTGAATGGAACAGGATAACACAGAGGTCCGTTTCCGGTTCTTTCTTATGCTTCCTTCGCGATATCATTGACCGCCTCGATGGCCTGTTCTATGTCATCCGCGGTATTGAAGTAGCCGATGCTCAGTCTAACCGTTCCTTCAGGAAATGTCCCGATCGCGCGGTGTGCCGCCGGCGCGCAGTGGAGGCCCACCCGGCACATTATCCCGTAATGCTCGTCGAGCATGTAGCCGACCTCACTAGGCATGATTCCATCGATATTGAAGGAAACGGTAGCGACTCTCCTGTCGATATCACCGGGGCCGTAGAGGGTGACGCCCGGCGTTGTCCCCAGCCCTTCAACGAGTTTCGCGGCAAGCGACATCTCGTGTGCCCTGATCTTCTCCACCCCTTCTTCGAGCACGAACCTGACACCTTCGCCGAGTCCGGCTATGCCGATAGTGTTGGGTGTTCCACTCTCGTACTTATCGGGGAGGAAGTCGGGGTGTTCCTCCGACTCCGATCTACTTCCGGTGCCACCGGTCTTAAGGGGAACAAACGTATCCAGGTCCACCCCGTTGCCAATGGCAAGCCCCCCGGTTCCCTGGGGACCCATCATGCTCTTGTGACCGGTAAAGGCCAGCAGGTCAATTGAATCCGCGATGATGTCAATGGGGAAAGAACCGCCGGTCTGAGCCGCGTCTACGAGAAGAAGCAAGCCGTGCTCCCTCGCCACTGTTCCGATTTCCGCCAGAGGCGCGAGGGTGCCGGTAACGTTGGAAGCGTGATTGACAACAATCATCTTGGTTTCTCCCGTTATCGCGTTACGGATATCACCGGGGTCGAGAAGGCCCTCCCCCCCGTGGGGCACCACTGTTACCCCGACTCCTTTCTTCTCGAGGCGCCTCAACGGCCGCATGACCGAGTTGTGCTCCAGGCTGCTGGTGATGACGTGGTCGCCCGGCCTGAGAAGGCCTCTCATGGCGATGTTGAGTGCGTCGGTGGCGTTGAGCGTGAAGATCACCCGCAGCGGGTCGTCAACATTGAAAAGCGTCGCGACTCTCTCCCGCGCCTGGTAGAGAACACGGCCCGCCTCTACTGATAGCCGGTGACCGGAGCGACCGGGGTTCGCTCCAATCCCTGTCTGAAAGCCGACCATGCCGGTACATACTTCACCGGGCTTTGGCCAGGACGTTGCGGCGTTATCCAGGTAGATAACCCTGCCGTCGGTCACTTCGGAGCATGCCATCGAGTATCGGAGACCTACTTCCGGGTTATGGTCAGGAGGTACTCTTCTTCAGCCTCGGTCTCTCTTGTCGTGACCTTCACGTCGCAACTCTCATTGTGCGCCATCCTGATCACGTTGTCCCTCGAGGTGCCCGTTTCAACCAGGACCTCGAATGACCCCCCCGGAGAGGAACCCAGTATCTTCTTGCGGGTTTCTACAACCGGCAAAGGACAGGAGAGCCCTCTCAAGTCAAGAACGTCAGCCATCGGCTAATTCACCCCCGATATCTACGCGGTAGCAAGAACTGTCTTTCCTCTCATAGTGAACCCCAGTATTACACAGAAGGCAAGCCCGACGATTATCGCCGCCGGCCCCCAACCCCAGTTGGCCGGGTTGTTCGGCCACGGCGTCGCGGCGGTCGTGAAGTTGTGGGCGAACGCGGCGCCGATAATCATACCGATGACGAAGATACCGGCGTCGCCGTCACCCTCACCGGACATGAAAAGCTGCCTTCCCGGGCAACCACCCGCCAGCGCGAACGCGAGCCCGGCCAGGACCATGCCCCCGAAGTTGAGGAGCTGGTTCGTGTGGGCGACCGGCTGGCCGGCGAACCCCCAGTGGAGCTGCCCGAAGATGGCGTTCATCACGAATGCGCCAACCACAAGCGCGATGACACCGCTTAGAAGATGCCAGTCGCGTACAAGTATCACGTCTCTTATGGCTCCCATTGTGCAAAACCGGCTCCTCTGGGCAAAGAACCCGATTGCCAGGGCGATTCCCAGCGCTATGAAGAGGTTCGCGTGCATGGAGCCGGGGCCCTCGCTACTGAAGAATAAAACGCCGGAACTTAGCTCCGGCTTAAAGATCAAGAGGAGAAGCAGGCCAAACATGATTACTGGGAGTATAGACCCCAACGATGAGCGGGTTGGGCGGCTGCGACCGAGGTTATAGCCGCCCTTGATGAAGTAAACACCTATGGCGACGCCCACCACCAGGCCTGCTATCCCGAGAATAGCGTTTCCGTCCCCGCCAGCGAGCCTCAGCAGCGCTCTCCAGGGACAGCCGAGGAACACCAGGGCACCTACCATTGCGAAGAACCCGAGCATGAACCGGATTATCGGGGCCGACCCAACCCTGGGCCTCCATTCCTTGAAGGCGAAAGCGGCTATCATCGCGCCGAGCACAAAGCCGATGATTTCGGGCCGGAGGTACTGAACCGGCGCCGCGCGGTGTAGACCGACGGCTCCCGCGATGTCACGCTCGAAGCAGGCCACGCAGATACCCATGTTGCCGGGGTTGCCGGCTTTCTGCAGTACAGACGCAAGGATGCCGATCCCCAGCCCCACCGAAATGATACCCGGCCTGGTCGCGAAGAACCCCTTCAGTCTCTTAAGCATTTTCCAACCCCCTGACAGAGAACGGACGGTCATAAGCAGAACTTATCGAATGGATAAGTATTATACATACATCTCCTTAAAGCGCAACGGGGGGCCTCTCCCGCTTCGCGAACTCTGCTAAGGGGAAGTTGCTGTAAGATAAGTGGAAGGTAATGGCTGGAAAAGAAGTTACGGTAACACCACTTGTTAAGCTGATGGAGAGCCGGGCGATGATGTAGCTATGCGGGTGCTTCGGGGACGGGTTGTGTCTCGTTGGTACTATCACCGCGATCCTGAACAAGGACATCGCGGGCTTCACCCGTTTACATGGATACCGCCGGCTAGAGTCTTTTACATGTACTTAGTGCCTCGTTCCATGAATACGGTTAAGCACCGAGAGCGTCGAGGCCCCGCTCCGGCAAGGCGCGCGACTCAGTGCCCCGTTCCATGGATACGGTTAAGCACCGAGAGCGTGGCGCCGCTCCGGCAAGGCGCGCGACCTAGACGTACTCCTGTAGTACGTCGAGGGAGCGGAACGCAGCCGGTGTGGATGCAGCGGCGTTCGAATGCCAGCGTATCTGTGGAGCGGGGTGCTTATGCGTACTCCTGTAGTACGTCGAGGGAGCGGAACGCAGCCGGTGTGGACGGGAGCGGCGTTCGAATGCCAGCGTATCTGTGGAGCGGGGTACTTAGTCACATCGATGCTGGCGAGGATACTCGCTGCCTCGACAGGCAATGCCAACTGCGGTTGAGTAGCCAGGGCGGCGCTACCTGTAGGTTGCGATACGGAGCAGGAGATTGAACGAACAGACATCCGGGCGGAACGCTTCCCCCGCGAGCGCGAGAAAAAAAAGGGACCGCGGTCCCATGGTCCTCACCGCGGTCATCATCTTTCTCTTTCTTGTGCTCTCCGTGGTATTCACCAGGCCGATGCTCACAAAAGGCGACCACGCCGTCTACAAGGACCCCTACGACACCACGTTCCAGGCGTGGACACTGGCCTGGGACATCCATGCCCTGTCGGAAAACCCGCTGGACCTCTTCAACACCAACATCTACTATCCGAACCCGTACACACTCGCCTACTCCGAGCACCAGATAACCACAGCGGTGATGGCTATCCCGCTGATGGCGATTACAGGAAACCCGGTGCAGACCGCCAACTACATGCTGATATTCAACCTCTTTCTCTGTGCCCTGGGGGCGTATCTTCTGACAAGGCGCCTGACCGGAAACAGGACGGCGGGGGTGGTTGCCGGGATCATCTTCGCCTTCGCTCCGCCTCGGCTGGCCCACATGGGCCACCTGCAACTCTCCGCCGCCTGCTGGATCCCGCTGTCTCTCCTCTTCCTTCACCGGTACTCGGAGGAGGGACGAACACGTGACGCCGCCCTGTTCGCCCTGTTCTTCCTCCTGCAGACCCTGGCGACGTGGTACTACGGAATAATCCTGGCGGTGGCGGTCCTCATCTTCCTGGCGGTCCGACTGGTGATGAACAGGAAAGGGTTCACTGTCAGGTGGACAGGGGTGTTCCTGCTGTCCGTTCTGGTAGCACTGCTTCTGATAACCCCGTTCGCCATCCCCTACCTGAAGGTACAGAAGGACGAGCCGCGCTTCGAGCGGGAGATCGAGGAGGTGGATCTCTTCTCGGCCGACGTGAGAGACTTCGCCATCGCCCCGACCGAGAATCTCGTTTGGGGCAGGTTGACCGCGGGCCTCAGGGAGACCACCGAAGAGCGGGGGGGAGAAACGGAGAGGTCCCTTTTCCCCGGCCTGGTGCCGCTGGTCCTGGGGGTTGCCGGCGCTGTCCTCCTGTTTCGCCGGGGGAAAGGAAAGGAGCGGTTCTTCGTCCGCTACTACGTGGCCATCGCCGTGGCCTCCTTCGTCCTGTGCCTGGGAAGCTCCCTGTACTTCTTTGGCCACAGGCTGAACGTACCAATGCCCTACGAGTTGTTTTACTATCTGTTTCCCGGGTTCAAGGTAATAAGGGTCCCGGGGAGGTTCATCATACTGGTGATCCTGTCGCTGGCGGTCCTCTCCGGGTTCGCGGTGAAGGCGGTGATTGGGCGGGTGTCGTCGTGGCGGGGCGAAGCGGCGCCGGCCGTGGCGGCACTGCTCGTTGTGGGCCTCCTGCTGGTGGACCTCATGTCGGCCACTCTTCCTATGTACGCGGTTCCACTGGCGGATGAGTTCCCCCCGGTCTACACCTGGCTCGAGGGGCGGGAGGGGGAGGCCCCCACGGTGGAGATGCCCCTGGCGGAGTACGACAAGGAGACGTTCGAGTGGGGGTTGCAGTACGAGGAGACGTGGCCGCAGAGGGAGCCCATGAGAGCGTACTACTCGACGCTCCACTGGAAGAAGATATTCAACGGCTACAGCGGCTTCATACCTTCTTCCTACTACGACGGCGTCTTCGCGACAAGGGATTTCCCCTCGAGTGAGGCGATTGATTTCTTCAAAGCGGAGGGGGTCGAGTACATGATAATCCACGGAGCACTGTACGACCCGCTCTCACTCCAGGAGATTATCGAGTGGATGAGTGACCACGACAGCCTTGAGCTTATAGAGAGGTTCGGCGACGATTACGTCTACCGGCTGAAGCGTTAATGCCCACCTTGCGTTTGGTGCCTGGCACCATCTTGCGTTTTGCGCATCCCGGATCCGCGGCTGAACCAGCGGCTCAAGTGGTGGTGTGGCGCCTGCAGCATATTATCCTGAGGGCGAACCGCTCGGGGGGGACCTCTACGATGTTGAAGTCGGTGAACCCGGGCCTCTCCAGTATCAGTTTCCAGGTTTCCACGGTCGTCGGGTACTCCCCGTCCTCCTTCAGGTCAAAGGGGATCGTCTCGAGGATGCGAAGCATCTTCTCGTATGCGCCATGCTCGAGGCAGTAAAGGGCCCACCCGGTGAGCCTCTCGATGGTGTCCCTTTTCCTGGCGGGGTCGCCGGCGGGGCCTTCGACGTTGCAGAAGCGGTCCGAGTAGATAAGGTGCCCCCCAGGCCGCAAGACACGGGTGATCTCGGCGGCGCAACCTTCCCTGTCGTCGGGTTTGACGTGGTGGATGGCCAGGTTCGACATCACACAGTCGAACTCCCCGTTGTCGAACGGTATGTCGAGAGAACTGCCGTCGGCGACGCGCACGCGGGAGACATCCGCGAACTTGCGTGAGAAGACGTTCCTCATTCCCTTCGAGGGATCGACCCCGGTAACGCGAGCTTCCGGGAACCGACGGATCAGCCGGTGAGTCAGGTTGCCGGTCCCGCAACCGAGGTCGAGGAACCGCCTGTCGCCGGGCTCAACCTGGTCCAGCATCAGTTGCAAGGCGCTCTCGTATGCCGGGTCCTTGTGAAAGTCCCGGTCGTACGTCTCGGAGAAGTCATCCCAGTCCAGCAACGCGGCTCCTACGGTAAGGCCGGGTCTTAACGAAAACCATGTCTCTGACGGCCGGGGTCTTCACAGACCGAGCACCTCGAGCTTCTCACGGGCCCCGTAGTTCTCCTCCTCCAGCAGGCCGGGGCAGTCATCCAGGCGCTTGTTTCCTTCGATGAGCTCGAAAGCGAAAGCCATGCAGGTTGCCAGCCCGCAGGAGGCGCAGTTACTGCCGGGCAGGTGCTTGAGGACCTCCAGGGGCTGAGGAGGGATTCTCTTCTCGTGGTCGGGAGTCATCCCGCCCCTCCTGTCCCATATGTCGTTTATCCACGTCACCGCTTCGCCGATAACCCGGCGGGCCTCCGGGCGGTCCATTATGAGGCTAGCCGCAAGCTCGTGGGGCCGCAGGACAAACTTCCGCTCCCTGTTCTTCCAGACGATGAACTCGTTGTCCCCGCTGTAGAATGCCCGGTCAAGGACGCTGTTGAGGTACGGCATGACCTCTGATACGTCGCCCGGGATATGCGCTTTAGCCGAGTACAAAGGGGCTCCGGGCACGCAATCGACCTCGCAAAGTTCGAGTTCGTAGTCGTCGATAAGTTTCTCCACGCCAACCCCATTCCTCGTCAACTTTACGGCAACTATCTTACAGCACCGGGCGCGGCCGGGGTAACCGGCGGGAGGGCGGCGTGATAAACTTAAGATGACATTTGTATGCGAAAGGACAGGGTCATGAGCGACAGCACGGAACCAAACGGCAAGGTACGGGAGCCCATCGAAGAGGAGACGGCCGAGGCATTGGCCCGGGAAGGGCTGAAGCCGGGGGTGGTGGAACCTTGGGAGGACGGTTCCCGGACCACGTCGCAGCCGGACGCGTTCGAGTGGTGGTACTTCGACGCGCAGTTCGACGACGGCTCAACCGCCGTGATCGTCTACAACACCAAGCCGCAGACCCGGCCCAGGGAACCACTAACGCCTTCGGCTACGGTCATATTCAGGCCCCCGGAAGGCAAGAGCGAGAGCGTCACCTCAACGTGCGGCCCGGAGGAGTTTACCGCGTCCACCGATGGCTGCGACGTCAGGATGGGAAAAAGCTGGATCAAGGGCGACTTGCGTCATTACCAGCTGCATTTCGACGGCGAGGGGCTCCAGGTCGACCTGGAGATGGAGAGGAAAGCCCCCTCATGGCGCCCAGGGTCGGGGGTTACCTACTTCGACAAGAAAAAGACCAGGTACTTCGCCTGGTTGGCGGCCATACCGTATGGGACGGTGGAGGGTACCATCACCAGGGGCGGCGAAAAGCGGAAGGTGACCGGGTCCGTCTATCACGACCACAACTGGGGAAATATGGTGGTGGGCAAGCTTATCGACCACTGGTACTGGGGACGGGCGCACGTCGGCGAGTTCAGTCTTATCTTCGTGGAGATGGTCTCCATAAAGATACTGGGCATGGGCGGCCTGAAAGGGCACGTGTTCTACCTGGCGCGGGGTGACAGGATACTGACTGGTGACGGCCTGCCGCTGGCCCTGGTCACCGGTGACTTCAAGGAAGGGCCCGGCGGCCAGTCGTACCCCTCGAAGTTGGACTTCCACTGGCACACCGACGACGGGGACGTCCAGATGGCAATCCGGAACCCGAAGCTTATAGAGGTGATAGACATAACCAAGGACGCACCGAGCTGGAAGCGCCCCATCATACACCTGTTCGCCAACCCGCTCTACTACGACTTCAGCGCCGATATCGAGCTGACTGTTGATCTGAAGGGCGTGAAGGCAAAGGAACACGGAACAGCCATCTTCGAGAAGATGATGTTCCGGTAAAAGCCCTGTATCCCGCCGGTGCTCGAGCGAAGTCTATTTCCTTAAGATTTCGCGGATCACTGTGGCGCCGCGGCGGTCCCAAACGCGTAGATCCTCCCCTGCGCCAGGACCGAGAACAGCGTGCCGTCTTCCGCAATCGGCGGGGGAGTGAAGTTGTTGGAGCCGCCGTAGTTCGGCAGCCACGGTTCCTCGGCGGCGAAGCGCCACTTCTCGGTTCCCTCGGGGGTGATACAGAAGACCTTGGCGCTGGTGGTGGCCGCGTACAGCAGGCCGTCCTTCCCGATGGACGGGCTGTATATGGACGGGCAGACGGTCTCACCCTCGCCGGTACTGAACTCCCAGATAAGGGTGCCCTCGGTGCTGATCGCCAGCACCCGCCAGCAGGAGGTACCGGCGTACAGGGTTCCGTCACTGCCGATGCTCGGCGTGTGGATGGTCCAGCTCCTCTCGTAAGGGGGGACGTACTCCCACTTCAACTGGCCGTCGGCGGTTATGGCGTAGATCTTCCCCTCCAGTGGGATGGCGTAGTCGGGTATCTGTTCGCCGCCCTGCTTGATTCCGGGGGTCACGAACGTCCCGGCGTATATGGTGCCGTCATCACCGATTGACGGTACGTCGAGGGTGTTCGCCCAGGTGAACATTCCCTCGTACAGCGGGAGGTCGCCCGCCGGCTTGAACGCCCACTTCTGCTCTCCGCTCTTGTCGAACGCGTACATGACCAGGGGCGCGGCGCTGCAGTACAGGTTGCCGCTCTTGTCTACCGCGGGGGAACGGATGTCCCCGGGGACCGAGGCCTCCCATTTGAGTTCACCGTCCCCGGACAGGGCGACGAGCTTCCCGCCCACGCTACCCACGTATACCGTGCCGTCAGGTCCTATCGCCGGCTCGTCGGCCTCGACTCCCATGTCGTAAGACCACTTCTCTTCCCCCTTGGACGAAAGGGCATAGACGCTGTTGCCGGCGCTGGCGTAGATACTGCCGTCCTCGCCTACCACGCAGGTGCTGGCCGACGCTCCCGTCGGGAACTCCCAGGCGGCGGTCCCATCGGCGGGATTCACAGCGACCACCTTTCCCTCGAACCCGGCGATGACGTTCCCGTCCTTGCCGATTACAGCCCAGGACCGGGTCTGCGCCCCCGCCTCGAGAGTCCACAGGACGTCCGCGGTGCCGGGGCCGCTCACCGCGCTCCTGCCGTTGCGGTTGTTATTCTGGTATCCCATCGGCCAGGTGAGAGCGACCGTCGATTCGGTCTTTCCGTTATCGGCTTTGCTGTCGCCGTTCTCCTCTTTCTCCCCACCGCAGCCCACCGCCAGGGCCATGACCATGACCAGCGCCAGTAACAGCGCTATCGTGGTAAATACTCTTCTCCCACCCGACTTCAACGACATGACCGCCCCTTTCTCCTACCGGCTACCAACCGTGCTTCGACAGTCTCCACTTGCACTGTAAAACGTACGAGTTGATTGTAACCTTACAACGCATTGGCCGCATCCCTCTACTTGAGGGCGGACTTCAGTCCGCATAGGGGACCGCGGCTGAACCCGCGGCTCAAGGGGATGTGTGGGATCGGTACTCAAGAAGTGAATGTTGCAAAAGGTGACAGGCACCACTGGTGCAAAATGCACCAGTGGTGCCTGTCACCAGTGCGTCATTTTGTGGGTTATATGGCGATGGGGATGGTGATGGTGTTGCTGTTGTGTAGGACCTGCCCGCCCGACATGGCCGCTACCCGGTAAGTGTAGGCGAGCGTCCCGGACGCGCTGGTGTCGGTGTAACTCCCGCTGCTTCCGGTGTAGGGCACGTTCCAGGAGACATCGCTGCCGCCGCCTTCGGAGCGGGTGACCACCCAGCGGTCTACACCGCTCAAGCCGGTGGACGTCCAGCTGAGGTTCACGTTATTGAAAATCACGGGATCCCTGCTGCCCGAAAGGACCAGCGAAGCGGGGGGCGGCGGGATCGGTACGGTCACTGTTACAGCGTTGCTGTACGACTTGACCGACCCGCCCTGCATCAGTGCTACCCGGTAATGATACGTCTGGCCCTGCGCGACCGCGGTATCCTGGTAGCTCGTTGCCGAAAGCCCGCTCAGGTTGGCGATGACGTTGGCCGGGTAGACGGGAGCGAGCTCTCCCTGCGAGCGCAGTATGGAGAACCCGTCGCAGGACGAGCCGCCGGTGTAGCTCCAGGAAAGCGTGACCGAGCTGACGGTCACCGAGGACGCCTGGGCGGAGACCGATGAGGGCTGCTCCGGTTCAGGCTCCGGCCCCGGTTCCGGCCCTGGTTCCGGCTCCGGCCCTGGTTCCGGCCCCGGTTCCGGCCCCGGTTCCTCGGGGGGCAAGTCCTCGGGGTGGATCTCCTCGGGCGGCACCATCTGTTCCATGACCTCGACGACGTCCTCATCGGGCAGGTCCTCGAGGATGCCGGGGTCCAGGCCTTCTCTTCTGTCCATTGCCAGGTTAAACCGGTACCAGGGGGTAGACAACTCCTCGATGGTCACGTCGCGCACCGAGGCTGTCAACGCGCCGTTTTCCTGGCGAACGGTCGCCAGATGCCCTTCACGGACCCACTGTATCTCGTCGGAGCCGTAGAAAACCGCAGACCCGGTTCTGGTGGAGACAACTTCCGTCCCCTCGGTGGCGACGGCGACGTTGAAAGCGCCTCCCACCGTCCGGGAGTCGGCATCGGCCGTCGAGACCGTAAGGGTGTTTTCGGCGGCGGCCTGCGAGTAGCACTGCCCTTCCTGGAGGTCCACGCCGGTGATGGCATCATCCGACGAGTTCAGCAGGACGGTGGTGTTGCAATCGATACGGGTGACCGACCCGTTATCGAAAAGGAGTTCCGCCAGTGTGTCTTTATCGGAGCTTACCGTATCGCCTTTTTTCAGTTCCGAGGTGGCGCTCACCTCGCGGCGAGACCCGTCATCCGCTACCACTGTCACGGACCCGGCGTCTACGCGGATTGTGGCGACCGTTGGGAGCTTCGGCCCGGCGACGAACAGGAAGTAGACCAGAACGGCGGCGAGGACAGCTAGCGCGGCGGTTGCGCCCGCGAACACCGGAAGAACGAGACGCCTGGCCCGGCCGCCGGCCTCGGGGGTTACCCCGGGCGCGTAAAGCTCACCGTGGAGCGCCAGAAGGGCTCCCCGGGTGTCGGCCATACTCTGTGCCCGCTGCTCCCGGGCCGGGGGGATGATGCCCTGGAACCGGTCCACCGCCCTCGCCATCTCCTCCAGGCCCCTGGTGTGCCTGCCTGTCCCGTAGAGTTCCGCCAGGCCCTCTTCAGTTGTCCTGTCCTTCGGTGCCTTACTCATCACAAACTCTCAGTTCGTCTTCGGCTGACGCCATAAGCCGGGTCAGCGCCTTCATGGAACGGTATATCCTGGTGGAGAGAGTTCTCCCGCTGCAGCCCAGTATCTCCGCGATATCGGGGTTTTTGAAGCCCTCCAGGAACTTGAGGGCTATCACCACGCGTTGCGACTCCGGCAGCAGCTGCATCCTGCTGATGATCACCTGGAGGCGGCACCTGTCGGCCTCGCTCATCGAGTCCGTCTGGTATGTCACGGCGAGGGTTTCGGGGTCGATTCCGCTTCTTCTTTTTTCCCGCCGGAAGTGGTCTATTGAAGCGTTGTTGGCGATGGTAAAAAGCCAGGTGGAGATGGCGGCCTTGTCCTCACGGAACGACTCGAGCTTGCGGAGCGTCTTCTCGAACGTCTCCGCGGTGAGGTCCTCGGCGTCGGCGACCGAGTGGACCCGGGACACCAGGAACGAGAAGACCCGTGGCCGGTAGTAGTCGTAAAACGCGGCAAACGACTCCGGGTTATGCAGTAACTCCTCTTTGGAGAATACTGGTTTTTCACTTTTTTCCATCATAAGCCAAAGTAATAGAGAAACTCCTGAGATTGATTCTAGAAGATGGAGGGCAATCTTTTCAACAGCGCCGGAGAAACCGGGCACAGGGGAACCGCCCGAGGCGGTTTCCTCGCGTGGAAATGCATGAGGTGTGGCGCCTGCTAAAGTCAAGGCGTTGTAAGTAACAGCGAATGACGAACTGTCCATCATGACTCCATCTAATAACCAACCACGTCGTGACCCCCGGTCCACTCGCCCTTGTAGTTGAAGTACATGGGCCTCTCCACGATTATGCCGGTATCGTTGGTGGTCTCCACCAGGCAGGAGAAGTCGTGGGCGGGGTCGTCTCCCTCCCCCAGGGTCTGCTTGACCACCACGGTGGAACGCGAACTGGCCGCCACCGTCAAGGTCTCCTCG
>Ga0180014_1000144_pt1 | contig 20345 bp, 18 predicted proteins | sample KR13_S1_MetaG_FD_116507 | JGI IMG/M metagenome (GOLD analysis project Ga0180014, IMG submission 116507) | Groundwater microbial communities from the Olkiluoto Island deep subsurface site, Finland - KR13_S1_MetaG | ecosystem: Environmental > Aquatic > Deep subsurface > Groundwater | place... | reverse complement strand
GTAGTTTGGCGATTCCCCGATTCTACAGGATGGACGCCTTCTTTGTATTCAATAATCAACAATCGGCAATCGGCAATCAGAAATTGGGTTGCGGGCGCAAGCCCGCCTTAAATGCTTATCAGCCCTTATAATATAGTGATTTATTCATCCGCTCCCCAGCAATGCATTATTAATTTTACTCAAAGTACTCGAGACCGTAGGCTGTAGACGGTAGGCAATAGCTATCATGGAATTCATTCCGGGCAGTCCTTGAATAAATACTTAATGAACTTTCCCTTTGCTTATGGGACCTTCTTTCGTTCCAGCGCCTTCAAGATGTCTCCCACCTGCTGCTCAAACGGAGGCAGATTGTCTTGGATCGTGCGCCAGACAAGCTGGAGTTTTACACCGAAATATTCATGGATCAGTTTGTCCCGCATGGCGGCGATATCTCTCCACGGGATTTCCGGATAAGCGCCTTTCATATCTTCCGAGAGGTTCTTCACAGCCTCACCTATGATCTCGAAATTGCGGATAACCGCATCCTGCGTCTTCCGGTCAGAAGTAAAGACGGATTCCCCATCACGGGCGTAGTCGCGAATCTGGCGCAACGCATCCTGGATATGGAAGAGATATACCCGGTCGTCTTTCATAGGGGAATAGCCTCGGCGCAGATTCGATCCCTGAGGTAAGGGCTTACGCCGCCATCCACAACCACGTCTACTTTACGGTTGAGCAGTTTGCCCAGTTCGCGTTCAACGGCGACTAGATCCAAGAGAGACCGATCATCGTCCATATCAACGAGAAGATCCACATCGCTATCTTCGCCATCCTCGCCACGCACGATCGAGCCGAAAATCCGGATGTTCCGTGCGCCATGCCGGGCGGCCATGCTACGGACAGCGAGTGCGCTCTCTTTGATTTGTTCCAATCCTGACATGAATTAAAGCCCTCGCGGAGTCACGGTCCGAATCGATCCGGTCCAGCGAACACGACTCAATAATATTGCCATTGGCCCACTGAATCAGCAAGCAATAACATAGAGAGGGAATCAGGGTCACATATGCGGAAAATTCCTTCAGTGTCTGCACAATCTGTTTCGCGCATTTTTCCATCAGGAGCCGGCAATTTCAACCCGTGACAAAATGTCATGACTTCGCTTCCTTCTTCCATTAGTCGTTGTTTCGATTTTCTCCAATAAGCTCCAGCATCAATGCTATCTGTCAGGGCCTCGCACACATCTACAACCGAAAACCACCACTCATTATTATGAATGGTTTTTCGGATCATTTTGCCTTTAAATAAGACTATTTTTGTAGTTTCCATAATTTTTTAAAGGAATGCTTGGGGGCAATGCCTGAATGCCTGGGGTCAGTCCTACTAATAAGCAATAGGCTACATTTACCATGGACTCATGATCAGATATTTCCAAAGACGCTCCGTCCCCTTCAATTATGCCTGGCCAACCTATAACCCCAACATTTTCATGATGGGGTTATTGAGTATTCGCGCAGCACGCCGGCGCTGTTGCTTGGCGCGATTCAATCGGGCCTGCACAAAAATTGAACTCACTATTATTGCTGCCATTGCCCGCCTGCCGCAAAGCCACTCCAAGATGATCTACTATCCGGTAATAATCTCACGGTAAATGTTGTTCTCGCCAAGTCGTCAAGATCGCCAAAAAAAGCGTGTGACGGATTAATCCATGCCTGACCTTTGTGTTTTGCGCCTTTGCGAGGGCAGCTTCTTTCTTTTCCCGGGAAAGCGGGGACACCGTGAACCGAGGTCATGATCTTCGCTTTTTTCGCGGTTTTCCGCATGCCAACAGCTCCATAACATCATCAGCAATCCCTGGTTGGGAGACCATTTCGAACAGACATCGACTGCGTAAACGTTGATGCCATATTGGGCGGAATCACGATTGTGACAGTGCCATTGCGCCTCGCCGACATCGACACAAAACCCGCATCGTATTGGAATAATCAATGGCTTATATCGGCGAAGATATTTGCGCCATGTCTTTTCCAGCCGTGATTTCAATGCCCTTCGATCCGTCTCCATGCTGGCGATGCGGATATTCTTGTGCGATATCCGGTCCGGTATCTGTACGGCAATCTTCATTGGCTAACGGCAAACTTGGCGCACGAATAAGTCAGGTAAAGCCATCCAGGCGCTGAACGCATAGAACACGACTCAAACCAACGCTCCCGACCAGAGCGCCTCGCAAAAATGGCGAACCGGTAAAACCTGGATGCCGTCTTCCGTTTTCCGAGGAGCATTTTCCATGCACACAACGACCGCTTGCGCCGGCTTGCATTCCCCCATGAGCGCGCGGAGCCCGCGAAGATGGTGCACCCCCACTCGCGCAGAACTTTTAACTTCAATGCCCGTTGCCATGTCACCCACAATGAAGTCCACTTCAAATCCCGTACTGGTCCTCCAGAACCGGAGGTCCAATTCCGGATTGCGATAGGCTCGATACGCCATGAGTTCCATCATGACATAATGCTCAAGGGCATGCCCAAATTCAGGCGTTCCCGGCGCGGGCATCCGTCCGGCAAGAAAATGCGCGAGGCCGACATCAAAAAGATAAAATTTTTCCGTCTGGATCAGGCGCCTCTTGACGGCCTTTGTCCAGGGCCGGAGGCGATAGCCAAGCAGGGTATCCTCTAAAATCTGAAAATATCCCCGGACGGCCTTCGCGCTTACCCCCGACTCCCTCGCGATATTGCAATAATTGATTAATTCGCCGGTAGAACATGCGGCCACACGGAGGAATTCCACAAAGGATGGCAGACTTTGCACAGCGGCTTCGGAAGCGATTTCTTCTTTCAGATAATCCGCCACATAGGCCCTTAAATCCTGCCGGGGATCGCTGGAGAGATAATGGGAAGGCAACAACCCCGACTGCATGAGCCGGGTTAAATCCCAATGGCCGATTTCCGGGTAGGCCAAAGGCGTCATGGTGTAGCGCCACGCCCTCCCGGCTAGCAGGTTGGCGTGCTTGCGGCGAAGTTTCCGTGCGCTTGATCCGGTCAGCAGAAAAGCAATGTGGCGATTCTCGATCAGCCAATGAACTTCGTTGAGCAGTTCCGGCACGGTCTGAATCTCATCAATCACCACAAGTTTCCTGGTTTCCGAGAAGCGTTCACGAAGCAAGGCAGGCCGCGACACGTATTCGGCGAACACATCGGTTTTAAGCAAATCAATGACGATGGCATCGGGGAGATTATGTCGAATCCAATACGTTTTACCGGTTTTCCTGGGCCCCCATAGAAAAGCAGATTGCCCCTCCGGCAGGTTAAGAGTAAGCAATCGTTTACCAATGGTTTTCATTTCGCGTAATTATATCTAGATAAAATGCCAATGCAAGCAATTTTATCCTATTGGCCGACCGCGCCCCGAATGGTCTGAACCATATGAGCGGAAACAAGGGGGCAGTCCGGGAATCTTGGTATTTTTCATGTCGCGAAAATGGCTTCAGACTTCAATTTTAATCATTCATTCAAAACAAAAAGGACAACCATGCAATACACGCATTTTCCAACCAGCGCCCTTCTGCCTGCAGCCTATCCCCCTTGCGAGCAATTATAACCCCAGCATTTTCATAACAGGATTATTGAAGATCCGCGTCGCGCGCCGGCGCTGTTGCTTGGCGCGATTCAGCCGGGTCTGCAGAAAATTGAGCTCACTATTATTGCTGCCATTGCCCGCCTGCCGCAGTAATTCTTCGGCATGATCGAGTTCCGCGCCGGCGGTGCGAAGCTTGCCCCGCACCAATTCCAGAACCCCCTGCCGCAAGGCCACTCCAAGATGATCTACTATCCGGTAATAATTCTTGCGGTCATCCTTCTTCCAAATTCTCTGAAGCAGTCCCAGACTCTCCAGCTGTCTGGCCGCAATACTGACCGCCGCTTTACTGAGCCCCAGATTCCGCCCGATATCATCCAGCGAGCTGTCGCCGTCGGTCAGATAAATATCGCCCAACACCTGCCCGATAATCCGGCCCAGGCCGAGATCCTGGGTAGTCCGGCCGGCCACCTCGATCAGGCGCGTCCTGACTTCCTGAATTATTATATTTTGCTGTTTTGTCATCTTTTACAAATTTGTAAAACTTGTTTAAAACATAACACATTCAGTTTGCGCGTCAATATTATTTTGAATATTAATTTCGCTCCGGATTTTCTGACCTGACCTATTCATGAAAACTTCGTTTTCATTCATAGTCACCGGCAAATCAGGCAATTATGTCAATTGCCTGATTTGCAAGTTTCGACGCGGCGCAAGGCGCCTTACTCAAGGTTAGCCCTGAGCGAAGGCCATAGTCGAAGCCCACAGGGTGATCTATTTAAGGCGGGCTGTGGCCGCAACCGACCAGGCAGGGCGGCCAGCGCGCCTCGCCGTAGTCTCTGGACGCAGGCGGGGCCCTTGGCCGCCGTTATGACCTAAATACTGCGCGCCCTACCAAAAGATACACGCAAAAGCGTGTATCTTTACGGGAAAGCGTCTAACGGAGTAAAGCTGCCCAACCTCTGATGTTCTGAACGGGGCAAACAAAAGGCCCGGATCAATTTTCTCACATTCGAAGCCGGCAAGGTCAGTCTTTTCTTCGCCCAATGCCAGCCATCTGACTTGGTCAGATGGTTAACAATTCCAGTCCGGCAATGTGGCGAACGGCATACCGTTGCGGTTCTTCCCGCCGGGAGCGGGATAAGTACGAACCACCGCTCTACCCCAAAATAACTCGAACCATTGCATGAATACATTGCACTTTTGTGTCATTATGGTAAACGAATGGATGCGCTATGGCAACTCTTAACCAAGGTTCACTTCGACTCTTCCGCTTTGCCGGGATTGATGTCTTCCTGCATTGGTCCTGGTTTCTTGTGGCAGCCTACATGGTCAGCCAGCGATCACATCTATATTCAGCGATTCAGTGGAATGTGCTGGAGTACCTGGCGCTTTTCGGAATCGTGCTCCTGCACGAATTCGGCCATGCGCTGGCCTGCCGGCAGGTCGGCGGACGCTCCGACCGGATCATGCTGTGGCCGCTGGGCGGTGTGGCTTATGTGAACCCGCCCCAACGGCCAGGCGCCACTCTCTGGAGCATTGCGGCCGGCCCGCTCGTGAACGTAATCCTCGCGCCCGCACTCCTGGCGCTCAGCCTACTGATGCGCTCCTTGGAATTGGCCGACGCGTGGCCCAATGCCCATACGCTCTTGCGAACGGTTACAATCCTCAACTTCGTATTGCTGATCTTCAACCTTCTGCCGATTTACCCGCTCGACGGCGGCCAGATTCTCAGATCCTTGCTGTGGTTTTTGCTCGGCCGGGCACACAGTCTGCTCGTGGCCTCGATCATCGGGTTCCTAGGCGTAGGGGTGATGATCTTGGCGGCGGTATTCTTGCAGTCGATCTGGTTCGGCATCCTGGCGGGATTCGTCCTGCTGAACTGCTGGCAGGGACTGCGGCAGGCGCTGGCGCTGGCGCGGGTGGACAAGATGCCGCACCGCACCGGGTTTGCCTGCCCGACCTGCGGGGCCGCACCGCTCATCGGCGCTTATTGGCGGTGCGGCCAGTGCCGAACCCAGTTCGACACGTTTGAAACCGGGACAGTTTGCCCGCATTGCGGCGCCGGATTCGATATGACCCGATGTCCGGACTGCGGCGCCCAGCATCCCATGAACACCTGGAGAACCCGTCCCCCGATCCCGGGGAATTACCACCCGATTTCTTAGCATGCATTTAGCGCCCCGCAGCGGGGCGGACTTTTGGGTATATGTCGGGGTTCAGCTTGTCCCGTCGGCAACCCAGGGATCACTTGCCTCGTTTCGAGGCGACGTGGCTGAACCCGTCTTTATGGTTCAAAGCCCTGGGCTACATAACAAATTCCTATTAGATTTAATTAGGTCGCCAAGGGCGGCAAGAATCATACGAGGATGAGATACATCATGAAAAAAATAACGACAGGCTGGGCGGCATTGATGGCGGCAACAACGGTGGCGTTGGCCGCCACGGACTACAGCGCAACAATCCGGGAACTTTCGCCTTGGATCACCAATCAGCTTCAGGCGACCGGCGCTTCAAGCCTGGCGCTGGTCCTGGTGGATGGCACCCAGGTGGTGTGGACGGCGGGGTTCGGATTTGCGGATCCGATTACCGGCCGGACGGCGGATGCCGATACCATCTACGGCATCGGTAGTGTCTCGAAAACTTTTACCGCGCTGGCCGCCATGCGCGGTGTGGATCGGGGGGAGTTGTCTTTGGACGCCCCCGTCACGAACTGGGTGCCGACGTTCCGCTTCCAGGATCGCTTCCCCGGCGCCCCTCCCATCACGCCCAGACTGCTGATGAACCACCAGAGCGGATTGCCGGGCGATTATATTCCATATGCCCAGACGACGGTTCCTGATCTTCGATTCGGGGTGGAAGTTCTGGCAGGCATGGCGGATGAATATCCCGTGTATTCCCCGAATTTTTCGGACACTTACAACAACAACGGTTTCACGCTCATGGAGAGCGTGGTGGCGGCGTTCAGCGGAACATCATTTGTGGCGCAAGTGACTGCCGATGTTCTGCAACCCCTGGGCATGACCAACTCAGCGTTTCTATTGCGGACCAACCAGTTCAGCGGCCGGCTGGCCCGCTCCATGGTCGGCGCCGATGCATATCCGGATGAAGTCGTCAACGTGCATGCCAGCGGGGGGCTTTATTCCTCGGCCAATGAGATGGGACGGGTGATCGAAATGCTGTTGGGCGGCGGCATATTCCGCGGGCAACGCTTCCTGAGCACCAATGCCCTGGCCGCCATGTGGACCTTGCAGAGCACAAATGTGTCCGTGCATTCGGCGGATTCCGATTTCCAGGCCGGCCTGGGCTGGGACAATGTGGCTGATCCCAATCTGGCTTATGCCGGCCGGGCCTGTTTCAAAGATGGCGATACGGCGTGCTTCCATGCCATGATCGAGATTATGCCGGAGCACGGCCTAGGGGTGGCCGTGATAGCCAACGGCGGAGGCGCGGCCGTGGATATCGCCCAGCGCGCCCTAAGGCTGGCGCTGCGCGATAAGTTTGGTCTGCCCTTGCCAACCAATGCCGCGCCGTTTCCCGACAGCCCCGTTGTGTTGGATCCGCCCCTGCCCTGGGATCAAATCGCCGGATATTATGCGCGCGCTGGCGGCGTGGCGTGCGTGACGGCCGCGAACGGATACCTCACGCTCTACCCGAATGCTTTCGATGCGACGGTGTCCGTTTGCACCAATCTGGCGCCGCACACCAACGGCTGGTTCTGGGAGGCAGGCAATACCAATCTCCAAGTTGCATTCACCAATGTTTTCGATCATCTATTACTGATGGCGCGCTCCAACAGGGGTCGTTACTGGAATATGTCGATCATCGGCGAACGCATTGCGCCGGCGGTCATCTCCGAGGCCTGGCTGGAGCGGACGGCGCACGCGTGGATTTCCGCGGACCTCGATCCTTTCAACTTCCTGTGGGCGCAGAACGCCGTGAAACCAAACGCGCTGCTGGAGACCAACGGCTTCCTGTTTTTTAATAATTTCGCGTTTGGCCCCACGAACGACCACATGGCGCTGCCCTTCATCGCCGGACGCAATGACGCCGGCGCGCTCAAAGTGGTAGAAACCAATGGCGAAGAATGGCTACGACTGCAGGGATCGCATTTTCGCTCTGTTGACGCACTGCCTGTCATGGCGGCACCCGGTGTCACCAATGCCACGCTGGCGGGAGACATGATCGGATGGTATCACATCCCGCGGTCGGGAAGCGGCAGGCTGGAATTCCGGCTGGCGGGCGCGCCGCTCCCCCAGTTGCGCGTACTGAACGCCGATTTCAGCTTGATGGAAACCATCCAGCCGGCAGCGGGCCGCATCCTAGTCGCGCCGACTGGCGCCGTGTTCGCGGCGGTGACCCTTGGACCGGAAGGTGGCAATGCTTACACCTTGCATGCGTTCTGGCGGCGGGTGGCGGCGGACTATGACGGTGATGGCAAAGCGGATCCGGCCGTGTACGGTTCGACGGAAACCCTCTGGGGTGTCTCCTACTCCTCATCCGGCTATGCTCAAAACGGTTCGCTCATCGTGGGCCAGCCCGCCGGAACAACAGTGGCCGAGGACTATGATGGCGACGGTAAAATGGACCCGGCTGTCTATTGCGCGGCCGATGGCGTCTGGACAGTCGCCATGTCGGCCAGCAACTATACGGTCACCATTTTGACCGGGTTCGGAGCGGCCGATGCGATCCCGGTGCCCGCGGATTACGACGGCGACGGCAAGGCCGACCCCGCCTGCTACCGCGCGGCGGACGGCACGTGGGCTTTCAAGCCCTCAGCCGGCAATTACGAGACAACGCTGGTGAACAACTTCGGCGGACCGGACTGCTCACCGGTACCCGCGGATTATGACGGCGACGGCAAGGCCGATCCGGCTATTTATCGCGCGGCTGATGGCATTTGGGCAGTAGGTTTTTCGGGAAGCGGGTATATGGTAACCATCCTGAACGGATTCGGAGCGGCCGATGCGATCCCGGTGCCCGCGGATTACGACGGTGACGGTAAGGCCGATCCAGCCTGCTACCGCGCGGCGGACGGCACGTGGGCTTTCAAGCCCTCAGCCGGCAATTACGAGACAACGCTGGTGAACAACTTCGGCGGACCGGACTGCTCGCCGGTACCCGCGGATTATGACGGCGACGGTAAAGCCGATCCGACCTGCTACCGCACGGTAGACGGCACGTGGGGTTGCATGCTCTCGGCCAGGGGCTACGCGACCCAGACGTTATCCTTCGGCGGGCCGGGTTACCAGCCCGCCTGGTGATGCCCATCCAGGCGAAAATATTATACATTAGTGGTAATTTTGCATAAGAGCTTCAGATATAGGCCGGCGTTTGCAAACCCTTGGCGATCCGGAAAGAGCGCGGGGACTGCAACGATTCTTCAAAAGAGGCTTTTTTGAAAGCACACTATCGGATCATGCCACGGACAATGCTCCGGTATGCGATCGGGAAATTTCCCGAGCCATTGCGGCAACGCTATTTGCGGGGAAAAATCAATGCGGTGCTGAAGGCATATGTCGCAGCGCATCAGCACTGAGACATCCCCCAGCCAGCATGCCGCAGGCGGCATGAATATCCTGGCCGCCGCTGTAGCGGCGCGCCACGGGCATACCCAGGGTCGCCGTCAAGGCATCGCGAAACGCATTCAATTCGCCCGCTGACGGCGGATGGAACCGGCCGCCGGGGTCATTGACGTCGATCAGGTCCAGCTTGATCGGCAGACCGCGGGTCAGAGCGGCCAGTTGCCGGGCATCCTGCTCGCTCGTATTCACGCCGGAGATCATTATCCAAGCCAGCGTGACGCGCCGGCCCGTGGCCTGGTGATAGTCGCGGAGCGCCGCCATGAGTTCCGCCGTGGGATGCGCCTGCTCGACCGGCATCAGCTTCCGCCGCTGAACCGGGTCGGCGCTGGTCAGGGAAACAACCAGCCGATAGGGATACCCTTCTGCCGTAAACCGGCGGATGCCGGGTACGATGCCGACGGTGGAAATCGTTATGGCTTTGCCGGCGATGGCCATGCCGCACGGCTCCGACAGGATGCGGGCGGCCTGAATGACGGCTTCGTAGTTAAGCATCGGCTCACCCATGCCCATGAACACCACGCCGCGGACTGGAAGCGGCGAATCGGCCTGGATCGCAGCCACCTGATTCACGATTTCCCAGGCCACCAAGTCGCGCCGGAACCCCATCCGACCGGTGGCGCAGAACGCGCAATCCAGGGCACAGCCGACCTGGCAACTGACGCACACCACGCATTTTTTATCATCCGGCCGGTGCAGGAGCGGAATGAGCACCGCCTCGAACGGATCCGGTCCGTCGCCGCGAAACAGATATTTCACAAATCCATCCCGCGGCGAGACGACTTTTTCGATCAACGCCAGCCGCGGAATAACCGTCAACTTCCGAACTTCCTTCATCATCCTGATGGAGATGCCGGGCCCGGCCGGCAGGGCGCCGTGCCGGACAACCGCCGTTTGAATCTGCCGCGCCAGGCGGGGGGTCACCCCCGCGTGCGCCAGGCCGGCCTGTATCTGATCGGCGGTGAGGTTTTTCAAAAGGAGAGGCATGGGTATTGCCCGCTAAGTACGCGAAAAAACGCCACATTATTAAAGAAGAACGTTCTTTTTTCGATATTTAGCGTGTTTCGCGGGCAAATATCTTTCTTATGGTTCACCCAGGGCGTCGAGAATTTCCTGGCGCTGGGTTTCCAGGTCGGCGATTTCCTGGCGCCAGAATTGCGGGGTGCCCCAGTCCGGCGCGAGCCGGGCAAAACCGCCATCCGCCTTCTGCCGCGCACACCAGGCAGTGAAATGGATGAAGCGCATCGCGCGCAGGGGCTCAACCAGGCGCAGGGTTTCCTGCGGAAAGGGCAGGAACGTTTCGTAACCCTCAAGCAGAAGTTCCGTCTCGACGCGGACGCGGGGGAGACGGTCCGGCAGGATCAGCCACAGATCCTGCACGGCGGGTCCGACCGCCATATCATCGAAGTCCAGAAGGTGATACCCCTCGCCCGGCCGGTAGAGAATATTGCCGCGGTGACAGTCGGCGTGCAGGCGCAGGGTTTCTCCACCGTCAAACAGCGGCGCGATCATCGCGACCATGTCGGTGACAGCCTTTTCATACTCGTCCCGGAACTGCGAGGCTACCGTGCCGGAGTCCAGGATGTAATGCAGATGCCCGAGCGTTGACTGCCGCGGGTGGAGCTGAATCCGGTCACGCGGCGGATGGCGAGCGCCGACGGCATGCATGCGGGCGATGAGCCGGCCAAGCTGGGGCCACTGGTTGGCCGCGGGTTCATCCAGCGGCCGCCCGCCCTTTTTCGGGAAGACGGCAAACCATGTGCCCGCAAGATCATGCAGGAGTACGCCGGCGCACCCGGCCAGCGGAGGCACGACAGCAACTTCCGCCGCGTGGAGCTCCTGCAGGAAGTCAAGTTCGTCCTGCAATGCATCGCGGCTCCAGCGGCCCGGCCGGTAGAACTTGGCAATGACATAGCCGCCGTCGGCAAGGCCGACTTCATATACACGGTTGATGTAGCTGTTCAGAGATCGGCAGAGGTTGGTGCACCGTGCGCCCAAAGCTTCTTCAACGGCGTTGATCACCGTGTCCGGGGTCAGGGCGCTGAAGTCCGGCGCGCGGTCCGGGTTCTGGTTTGCTGATGGTGGAACATCGGTCATGCCGGAACGATAGTGGAATCCGCGGCCGGATGCCAGAGGTTATCGGAGAAAAACAAGGAAACCTTCAACATCCAACAAAACGATCAGACCAATATTCTCGGACTCTTGCTCACCCACATCATTGATGGATCCAATCCCTACTCAGCCATATTCTCCTGGAAAACCGAATAATCGAACGGTTTCAAACCCAGCCTTTTCCCGCGGTAGTCAATGGTTACGAGAAATCTTGAGAGAAAAGGCTGGCCAAGAATACCATCATATGGAGGGCTTTGAGAATTATCGCGGTTTAATTCGTATATAACCGTCGTCACATTGGAGAGAACCGCATTGCCTAGAGCCACCGAGTTCAGTCGCGTCCAGCGCACGTTCGGTTCATTGCCCGATTGGATATTGCTCAGCCGCAGTTTCTCGGCTACACGCGGCAACAGCAGTACCTCGGCCGACCCGGTATCGATCAGGAACGTGATCGGTCCCTGGCCATTGACCGTTCCCTGGGCATATAATAACCGGTCACATAACTGAAGCGGGATATTGAAGCCGGGCAAGGCAGCAGACTGCCTGGCCGGCAAGCGCATATCCATGGATACGGGATATGATTCGATGCGAATGCGGTTGCGCCGGTAATTAATGGTTGTGATAAAATTTCTCAGAAACGTGTAGCCGATCAAACCCTGGTAATCCACGCCCTTGTCCAGTCGCAGCGTCAACGCTTGCAGCGGATCCATGAAAATCACGGAAAAGTTGGTCAGCATAGCCGAACCCACGCCGATCGTGCGGAGCATTGTCGGAGCGGACACGCCACCGGCATTGATGTGCACGAGGCCGAGCCGCACCGCCGCCCCCCAAGTGAGGATTGTCTCCGTTGCGCCGGTATCAAGGATCATCCGCACGGGAGATTGCCCGTTCACGGCGGCGTTGACCATTAAAACCCGGCCGACAGGCTCGGCTGCAACCCAGCCAAAATCATTGCCCTCACCTTCAGTCGGCCAAAGCGGCAGGAGGAAGAAGAGAAATAAAAAAAGTGGAACTGATTTCAAAAACCTGGTTTTGACGGAATAAAATCCTCCATCAAATTACCTTCAACGATATGTGCTACCCGCGTTTGCCGGACTTGCCGGATGTCGGAGTTCATTGGCTTTGGCAGGCTGGGTCAGCAGGATGACTAATTCCTGATTCTTCAAATCGGATGCGACTTGTACGGGTGTCCTGCCCGCACCATCCATCCTGTTCACATCCGCGCCATGTTCGACCATGACTTGCGCCATATCCTTATGGTTGCCCTTCACCGCATACATCAGGGCAGTTTGGCCATAATTGTCCACAGCATCGACCGGCGCACCTTTTTCCAACAGCATGTGTACAACCTGCGCATGCCCGTTCCTGGCCGCCGCCAGTACTGGAGTAATTCCATTCTGCGAGCGCACCCGCACGTTTGCCTTGTTATCCAGCAGCACCTTCACCACATCAGTGAATCCGCCCGCCGCAGCGCCCATCAAGGCTGTCGAGCCTTGTCGGTTCATCGCATTAACATTTGCCCCTGCCTTAATCCACTGACGCGTCCTTGCCACGTCGCCTGCGGTGGCAACCAACATCAGGTCCGTCGTATCGTCCAGCCGCTTTCTTTCGAAGGTCGCAAGCTGGATCCCGGTGCCAAGCTGAGGGCCGGCTCTGGCCGAGGCATTCATACTTACCCCTACCTCGCGCGTCACAAAACCGGCAGGCGTCACAACAATATGAGTCCACTGGTTACCCATCTGTCCCAGCCCGAAGTCCACCGTCTGGATCCGCGTTTCGTAGCGGGTCGGATACCGTATCTCGGTCGCGCTTTTGAACTCGGCGGCAAAAATGGAGCAAACCATGCCGACTACCGATGAGACGGCCAATCCAACACATACACATTTCGCCGAATGCATCATAAGCCACCCCATTTCCATCACATATCTTCGACTGTCATATTAGTAAATCTATCAGAAAGTCATACTTATGTAAAGAAAATTACCGGGGTTAAATTTTCGGGATTGAAATGTAGCGCCAGAAGAGCATGCCGTTTTCAACAGAACGAGCAGGCAACTCATTCCGGTCGGGAAGCCAGGATCGCCGCACCAAGCGCGCCGGTCAGTTGTGCACGAGAAGCCACGCGCACAGGATATCCCAATGCGGACTCGAGGGCTTGAGTCATTCCAGAAACCAGCGCTACGCCGCCCGTAAAAACAACCGGTTCGGAGATGTTACGACCGGCCATGGACGCGATACGAGCCGACACGGATGCCTGGACCCCCGCCGCGATATTCGCAGGTTTCTCACCCGAAGCAAGCAGTCCTATGATCTCCGTCTCGGCAAACACAACGCACATACTGTTGATCGCGGACGGCTTCGTCGCCAACCCGGCCAGCTCACCGAGACTGCCAAGCGGCACTTCAAGTCGTGCCGCCACCACTTCCAAAAAACGACCGGTTCCCGCGGCACATCTGTCGCTCATCACAAAATCGCGCACTTTTCCGCCGGTATCCAAGCGAATCAGTTTGCTGTCCTGACCCCCGATATCAACAACGGTCTTGGCATCGCCTTGCTCGCGATAGACGCCGCAGGCCTGGCAGGTGATCTCGGTAATGGTTGTATCGGCAAACGTCACGGCGTCGCGACCCCAGCCGGTTGCCACAATCCGCCTGATCCCCCGGCGCCTGACACCCGCCCGCTTGAGGACCCGGTCAAAGAGTCTGGAAGCCAAGGCCTCTTGTTTGAGGCCCTGATCGGCAATGCCTGAACCCATCACGCGGCGGTCTCTTCCATTGATAAGAACCACCTTGATCGCCCTCGATCCCGCGTCAATCCCGGCATAAATCATTTCGTCCTGTGCTCCTTGATAGTCTCGAACAGCGCTTGGATACGCATGCCGATCCGCGCGGAATCCGACGGGGAATAGTCGGTCTCGATCCGCAAGTAAGGCCGGCCAAGTTCCTCTTCGGCCAGCCTTCTCACGAAGAACGACTCCACATCGTAGGTCAGGCAGGCCTGCCAGATCACTTCCACGATGCATTGGGGCCGGTACTCGGCGACCAGCCTCCGCAGCAAATCCAGTCGCCGCCGATTCGGCGTCATGACGGAACAGGGCAGGTGGAAGTATTTTTCAGCCAGGGCAAGCATGAGATCCCCGGCACCGGCGTCCACATCTTCCAGGATGGGCTTGATTCCCGTGCAGTTCTCCTGGCAGACCACCAGGCCCCCATTATTTTCAATGATCTTTATGACCCGTTCGGCGCCGTGCGGCATCGGCACGCCGGTCAACAGGACCCGGATCCGTTCCGACGCCGGAGGATCCAGCTTGCGGCCCGGCAGGACCCGCAACGCTTTGGCGTATTGCTCCAAGTCCGCGGGAATACCGGCGATGATGCTTTTCATATTGAGCAGTTCGCAGCCGGTAAGCGGAGGCGCCTCCGCCTTCATCAGTTCCGCCAACGCCCGGCGCAGTGTCCGCTCGCGGTTCATCAGCGCGATGGCATCCCGGATCTTGCCCGCCGTGATCCGGACACCGAACTGCTCCGCCAGGACGCCGCCGAGCTTCCGCAACTCGGCAATCCAGTGCGCCAAGGCATCGGGATCGTCCGGTTTCTGCGTGAGTTCCAGCACATACATGCGCCGGTTCCCGGCCATCAACTCATACATCTTCTTCTTGCCGTCGCACGTGGTCTCCGTGATCACCAGCTCCGCCAGTTCAAGGAAGGGATTCTCTTTCCGGACGCTGTAGCCAAAGGTGGATTTGATCAGCGGACACAGGTTGGAGGGCAGGAATTCTTCGGCGGCCGGGATCATACCCTCATCACCCCCGCACAGGCAAACCGGAATGCCGCCGGCGGCCAGAATAAGTTCGCGCGGCGTGTATTCGCAGGTCAGGCCGACGATATGCTTCCCCTGCTTCTTCTGCGCCGCAGCATAGTCCAGGCAGTGGTCCACCATGTCGTTGAACCACGCCAGCGGACCGGCATCCACCCCGGATGCAGGCCGGACTTTGCCACAGCAGGAGGATGGGCGCTGATTGGATTGGCCGCGCGCGCGGGCACCGGCTGACGAAGCATTTTTTTTCTTACCTTGCTTGTTCATTCCTTTTTCAGCCTGGACCTTAGACGCTTTCCCGTAAAGATACACGTTTTTGCGAGTATGTTTTGGATAGGGCGCGCTGCCCTACCTGTTCGGTTGCGGGCGCAAGCCCACCTTAAGTTTCTTATCCAGGCAGAATATTGAAAGCGCGATAGAAGTCAAAATATTTCTGCTTGTCTTTCAGCGGTAAATCTCTAAAGTTTCAAATGAAGATTATCGAGGTTCTTACACCGCTGACAGGCAAGGTCGGCCGGAGGAGCGTTTAATGGAGCAGATTGGCATGGTCGTAATGGCGATCGTCGGATTGGTTGCCCTCCTGATCGTCGCAGGCTGGATTGTGCCGTTAATCCTCAGCATCATTGGCCGCCGGCGCCATTGGCCCAGCGCCCGAGTCTGGCGGGTGTTGGCCGCCATCTGGGGAGGAGTGGCGGCTCTGCTGGCTTGCGGGGTGAGTGCTTTGATTTTTTTCGCTTACCAGATCCGCAGCAGCTATGAAGGTGATACCGATGCTCCGCTCTTTAATGCAATAACCTATGAAGGCAAAACGGGCTGCCTGCGCCTGGCCTATACGGACGAGGTGGAATGCGTTTTTCGGGATGCGGCGGGAAAGTCTTATCGGTGCGCAAGCTCGAACGGCAACTTGGTGGTTCCGGCCGGCGCCCTGACGCTTCGCGAATGCGAGGTTATGGCGTCGGATTCAGAGGGCAAGCCCTGGAACGCCTCGTTCCGCTCCGGGGACAAAGTTGCTTTCGACGTCGGTCCGGATGCCGTTGAAAATATTGAATTCGGGCCGCCATTTCTGCTGGCCGTGAAAATGGAATACACGCCCGTCTCCTCAACAATCAGACTGGATCCGGCCTGTGCCGATCGTGCCGGTAATATTTACAGGATTAAAAGCGACTCGCCAGGAACCGTCCCTTCATTCCAGTTTTTGGATGCCAGCCGACAGGTCATCTGGAGCGGCAAATTCGAGGCCGGCTGAGGGGGATCTTTGGGGTATTCCGGGCGAATACCCGATCAGGTTAAAGGGACCTGCGTTATCCGGCTGAATTGGCCGGGATTTCCGTTTGAACATACCATCGTGGATACCCCCTTCCTGCGCCAGCCGACGGCCCAGGCTCCTCCCTCTGGAGGTTAATTCGTCACGTATGCCGGCCCATGCCGGCTAATTGGGGCAAGCGCACCGTCCAAGCGGAAAAAAAGAAAAAAAGGCGTGACATGTCAAAGGGCGGGGAGTATGCTTTAATAGTTAAAGCATTTCCTCTTTTCTGCGGATTGGATTCCATGAACACCTCGACTAAATTAATTACCTGGTCTTGCTTGGCCGTCTTTCTTATGACAACCGCCCCAGCCTTCTCCCAGCAGCAGGCCAACGATCAACGGCCTGCCAGCAACGCGCCGATCGCCATACGTATCGAATCCGCGAGGCCCTCAGCAAGCAATGTCCTCACCGAGGATCAGATCGCAGCCCTGTTGACTGACTCGACCGACGAAAAGTCAAAGGCGCAACTGCAATTCTCGGCCTCATTCGGCTTGCGAACCGTGACGCCGAAAGAAAATAAAAAGTTTATCAAGTCCGGCAAAATCCCCATATATATCAACTGTCAACTGGTAGAAATCAAGGAGATCAATGGCAAAAAACTGACGAAACGCATGGGCGGGACAGCGCATTTTTATATTCAGGATTCTGATGGGAATGTCATCGTCAACAAGGCCCTTTCTCTCGATAAAATGTGTCCTTCCTGAGGGGGCCAAGGTGGCTACTTCGTTGAAGTAGCCAAAGAGGGCGAGTACACCGCCGTCATGTGGGTTGATGGAGGAAAGAAGCGCATTTTCGGAAAGAAAATAACGGCCAATCTTCGTCGCCTTCAATAAGAACTGATCGGTCTTCCCTGGCCAACGCTCCGGACTTCGGCGAGCTCAGTCGAGCCACGAAGACTGACAGCGTCCTAATTGAAATTAATGGCCTTACCCCTGTCAACCAAACGGCGGTTTATCCAGATTCTGGCCGCCATCTTGTTGACCAGCAATATCACTGTCTTTTCCGCCAATGGCATCTTTTTTGGAGGAGTCTGCCTCCCGGTTATCCATTGTAACGCCTGCCCACTCACCTGGCTGGCTTGTCCCATCTACACGATCTCGGAATACATCCAGTTCCATTCCGTGCCCTGGCTGGCCTTGGGCCTGATCGCAGGCTTCGGAGTCCTGGTGGGCCGGTTCTTCTGCGGTTGGATCTGCCCCATGGGCCTGCTCCAGGAGCTGTTGTATCTAATCCCCGCGCCCAAGCTGCGCCTTCCCTTTTTCCTGCGCTGGCTCAAATATGCATTCCTGATCGTCGGCGTCGGGGGAGTGGCCTATTGGGCTGGCAAGGATGTCCTGTATTTCTTCTGCGCCTACTGCCCCCCGGCCACCATGGAAGTGCTTCTGCCCTCGATGGTCAGTCAGCAGGACTGGTCCCTGGACACCTGGCGGATGCTCCGCCTGTCCGTCCTCGTCTTTGTCCTGGTCATCGTCGTCTTCAACATCCGCTGGTTTTGCAAGGCCATGTGCCCGGTGGGTGCCCTGGTGGCGCTCACCAATAAATTTTCGCTTTTCGCCATCCGCCTGGATCCGGCCGTGTGCATCCACTGCGGCAAGTGCGAAAAGGTCTGCCCCATGGATGTTCCGGTCGAGGCCTGCAGTCGTACCGGCCGCGCCGTCAACCGCCATACCGAGTGCATTGAGTGCCTGAAGTGCCAGCAAGTTTGCCCGGTCAACGCGATCCGCAATAATGGCCGCATCCCGGTTGCGCCGCCGCGCCCCGCAGAGTGAAGCTCCCCGCGCCACTTGTCCATCAGCAATGTTCGGATAAAGAAATATAAAGATGTTTCTTGCAAAGCCTGCCCGAGCGTCGGCCAGGGGCGAATCATGCCAGAGGCAGATTCGCCTAAGGCGTGAAGAACACCAAGCAGACAATAACCCAAATCCGTCTTAACCTTTGCGCGCTTGGCGACTTGGCAAGAGAATATTCCGGTCCGATCCGGGAAATGCAGCGTATGGCGGGAGCGAGTGGGAATCGAACCCGACCCGGGACCGGTTAAAGCCCCACACTGGTTTTGAAGACCAGGAGCGCCACCAGGCGCCATTCACTCCCGATGTTGATATTATTGCCAATCCTTCCCGCAGACAAGCCTCAACCGCAATTTTCGCTTGACGGCGCGGCGGGGTGAGAGAAGACTATCCCCATGCGGGCAAACACCTGCAATCCAAGAAATTCCCCCGTCGTCCTGATCAAGGATCGGGACAAGGGGTCACTTGGCGTAGCCAAAGTCCGACAGCCTGCTGGGGTTCCATGAAAAAAGATATTTGCAAGCTGGCGCGGGACCTGCCGGCGGTTGATGCGGTGCTCACTTTGCCGGAAGCGGCGAAGCTGATCGCCGGCCATGGCAGGGAAATGGTGCTTGAGTCCGTGCGAACGGTTCTGGATGAACGCCGGACTGCAATCCTGAAGGGCGAAAGCCCGAAGCCGTGCGAGTGTAACGCTTTCATGATCCTGGAGCGGGCGGCAAAGGACATCGAGCGCGCCATTCTGCCGCGCCTGAACCGCGTGGTTAATGCCACGGGCATCATCCTGCATACCGGGCTCGGCCGCGCCGTGATGCCCGAAGCGGCACGGGCGGCGCTTTCCCACGTTACCGGTTATTGCAACCTCCAACAGAACCTGCAGACCGGACAGCGCGACCGGCGCGAGGACTGTATGCGCGAGCTTGTCCAGGAACTCACCGGCGCCGAAGACGTGCTGGTCGTCAACAACAACGCGGGCGCCACGTTTCTCCTGCTCACGGCCTTGGCACGCGGCCGGGAGGTCGTCATCTCCCGCGGCGAATTGATCGAGATCGGCGGCTCATTCCGACTGCCCGATATCATGCAGGCCAGTGGCGCCATCCTCCACGAGATCGGAACCACCAACAAAACCCACCTGAAGGATTACGAGGGTGCCGTGAGCGCTCAGACCGCCCTGATTCTTAAAGCCCATAAGAGCAACTTCAAAATCGTCGGGTTTACCAAGGAAGTCGACATTGCCGACATCGCCAAGGTCGGCAGCAAGCATGGCGTGCCGGTCGTGGATGACCTCGGTTGCGGCGCGCTGGTTGGCCTGGAACGGTTCGGTCTCGATCACGAATATACGGTGCGCGAAAGCTTGGAAGCCGGCGCCGACTTGGCATTATTCAGCACCGACAAACTGATTGGCGGCCCGCAGGGCGGCATGATCGTTGGGCGCGCTGAACTGATCGAACGGATCCGTTCGCATCCGCTCTACCGGGTCCTGCGAGTCTGCAAACTGACGCTGGGCGCCCTGGAAGCCACGTTGCGCCTGTTCAAGGCGCCCGATCTCCTGGCAAAGAAGCATCCGCTCTACACGATGATTATCCGGACACCGGCCGAGATGCAGGCACAGGCGTCGGAACTCAAGAAAGGCCTTGCGTTAAAAATGCCGGACTGGGAACTCGCGGTCTCCGAGGAGGTCTCCTATCTCGGCGGCGGAACCATGCCGGAAAGCGGGATGCCATCGTTCGCGGTCCGGATCAAGGCGCCAGCCACGCGGTCCGACCAGCTGGCCCTGCAATTCCGGATGGCGGATGTTCCCATCGTCGCACGCGTGGCCGAGGATCGCGTCATCCTGGATATGCGCACCGTGTTCCCCACAGATATCCCCGACATCCTGGAGGCAGTGGAGCACAGCGTGCCCGGCGACAGTGGCCAATGAAACAACCGAAGGTTGTTAATCATGTGTTCAGGGTTCAGGTATAATGATCATTGAGAAGGAGTAGCCAAGACCTAATCGCATTGCCTAATGATCATGGCTATAGCTATTCAGACTATTCAACCACAAAGAACGCAGAGAACGTGAAAAATAAGCTAATACCTGAAAATTGCACGGAGGCGTGCAATTTTCACCCTCCGGGCCGTCGTAACCCCGCATTAATGCGGGGTTACAAGGGGTTAACCACTTGCGTTGAGCGGATAACCCATTGGGTTATC
>Ga0180014_1000143_pt1 | contig 20485 bp, 19 predicted proteins | sample KR13_S1_MetaG_FD_116507 | JGI IMG/M metagenome (GOLD analysis project Ga0180014, IMG submission 116507) | Groundwater microbial communities from the Olkiluoto Island deep subsurface site, Finland - KR13_S1_MetaG | ecosystem: Environmental > Aquatic > Deep subsurface > Groundwater | place... | reverse complement strand
CTAAACAACATCCGGTCAGTTAATTACAATGCTCCAGCTCAATGCTTGAGCACTACTATATATGCTACTAAATCATTAATACGCCCCTGTCTTAACACTACCTATTGTGGGTGCCAAGAAAAAAAAGAAAGTATTTTTTTGCGATGCATTGGGAACTATGCAACCATCCATGTAGCGCTTGCACGCGATTTCTCATCCATCGGCCGCAAGTAGCCCTCCTCCATACGCGACCAATTGAATTCTCAATATCCTTATTGCTCCCCAGGTGGTGGCCGCCGCGCCCGGAGTTGAAGGGTCACCGGCACCCCTTCCAACCCGAAGGCCAACCTCAGGCGCCGGATTAAATACGTATGGTACGCCGGAACCATGCGGCGGGGATCGTTGACGAACAGGAGCACCACCATCGGACGCGATGTCGCTTGCGTGGCATAAAATATTCTCAGCCGTCTCCCCTGAACCAGCGGCGGCTGAACTTTCTCGCACGTGTCCAGGATCACGCGGTTCAAAACGCCGGTGGGCAGGATCGTCTGGAGATGCAGGGCGACGCCATCGATCGTTTCCACCAGGCGCCGGATATTGCTTCCGTTTTTCGCCGAGACCAACACCACCGGCATGAAATCGCAGAACGGCATCGCCCTCCGCAACGCAGCCTGGTAGCGCGCCTCCGAAACCGTCCCCGCCAAGTCCCACTTATTGACGACCAAGACACAGCCTTTCCGGGACTCCATGATTAGGGCAGCGATGGTCTTATCCTGCGCCGTGGGCCCTTGCGCCGCGTCCAGCACCAAACCTACGACATCCGCCCGACCGATACTTTGCTCGGCCCGCACCACGCCGAGGCGGTCCACCGGGCCGGGTATTTTTCCCGCGCGCCGGATGCCGGCTGTATCGGTCAGAATGTAATGGCGCGCCAGGGCATCGCGCCCAATAATGAAGGGAATGTTAATGCTGTCCCGCGTAGTACCGGGCTGAGCAGACACGATTACCCGGTCGCTGCGCAGGACCCGGTTGATCACGGAGGACTTGCCGACGTTGGGCCGACCGACAAAGGCAATCTTCAGCGGATGCGTCACGGTCGGGTTCTCCCCCTCCGGGAGCGCCCCGATCACCGCCTGCATCAAGGGTTCGAATCCACGGTTGTGAAGAACGGATACCGGAAACGCAGGGAAACCCAGCCGGGCGAAATCCGCGACGGCCGCGTCGCGCGCCGGATTATCCGCCTTGTTGGCAGCAAGGAACACGGGGCGACCACTCTTCCGGAGAATGACGGCAACTTCCTCGTCCTGCGGCAGGATTCCGGTTTCCACATCGGTAACGAAGAGGATGGCGGCCGCGTCCTGAATCGCGGCCTCCGCCTGACGGCGGACGCCGCGCTCGATTTCCGCGACCGAAGCCGGCGCGCCGCCCGGGATCGGCTCCAGCCGGCCAAGCCCGCCGGTGTCGATCAGCTCGAAACGCCGCCCTTCCCACTGCGCCTCCTCGATCAGCCGGTCGCGGGTTACACCGCGCTCCTCATGAACGATGGCGATGCGCCGACCGGTCAGGCGGTTGAAGACCGATGATTTACCGACGTTGGGCCGGCCGACGATGGCGACCGCACCCCGGGGTGTTGAATCTGAAATCATAGCCCATTCCGGAATGAATCCTGGCCGAACCCAATACGTTTTCCACCTCGCGGGAAAAGAAGTCGGCGCTTGAAGATTAGAATAGTTCATTGGGTCACCATGACCAAGGCGAAAAAAAGATTCCTTCGACAAAAAACTATTGACACCCCGGGACGGCAGCCTACAATGTGAGTAATTAAAAAAGCATTACGCGGGAGGATTCCGTTATGCGGAACCCAGCGTTCGACCGTGGAGGGATCTGCCCGGTTGAAATCAGCATTGAACGTAACACTCGTCTGTTCTTCTAAAAAAGCGGCCCAGGAGATAGCTGTCGTTCGCCGGCCCAAGGTACTGCTCACTGACGACGACGAACCTCCTGACTTATGGGCCGAATATGATACGGATGAAACCCTCGCCGCAGTGGAACACGCATTGTCCAAACGGTATCGAGTAACCCGCATCGAAGGCGATGCTTCGGCTTATGCCCGGCTGCAGGCGCTCCGGCCGGATCTGGTTTTCAACATTTCCGAGGGGTTCGGCGGTCCAAACCGCGAATGCCATATTCCCATCCTGTGCGAAATCCTCGGTCTGCCCTGCACCGGCTCCGATGCGCTGACCCTCGGGCTTTGCCTGGATAAGGCCCGGACCAAGGAAATTCTTTCGCATCATCGAATTCCCACGCCGCCTTTTCTTGTCGCCAACGCTTCCGGGTCGCGGAAGGCGCTGAATGCCTTTCCCCTGCCGGCGATCGTCAAGCCGCTCCGGGAAGGATCCTCAATGGGCATCCGCAATGACAGCCTCGTAACTACCCGCGCTCAACAGACTCAGCGCGTCCGGGAAATCACCCGCGCCTATCATCAACCGGTACTCGTCGAGGCCTTCCTGCCCGGCCGGGAATTCACGGTCGGCGCACTGGGCAACGCTCCGGATTACGAGATCTTGCCGATTATTGAGATTAATCACCGGGCACTCCCGAAAGACGCCAACCCGATTTACGGTTATGAAGCCAAGTGGGTATGGGATGATCCCAACTGTCCCCTGCCGATTCTGATCTGCCCGGCAAAGATTTCCGCGGCGCTCAAAAAAACCATTCGACGCCTGGTTCGCGACGCGTTGTCGGCGTTCCGCGTGCAGGATTGGTGCCGGGTGGACCTGCGCCTGGACGCGGCAGGCCGGCCGTTTATCCTGGAGTTGAATCCCCTGCCGGGGATCCTGCCGAACCCGCGCGATAATTCAGCGCTCCCGGCGGCGGCGCGCGCCGCCGGCTACGCCTATGACCAGTTGATTCTGCGGGTGGCGGAACTGGCCCTGCGCAGAACACAACACGGCAGAGCTAAAACCAAAATAAGAATTTGAACATGAGCAGTCCAGCACGGCCAAAATCCAACCGGCTCCGGATCGTGGTTCTTTACGACGCGGCGGAACCCAAACCGGGGCGGCGCGGTGAAGAGGCTTCCGAACGGGCAACGGCCAGGGCGGCCGCGCAGGCGGACGACGCCCTAACGGCGGCAGGGTTTCGCACGACACTGCTGCCGGTCCGGAATTGCCTGACGGACCTGGTCGATCATCTCCGGCGTGCGCGGCCGGACGTGGTCGTTAACTTATGTGAGGGATTCGCAGGACACCCGGCATTTGAAGCCCAGGTGGCCGGTCTGCTGGAATTGATGAATATTCCCTTCACGGGGAACCCATCGGCGGCCTTATTCCTGTGCCAGGATAAATATCGAACCAAGGCCGTGCTGAAGACCTGGGGCCTGCCAGTGCCGGGCGGCTGGCTGGCGGCAACGGCCAACGCCATTCCCGGGCGCCTTCACTTTCCGCTGATCGTGAAGCCGAACACAGCAGACGCGAGCATCGGCATCGGCCCTGACTCGGTGGTCCGCAATCGGGCGGCGCTGATCCGGCAAACAGCGCGGCTGGTGAAACGTTACGGCCAGCCGGCGTTAATCGAAGACTATGTTGACGGCCGGGAATTCAACGTGGCGGTCGTGGAAGACGCGGCGGAACTTCGACCCCTGCCAATCTCGGAAATTGTGTTCCGGGATCTGCCGAAGTCCCTGCCCCACATTGTAGGCTATGACGCGAAATGGAAGACAGCCTGTGCCTGGTATCAAAAGACGGAACCCTTATGCCCGGCGCTAATTCCGGCACGGCAGTCCAGGCGCCTGGAACAACTGGCACGCGCGGCATGCGCAGCGTTGAGAGTCCGGGGTTACGCGCGCGTTGATTTCCGTGTGGACCGACGGGGCCGGCCGTTTATCCTGGAGGTCAATCCGAACCCGGACTCCTCGCGCGAGGCGGGGCTGGCCCGGGCACTGACTGCAGCGGGAATCGCCTATGAAACGTTTTGGGAACAGCAAGTCCGAAGGGCACACGGTAGAGCCAACCACGCAATGCGTGGCAAGCATTATAGCCTATCCCTCTTTTAGCGGGACAGGCTATTTTCAGAGGAGGATATGAATATTCGACCGATGGAAAGCAAGGATCGCGAAACAGTCTTGAAATTGATTCATGAAACCGGCATGTTTACGGAAGAAGAAGAGCTGGTGGCCGCCGAGCTGATTGACACATATCTGACCCAACCCCACCAGGAGGATTATGATATTGACGTGGTGGAAAGTGACGCGGGCACGGCCGAAGGCTATGTCTGCTACGGCCCCGCGCCGATGACCGAAGGCACCGTGGACTTGTACTGGATCGCCGTCCACCCCGGCCGGCACAAGCAGGGTTACGGCAAGGCCCTGGTCACCCATGTTGAAACCATCACCCGCCGGAACAAGGGACGGATGATCATCATTGAAACCTCATCCAAGGAGAAGTACACACCCACCCGCCAGTTTTACCTGCGCATGGGCTACCAGGAAATATCACGCCTGCGCGACTATTACCGGCCTGGTGACGACCAGGTGATTTATTGCAAATATTTTCAGCCGGAAGGAGTATAACTATGGAAAGATGGCAGAAATTGCTGCAGAAAAGCCTGACAAGCGCGGAAGAAGTCGCCGAGGTCTTCGGCTTGGACGCGAAAGAAGTGAGCCAAGTCGCGAACCGCTTCCGGATCCGGATCAACCCCTATTACCTGGGCTTGATCAAAGCCAAGGGAGATCCGCTTTATCGGCAAGTCGTCCCGGACATCCGCGAGCTGGAAGATCCCTGCGGTATGCTGGATCCCCTGGCCGAGGACCAGGACTCGCCGCTACCGGGACTGGTGCACCGCTACCCGGACCGCGTGCTCTTTCTGGTTTCACATGAGTGCGCCTCCTATTGCCGTTTCTGCACACGCAAGCGTTTGGTCGGCGACTGCGACAAAATGAATCCAAGCTCGATTGATCAAGGCCTGGATTATATCCGCCGGCATTCCGAAATCCGAGATGTCATTGTCTCCGGCGGCGACCCTCTGTTGCTCACGGATGCCCGTCTGGACGCAATCCTGAAAGGCCTGCGCGCAATCCCCCACGTGGAAATCATCCGGATCGGGACACGGGTGCCCTGCTTTCTGCCCCAGCGTGTGACGCGCCGGCTGGTCCGGATCCTGAAGCACTATCACCCGCTGTTCATGAATGTGCATTTCAATCATCCGGACGAAATCACGCCGGAATCGCGCCGCGCGCTGAATCTTCTGGCCAACGCCGGCATTCCCCTGGGCTCCCAGACCGTGCTCCTGAAGGGTGTCAACGACGATCCGGCGGTCATGAAACGGCTCATGCAGAAACTGCTGGCATGCCGTGTCCGTCCCTATTACATCTTCCAGTCCGACATGATCGCGGGCACCGCCCACCTGCGCACGCGCGTGGAAAAAGGCCTGAAAATCGTCAAGGAACTGCGCGGCTGGACTTCCGGCCTGGCGGTACCGCATTTTGTCATCGACTGCCCGGGCGGCGGCGGCAAGGTCCCGCTCCTGCCTGAATACGTTGAATCCATCTCGGACCGGGAAGTGGTCATGCGGAACTACGAGGGACGCCGGTTTACCTATCGTCAGGTTCCCCGGGAAAAGACTGAGCCGGTAACCCGTCGCGCACCGTTGGCTGAAAAACCGCCGCTCGAACCTGACGCGGCGCCCGAGGTCTTGGCCCCAGTGTCGCGCATCGTCTGAACGAAAAGGCATTCGATAAGGCATGCCCCCCACGCCCATGAAATCTCAACCGGAACCCGCGCTTCTGGACGTGTGCTCGTTGTAGGAGTGGTCCTACGATGACGACTTCGCGGACCGGCGAAGGAAAATTTTTTATCCGGCGGAAGGTCCTGCCGTACCATTTAGGGGAAAAACGGGCCTGGTTCCGCATGTTCTGGGTCCTGGGCCGGGTGATTCCCTGCTGGTGGGATGACCTGACCCACGTCTACCAGGCCGTGTCCAAGGAAGAGGAACGCGGCTACGCTCTGCAGCGGCTCTCGGCTATCACCGCCCTGGTGGCAAAAGTCAGCCGGATGAATCTATCCGCCACCGAAATCGCCGTGGACGAAGACGGCGAGCGCTCGGACGTCACCCCGATATAGGCACAAGTTTAGGCAAGGAACAGATTGACAATTCGCTCGCCATGGCCATAATCATTGTTGAATTCTTTCGTCTTCTTTTTAGTAAGCCAGGACGAAGCAGCGGATTGAATCCGGGAGCCAACTATGTCCAGAGATGATTCTTTTGCCAGAACCATGCGGATCGCCATCCCTTTCGAAAAATCCGGGACAAAAAAAACGCCAAATATCTCGCGTCCCGTCATCAAGAAAAAGGGGACGACGCCATGGGACGACGCCGGCACACTTCCCTACCAGGAACTTATCCAAAGCCTTTACGACGGCGTGCTGATCACTACTTCCACGGGGCAGATCATGGACGTCAACGACCGCGCCGTGGATTTTCTCCTCTATGACAAGGACGAACTGAGCCGGCTCAACATTATTGACATCGTCGCCGGCGCCAGCGAAGCCCTTCTGGAAACACTCCGCCGCAACGTTGAAAACCGACGCTACACCTTGATCGAAGCTTACTGCATTCGCAAGGACCGCTCAACATTCCCTGCGGAAATTGCCACCAACCGCCTGGTGCTGACCCAGGACGGTCATCTCTGCTTTTTCGTGCGTGACATCACTAAGCGGAAAAGGGCGGAAGAAGAGTTGATGCAAACGGTCTCCTGGCTCAAGGAACAGGACTCGTCCAAATCCCGGTTTGTCTCCAATGTGTCCCACGAACTGCGCACGCCCCTGACGATCATCAACACGTTCGCTTCGCTGGTCAACGACGGCGTCGCCGGGCCGGTGTCCGAACAGCAGAAGGAATGCCTGTCCACCGTCCTTCGGAACTGCGACCGGCTGGCTGAACTGATCGATAACGTTCTCGATCTGGGACGGATCGAGTCCGGCCGGGAGGAGTTCCATCGCCGGCGCGTGAACCTCGCCGAACTGCTGAATCAGTGCCATCACGATTTCCTCCCCCCATGTCTTCTCAACCATCAACAGCTCAACTTGGAAGTTCCCGAAACGCTCCCGGATGTGCTGTGCGACCGGGACAAAATCTCCCAGGTGCTGACCAATCTGCTGGGCAACGCCAATAAATTCACGCCGGAAAACGGCGTCATCACCCTGCGCGCCGTCCAGGAAAACGATGCCATTCGGGTGGACGTCGAAGATACCGGCATCGGTATCCGACCTGAAGATCAAGGCCGGCTTTTTGAGGCCTTTGTCCAACTCGCCCGCCCGGACGATGGCTCCCGGGTCAAAGGCACGGGGCTGGGACTGGCCATCTGCAAACACATAATCGGCATTCACGAAGGCATGATTCAGGTCGAAAGTGTTCCGGAAAAAGGCAGTCGGTTTTACTTCACCCTGCCAACCTACACTGAGGAGAAAAAGTTCAACGCGTTTATCGGGGATCGCCTGCGCTACATGGAAACCCGTGATCGGCAATTGGCCATGCTGGTTCTCCAGATCGGGGAACTGCCCGCCCAAGGCGCCTCAGCGACGCCCAAGGATACCGCCGGCCGGCTCCAGCGTCTCCAACCGCTGGTGATGGAAGCTTTGGACTGCGCCGACGAACAGATGTTCAGGTTTGAATCCAATCGGACGCTGATTATCCTGCTCGACGGCACCGAACTATCCCGGGAAGTGGTCGCCTACCGTTTCCAGCAAAGTCTGAGTAAACAACATTCGGAGATCAGTGCCGGCGTCCGCATGGCCTACCTGGAGCCCACGCGCGAGCGACCACCTCGCGAATGGCTGGCGCAGGCCATGACGCTCCTGGAACCGATTCCGGTCAGTCCATCAAAGACGACCCCCAAGCGGGTACTGATCGTTGACGATGACGCCCAGATTCTGAATCTCATGATACGGATCCTCCACGAATCCGGAACGGGACTGGACTTGAAATCCACCACGAGCGGCTATGATGCCTGCATCCATTTCGGCGAATGGAATCCCGACGTGGTGGTATTGGATCTCCATCTGCGCGATATTGACGGCAAACGCGTTTTCGAATCCATGACCAAGAGTTTGCCGAGTCATGATACCAAGTTCCTGGTCGTTTCCGGTTATCACGGGGATATTGATGAAATGATGAAACTGGGGTGCGATGATTATTTATACAAACCCTTTGATTTTGAGGAGTTTGCGATGAAAGTCAACCGTTTGCTGAAGCTGATCGCAAAGCCGGCGGCGGATTCGGGGGCCACAGAACAGACATGAGCACGCCGAAGATCTTCATTATCGAGGATGAACCGGATTTGGTCCAGGCCCTTGTTATTCGACTAGAGGCGGAAGGATATCAAACAGCATGCGTGGCTGACGGAATGACTGCCGCTGTCCGCGCCGGGGAAAAGAAACCTGACCTGATTCTCCTCGATATCTGCCTTCCGGGATGTGATGGATTTGCCGTATTCCAGGAGTTGCGGCAACAACCGGCAACGAAACACATTCCAATTGTGTTTCTCACGGCGCGCTCATCCGTTGACGATCGGCAAAAAGCCCGGCATTTGGGCGCCGCGGAATATATCGTCAAACCCTTTAAATGGCATGAGCTGAGCAGGGTGCTCCACAAAATACTGGCGGGACAGCAATCCCCTGCCCCCGCCAAGGACAAGGTGAAAACCCAAGACGGGGCGGACGGCGCTACGTCTTAGATGCTGACATCCCGTTCCCCGTCCGGATGACGGGCGAGAGTTCCTTCTGTTTGAGCCGGACATAGTCCCGAAATGATTTCCCCCGCAGTTCATCCCGTCGGAGGTTTTGTTGGGAGAGGGTTATCATCTGCGAAACGGTCTCAATCATCGCCGGGGGAAGATCGGAAAGGTCGATCAACCGGTGCCGCGCCGATGTCATGGCCAGATCCAGGACGCGGTTCAATTCTTCGACGTTACCCGGCCAAAGATAGCGATCGAGAATGTCATAGGCCGGAGCCGACACTTTCCAAGGCTTGGATACGGTGGGGTCCGCCCGCTGGTACACCCTGCGGCTGATCAGCGACAGCAGATCGGCACTGCGTTCCCTCAGCGGAGGAACTCGAAGCGAGATCGCCGTGAGCATTTGGATCCATTCCATGCGCTGATAGTCGTCTCCGGGCTGAATCGTCGGAAGCGACCGACTGGTGGCTAGAACGCGAATATCCGCCTGACAGACAGCCATATCCCCCGGGCGAACGTATTCCCGTTCTTTAATCAGACGGAGAATCCGCGGTTGATGGTCCGTAGATAATTCTTCAATATATTCCAGAAGCACCGTACCGGCGGCGGCGGCTTCCAGGACACCGGCCTTTACCGCAGGGCCGCCTGAACCCCATAATTGTGATGAGAGGTCGGCGCCCGAACCCATCGAACAATCTATGAAAACAAACGGGTGGTCTTTGCGCCGGCTGAGTGCGTGCAAAATTTGAGCCACCTGACGCTTGCCCGCACCCCGCTCACCCAGGATCAGTACCGCTTCATCCGTCAGCGCCTGTTGTTCCAGCCGATGGCATAGAGCTTGCATACTTGGGCTTTTAACCACCAGCGGCATAAACTTCCCATGAACCGGATCCGGCGGGTCCAACTGAATGTTGCCGGATACGATGTGCGGGTAATCCAGGGCACGCTGGACGGTGGCCAGGAAATTGTCGGTCCTAAATGGCTTGGTGACAAAGTCAAAGGCGCCGGATTTAATTGCATCCAAGGCGACATCCAACGTGGCATAGGCCGTGATCAGGATCACCGGCGTTTCTGGATGCACCTCCTGAACCGTGCTCAACATTTGCAGCCCATCCACCGGCGTCATGCGGATGTCAGAAATCACCAAGTCATATATCTTCGATCGTAACAGGCGCTGCGCTTCGCCGCCATCGGAAATCGGCGTCACCTCGTGCTTCCGCGCGCGTAGAATCATAGCCAATGCTTTAAGCAGATCGACTTCATCGTCAATCACAAGAATTCTGGCCATGACTTAATGTCTTCCGGGGTAAGGTTGCTGTGTTATTCAAGTCAAGTGCATCATGGCGCAATTGCCGCCGACGGTCAAGTCCCACAAGACCCCCATCAGCAACTCTCTCCTGATTGTTAAGTGTATTCAAAGCACCTGCTCTGGTCAATAAGGGAAAAAGGGACTCACCAGAGACATGCACATTTTTTTTGAATACGTGTTCGAATTGACGTTGACATCCTGTGCTCGACGTCATAAACAATGCGGCACAGGAACGCCGGATTGGAGGAGGTGGATGATGCGAATATCGGAGATGAAATCAATCACGGGCATGATTATTCCCGCCTGGCACCCGGATTCCATGCCGGCGCTCGAGATCGAGCAAATCATGACCCCGGGTCTTGCGGATGGCACCCTATTCGCCAAGCCACGTAATGTTCTTCTCGTAGCGGACGGATCTCCTGCGACGGTGCGCGCGGCACGTAACATCCACGCCCGCCTTGGAGGCTTCGACATCCTGGCGTTGAAACGGAACGTCGGTAAAGGCGGAGCCGTCGCCGCCGGCATCCGGCGGCTCCTGGCCAACTCCGCCATTCGCTTCATCGTCGTCCGCGACCATGACAATGATCATCTCGTCAACGACGCGCCCAACCTGGTGCGACTGGCAGATCACATCGTCCGATCGGAAGGTCATGATCGCGTGGTGACCCTCGGCCGACGCTCCAGCATTCACCGATCGCTCGGATTTATCCGCGGCGAATTTGAAACCATGATGAACGACGTTATTATGGACGCCGCTTTCTTCGCCCTGGCCCGGAGCGGCCAGACCCTGAATACCCGGTATGTTGCCGCCTATGACCGGGTACCGGACATGCAGAGCGGTTTTAAATGTTACACCCGGGCAACGGCCAAACTGCTGATTCGCGCCCTGGATGATATCGGGCGTGTGACGCCAGAACTCGATCTGCCCCGTCATGGAGCCGAAGTGCCCCCGCTCGTGGAAACCCTGCTGGCCGGCGGCATTGTCGGCGAGATCGGACGCCTGGCCCAGGAACGGCCTCCCATGACCACTTATGACCGGGCCGGACGATTTCAAGTCAAGGGAACGGTTTTGACCTGGACGCTTCAGAGGACTGGCGTGCCGCTCCCCACGGCCCGGCAAATATTTCAGAACGCCATCGTCCGCCGCGTAATGGCCAAGGACCGCCGGGGCCTGGCCGATTTGCTCAGGCTGGTCAACGATGTGCTGATAAAGCTTTCCAAATATCGCGGGGAAAAAGCAGACCTCATCCGGCAAATGCATTTCGCGGATTATTTCTGAGGGTATTGAGAATTCGCACGCCGGAGAGACGATAGCCAGGCCCGACCGTGTACAGCCGCCGGATGGACGCGTCGCGATGCCTATGGGCGGCGACCACCCGTCCAATAATCAGCGGACAGTCACCGGGCTTGAATATCCGAACGAGCCGGCACTCGAAATTGGCCACGGCGGCCGCGATCAGCGGCGCCTTGACCTTGGCAGCCTTCTGCGTTTTCAGGCGCAAGACGGCAATTTTGTCGATTTTGTGGCCATGATGGGTTCCCGCGTAGAGGACCGCGGGTCCCATTTGTTCGTTGGGAAACGCAACGACGAACTCCTTCGTCTCGCAAATCAACCGATAGGTGAACGCGCCGGCGTCGATCGCCAGCATGAACATGAGCGGTTTCTCCGAGGCGATGGCTGTCCAGCCGACGGCCATGACATTGGCCCGGCCTTTCGGATTCCGGGTGGCAACAAGCACAACCTGTTCCGGATACTTGCGTTTCAGCGCTTGTTCGGGCGTGGTCTGGATTTGCATGGAATCTCCTAAGGGACTTCGCTCGCTAAGACGCCCGCCTGCAAAGAAATTCTTTTATCCATTCTATCTTTGCGGCCACTGCGCCTTTGCGAGAAAATAATTTCTTTCATCGATGGGGGCGGCGCGGCGCCGCCAAGTTCCGTGATTGATTCAGAAATTCGTGGACGCGACTGATAACGGCAGGAAGAAGGTCTTTCTCCGCCACCGTACCCACGTGTCGGCCTTTGACATAGATCGCCGCTTTCCGGTCGCCGCCGGCAACAGCGATATCCGCCTCGCGGGCTTCGCCGGGCCCGTTGACCATGCACCCCATGATCGCCACCATGGGCCAGGCGGCCCCGGGAAGTTCGCGCGCCAGTTTCTCCAGTTCGTCTTCCACCCGACACGCCAGCGTGATGACATCCAACCGGATGCGGCCGCACGTTGGACAGGATATGACCCGGGGGCCAGGCGGCCTCAGTCCCAGACTGCGGAGGAGTTCCAGTCCAACCCAGATTTCCCGGGACGGCTGGTCCGTCAACGACACGCGAAGCGTATCGCCGATGCCTTCGGCAAGGAGCATGCCCAGCGCCACGCTGGAACGCACGGTTCCGGAGAGCAGGGTCCCCGCTTCCGTCACCCCCAGGTGCAGGGGATAATCCGTCAGTTCCGCCAGCCGCCGGTACGCCTGAACCGTGCGCGCCACGTCCGAAGCCTTGACCGAAATCTTGATCTCGCGATAGTCCAGGTCTTCCAGGAGGCGCGCGTGACGCAGGGCGCTTGCCACGAGCGCTTCCGCCGTCGCGCCGCCGTGTTTCGCCAGCAGATCCTTTTCCAGCGATCCGACATTCACGCCGATGCGGATCGGCACACGCCGTTCCCGCGCGGCGCGGACAATCTCTCTGATTTTCCGGGACGACCCGATATTGCCGGGATTGATGCGCAAGCCGTCCGCTCCCGCTTCCAGCGCCAGGATCGCCAGCCGGTGATCAAAGTGGATATCGGCCACCAGGGGACTATGAATCGCGCGGCGAATGGCCTTGAGCGCCCGGGCCGCCCGGGTATCCGGCACGGCAAGGCGGATAATGTCGCACCCCAGCGTTTCCAGTTCCCGGATCTGGGCCACCGTGGCGCGAATGTCACGCGTATCCGTCTTGGTCATGGTCTGGACGGAAACGGGTGCGCCGCCGCCGACAACCACCGCGCCAACATGAATTTGCCGCGTCAACCGGCGGACACATGGGAACACGTTGAATTCCAGTTGTGATTGCCCGTTACTCATGGCGGTTGACTATTAGATTAAATTATTCCTGCGGTGCGCTTACTGGCGTCGGTGATTCCGCGCCGTTCGTCGCCGGCAGGATCATCCCGTTGGTGCCCTGGAGAGCAACGGCCTGCGGCTTCGACAACTGCCGGATCTGGTTGATTCTCAGCACATCCCGGCCCGAAAGCAGAATAAACACGGTGATAAGCAGCCCGGCAAAAACCTGGCTCACGGCATTGATAATTTTCGGATTAAGCGGCTTTCTAAACACGGTTTCGATCAGCGAAAAGAGAATGTGCCCGCCGTCCAGAATGGGAATCGGCAGGAGATTCAGGATCGCCAGGTTCACATTAAGGAAACAGGTGAACCAGAGGGCAATGATCAGGCCGCGCCGCACCATGTCGAACAGCATGAAAAGAATCATGAACGGCCCGCCCAGTCCCTGCGACGTGGACCGGGCCTCCCCGGGTGTCAGCAGGGAGGCAACCACGCGCAGGATGGCGGTGGCATGGGATTTTAATTGAACGCCGGGCGGAATATGCACGACCTTGTCGCTATCCACCGCCATCGGATCGAAACGGATCCCGATCCGGGCCCGGCCCAGCGCCGGATCCGTCCGCGGCGTGACCAGCAGTTCCACGGACTGACCTCGCCGATCCACGCTCATCGTCACGGCCTGATCCGGACGTTCGGCTACCAGCGTGATCAAATGCGCAATGCTCAACACGGAAACGCCGTCGAAGGTTTCAATCAGGTCTCCGATCTGCATGCCCGCCTGGGCGGCGCTGGAGTCCGGCTCCACCGCCATCACGCGGCAGAGCGACATTTCCCGCAGACCCGCCACCATGTTGAATCCCAGCAGGCTTTTTTCAGTGGGCACGCGAATCGACCGCGTACCGTCAGGGGTTCGAACCGTCAGCGCCACGTCGTCAAACCGCGCGTTTTCCTGGAGCACATCGGTCCAGGAATTAACGCTCCGCCCATTGATGTCCACGATTTCATCCCCGGTACGCAGGCCGGCCGCATAGGCGGCCGAATTGGTTTCAACGAATCCGATGACGGAACACCGCTCCGCCGGCGTCGAGGGCTTGCCCGTCCAGAAAATGATCCAGGCCAGCAGGACAGCCAGCGCCATGTTGCCGAACGCGCCGGCGAGTGCCACGACAATCTTGATCCCCGGAGACACCCGCGGCACGGCGCTCGGCGGCGGCGCATCGTCCGTTGCCTCTGACTTCGGGCCGGTTTCGGACGAAGCCCCGGCACTGTTTTCCTTCAACGTCGGATCCATCTGGGGCAGAGCCACGTAGCCGCCGAATGGAATCCAGCCGATTTTATAGATCACGCCGTTGACTTTGCGCTTCCAGAGGGCGGGGCCGATACCGATGGAAAACACCTCGATGACCATGCCAAAGCTCCGCGCCGCAAGAAAATGGCCGAGCTCATGCACAAAGATCGTGACACTGAACAGCAGGATCACCTTGATGACATCAAATGCAATATCCCACATGATTATCCTTTACTCATTTTATCGGCGGCCTCCCGCCGGGCCCATTCATCAGCCTGGAAAACGGCCGCTAAGTCCGGTTCCTTCACCGGCGCATGTCGACCCATCACCCGCTCCACCAGGCGCCAGATTCCGGAAAAGGAAAGCCGGCCGTTAAGAAACTCCTGAACCGCGATTTCATTGGCGGCGTTGAGGACCGCCGGCAGGGTGCCGCCCGTCCGGGCGGCATCCCGGGCCAGCGCCAGACAGGGAAACCGACGCGTATCAGGCCGGCTAAAATGCAGGGCACCCAGCGCGACGAGATCCAGCGTCGGAAGCCCGCCATCAACCCGTTCCGGATACAGCAACGCGTGCTGGATGGCAAAGCGCATATCGGAGACGCTGAGTTGGGCCAGCATACTGCCGTCCGGAAACTCAACCAGGGAATGTACGATGCTTTCCGGATGGATCACAACCTCGATCCGGTCAAGATCGACCCGGAACAGCCAGTGGGCCTCCATGAGCTCCAAGCCCTTGTTCATCATCGTGGCCGAATCCACCGTGACCTTCCGTCCCATGTTCCAGCGGGGATGTTTCAACGCCTCGGCCACGGTGACTTTGTCGAAGTTGACATTAGGTTTGTTGACGAACGGCCCACCGGACGCCGTCAGGATAAGGCGGCGGACTTGGCTGGCGGGCTTGCCGTCAAGGCATTGGAAAACGGCACAGTGCTCGCTGTCAACCGGAATCAGGCGCGCGCCGGTCTTTGCACAGACGTTTAGCACGTTCGAACCGGCAACGACCAGCACCTCCTTGGTGGCCAAGGCAACATCTGTTCCGCAGTTCAACGCCGCCAGTACCGGCTTGAGTCCGGCCATGCCCACGATAGCGGCTAGAATCATGTCGGCCTCGTCCAATGAAGCTATTTCCTCCAAGCCTTCAGGGCCGGCCAGCACGGTAACGTCCGGCGGCGCCTGCTCGGCACAGCGCCGGGCCGACTCGGGATCGAATACCGCTATTCGCTTCACCTGGAATCGGCGCGCCTGCTCCAGGGCTCGATCAAACCGGCGTCCGACCGCCAGGCCGATGATCTGGAATCGTGATGGAAACGCCTCCACAACCCGCAAGGCACTTTCCCCGATGGAGCCGGTGCTTCCCAGGATCACCATCTTTTTGACGTCCGGGCCGGCGGGCTTATTAATATCTTGGCGCATATGAACGACTCAGGTTATTTAACTTCTTTCCCCAACGGGTGCTATGCCCGTGTCACATGAATATCCAATATTCAAGGTTTTCCGGTGCGGTTACGGCATCGCGACCAGAAACCATTTAACGTAGATAAATAACGCCGGCACCGCGAACAGCAGGCTGTCCAGCACATCCAGCATGCCGCCCATGCCGGGAATGATTCCGCTGGAGTCCTTGGCATTGGCCGCCCGTTTCAACATGGATTCCGTCAGGTCGCCGAATGTGCCCATGACCGGCAAAAACAGTCCCAGGACAATCGCATCATGGACATGCATGGTGACAGCCCCGAACTGCCCGCCCACGATCCATCGAAAAACCAGGCTCGTGACCAGCCCCGTCAGGATGCCCCCGAAAAATCCTTCCCAGGTCTTGCCGGGAGAAATGCGCGAAATCAGTTTGTGCCGACCCCACCGGCTCCCGACGACAAAGGCGCCCACGTCCGTAAATTTGACCACGGCGATCAGGTAGAAAACCAACAGGCGCCCCGACACGCTGACGGTTCCCAACAGGCCGGTCGGCTCCCATGAAAACGCCAATTTAGTAAAATAGTTAAAAAGAAAGGGAACGTAAAGGAAACCCAGCAGGGTGCATGCCATGGTGGCCAGGGGCTGGTCGTTGTATTTCTGGGGGAACTGGCGCACCAGGATGGCAATGACCAGGCTGAACATGACCACCAGTTCCTGCTCCCCGGCCAGGAAAGCCATATTCAGCGAATAAGACGCCCAGGTGGCCGTAATCAGCACCACGCTGAATATGGCGCCTATGATCCGGAAACTGGGAATGCCCCCCAAGTCCAGCAGGTGATAGAATTCCATGAGCGCCAGGGTAGCCAGGGTGGCCAGCACCACGCAAATGCTCACCGCCGGCGCCCAGTAGGCGGCAACCAGAACCGCCGCCAAAATAAGCGGCCCGCTGATCAGACGTTGATGGAGATTATTCATACTTAAACTTATCGGATATGACCGAATCGGCGGCGGCGGCGGCCGTACTCGGCCAGGGCCTTAAAAAATTGATCCTCCCGGAAATCCGGCCAGAGCGCGTCGGTGACGTAAAGCTCCGTGTAGGACAATTGCCATAATAGAAAATTACTGAGCCGCATCTCCCCGCTGGTGCGAATCATCAGGTCTGGGTCCGGGACATCAGGAGCATACAAGTTCCGGGCGAACTCGGCTTCGTCAATATCCGCCACGGCCAATTCGCCGGCTTTCACACGCCGGGCGATTTTACTGGCCGCGTGAACAATCTCGGCCCGCCCACCATAGCTCAGGCACAGGACGAGCTGACCCGCATCGTAGCTTTCCGTGGCCTTCATCACATGCCGCAGGATGGCCTGGAGCGGACGCGGCAGATCATCCAGCCGCCCAATGGCCCGTAAACGGATCTTGTGCTTGTGCAAGTCCGGCTCATGCTCTTTCAGGAACTGCATCAGCAGTTTCATCAACCCGTTGACCTCGGACCGCGGCCGCACCCAGTTCTCCGTGCTGAATGCGTACAGGGTCAAGAACTTGACGCCTGCTTTGCGGCAGGCCTGAAGAACTGCCTGCACCGACTGGGCGCCTTCCTGATGTCCCTGGAGCCGGCTGAGCCCCCGCTGCTGCGCCCAACGCCCATTGCCGTCCATAATGATGGCCACGTGGCGGGGAACATAACTGGCGGGTAGCTGGGTCATAAAAACTCTCTGTCATCCTTTTTGAGTGCGATAGCCATCCTGCTATCGCTTTGCCCCGACGCAATATTCGCTTCGCCGAAGAAAAGCGCAAGGCCCCGACGGACAAGTCGGCTTGCCCCTCGCCGCCGCCACTTAGCGCCTTCGGCGCTGACGTGGCGCACTCCATACCCTATTGTTACAACGCGCCCAACACAGTATCCACGACTTGCCGCATCATGGGCTCGGTCAGTTCCGGATACACCGGGAGCGCCAGGGTCTCCCGGGCCGCTTTTTCACTTTCCGGGAAATCACCCGCGCGATAACCAAGAGATCGGAAACATTCCTGGAGATGCAAGGGGGTCGGATAGTAGATGGCACAGCCGATACCTGCGGCAGACAGCTGCTCGCGCACCTGATCCCGGCGAGGCGCCCGAATGACATATTGATTGTAAATATGGGGATGGGTCAAGGCATGCCCGGCGAATATGGCCGGCGGCGTTGCAACCGGCGTGCCCTGGAACGCGCGATTATAATAAGCCGCGTGCGCCTGCCGCGCCGCATGCCAGGAGTCCAGATATGTTAATTTCACGTCCAGCACTGCCGCTTGGAGGGCGTCCAGGCGAAAATTGGCGCCGACCAGGTGATGGGAATAAGTCACGGTCGCCCCATGAACGCGAAGTGCCCGTAGTTTCTCATTCAGAGTCGCGTCATCAGTAACCGCCATGCCGCCGTCGCCGAAGCCACCGAGATTCTTGGAGGGGAAAAAGCTGAAACAGCCGATCTGTCCCATGGCGCCGGCCTTTTTCACGCCGCCCCGGGATGGGTATTCAGCGCCGATGGCCTGAGCAGCGTCTTCAACGACCTGGCACTCAAATTCACGGGCCAGTTCCGTCAGCGGGTCCATGTCGGCGCATTGCCCGTACAGATGCACGGGCATCAGCACCTTAAGCCTGCGCTCGCGGAACCGGCCCGGGGGTGATTCCAGGACACAGCGGACCTGTACCGGATTGAGATTGAACGTGACCGGATCGATATCCGCAAAAAGCGGAACCGCTCCCAGGCGGACAATCGAACCGGCAGTGGCGAAAAAAGTATAGGGGCTGGTAACCACCGCATCGCCATGTCCGACCTCCAGCGCCATCAACGCGGCCAGGAGAGCATCGGTGCCGGAGGAGAGACCAACGGCATGCTTGGTGCCGCAATACGCCGCCGCATGAGCTTCAAAGGCCTGGACCCGCGGTCCCAGGATGAAGGACTGGGAATCACAGACCTCGTCAATGACCTTCCGGAGCTCATCCCGGAGGGTGACGTATTGCGCTTTCAAGTCCAACAATGGCACTTGCATGCTTATCATCCTTTGTTAGGGAATAAAATGGCATTATGAATAATCCCATGATGGAATCAAGAAATAACTCCCCGCTGATGCCAAGGCGCGAAGACAACGCGGAATCCGAAAGCAGGATTGCACAGCCGGGCGCCGGGCGGTAACCTGTCGCCATACGGCAATAGTTGGCAACCGCAACGGGCTGCGGGCCATGGGGACAAGGAAGCGTATAATGTTCGACGTGCTAAATGAGTGGTGGACGTGGCCCTGGATTTCCGGCTTCGATCACGCCATGATCTCGGTGCCGCTGGTGGAAACCACGGTATTGCTCTTTGGATTCGGAATCCTGGTCTTCACCTTCACCATTGTCGGCATGCTGTTCCGCGCCGGCGCCCGCAATGAATAGTTTCTTCCTGAAAGAAACTATGCCGGCCGCGAGCGGACCAGCGCGAAGAAACGGTCTTCATATTCCTCGAAGAGCCCGCATTTACGGAGCCTGCCGCCAAGGGGCTTGACCAGGGACGGGTCACGGCTGGCCTGGAGAAACATCGCCTCGATCTCCTCCCGCACCGCGCGCGGCACACCATTGACATCGTCCAGCATGTGCCGGCGCTGCAGTTCGCTGAAATTCGCAGGCGCCGAGTGACGGATCATGTCCACCATCAGCTTGAGCAGGCAAACGTCCCAGGGCTGGTCCACGCCGTGAATGACGGCGGCCATGGGATCGTTCTTCTGTTTTACGTCCCGCTTGACCCGCTCCAGCACCTCGGCCATCGGGCCGGTGACAAAATGTTCGTTCAGCTCGGTCTTCTGCACGACGAACCCGTATTGCAGGATGCGAACATCCTGGGCATGCTGGCGAAGCCAATCGAGATATTGCCGGGCCTCGTCCCCAAAGCCCTCCAGGTTTTCGCTTTCGTAATAAGTGGGCGTGATGATCTGCGGACGCTTGGACTGGATGATCCCCTCCCGGACGCGGATGCGGTCCACCGTATCCATCAGTTCGCTGACCAGATGATAACGGAGGTTGGTGGCGCCAAACGTCTCCAGGTGGCTGGTCGGCATCACCACCACTTCGGTGTTGTTCACCGCATACCAAAAATTATGGGGTTTGATTTCCATATCAACTCTAATTGTCGCCCTTGCACCCTGCTTGTCAAGGCTGAAACCAACCCTGGCAGCAATTCTCATTATGGCATTCCGTTGTCAGTGAACATGTCATCCCGAGCGACGTGTCCGCCATAGCTCCTCTCGCCTCGGCGAAGCCTCTCGCCTGGGCGAAGCGCTCCGGCGTAGCCTGGCCGGCGGAGCCTGGGTGAGCGACGGTGGAAGCCGAGGGATCTCCATTTGGGCGCAACACGTTCGGCTGGAGATTCTTCGACTTCGTTCCGCTCAGAATGACAGACCACCAGAACGTTACTGGCCGGGCGCGGCCATAACGAGAATTACGGCAACCCTGGCCTCGCCCACCTGGCCTCGCCCAACCTGGCCGAGTTATCACGGCTAATTCTTCCTGTTCTTGAATATAGTGAGAGATAACGATTTATGCAATATAGACTGGACATGGATTGGCGACTTTTCTATGATTTATTGCATGAAACCACTGGTGTCCGGTTAAGATTTTGCCAATTACAGTTTAGGCCTTATTCCATCGATACGGAATTGATGTCATGATCGTTTTCGATTTCAACTTTCGCCTGAAAAACAGCATGATTTCCCTCTTG
>Ga0180014_1000142_pt1 | contig 20551 bp, 17 predicted proteins | sample KR13_S1_MetaG_FD_116507 | JGI IMG/M metagenome (GOLD analysis project Ga0180014, IMG submission 116507) | Groundwater microbial communities from the Olkiluoto Island deep subsurface site, Finland - KR13_S1_MetaG | ecosystem: Environmental > Aquatic > Deep subsurface > Groundwater | place... | reverse complement strand
GACCCATTGACGCACGCGAGCCTCCAGTTGGCGCGGCACGGCTTGCATCCGGGTCTTCCGCCGGCAGGTCTGGCCAATATAGTAAGATTCATGTTTGGCTGCTTGGGTTTGGCACTTGCAGGTTGCTTTGCCGCAGGTGCGTGCCATCTTGATCAGGCTGCCATGCATGAATCCTTCCCGATTGCCGATAAGTTGACATAAACGGCTCCGATCAACGCGCTCCTGTACCGATAATCTTCCTCGATGTTTCATGGCGATTGCCTCCTTTGCCGCTGTAATATATATAATGATATATCAGATGCAAGACAATAATGAAACTTTTTGCCAATGCGAATTTGCTCGGGATAATCACGAACGGGACGGTAGCGGACGCAGTCCGATTAATTCGAGTTGCTTTTAGCACTCAGGATGCAAACTTTCGGAAGCGCGCGTCGTACGCCGCCTGATCGCGGCATCAACGCCTGACGAGAACTTCCTTCAGGCTGAAAGCATCCACGCAGAAATGGCAGTCGCCTGCCGGCAGAGCAAATCCCAGCTCAAAATTGAGCGTCATTCCTGTCTGCTTGCCGGGACAAACGAAATTGATCGTCTTTTTTTGCCAGCCTGCAGTCGGCGTGATATTATCCCCGTATTCCCGTCTCTCGTTATGCGGCGGAACCAGCTCGGTGCCCTCGAAAGGCTCGTACGCGACCATTCCGACATAGGCCGAATTGCCCAGCAGGATTGAGGAGAACGTCAACTCGTACCTTTTCCCGATTACCATTGGCAGCCTAAAGTTCCCGCCAAACACGCGCGCGCCGACAGAATTATTGTTCCAGCCGGGGTAATTCTTGTCGTACCGGAAATACATGAAGAATTCGCCTTCAACCGGTTTGACGACGGGCAGGCCGGGTCTAAGCACGGCGTTTGTCTCACAGCTCAGGAGCACCGCCGAGTTGCACCAATCGCCGATATAATCGCTGGCCCCCCAACTGTGTGATAAACCCGTGGCATGCCCGATTCCGTTCCACCAGCGGGCGGGCGCCAGCAGGTCCTTGTTCACATTGGTGCCCTTGACCATATCGGCGTCAGGAAATGAGGGCTCTATTTTCGTCCCCTTGTTCAGCGCGACATAAATGGTCCCTTTGGTCGAACCCATCAGGATATCGAACAGTCCGTCATCGTTCCAGTCGCAGGGGAACGGGTTGGTCATCGTATCAAAGATCCCCTTCCCTTCGATCTCCAGAACTTTATCGAATTCCAGGGCGGCGGGCGCTTTGGTGCCCTTGAGCGTGGTGACGATATCCGCGCCCTCCACCGGTTTCGTGGTGCCCTTGAACAAACGAATTTGTCCGGTCCGCGTGCCGCACATGAGGTCCGGCACACCATCCCCATTGTAATCCACCACCGAGGGGGTCAGTTGTTCATAGCCCTCTCCGTAGGCCAGGTAAAACACGCGATCTTCCTTGAATATCGGCTTGCCGCGGGATCCCTGGTTGAAAGCAATCCGAATGCTGTTGGCCGAATAGGTGCCTTCCCCGAAAATCAGGTCAGGCTTAAAATCATTGTTCCAATCCGTCACCCAAGGGCTCGTGTAAATGCCCAGGACAAAAGGTATCTTACCCAGCTTGACCTGATTGAGACGGTCTGCTCCTTCATACTCCGAGTAATACGGACTGACATAACGCGGGATGCCCATGGTCCGGGTAAAAAGGGGCTTGGTGGCCCCGCCCATGTTGGAGAGCACCGCGAAATCCCCATAAAACGTGCCCACAACAATATCGTTATCCAGGTCGCCATCCCAGTCAACCACATGGATTTTAGATGCCCAGCCGAGGAACGTCGGGAAAATCGTGCCGGTTGTGAACAGGGGGGCGCCCTTGGCGCCTGAGTTGAAATAAATCCACAGGAACCCGTAGGTGTCTCCAACAACCAGATCCTTCAGACCATCGTTGTTCATATCCACAAAGTTTACGGCCGGAGCAAACGTGGTGTAGGACATTGCACCCACATTATTCAGTACCGGGAACGTGGAAACCATGACGTGCAGGTTGTCGTTGTCGTCCACGCCGTCCCAGTAATGACCCAGCGTCGTCACCACCTCGCCATTGGCATTCGCGGGAAATAATTCAACGCCTGTGGCTGTACCAGGCAATCCATTTGTGGCCGCGACATTTGTCTGGGCCGCCGCGAACATGGGATAGAACAGGAGCATGCCCAAGAGGATGCTTCCTTGGCCCAGCGACTTACCATAGTGTTTCATGGATGGGATCATTGCTTTTTATCCGGTTTTGGGGTTGGCTTGTCTTGAGGCCGGGACGGGGACGAATTATTGGGGGCGACCAATGAGCCCGAGGGCTCGCTGTCAAACGACTTATGCACGATGGGTGGCGGCGCGTTTGTAATCGGCAAGCCGTTCTCATCAACCTTTACTTTCGCTTCGGGCCGCCCGTGGAAGTCCGAGGTGTTCGGCAGTTCCATGGGCAAGAGCTTGAAATACTTCTGGTAGCGGGTCAACAGATGCACGACAACATTGATGCCGAACTTGTAGGCGTCACTCACGGTCTTGTCGTTGATATTCCGGTACAGCGTACCGGTGATTTGTCGGGGCGACCCCAGATGCGGCCCGTACACATACACCCACTGCGGCTTGGGTCTGACATTGTTGGTGACAACCAGAATCCCCAGCTCTATTCTTTCTCTGGTAATATTGACCGGCTGCCACTCGATTTTGCCGTCGCGGTTCAGGCGGGTTTCCCAGAAGTGCCCGTAGCCGTTCAAGGTGTAAAGAATGGCCAATTCATTGCCGATATCTATTTTTTCAATGGGCTCTTCGTAAAAATTCATCCCGGCCGGCATGCCGATGCGATCGAAAAACTGGTCGAACATCTCATGATCGGGCTTGACGTCCTCGAAATCCCGGTCCGGCAACACCCGCTTCATTTCACGTCGGAATGCAATGTCGAAGCGGGAGCGCCGGCCGACCAAGGCGCTGTCGGCCCAGACTGCGCCGCCCAGCATCAGGTAATCCCGGATGTTTTTCACCTCCTGCTCCATCAGGCGGAAATCCTTGTGGCCGGTCAGGTAAACGAACGGCGGTTTTACCGTGAACAACTGATCGGTGCCGACATCCAGGACTTCCGGAAGAATCTTGGCATCGATCCGATCCTTGGACCAGCGTCGAATCTGAATCAGGAGGTTGAACATATCCTGAGGATTGCAGTTCCAGTCGCCATCCTGATATTTTGCCTTGAAGATCGAGAACTTGGCTCTGACGTTCTTTTTCTCGCCGGTGACACCCCAGGATTTCTGGAACTTCCTGACGCTCTGCAGGCGCGCAATATTGGCCGCACCGATTTTGGAAGACAGTTCGGTCTCGATCTTGACGTCGGTCATTCTCACAGTCGGCGCCACCTGGGGCGATTGGGTGGCTTTCACATAGGTGGCCGGGGACGCTACGTTTCTGACCGTGATGCGCTGGGCGTCCGTCTTGGCCGCCACCGAAGACACCGTGACCTCCTTGGTTTCGGCCGTTGTCTTCTGCTTCGGGGGCGGCGGCGGACTGGAGGGAGGAAGGACGAGCAGCTGATCGACGCCGTCGAACGAGCCCCGGATAGGCAAATAGGTGGAGATGATATAGCCGCTGAACAGGAGCAGGAGCGAGGTGTAAAACATCAGGGAAATCAGGAAATACCGGGAACGCAGAATAGCCGCCAGAAAAAGCAAGAGCCCGCGTTTATGGATGGCGGCCTCGTGTTCCAAGGCATTGATATTTTTTTCAATATTCAGCGCCATGACGGCACCCTACTTACTGGTTGGCAAAAAAGGACAGGTTTTTCACACCCACGGCCGCACAAGCATTGAGGACATCAACGATCCGCTGCTGCCGCACCTGGGGTTGAGGATGAATAACCACCGGCTGTTTGTCCCCGAAGAGACTCATGCATTGACTGATCTTGGCGCGAACCATGGTGAGATCCCGGTCGTCCGGATTGGCTAACGGTTGTTCATTGCAGAACACCTGGCCGTTTTCGTTGATCGACAGCGTCAACTCGGGCACCAGGTCTTTGGTCGCCGTCACCGTTCCGGGAATCATGAGCCCGAGGTACTTTTCATCCACCTTGATCTGGGAAGCGGAGATGAAATAGAGGAGCAGAAGAAAGACACAGTCCATCATCGGCCCCATCTGGATTTCGCAGGGATCTTCCGGTTCTTCCTTAAAGCGCATGCCGTTATTCCTCCGCCATCACAATTCCTTTTCCAAAGTCGAAAACATCAGGTTGGGCACATCAGCCTGCGCCACCGCCGCCATGAGTTGCTGGGTAAACTCGTAGGGAACGCTCCGGTCCACCCGAAGCACCACGCGGAAATTACGGGGATAGTGCCGGGCCGTTTTCTTGATCATGGGAATCAGGTCCTGGGCATCGGCCACGGATTGCATGCCGACCTTGAACGTGGCCGCCTGATCGGTCTCGTTCCATTCGACATCCACGATAAACCTTCCGGATTCGTCCTTTTCTTTGATGCCGGCCTTGGCCGTCGGCAAGACAACCTTCTTGCTGATGCGCATGGTGTCAATGGTGCTGACGCTGACAAAATACAACAGGAGCAGAAAGGTGCAGTCCATCATCGGCCCCATCTGGATGCCGGTTGACGACTCGGTCTCCTCATCCCATTTTTTCTTTTCGGCCATTGCGACTTATTCCCATTCAAGTTCCGTGCCGCACTTCGAGCATTTCTTCATCCCCACCAAAATAGCGGCCTTGCATTGCGGGCACTCCACAGCATCTTCGGCCTTGGCCACGGGTTGGGAAGGCGCCTTGCCCGCCAGTTTTCCTGTGGACGATACCGCCTGGATGCCGCCGGCCAGCGCGGCGGCCTTCATTTCGCGGGTCACGACCAACTCGGGCAGATTGTTATAATCCACATCGTTCAAGAGCTGGTTGAGAACCCGCTGAGCTCCTGCCAGCACCTGTCGCAGGCGATTCGCGAGGATGTAAAATATGCAGAACGCGGGGATGGCTATAATCAGGCCGGTGTAGGTCGTGATCAACGCCTCGCCGATATCTCCGGCCAACTTGGTGGGGTCACCGACGGCGCCGGAATAGGCCATCGAGTTAAACGCGCCCACCATTCCTGAAATTGTTCCGAAAAGTCCCAACAGGGGGGCAATAGTCGCATTCAAGGAAATATACGCATTCTTGATTTTATAATCGCCGCTGATATTCGCGGCCATTTCGCCTGCTATTGTTTCCATGGCTTCCTTGCCCTGGGGCAGTTTTTCAATTGCCTCGGAAAAGATCGAGCTCAAGGGACACGGATTCTCTACGGCAATCCGCCAGGCTTTCTGGTAGTCCTGGACCGCCATCGCCTGAGTCAACATATTCACAACCAGCGGCGGACAGAAATACTTAAAGCGGATTTTGATAATCAGCTCGATGCAAACGGCCGTGGTCCACACCAGTGATCCCAGCAGGGGCCACATCGTTGGTCCGCCCTGAGACCAGTAATCAAAGAAGGTCGCCGGCGGGCCGCCGTCCTTATACGACAGACTGCTTAGGTCCTTCTTATCTCCGCCTCCGGCGGCTTCCTGCGCCAGGGCGTCAGAAACAAACACCAATCCCCATCCGAGAATAACCCCGGATATCAGCATGATCATCGACTTGAGCATCCGTTTACGCATTGAACCTCTCCTCATTTATTTCTCTCCTGCCGTCATGTCTAATATCAAAACCACGCTATTCGGCGTTCAGGGTGTTGCCGGTTTTGATCCGGTGGAACCGGATTCCGCTCCGCGGCGGGCGCCCAGCGCTTTTTTCTCTTTAATGGCCATGGGAGCAAACGGCGAGGCGGCATAATCGCCGATCAATTCCGTCAACAGGATTTCCGCCTTTTCCGGATGATTAAGCCCGGCATACAACATTGCGCTTCGGTACAGCGCCTCCGGGTAATACGCCTCTGCAGGATAAAGGGCTACGACACGGAGATAAGCCTGCAAGGCCTCGGTCGGATTCGACTGACCCTCCTGGCACTTACCGATCCCCATGTAGATTTCCGCGGCATAAGGCAACTCGCCCTCGGGCGGCTTCAACTGCTTGTTATAGGGTTCCGCCAGTTCGCGGAACTTCGCCAGGGCCGTCTCGTAATTCTTCTTCACCAAGTCAATCTCCACCAAGCCGATCCGCGCGTCCTGGAGCCGCGGATGGTCCGGGTAACCGGTCACGAACAGGGAAAAGGATTTCTCCGCCTTCTCGTAATCCCCGGCCGCCAGGCTCGCGCGGGCAAAATAAATCATCCCCTTGGCCGCCCAGGCCACGTCAAGTCCCTGATATTGCATCATCACTTTTCCAAGATTTAACTGTGCTTCCTTGATATTGCCTTTCTCGTAGGCCTCGATGCCGCGGATGACGCTGGGGGGAGGTTCCACAGTCACCTGGACGATGCGGTCCCGGGGCACGGTAATCGTGCTCGGAACACCCTGCACACTGATTTCAATCGCGATCCCGTTGGCGTCAGCCGACTTGACTTTCCCCCGAAAGGTCCGGTTCTGCGTGACAACCACATCCTCGGCCGGCGCTGCAAACCCCGCAATAAGAATACCGACCGCTCCCGCCATTCCAACCCATCGCATTATCCGTTGTTGCCAGGATTGTTTCATGATAGACCTTGGCCGCTATGGATCCTGTCAGTCATCCATGGGGAGCAGTTTATCCCAACGGATTCTCAAGCTGTTGCTTTACTGAAAATCTGAATAATGTAACCTTAGCTCTATCCCCATGGGGTGTCAAACAAAAAAAACAAAATAAATCTCGCCATGCCGAAGAAAAAGATGTAACAAAGAGTAAAGACCCATTGACTTGACTTTCTTGAAGGAGGAACCCGTTATGTGGAGACGAGGGTCGTCCTGGAGGCAAATCGTCAGCGCGGGATTGTTCCTGGCTGGAATCGCGGTCGCCGACGCGGACAATAACGAGTTGGCGAAACTTGGCGAAGAACACATGAGCGCCGGGAAATACGGCGAAGCGGTAAAGGTGTTTGAAAAGATATCGATCACTTACGAGCACATCCTGACAATTAATTTCGATCTGGCCTGGTGCTATTACCTGGTCAGCAACTACGAGAAAGCCATTCCGCTGTTTGAAGCTCTATCCAGCGTACGGGCGCCGAGCGAGGAGGTGAAAGAGCAGTCGCTCTTTCTCCTGGCCGAATGCAAAGCCCGCTTGGCCGACAGCCAGGATGAAAAAAATGCCGCCCGCAAGAAGAACATCCAGCAATCGATCGATCTGCACACGAAGTTTCAGACCACTTTTCCGAAAAGCAAATTTTTTCCCAATTCCCTTTATGGCCGGGCTTTTGCGTACTACCTCGACGGCCAATTCGATAAAGCCGAAGCCGACCTGCTGGCCGTCATTAAGACCTATCCTGCCAACGCGGCCGCACGCGATGGCCAGTATCTTCTGGCCAACGTTTACAGCCAGCAGGCCCTGGTTCTTCTCAAGGCGGAGAAGAAAGACGAGGCCAAGCCGCTGTTGGACAAGGCCCGTGCTCTTTTTGGCAAGCTGTCCAAGACCGAAGGCAATCTGGCCATGGCCAACGACAGTATGTTCGCGCTTGCCGAAACCTGGTTTACCGCCGGCTTTTATTCGGATGCGATCCGCTATTTCCGGGAAGTCCGGGCCAAATCCGACGTGTTGAATGACTTGCGGGCACGGCTGACCGTCCTGGACGCAAAACGGGCCGCTGAAATCGGCAAAGGAACGGATACCACCCTGACCGGCACTGAAATTGACAAGCTCAAGTCGCAGTATGCCACTGTCAGCGAGGCGCCGGACCTGATGGTGTCCAGTTATTTGCGCATCGCCCAGTCTTTCTTCCAGCAACGCCGGCTCGACGAGATGCGAATCATCTACAACCACCTGGCAGGATTCACCCGGGACGTTCAGAAGCAGGAGGCCTTATTTCTTATCGTCAACTCCTTCATCGAGGACAAGAACGCCGAGAAAGCCGCCCAGGCCTTTGAGAATTTTCAGCAAAGCTGCGGCACCGTCCTGCCCATCGCCGAAATGGTCGGTCTGGCCATCGGCCAGCTCTTCCTCCAGGAAGACAAGCCCGAGCAGGCGCTGAAGCAGTTTTCCAGGAGCGTCAAGGAATATCCCGGGGGTAAGGGATTCGAAGACGCACTTTACTTGACATTTTCCACCGAGTTCATCCTGAACCAGTCGGAAAACACCAGCCAGAACACCGAGTTGTACCTGGAAAAATTTCCCAAGGGAAAATACGTGCCCAACGCGCTCTACCTCCGGGCCATGAGCCTGGCCGCCTTGGGTAAATGGGACGAGTCCCTGAACACCATCAACAACCTGCTGACCAGTTTTCCCGCCAAAACCGAGACTTTCCAGGCCATCGACGAGGTGGCCTATCAGAAGGGATGGATTCTCTACCAGAAAGCTCTGACGCTGACTCCTGAAAAGTTTCCCGACAAAGATAGCGAAAAAATCAAGGCCGAAAAGAACGCGACCCTGATCGAGGCCATCGCTCAATTTGAATCCTTCCTGGAGCGGTTCAAGGACAGCAAGCTTCGCCCCGTCGGCATGTACCAGCTGGGGATCGTTCTTAATGCGGCCGAGCAGTTTGAGAAATCCCAGGCAATACTGCGGGACATTTCCCCGCAATATCCTAGCCACGAAATCGCGCCTACGGCCCTTTACCAGGTTGCGGTGATGCATTACGAAAAGGAGGATTTCCCGCGCATGGCCGAAGCCCTGGATATCCTGGTGCAAGCGCATCCCAAAGCCCCGATCATCCCCGAGGCGTATTTCTGGCTCGGCTGGATTGCCAAGAAAGACGCCCGATTCGACGAGGCGGTTGAATACCTCAGCCAAGCGATGGTGATGGCGCCGGAAAGCCATTATGCCCCGGAGTGCCTGCTCTTCATGGCACAATCCTGCCGGGAAAAGGCCGATGCCATGGGGTTGCCGACCATGCTGTCCGAAGGACGCAAGGTCCAGTTTCGCGATGCGCTACTGGAGTCGGCCCAGCTGTATATAGACCTGCTGGTCAACTATCCTGACACCCCCCAGGCGCTGGAAGCGATTCCGGCCATGGCAAAGAACCTGTTCGACCTGGTGCTCTACCGCCTGCTCAAGGAAGAGGAAGCTATCGCCTGGTTCAACAAGACCAAGGCGCAGCACGCCTCCGATCAGGTGGCCAAGGCCCGGATCGCGTTCAGCCTGGGCAGTTACTACCTGAAAAACAAGGAGAAGGACAAGGCCCTGGTGGCGTTCAAGGATGCGTTTGCCATCAACCCCGACGTCCGCCTGTCGCCGGTTATGCTCTCGGACTATGCCGAAGCGTTGAAGGACGCCAACCAGATGCAGGAAGCGGAAACGATCTACAACAAGATCATCACCGATTATGCCAGCGATCCGCGCGCCCAGGCTCCGGCCTGGTTTGGCATCGCCGACATCAAGTACCGCCAAAACGATTCCGAGGCCGCCAAGACGGCGTTTGAGAAAGTTCTGAAGGACTTCCCCTGGTACGAGCCGGGCAAGCAGGGCAAGGTCAGGCTGGCCACGATTCTCGAACGCAACGGAAAATTTGACGAGGCCGAAACCATGTACACGGAAGTGTGGAAACAGGAAAAGGGGGGAGGGGGAGAAGCCCGCATCGGCGCCATGCTGGGCGTGGCGCGATGCCAGCTGGCGCGCGCCAAGGCATTCAAACAGCAGGGCAATATCATGCCCATGAAGACGATGATCAAGGCCGCGGACAACAATGTGACGAAAATAATCGTTTTGTATGAGGCCTTCCCCGACTATGTTTCCGAAGCCATGTGGCTGAAAGGGCAGTTGTACGAACTGGCCGAAGAACACACCCTGGCAAGAAAAACATACGACCGCGTCGTCCGGGAATACAAGAACTACCCCACGGCGAAACCGGCCGCCGAGCGACTGCAGAAACTTGGCGGCCCGCTTCCGGACGCCGGTGAAAAGAAATAAGAGGCATCCAGCCATCAGGAGTCCTCCTGTTCCGTTTCACCCATGCAGTTCGGGATTCTAAGCCCTGACGAGAGGCCTGCGCCATGAGACTCACTGAAATTTCATCCAGGCAAATTCCCCTGATCGTCGTGATTTTCGCCGCCATTATCGTGTTTGTTGCGGTTTACACCCGGTGCGTGCAGATGACCGATGCCGAAAAAGCAATCAAGGCGGGCTCTCTGTCCAAATTGACGGCCGTCATAAACAAGCACCCCGACTTGGTCAACAAGCCGGATCAGAAGAATGGGTATTCCCCGCTTCACTGGGCGGTCCTTGGCAACCAGACCAACATGGTGAATTTTCTCCTGTCCCGGGGCGCCGCCGTCAATGCCGCGGACCGTTACGGGATGACCCCGCTCCACAAAGCCGCGGCGTTCGGTCGCAGGGATATTGCCGAATTGCTGGCAACCCACGGCGCAAATCAGCGTGCCTTTGGAATCAAATATGGCGTTATCCGGGTCGCGCCGATTCACCTGGCGGCCGAATCCGGTTTTCCCGACCTCGTCAAGCTGTTCCTGGACCAGGGGGTCGACATCAACATCCGCACCCAGGGGACGAACCAGGTGACACCGCTGCACATGGCCGCCGCCAAGGGTCGGGCCGAGGTCGTGGAAATCCTGCTGAAAGCCGGCGCCGACGTGAACGCGCGAGACGTAAAAAACGAAACTCCCCTGCACTGGGCCATTATCGCGGGGCAGCAAGAAGTGGCCGACATGCTGAAGATTTATGACGGAACGGAATAAAGTTTCCCGCCTTTGAAATCGGGAAACTTTATTGCCGCCGGGCTTTGACGGCCAGGGTCATGGCGACTTCGGGACACGTGAAGGGCGAGTCATACTTCGTACAGTTGATGCAGCCCATGTACAGCTTGTGCATCAGCGTTTCCTTGGGAACTTCCCGGAAGCCGAACCGCCGGAAATAATCCGGCGAAAACGTCAGGACCACGATCTGCGCGGGATGATAGACTTTCACCCGCCGGATCACAGCCTTGATCATAGCGGTGCCAATGCCTTGGCCCTGAAATCCACTGGCCACGGTCACGGATTTGATTTCAATCGACGGATGGGTTGCCCGCCCGATTTCGGGAAGAATCTGCCAGGCGGCTGTGCCGACCATCCGTCCCTGGGCTACACACACCAGGAACCGGTCGATATTCTGAACAATGTCACTGACCGCTCGCGGTATAACTTCCCGCGGATGGTTTTTAATCAGCGTATAGATGGCGCCGGCATCCTCGAATCCCGCGTTCCGGATGATCGTTGCCGCGGAGACTTTCATCATGTCCGATCCTTTCGCTCTTTGCATTATCAGAATGCCATGGAAGGTAACGCATCATATATAGCACGAACTGTTCCTGTTATACGAGAAGAAAAAACTTGTAGTTGCGGCGTCAATTCCTCATAGTGCCGCCCTTTTTACAAGGCGCTCCATCGGGCGCCGCCGAATAGACAAGGAGTCGATCCCGTGGGACGCAATATTGAATTATCACGCGTGCGCAATATCGGCATCATGGCGCACATTGACGCCGGCAAGACAACGGTCAGCGAACGATTGCTCTTCTATTCCGGCAAGACGTACAAGGTCGGCGAGGTACACGATGGCGCCGCCACCATGGACTGGATGGAGCAGGAACGCGAGCGCGGCATCACGATCAGCTCGGCGGCCACGACCTTTTCCTGGAACGGCCACGCCATTACGCTGATCGACACGCCCGGCCATATCGACTTCACCGCGGAAGTCGAGCGGAGCCTGCGGGTGCTGGACGGCGCCGTGGCCCTCTTTTGCGCCGTCGGCGGCGTCCAGCCCCAGTCGGAGCAGGTCTGGAAGCAGAGCGAAAAATACGGCGTGCCCAAGATCGCGTTCATCAACAAGATGGACCGGGACGGAGCCGACTTCTTCGGCGTTGTGGAAAAAATCCGCGATATCCTGAGCGCCCGCGCCGTGCCCGTCGTGATCCCGATCGGCCAGGAAGACGCCTTCCGCGGCATCATCAACCTGATCACCATGAAAGCGGTTGTCTACGCCGGGGACACCCCGGAATATGAGTGCGAGGCTGTCCCCATTCCACCCGAGTATGAGGCCCTGGCCCGGGAATGGCGGGGCCGACTCGCGGAAGCCTGCGCGGAACAGGACGATGCCGCGCAGGACATCTTTCTGACTACCGGCGACCTGGCCGACGCCGATATCCTGCGCTTGCTTCGGAATGCCACCCTTGCACGCCGGGTGATTCCAGTGTATTGCGGGACCGCCCTGAAAAACAAGGGCATCCAGCCCCTGCTGGACGGCGTGGTGCAGTTCCTGCCGTCCCCCGCCGACTTGCCGCCGGCGATCGGCAGCGACAACGATGAGTCCGCCGAACGCGCGGCGTCCGACGATGCGCCGTTTTCCGCGCTGACGTTTAAGATCGTGAACGATAAACATGCGGGCAAGTTGACGTACTTGCGCGTGTATTCCGGTATTATTCATATCGGCGACACAGTTACCAACAGCACCCGGCGGGACGAACAACGGGTGGGCCGCCTGATGCGTATGCACGCCAACCGGTCGGAAGCCATCGCGGAAGCCCGCACCGGCGACATCGTGGCGGCAGTGGGCCTGGGTAAAACCAAGACCGGCGACACCATCTGTGATCCGCGGCATCCGATCGTCCTGGAAGCCATTGAATTTCCGGCGCCGGTCATGTCCATCAGCATCAAGCCTCAAAGCCGGATCGAAATCGAGAAAACCATGGAAGCCCTGCACCGGCTCGCGGATGAAGATCCGACATTTTTCGTGAAGCTGGATCAGGAAACCGGCGAAACGATTCTCTCCGGCATGGGAGAATTGCACCTGGAAATCCTGGTGGAACGGCTTAAGCGTGAATTCGGCGTCGGCGTGACCGTGGGCCCGCCCGAGGTGGCTTTCCGGGAAACCATCACCAATATCGTGGAAGGCCAGTACAAGCATGTCAAGCAGAGCGGCGGCCGCGGCCAGTATGGGCATGTCTGGCTTCGGATTGAGCCGCTATCCAAGGGCGAGGGGTTCGAATTCGAGAACGAAGTGCGGAGCGGCCGCATCCCATCGGAATACATCCCGGCTGTCGAAAAAGGCGTGCTCCGCGCCATGGAACGCGGTCCGTTGGCCGGCTACCCGGTGGTGGACGTCCGCGTGGTCGTTTTTGACGGGTCCTACCACGAAGTGGACTCCAGCGACGCGGCGTTCCAGGAAGCGGCCTGGTGGTGCTTCCGCGACCTGTACCTGAAGGCCCATCCACGCCTGATCGAGCCGGTGATGTCCCTTGAGGTCACTACGCCGGAAGACTATGTTGGCGGCATTGCCGGCAGTATCGGCCAGCGGCGCGGCCGGATTGACGACCTGGAGATCCAGGCGGGACACCGGGTTATCCGCGGCATGGCGCCCCTCAGCGAAATGTTCGGCTATTCCAATGTCATCCGGACACTCAGCCAGGGCCGGTCCGGCTACACCATGCAGTTTGAACATTACGAACCGGTGCCCATGGCGCTGGCAGAGGCGATTATCAAGAAGCGCCGCGAGCAGAATAAAGTGCGTTGACCGCATGGCATTTTTCTCATTGCATGCCGCGCGGAAACATGATCATAATGCCCCTGTTTTTTCGCTCACCCCCGACCTGATCCTTTGCCGGACATGGCCGGACATGGCAAACTTTAAGGAGACTGAACGTTATGGGCGGCTTTATGTTTCATGATATGATTCTCCACGGCTGGCCGATTCTCAGCGTCTTGCTGATCATGTCGGTGATTTCATTGACCGTTATCCTGGATCGCGTAACCACGCTTCGCCGGGCGCGGATGAATGCCAGGTCTTTTGTGGCCGCTCTCATTAAAATGATCCGCGAACAGGGAACCGCGCAGGCGGTGGAATACTGTCAGCGGGTTGCCAAGCCCGTTGCCGTCGTGGCGGCCCGCATTCTCCTGCAGGCCGGCGACCGGGACGCCCGCGAACGCGCCAAACACCACGCACTCCAGACGCAAATCAGCCGTTTGGAATCCTACGTGTCAGTCCTGGGCACCATCGGAAGCACCGCTCCGTTCGTGGGACTTTTCGGAACCGTGATGGGCATCATCAAGGCATTCCAGGACATCGCCATGAACGCCGGCGCCGGTCCCGAGGTGGTCTCCGCCGGCATTGCCGAGGCGCTGATCGCCACCGCCTTTGGGCTTCTAGTGGCCATTCCGGCGGTCATGTTCTACAATTACTGCGTTCGTAAAATCGAAACATTGACGCAGGATATCGACCTGGCCATGTACGACCTGATTGAAACGCTCTGCGGCCAATCCCGATGATGACGGCTCCCAAAAACGGCAAGTACCGGATCATGTCGGAAATGAACATGATCCCGTTCATCGACATTGCTCTCGTCCTGCTCATCATTTTCATGGTCATGACACCGTTCCTGATCAAGTCCCAGATCAAGATCAACCTGCCCAAAGCCAAGACCACGGACACTCCCCCACCCCGTCAGCAGACATTGACGGTGCAACTGGACAAGCAAGGGGTGATTTTCCTTGATGGCAAACCGGTCCGGGCGGACACTTTCGAGGAGCGGCTTCGGACGATGATCGGCGATCCCAAGGAACAGTCGCTGATGATCGAGGCCGACAAGGATGTCCCGTTCCAGCACGTTGTTGTGGTGCTCGATGCCGCCAAGCGGATCGGGATCACAAAGCTGGGCATCAACGTCAAGCAGGAGAAAAAAGGCGCTTCAGCCCCGGCGGCCAAATGAGCGGGATTCTTGCTTGACCAGCGCGGCGACCCGCGCGTGGGTAAGGCGTGCATGTTCTTTCGTGGCTCCTACGAACGCGACCAAGAACGTCCCTCCATTATAATAACGCCATTTTTTCGTGTATTTTGACGGTCTCATGCGGCAAACTAGGAAGGTTAAGTTCATGCCATCCCACGCGTCAAAGCTCCCACCGAGTGTTTGCCCCGTGTGCGGGACCGAAGTGCCGGAAAAGGCGCTGGCCTGTCCCGAATGCGGCGCGGACCATGAGACGGGCTGGAACGAGGAAGCGACCGCCGGCGACGGGATTGATCTACCCGACACTGAGTTTGACTACAATGCGTACGTGAAGCGGGAATTTGGCGCCAGCACGTCAACACCCGCATCAAACAAAAAGATATGGACGGCCATCATCATCGTCGGTATCGGGATCGTTCTTCTGTGGTGGTGGACGCCATTCTGGTAACATAACAGACATGCCGCCAGGCAGGAGCACATCTTGAAGACCCTGGTTTTGTCCGGCACCTTCGGCCGCACGGATATTCCAGGGCACCACTTGGAACGGGCAAGGCCGATTGGGAGGAGCCTATAGAATCCGTCTTATTTCTCGGCCGGGTGTAGTTTCTGCCAGGCCGGGGTTAGGATGACAGCCCTCAGCTTTTTATTGAGCTCTTCGGCGATGCGCATGAGTCCGGGCTGGACGGGGATATCCGCCGGCAGATTGCCTTCATTGGCATATGAATCGAAGTGAATGCCGTCACGGGCGAAGTAGGCGTCACATTCCTTACCTGTCAACAGAATGGCCAGATCCAAAAGTTCGGCCTGGGTGTTCCGAGCCACCGCGCGGGTGATTTCCACGTATTGGTCGTGAATCCTGTTCCCCTCGTCGATGGAACGGATGTATTCCTTGCGGATGACTTCATCGGTCAGGGACCGGCGCGGGGCCGTGATGAGAACGGGAATGGCGCCGCTGCCGCGGATTTCCTTGACGAAGGCTTTCAGCGTAGACCGGTATTCTTCCGGTGGGACCCGAAGCACACGGTCTGCTCCCTTCTCCCGCCGGGACAGGTGCTGGACCGGGCTCAGCGCCCAGATAAAAAATCTAAAGAAGCGTTTCTTCCGCAGGACCTCGAATATCCGACCCGCGACCGGCCGCATCTCCAGCCCCATTTTCTGGCGGTCGCCTTCCACGTTCAACCAGTGGTCGTTCCAGCCAAAAAAAACGGTGACGATGTCGGGTTCCAGCAACCGGCCCATTTTCTGAAACTGTCTCAAGCCCTGGAGCGTGGAATAGCCATGCACCCCGATATTGAACGCCTCCCAGGATTGGGACGTGGGCGGGTTGTTCGTCAGCCGGTCGTGGAGATATTGAGAATATCCGGGCCGGCCTTGTCCCGTAACCGAATCACCCATGCAGATCACGCGCAGGGCGCCGGGTTTCTTCTTCGGATCCACTTCGCGCTCGCGAAAGCCCAGGCTGTTGATGAGGCGACCCTGGAAATAAGTGCCCGGCGTAAATCGATAGAGCAGTTCTGCGTCGGGGGTGGTTTCTGGAACATCAACACCGCCGGCATTGTTCTGCCCCTGAAAAACGATCGGCGGCAATTCGGCGTCAAAGTGAGTCCAAGCCAGCAGGTTTTCAACTACGGCAAACAACAGATAAGTTGAGATCAGCGCCAGGGTCAATTTTTTAAATCCCGCCGTTTCCCACAGACCGCGGACCGGCCCCAACCCCCGCCCCCCTCTCCATCTTTTGAGGAACACGCGACCCAGGATTAATGCCAGCGGTGCCAGAACGGGCTTCCATCCCCAATGCACGGTCAGATGCATGGGGCCGAAACACACCAGCAGTGGGTTCAAGAGCCAAGCGGCGGGAATGACTAAAAGGGTTGCCAGAAACAGAAGGTCCAGCAGGATCAGGATGGTGGAAAGAACAGGTCGAATATAACGGGTTGGAGAAAAAATAAAGCCCATAACAGGTGGCATAGCAATCCCGCCTTACCAGGATTGCGGCTGCAGATAAATTAGCCGCCAGGGGCGGTAATTGTTTCTTTCGGCCGGCAGTCCCTTGCCGGCCGATCGGTCAAGCCTCCGGCGGTCAAGGGACCCGCCTTCTTCCAGAGACTACGGCGAGGCGCGCTGACCGCCCTACCTTTTGAAATTCTATGCATTAAAATAAGGTATAGATGAACGGCGCCGTGGTCTGGCCCAAAAAGATCAGCATGGCCATCAGGAGCAGAACGAGAATCACCGGGATGATCCACCAGGCTTTATTGTGCCACGCAAAGCCCAGAAATTCTTTCAGCAATCGTCCCAGATATTTAAGGAATCGCATGCGATATCTTCTCCTTGTTTAGAGCCTGCGAGTTTTACGAACAGGCTCTATTTAATCCAAAACATAGTCCTGACGCCAGTTTTTCTTTTCGGTCCAGGCCGGCTGGCGTTTCTTGTCCAGGACAAAGGGCCCCAGAACCAGCCAATCCATTTCCGTCCGCATGAAACACCGGTAGGCGTCCTCGGGCGTGCAGACGATCGGTTCACCGCGGACGTTAAACGAGGTGTTGATGATAATGCCATACCCGGTCCGTTTTTCAAAGGCTTTGATGATGGCGTAATAATCCGGGTTGGTGTCCGGCGCCACTGTCTGCACCCGGGCGGAATAATCTACATGAGTAATAGCGGGGATGTCGGACCGGACTTGATTGATCCGATCGCGCACTGTCAGCGTCCCGGATTCCTCGATGCCCCGACACCGGTCGGCCCGAACGGGCGCCACCAGGAGCATGTAGGGGGACGGCCGGTCCAGGTCGAAATAATCCCTAACGCGTTCCTCCAGGCAAGTGGGGGCAAATGGACGAAACGATTCCCGGTATTTAATTTTCAGGTTCATGATCGATTGCATTTTTGTCGAGCGGGCATCGCCAATGATGGACCGGTTGCCCAGCGCCCGCGGACCGAATTCCATGCGGCCCTGGAGAAGGCCAACGACTTGCCCCTCATCCATCAGCTGGGCAATCCGATCGGCCCGCCGATTCGGATCGTCGATGCGTTCTGCGGAATATCCTTTGGCTTTGAGGTAAGCATCGATCTCGCCCGGCTCGAATACCGGACCTAGATATGCGCCCCGCATGCTGTCGCGGTGCGGATTCGCCTGCCGCGGCTGACGATGAACCTGGTGCCAGACAACCAAGGCAGCGCCCAGGGCGCCGCCCGCGTCTCCGGCCGCCGGTTGAATCCAGATGTCCTTAAAGATGCCTTCCCGCAGGAGGCGGCCGTTCGCCACGCAGTTAAGCGCCACGCCGCCGGCCAGGCACAACTGGTCCAGCCCGGTCAGTTTCCGGGCATACCACGCCATACGCAAAACAATATCTTCCGTAACAACCTGGATAGAGCGCGCGATGTCCATTTCCCGCTTGGTTAGTTCTGCTTCCGCCTTGCGCGGCGGACCGTCGAACAGACGGTTGAATTTTTCATTGGTCATTGTCAGACCGTCCAGATAGTTGAAATAATCGAGGTTCATTCGGAATGAACCGTCTTCTTTCAGGTCAAGCAAGTGGTCCATGATCCGTTGGACATATCGGGGCTCCCCATAAGGCGCCAGACCCATTAGCTTATACTCGCCGGAATTGACCCGGAATCCCGTGAAATAGGTGAATGCCGAATAAAGCAGTCCCAGCGAATGCGGAAACCGGAGTTCCTTGAGAATCTTCAGCTGGTGATCGCGGCCGACGCCGATTGTGCTGGTGGCCCATTCCCCCACTCCATCGAGGGTCAGGATCGCGGCCTGCTGGAAGGGTGACGGATAGAAGGCGCTGGCGGCATGGGACTCGTGATGCTCCGGAAAATACAGCGGCTCCTTTACCCGGATGCCCTGGGTTTCCAGCGCGACCTCGATGTCCAGGGGTATCCAGAGTTTCTGTTTCAGCCAGAGCGGCATGGCCATCATGAATGACCGCAGGCCGCAAGGCGCCACGCTGAAATAGGTTTCCAGGATGCGGGCAAACTTGACGATGGGCTTGTCATAGAACGCGACGGCGTCCAGGTCTTCGGAGCCGATGCCGCCTTCGGCGAGGCAGTAACGGATGGCATGCTTGGGGAATCCGGCGTCATGTTTCTTGCGGGAGAAGCGTTCCTCCTGCGCCGCGGCGATAATCTCGCCGTCCCGCACCAATGCCGCCGCCGAGTCGTGATAATAGGCGCTGATGCCGAGGATATTCATTAATATTGCCGGGTATAGAATTTTGGGTCTGACGACTTCCGGTCGATCCAATAGGAATCCCGCCTGCGATCCCAGCGGCGGCACATGGGATCCTTGCCTAGGACTATCAGCACCAGCCGGCCGGGGAACACGCACAGATAATAAAATGGTGTCAACAATAGCCAGGTCAGCCCGATTCCCGCGCCTTGTCCCAGCCAGACACCGACCTTTTCAATACCGTGAAAAACGGCGGGAATGAATAAACCGCTGATCAAGACGACCACGCTCAGGCCATAGAGAAATAAACCGATCCCATAACGATGCCCGATCACCAGAAAACAGGTTGCAACCGCGGCGATGATGGCCGCCTGAATGACCGCGCGCCAAGGACGCGGTATCCGTCCGACCTTGGATATCGCGGCGGGAAACCGCCATGGCCATACCGTCTGCGAAACGCGAATACCGGATTTCTGATTCATAGACAATTAACCCTTGCGGCAAATAACTTTCAGCACGAAATATCCCGAAAGCATACATGGAATTGTTTTCCTGCAAAGCTCAAAATATTCATAATTGGATGGCGAAGAAGGATTGTGCGCGGAACCATGGGCTTGGATTACGAGTCTATGCATTTTGGACAACGCCTTTTGAAAAATTCTTTAAAAAAATATTTGACTGTTACTTCTCAAACTAACATAATTTTTTAAATGAAGGGTATGGCACCTCGACGCCATGGGTCAATAATGGATGGTCGGGCCGCCATCTTTTATGATTCCTGACTCCCGCGCAAGCAGGGGTAAGCAGGGCAAAGGAAGCGGCTTATGAACATCTGTCTTAATCACTACGCGTTCTTCCCGACGACGGGCGGTGTAGAATCACACCTGCTGGATCTTGGGGCTGAACTGGTTCGACAAAGTCATACTGTCCACGCGCTTGTCGGCTCAATGGCCGGTCAGCCGCAGCATTCGGAAATTCAGGGAGTTCAGGTACATCGTCTAGATTTGATGAATTCTGAATGGATTCGCGATTGGAAAGCCAAGCGGGGACTGAAGGCCGACGAGGTGGCCCCGGAAATTATGATTGCGCTAAAGCAAATGTACGCGGGGTTCATCAAAAAACATAACATTGATGTCATCCATGGACATAATTTTCACCATTTTGTCCCTGGCCACGCTCTCACCCTTACGAATTTGTGGGAAAATGGCTTACCCAACGTATTGACCGTGCATGAAGTCTGGAGCGAATCCATCTGCAAGAACCTGCTGCAACGCGCCAAGTGGGACTATATCATCACATTCTGCCAACACGTGATGGATGGTATCCGACAACAAGCCCCTCAGCTGAACAACCTTCGGATGATCCGCCCCGGCATTGACGTTGATCTGTTCTCTCCGAATAATCGGAACAGCAAATGGAAGAATCGGCTCAAATTGAAGGGGCGCCCTGTTATCATTCATCCTACCCGCATGCTTCCGTGGAAAGGGGTCATTTACAGCGTTCGGGCCATGGAGATCGTTCGCAAGGAGTATCCGAACGCGTTGCTGATTATTACGGATACGGAAGATATTGTGGACCGGATCGGTGAACTCAAGGACT
>Ga0180014_1000141_pt1 | contig 20615 bp, 12 predicted proteins | sample KR13_S1_MetaG_FD_116507 | JGI IMG/M metagenome (GOLD analysis project Ga0180014, IMG submission 116507) | Groundwater microbial communities from the Olkiluoto Island deep subsurface site, Finland - KR13_S1_MetaG | ecosystem: Environmental > Aquatic > Deep subsurface > Groundwater | place... | reverse complement strand
TTGAACCACTGACTCCAGGCACACGGAAATCCAGGTTCAAATACACTCGGAAGTAATGATATCCAAACGGTCCGCGAGCAAACGCACAGAAGCAAATGAAACGACACACATCTAAGCTGGTGGGCCTAGGTGGACTCGAACCACCGACCTCGCCCTTATCAGGGGCGCGCTCTAGCCTACTGAGCTATAGGCCCAACGGAACTGTAAATTAGCACTAAACCGACCGGCGGGCAAGGTGACCTATCCCTTGAGAGCGGTGGCCTGAGCCTTGCCACCTTGCGCGACAGGCCCGCTCCTTCACAGACGTTCACCACCCGGGAGACATCCTTGTAGGCCGAGGAGGCAGCCGGTTGCTGGAGTTGACGGTACGTCCTGGCCAACGGATATTCAACGGAACGCTTCCCGTGTATATAGACGCTCACCACCTGGGTGGGTACAAGACCATTATGAGTGCCAGGAGCCCAAACAGGGCCGCGCAGACCAGGAAGAAGATGCTGCTCACGATGCCCGCTATGGCGACACCCCTCCCCGTCCTTTCCGGTACGACCTTCACCACCCGCAGCCCGCGCACGCAGTAGACCAGCGCGGCTATAGCGATGGCCGGCCCGGAGAACACCGCCACCGGCCAGAGCTTGCCCAGGTGCAACCCAGCCAGGAGGGCGCCGAGCACGAATGGGGTGGGCCAGCAGGCGATGCCCAGTACCAACCCCTTCAGACAGGTGCGGTCGGTTGTGACAGGACGTTGCGGCTTTGCGTACCGCTCGCCGGGCGCACATGCTCCGCCGACCTTCGCGTCCTGGCTGCCGGGCTCCACTTCGACAAGGTCACTCTCCTGGAGCTGGAAATAATCGCGTAGCTTACGCGAGTAGACAACGTACCGGTATCTAGGTCGCTCCACGTCCAGGTCTATCTTGTGGATCAGCACCCGCTCGCCGGGAGAGAAGGCGGTTTTTCCCCCGATGGTGATGGTTCTGGATATGGAGTATTCACTTCCTTCACGGACTCGCGACACCATAGCTGCGTTCCCCTTCCACTTCGATAATTCTATCACCTTCGCATACGGCGCAAGGCCAACGAGTCTGCTAGAATCATATTACTCATAGGGGCGATAAGGGAGCATGAGTTTGCGGTGTGAAAGGTGTGGCATCGACTTCAGGGAGAGCTCGCTCTACTGCGTACGCTGTGGCGGCTCTCTCGTTTCGTCCCCCTCGGGTTATGAAGAGGCGCCCGGCCGTCCGGAGGCGGGCTCGGCGCCATCGCAGTCACCCATGGCGGGTCTCGCGTTCAACCGCTGTCCCAGGTGCAGGAACCCGGTGAGCTCCAGGGCTGTCATCTGCAGGTATTGCGGACAGCCCCTGGCGGCAGGACCCGGAGCTCCCCGTTCCCCCGCCACGCCACCGGTCAACCACGCGGTGAAGGTGGAGCGCCGGGAGAAAGTGTTCGCGGTGATGGCGATTGCGGGAGGGGCGCTCATTCTGCTCTCCATCGCTTTGCCCGCGAGTGACTTTCTATTCCTGGCAGGCGCCTTCTGGAAGGTCATTTTCGGCGTGGTCATCATTTTCAGGGGCATCGAGGTGCTGGGGGTGACGAATCGGTTCAGGGAGCGTAGCTATACCCGGTGGGTGGCGCTCATCGTCTCGCTGCTCTCCCTCGCGTTCTCCATACTGTTCCTTGTTAACCTCAGGCACAACTTGCTCGCCCGCCACATGGCCGGCGCGTACGTCTTGCTGCTGGGCGCCATCGTCGCCGTCGTCGCCTCGGTAGGGCTGGTGACCGTCAGGAGGGTTCCACAGGTAATGAAGGCCTGCCCCTACTGCAGGACGGTGGTGGCGGTGAAGGTGACCACATGCCCGAACTGCGGCTCGCGCCTGGTCGGCGCCTGACCGTCACTCGCCCTCGCCCACGAGGACGCAGCTCCTGTTAATGCCGAAGACGAGACCCGCATCCGCCGCGGAGAGCGCGCGGGTGCCGCTCAGCATCACGGCGCTCCCGTGTTGGCTGCTCCAGCGGGAGCCGTCGAAGAACCATATGGGTCCGTCACCCGACAACCACACGTGGCTGCTATCGAAGGCGCACACGGCGCGGGGGTCCTCGAAGTAGACCCCCTCCGGGTTTTCGAGCTCCCAGCTCTCGCCGTCGAAGAAGTACACCTCATCGGGAACCGCGATGCCCCACACGTGCCGCGGGTCGGCGGCGGAGATCGATGCGACGCCTCCGTGCATACCCTTGCCGTCCGGGAAACCCTGGGCGAGCCACGAGGTGCCGTTGAAGAAGTAGAAGACCGTGTCCGTGGCCGCCCACAGGTGATTCGCGTCCACGCCGTCTATCTCCTGTATCATTGAGGGCAAAACCTGCTCCGTCCAGGTGGAACCGTCAAAGAAGCTGATCGCGCCGTCGCCACCTATCCCTTCGTCTTTGGACCCACCCAACCATACGTTATTCGGGTCCAACGCGAAAACGGCGTAGAGCCTTCTTCCCTCTACGGTAGAGTGCTTGCTCCATGAGGCGCCGTCGAAGTGGTACACGCCCCCCTCTTCCCCGACAGCCCACGCATCGTCGGGGGCCGTCGCGCAGACGCTCATGAGTAGCTCGGGGACCGAGAGTTGTCTGCTCCATGAGGCGCCGTCGAAGAACTCGACCGTCCCCGCCTGCTCCGTACCCCCGGTGAACCACACGTGGCCTCGGTCCAGCGCGAAGACGTCGGAGAGCGTGATATCGTCGAAACGCTTCAGCTCCTTCCATGCATAGACAGGGGTTTCCCCCTTCGAGAGACGGGCGGCGCTCTCGGGAGACATGAACCGCAGGGAAGCGAGAAGCTCCTTGAACATCACCGGGTCGGCGCCCGCTTCCTCACGGTAGCCCTCACCGAACTCGAACGCGTACAGGTACGGCGACCTGTAGACGAATACGGTCTCCTGAGCAGGGTCAACATAGTCCCGCTTCGAGGAGTCAGACGAGGGATGGCCTTCCTCCAACGTCCTCTCCACCCACATGCTGAGTGCCGGGACTCCGTCTACCACGCGCTCCTCTTCCCATCTATAAGACAGGTCAGGTGGTATGACCCTTCCCTGCTTGCGCACGAGATCCTCCTGGCCCGGTGGACGAATGAAGGCGACCTCGCGGTAGGTGAGCTTATCGTACAGCCCCGCCTCGACCGATTCTTTCAACCTCTGGTAGATATCCTCCGTGGTCTTGAACTCCTCGAACTCCTCCCCTGTGAAAGGCATCTTCCTATAGATATGCACGTTGAGCCCGGCGGGGTAGTCCCCGCAGCCACTCAGCGCCGTTTCCCGAACGTGTCCCCAGGCCTCGTCGCCTAGCGGTCCCCCGCCGGGGTTTTCCTTGCGCCTTGCGGACGTCCAGCCCTTGGGCACTTCCATTTCCAGGCTGAACTTCGGGTAGGAAGCGGTGTGAGTCGTGTTGCCTTTCACCGCGTCCACCCACCAGGGCGCCGCTGTAGCGACCAGCAGGACGATGGCGACAGCCACCCCCACGCCCAACAGGGGGTTCGAGAGCCTGATCCGGCGCCACCCCTCATGCTTTGCCCGTCGCATTCCGAAGTAGCCCGCGGCCGCGCTTAGCGGGATTATCAGGAAGAGCGCCCAGAAAGGGGTGTTGAGCTTCCTGGACGACCACATGTAGACATCCCCGTAAACCGAATAGAGCGAGTATGGTACCGCGACGAGCAGGGAAAAAGCGGCTACCGCGGGAGGGAGCAACCATCCCCACCCATCGATAAGGGCACCCACGAAGTACGGGATAATAAGAGCTATCACTATCATAAAGGCGAGGCCTATCAAGGGTCCAATGATGAGCATCAACCCTGCGAGGCTGGCTATTATCGCAAGCCACGTGACGAAGGCCGACACAAGCATGAAGGCAACCAGGACCACGATGATGACAAGGAGGCCTTTCGCGGGGCCAACCGGTTCATGGAGAATGCTACGGGGAGGCCGCCCTCCTCCGAGGGGAGGTTGTATCGTCCCCTTGTACCTGGGGGGCTCGTCGCCGCCGGTTTCCACGGGGTCAGACAAGTGCAGCTCCTATAGCTCCTCTGGTTGAAATGCCTCGAACAGAATTATAGCACCGACCAAGTGCGTGAGGCAGCAGGCAAGGTATAACCTATCCCTTGAGAACCGCCATCGGCCTGAGCCTTGCCACCTTGCGCGACAGGCCCGCTCCTTCACAGACGTTCACCACCCGGGAAACGTCCTTGTAGGCCTCCGGCGCCTCCTCGGCCAGCAGGGAGTCCTTCCCCGCCATCACCAGGATCCCCTCCGCCTCCAGCCTCTCCCTGAGCTCTCTTCCCCGGATGCTCTTCCTGGCCTTTGACCGGCTCATGGTCCTCCCCGCCCCGTGGCAGGTTGACCCGAAGCTCTCTCTCATGGCGGTCTCGGCACCCACCAGCACGTAGGAGGCGGTGCCCATGTCCCCCGGGATTATCACCGGCTGGCCGATTTTTGAGTACGCCGGGGGTAGTTCCGGGTGGCCCGGCGGGAATGAGGCGGTCGCCCCTTTCCGGTGCACGCATAGCGAGGTGGGCTCACCGTCCACAAGGTGCGTTTCCATCCTGGCTGTGTTGTGGGAAACGTCGTAAACGAGGTCCATCCCCAGCGTCTCCTCGGGCGACGAGAAGTGCCGCTCGAACGAGCGCCTGACCCAGTGCATGAGCGCCTGCCTGTTGGCAAGTGCGTAGTTCGCCGCGCAGGCCAGTGCCGCCATGTAGTCGGCGGCCTCCGGCGAGTCCAGCGGGGCACACGCCAGTTGACGGTCGGGTAATTCCATCCCCAGCCGGTTCACCACCCGGTCCATGACCTTCAGGTAGTCGGTACACACCTGGTGACCAGCGCCTCGAGACCCTGAGTGGATCATTACGGTCACCTGTCCCTCCTCCAGCCCGAACGCGCCCGCCACATCTGGCAGAAACAGCTCCTCCACGACCTGAACCTCAACGAAGTGATTGCCGGAGCCGAGCGTCCCCAGCTGGTTTCCGCCCCTCTCGTAGACACGCTTGCTAACGCGGTCAGGATCGGTGCCCTCGTACACACCGCGCTTCTCGGTGTGCTCGAGGTCCCCCTCCCTGCCGTAGCCCAACTCGATAACCGCCCGCGCTCCACCGGTGAAAACCTTGCGGAGCAACCGCTGGGGCGCGTCTATCTTCCCTCCCATCCCCAGGCCCCGGGGTATGTCGGCCGCCATTACCGCCAGTAGGTCACGGAGCCCGGGACGGACATCCTCCTCCCTGAGATCACTTCTTACCAGGCGTACCCCGCAGGAGATGTCAAAGCCCACTCCCCCCGGCGAGACCACCCCGTCCCGGCCGAAAGCGGCAACCCCACCGATCGGGAACCCGTAACCCCAGTGGATGTCGGGCATTGCCATCGAAGCCGATACGATGCCGGGGAGCATCGCCACGTTGGCCACCTGCTCCAGCGCCCGGTCCCGGGAGGCCGCTTCGATGAGTTCCTCGTTGGCGAAAACCGTGCCGGGCACCCTCATGCCCTCCTTGAAGCCGACAGGCATCTCCCACTTGTACTCCGATATCCTCTTCAATCCTTCAATCATCAGCCTCACACGTCGAAAATCACCCTGGCGAACCAGGTGCCGCGCTTCTCTACCACGAGCTGGTGGAACGTGGCTGCCTTTACCTCCGTCATCAGCCGGTCCTCCCCCTGCCTTATCCTCTCTCCCCTGACGGTCGCCTCGAGGTGGAGATCATTGATTCCATCCACCTGAAACACCGAGAGCAGGACGCCCCTCGCGTCCATGATGAAAAGCAGCTCGTTCAGCCACTCGAACAGTAGCCCCTCGATATCGCCCGCCTCGAGGGATACCTCCACCTCTATCCCCCGGCCGATATCACTTGAAGGGTCAACAATAATGGATAGCATTCCCAGGGCGGCCCCCTCGAACAACTCCTCCAGGTTGTCGGCCTCGACCTCGATACCGATATCAGCGGTATGCTCTACGGTCTTGAACCTCGCCATGCCTCCGCCTTCGCCGACCGTCCGGTTGCCCTGCCTCTCTCGCTTACTCGCCGCTTACTTACTCACATTACCGCGACTGAAGTCGCGGCTCAAGAGTTCTTTAGGTTGTCGCGGGTCAAGGGGGTGTTCAGCGCGCCAGCGGCAGCGTGAATCTGAAGGTCGACCCCAGCCCCGGTTCACTTTCCATCGTTACCGTGCCGCCCATGGCTTCAACCAGTTCCCGGGTGATGTACAGACCCAGCCCGGAGCCCTGGAATGATCGTGTCTCCCCGCTGTCAACCTGGTAGAAGCGGTCGAAAACCCGCTCCTGCTCTCCGATGGGTATGCTAATTCCCTGGTCGGTGACTTCGATCTCGGCCATGACCCCGGCTTCCCTCACCAGTATCGCCACCTTGCCGCCATCCGGCGAGAACTTTACCGCGTTCCGGACCAGGTTCCCCAGGGCGACCTCCACCTTCTCTCGATCCGCAACCACCGTTATCTCGCCTGTGGGCGCCTCCAGCGTGACCTCGTGCCGTTCCGCCACCCTTTCCTGGTCCGCCCTGACTAATTCGCACAGCTCCACTACGTCCAGCGGCTCGAGGCTGACCGCCAGGCGGCCCTCCTCGATGCGCGACATGTCCAGGATGTTTTCTATCAGGCCCTCCAACGCAATGGCCTTCTTCAGGATTATCTCGATGGACTCTCTCTCAGTCTCCCTGTCTATTCTGTCGAAGTTCTCCACCAGGGTCTTCGCGAACCCCTCTATCACCGCCAGCGGAGACCTGAGCTCGTGGGATACCGTGGAAACGAAATCGGATTTCATCCTGTCCAGCACCATTAGCTCGCGGTGCGCTTTCTCCAACGCCTCCAGGTGCTGCTTGGTCTCCTCGAAAAGTTGGGCTTTGTCGATGGCAACGCCCGCCTGCCTTCCCATCGCTTCCAGCAGGAGAACGTCTTCGTCGGAGAGCGGCATTCCCTCACTGGTAAAGTGGATGCCTATTACACCCATTACCCTGTCCCCGGATATCAGCGGGACAACAACGCCACTTTTTGTTCCAAGCGCGCTGGCGACCTTGTCCTCCCTGAAGTCCTCCACTACTTTCCCCGCCATAGGGAACCGTACGGCCCTCTTGCTCTTAATCGCCTTTCCCCATACGCCATCTTCAACAGGCATCACGATGCCGTCCATCTTCTTGATGTCCAGGTTATATGAGGCGCTCCACCTGAACTCTCTGACACCAGGCTCCACCTCTGCTATCAACGCGTTGTCCGCTCCCACAACCCCGGCCGCCTCCTCCACTGTGGTGTCCAGGAGCGCTTCCATTTCCAGCTCCCCGGAGATACTCTGAGCGATGCGGTACAGCAGTGAAAGCCTCTCGTGCTCCGCGGCAAGCTCGCGATACACCAGGCCGTTCTCCACCGATACCCCGATCTCGGCCCCAATCGCGTTGTAAAAGTCAATATCCCTTTCCTCGAACCTGCCGGGGCTTTCCGAAGCGAGAATCATTCCCCCCATTGTCTTCTCTCCGCTCAGAAGCGGGATGAAAACCGCCTGTGCCACTCCCTCCTTCAACAGGTCTTCACATGCCCACGGGTTCACTTCCGGCGGGCAATCTCCGTCCAGGTTCAGGATGGCGGACCCGCTGCTGGTTGCATAATCAATGCCCCTGCGCCTCACGCCTTCGTCGTTGACCCTCTTGATGTACTCAAAGCTCAGCCCTCTTCCCGCAACCACCGCCGTACGTTCCCCACTGGAGGGCGCCTGTACTGTTATCACCCCCGAGCCAACCCCGCTGATATCCAGCGCGACATCGAGTATCTCCTCGAGAGCGATATCCAGGTTAAGGGAGCTTGTTGCCGCCTTGCCTATTTTATTGAGCGACGACAGCTGTGCCGCCCGCCTCCTGATCTCTCCCTCCGCCTTCTTGCGCTCGGTGATATCACGCAGCGAGGACAGGACGACAGACTCCCCCCATATCCTGGTCATCCTGGCGGTGACCTCCACCGGCGTGGTCCCTCCCCTTTTCCTCGCCAGGTCCACCTCGAAGACGGTGGAACCCTCGACCTCGAGCTCCTTTCTCCTGTCCTGGAGATGCTGTCGATCCTCCCCTGGCACCAGTCTGATGGTGTTCATGCCCAGGAGTTCGTCCCTGTCGTATCCGGTATAGATCGACGCCCTCTCGTTGGCGTCCATTATCTTCCCCTCTACGCTGTGGACGACAAGGCCGTCCCCGGCGGTTGAGAACAGGGTGGAGTAGGCGTCGGCCGCGGCCTTCACCTCCGCCTGCATCCGCCTGGCCTCGGTAATATCCCTGACCGTGGCGAGAAGCTCGAAGGTCCCCTCCTCCTCCTCGGTCCCCACCAGGGGGGTCACTGCCAGAAGGACGTCTATCACCGCCCCATCCTTCCGGACCGCCTTCTCCTCCGAAACGTAGCGGCCCGTCTCGTTGAGCGAGGCGAGCATCCTGCCCACGTACTCCCCGGCATACCCGCTGCCGGGGACCAGAAACGGTGTCGTCTTCCCTATTAGCTCCTCGGGCTCATAGCCGTGGATCTCGCATAGCCGCCGGTTCACCCACGTAACAATGCCGTTGCGCAGGACTATAAGCCCTTCGTCTATGTTCTCGGTTATCCTGGTGCGGAACCTCTCGGAGCGTTCCAGCTCCTCCACCCACTCCCTTCTCTCCAGGGTCCGTGACACCGTCTCCGCCATTCCCCTGATAAAACCTATCTCATGTTCCGACCACTGTCTCCCGATTTCTCCATCACCTATACCTAGGAAACCCATCAGCCGGCCCTTGATGAATACCGGCGCCGCCGCCATGAAATGTATGCCCTTTTTCTCGAGGAAGTCGCGACTCGCGTCATCGGGGACCTGTCCCGAATCATCAAACGCGATTACTTCATGGTTCTTAAACGTCTCTACCCACCAGGACCCACTTACATCGACCTGTTTCCGGAGCTCGTTACCCAGTGGCTCCACTCCCTCCAAAGCCCACTCCATCGTGCTGGATTCCGTGTCCCTATCCGTTGACATCTCCAAGTAGCACGTCCTGTCTGCGCCCAGTAGCTCGCCTGCACCTTCCAGGGTCTCACCAATAGCGGCGTTGACGTCCACCGGGTCTATGAGCCTTGAGGTTATCGCCGCTGATCCTTCCTCCATCTTCAGCTTCAGCGCGCGCTCCTCCTCCCGGTGGTGTCTCTCGGTAACGTCGCGGATCACGAATATCTGCTTCGCGTCCTCCCCGGGCCACCCTATGATGCCCGAGGTCGTCTCGGCGAAGACGGTCGAACCATCGGCCTTGACGAGTTTGACGGGGTAGTCAGGTATGGTTTGCCCGGTCTTCCAGTCCTGCATGAACGCCAGTGCCACCTTTTCCCTGTCGTCCGGATGCACGAACTGAAAGAGGTTGGTGCCCATGATATCATCGGACGCGAACCCGAATACGCGCTCCGTGGCGTCGTTCGAGTACAGCAGTTCTCCCGACCTGTTTGTCATCACTATCGAGTCGTTGGAGTTCTCCACTATCGTGCGGTACCTCTCCTCGGACTCCTTTACCGCTTCCTCCGCCTTAACCCGCTGGGTCATGTCGTTTATCATCACCATTACCGCCGGCTTTCCACCCAGGGTGATGACCTCGTTCATCAACTGGACTTCCGCGATCTCACCGTCCGCGCGGAGTATTCGGGTATCGTACACCTCCGGTACGTCCTCGCCTGCTATCCTTCTCGTCATGTTTGCGGTGACTCGTTCCCTCTCTCCATCGACCAGGATGTCCAGGGCGTTCTGCATTACCTCGAAGTGATCCCTCTGGTACCCGCTTATTTCGACCATCCTGTCGTTCAGATACAGTATGTCCTTGCCGTCGTGAACCATGATGCCCACGAGCAAGCTCTCGGCTATCAGGCGGTACCTTTCCTCGCTCTCCCTCAGTGCCTCCTCGGTCGCCTTCCGCTGGGTTATATCTCGTACGATTCCCCACATCCCTACTGGTTCCTCATCCTCCCCTTCCGTCAACCATACCCGCACCGAAACTGGAAAAACGGACCCGTCTTTCCTGATGTTCTCTTTCTCGTACTCATCGGAGTGTCCACTGACCGCGACCTGGCTCCTGGTTATCCTTTCCTCCATCTCATGCCACTCTGCCGGGGTCAGTTGCTGTTTGGTGAGGGACCGCATCTCGGAGATCGAGTAGCCCAGCATATCCAGGTAGGCCTTGTTCGCGTTCAGTATCCGACCCTCCATGTCGGTATAAATGATCCCGTCGATACTGGAATCAAACAGGTCCCGGAATCTCCTTTCGGACCCCATCGCCTCCCGCTCCAGGCTCTTGCGCTCGTCGATATTGGTGCTGAGTAGCGCCACGTACTGCTCGGGATAAGAGGGGTCCCCGACGTGTATGAAGAGGTTCTCGTGGTCGTGCCACCCGTCAAGCGAACGCATCCGCATCTCGCACTTATCGGCCCCGCTTGACGCGACCACTTCTTTCAAGGGGCACTCGGGACAAACCGTTCGGGAGTTCCTTAACACGAGGTGACACTTCTTGCCCTCTTTCGAACCCCAGGCCCGCTTTGCCGACTTACTCATGTAGCGGATCTCATGATCCTCCGTTATCACCAGTACTGCGGAATCCAGGGCGTCCGCGAAGTCCCTGTATATCTCCCGGTCCGGTGGCGAAACCGTTTCTTTTCGTTTCTTGCTGCGAAACATCCCCCACCACCCAAGGCTCGTTGGTTGCCGGAACTGTGTCAAGCGTCGATTTCTTCGGCGTCGATTTCTTCGGCGTCTCCGCCTTTGTCCCCCGAAACAACCAGGGCGACAGCGCTTACCCTGTCGTTCTTCCGTACCCGCATAACCTTGACGCCCTGTGTTGCCCTTCCGGTCCTCGGTATTCCGTTAGTAGGCACCCGTATGACTATCCCCTCCTGGGACGCGACAACGAGTTCCTGGTTGTCCCTCACCACTCTGGCTCCGACCAGTACTCCCTTGACCTCGGTCAGTCTTATGGTCTTCACGCCTTTGCCGCCCCTCCTGTGAAGTGGGTAAAGCGCGGCAGACGTCCTCTTCCCGTATCCGTTGGAGGTAATGACGAACACGTCCGTTCCCTCCTCGGGCACCTCCATTGTGAGGACGTTGTCGCGCCTGTCCAGCGTTATCCCCTTCACTCCAGCGGTCACCCTGCCCATCGACCTGCAGTCTTTCTCGCTGAACTTGATCGCCCGGCCCTTCTCCGATACCAGCAGCAGCTCCTGCTCTCCATCGGTGAGCCTGGCCCTTATCATCTCGTCGCCGGGGAACAGCTTCAGCGCTATTATCCCATCCTTCCGCGCTGAGTTATATGACTCAAACCGGGTCTTCTTGACCAGGCCTTTCCGTGTGGCGGTGACCAGGTACCTGTCGCCACCGAAATCCCTTGTGGCGATTACCTCCACAATATTCTCCTTGGGCTCCAGGGGCAGCAGGTTCACCATCGCCTTGCCTTTGCTGGTGCGGCTCCCGGTCGGTAGCTCGTAGACCTTGAGCCGGTACACCTTTCCCTTGTTTGAGAAGAACAGGATGAAGTGGTGTGTTGAGGAGATAAACAGGTGCTCGACGAAATCCCCTTCCTTGAGGTCCATGCCGGTCACTCCCCTCCCGCCTCTTTTCTGCTTGCGGAACGTAGTTACCGGCACCCTCTTGGCGTAACCGGAGTGGGTGATTGTTATCACCATCTCCTCCTCCGCTATGAGGTCTTCCAGTGACAGGTCCTCGCTGACGCCGACGATCTCACTACGGCGCTCGTCGGAGAACTTCTCCTTCATCTCCAGCAGTTCGTCTTTGATTATTCCCAGCACCCTTTCGGGGTCGTCCAGTATCGCCTGAAGCTCCTTTATCCTCTTTTTCAGCTCCGCCAGCTCATCCTTGACCTTCTTTATCTCCAGACCGGTCAGTCTCTGCAGGCGCATGTCCAGTATCGCCTGCGCCTGGATCTCCGTTAGCTTGAACCTGCCTATCAGTTTCTTTCGGGCTACGTCCACCGTCTTGGAGCTTCTTATTACCTTTATCGTTTCGTCCAGGTTGTCCAGGGCCACCAGCAGCCCCTCCAGGATGTGCGCTCTCTCCCTCGCCTTCCTCAGGTCGAAATCCGTCCTTCTGGTCACCACTTCCTGCCGGTGCTCGACGTGCTTCGTCAGCATCCTTTTCAAGGTGAGTGTGCGGGGGACACCGTCCACCAGCGCGATCATTATTATCCCGAAGGAGTTCTGCATCTGGGTATGTTTGAAGAGCTGGTTCAGAACCACGTCCGCGTTGGCGTCTCGCTTCAGCTCTATTACCAGCCTCATGCCGCTCCGGTCCGACTCGTCCCTGAGGTCGGCTATTCCCACCAGTTTCTTCGCTCTGACCAGATCGGCAATACTCTCCGACAGCCGGGCCTTGTTCACCTGGAACGGTAGCTCCGTCACCACGATCCGCTGGCGCCCACCCCTGACCTGCTCGGTGTGGGCCCTTGCCCTCACCTTGATGATCCCCCTGCCGGTGCTGTACGCCTCTACTATTCCAACCGAACCCATGATGTGCCCGCCGGTTGGAAAATCCGGCCCCGGGACTTTCTCCATCAGCTCTTCAAGGGTTATCTCGGGGTTATCGACCATGGCGATTGTGGCGTCTATCACCTCGCCCAGGTTGTGAGGTGGGATATTTGTCGCCATGCCGACCGCGATGCCGCCCGACCCGTTGACCAGCAGGTTAGGTAATTTGCCCGGCAACACCACCGGCTCCACCATCGAGCCGTCGTAGTTGTCCACGAAGTCGACTGTCTCTTTATTGATATCGTTAAGGATGAGGTTCGCCACCGCGGACATCCTCGCCTCGGTGTACCTCATCGCCGCGGCGTTGTCTCCATCCACCGAACCGAAGTTCCCGTGCCCGTCCACCAGTTCGTACCGGTAGGAGAAATCCTGGGCCATCCTCACCAGGGTATCGTATATCGCCGCGTCCCCATGTGGGTGGTAACGCCCCATTACGTCTCCCACAATACGAGCGCACTTCCTGTGAGCGCTTCTCGGGGTAAGCCCGGACTCCATCATGCTGTAGAGAATCCGCCTGTGTACCGGCTTCAGCCCGTCCCTTACATCGGGCAGCGCGCGTCCCACTATCACGCTCATTGCGTACTCGATGTACGAGCTCCGCATCTCCTCCTCAAGCTCCACCGGCTCGATTCTCCCGCCTACCAGGTCTACCATTCTCCCCCTCTTCCGCTACGTGAATTTCACTACGGTTGCCAGGAACAAGACGTTCCTTTCCTTTATACGTCCAGGAAGCGCGCGTCCCTGGCGTGTTCCTGGATAAAGTTGCGCCTCATCTCGACGTTGGCCCCCATCAGCGTGTTGAAGACCAGGTCCGCCGCTACCGCGTCCTCTATGTTCATCTGGAGCAGGTTCCTTCGCTCGGGATCCATGGTGGTCTCCCACAGTTGGTCCGGGTTCATCTCCCCCAGGCCCTTGAACCTCTGTATCGTTTTCTTCTTTTCGTTGTTCTCTTTGATAACTCTCTCCACCTCGGGTTCTCCGTAGGCGTAGAAGCTCTTCTTGCCTATCAACACCCGATAAAGCGGTGGCTGAGCTACGTATATATACCCTTCATCTATCAGTTCCGGCATATATCGGTAAAAGAACGTCAGCAACAATGTCCTTATGTGTGCCCCGTCCACGTCGGCGTCGGTCATTATGATCGCTTTGTGGTATCGTGCCTTGTCGATGTCGAAATCGTCGCGCACGTTCGTCCCCAGCGCTGTGATTATCGCTTGTATCTCGTTCGAGGAGAACACCCTGGCCGGTCCCGCTTTCTCCACGTTCAGTATCTTCCCCCTCAACGGCAGAATCGCCTGAAAACTTCTATCTCGTGCCTGCTTGGCCGATCCCCCCGCGGAGTCTCCCTCCACCAGGTATATCTCACACAGCGAAGGGTCCTTTATCGAGCAGTCGGCTAGTTTTCCCGGCAGGGAGCTGCTCTCCAGGATGCTCTGCCGGCGTACCAGCTCCCGGGCCTTCTTGGCCGCACTCCTGGCCCTACCCGCCGCCAGCGCCTTCCCCAGGATGTTCTTTGCGTCGCCGGGGTTCTCCTCCAGGAACTCCGAGAGCCCGGAGTTCAGCGTGGATTCCACAAAACCTTTTATGTCCGGGTTTCCCAGTTTGGTCTTGGTCTGGCCTTCGAACTGCGGCTCCTCCATCTTCACGCTTACGATCGCGGTAAGGCCTTCCCTTACGTCTTCCCCGCTGAGGCTTCCTTCCTTTTCCTTTATTATGTTATGTGACCTGGCGTACTCGTTGACGGTCCTGGTCAGCGCCGCCTTGAACCCGATCAGGTGAGTCCCTCCCTCGTGGGTGTTTATGTTGTTGGTAAAAGTGAAGACGTTGTCGATGTAGCCGTTGTTGTACTGCATCGCCACCTCGACCTCGGCGTCTTCCCTTTTTCCCTCCACGAAGATAATCCTCTTCTGTATCGTTTCCTTGGAGGCGTTTAGGAAGGCAACAAAATCCACTATTCCGCCGTTGTATCTGTAGGATACCTCCCTGGTTTCCCTCTCTCCTCTCTTGTCCTCGAACTTGATCCTGAGCCCCGCGTTGAGGTACGCCACCTCCTGCAGTCGCTGGGCTACTGTTTCAAACTTGAAATCCATCTCTTCGAATATCTCCGCATCCGGCATAAACCTTATTATCGTCCCCGTCTTCCTCGTCTTTCCTATCTTTTCCAGCTTGCTTACCGGCTTTCCCCTCTCGAACTTCTGAAGGTAAACCTCTCCTTTTCTCCCTACCTGTACCTCCAGCCGCTCAGAAAGCGCGTTAACAACCGAGAGGCCGACGCCGTGCAGTCCCCCCGCCACCTTGTACCCGCTCCCCCCGAACTTCCCTCCGGCATGGAGCTTCGTAAGCACCACCTCTACCGCCGACTTCTTGAACCCGGCGATCATCCCTACCGGTATGCCCCTGCCGTCGTCTATTACCGTAACCGAACCATCTTCCTCGAGGGTCACGATGATGTTCTTGCAGTAGCCGGCCATCGCCTCGTCTATGCTGTTGTCAACCACCTCGTACACCAGGTGGTGTAACCCCCTGGCGCCGGTAGACCCGACGTACATCCCGGGCCTTTTCCTTACCGCCTCGAGGCCATCCAGCACAGTTATACTTTTTTCGTCGTACGCCCTCTCAACGTCTTTTTCTTCCACCTACTCACCCCTTATCATGGCACCGGGAATCATTCTTCTTCACTTGAGGTTTCAGCATCCCGCGGCTACGGTTCGAGCCCGCCTCCCATTCTCCTATTATAACACCAGCATCGATTATTCTCGGCCCTGAAACTTATCGATGCGCTTCATCCTATAATGCCTCGTCTCATAAGTACGGTGACGCACCGAGAGCGTGGCGCCGCTCCGGCAAGGCGCGCGACCGAGTCGTACTTCTGTAGTACTTCGAGGGAGCGGAACGCAGCCGGAGTGGACGGGAGCGGCACTCGAATGCCAGCGTATTCATGGAACGAGGCACTTCTGCGTACTCCTGGAGTACTTCGAGGGAGCGGAACGAAGCAGGAGTGGACGGGAGCGGCGTTCGAATGCCATTGTACTTATGAAGCGGGGCACTAGCTATTCTCATCGGGCCCCCTGTTTGCCATACTGGCCTTTAGCAGTCCGGTCAGTGCCTCCCTTATCTCCTCGTCGTCCAACCGCCCTATCTCGTCTCTCAACTCTCCGCTCAACTTTACCTCCGCCTCCCGCCGCATGACCGTCCCCTCCCTCTCCTCCCTTATCCCCTGTACCCTGTCGCCTTTTGCCTTCACCTTCAACTTCTTTACCGCTCCCCCGCCCAACACGGTTTCCACGTTCCTCAAGATCGTCTTTGATGCTATGCTCACCTCAGCCGCCCATGCCGAACCCTCCGCCGCAACGGTCAGTGTTCCCCTTATGATCCTTGTGGGTTCGCTTTTTTCCGCCAACCTTTCCCCCGCTATATGACCCCATCCCATCTTTATGCTCTCCAGGGAGAGTTTTCCCTTCTTCGCGCCGGCGGGTGTTCTTCTCGATATTATCTCGCTGAGTCTTTCCGGCTCAGACAACCCTTACCTTCCCCTCCTCTACTCTAAGTACTCTGGCCCCATTACTCGCCAACTCACCCGGTTCCTCCGCGGTGGTTATTATCGACTGGCTGCCCGCTCCAGCCAACTCGAGCACCTTCTCCCTTCTGCCCCTGTCCATCTCTGAAAGTACGTCGTCCAGAAGCAGTACCGGCGTTTCCCCGGTCTCCTTCTCGATAAACCTCTTCTGTGCAACTCTCATACAATAAGCCACTGTTCTCTGCTCCCCCTGTGAAGCAGTGAATCTTGCTTCCTTTCCTCCCACCTTTATTTCAACATCGTCCCGGTGCGGACCTACCAACGTACACCTCGCCCTTTTCTCATCATCCGCGCTCCTGTCTAGTCCTTCCCTTATCTCTCGGGCTATCTCCTCCACCGATGAACCTGCCTCACAATTGACTGTTCCCGCGTATTTGAACCTTACTTCCCCATTATCGCCGGATATCTCCCTGTATGTCTCCGAGATTGCCCCTTCCATCCAATCAACCATCCCCATTCGTGTTCTCACGACCTCCGACCCCCATTGAGCCAGCGCCGAGCTCCACGGTTCAAGTATGGCGCTCAGTCTTGACCCTTTCTCCTCCCATAATCTTAGAACCGCGTTTCTCTGCCTTAAGACGTGCCTGTATCGCTGAATCGCCTCCGACTCCAACAGCCCTATTTCCTCCGCCGTTTCCTCCAAGAACTCCCTCCTCCTCGAAGGATCACCCTTCACCATATACAGGTCATCCGGATCGAACATAACGCACTTGACCATGCCCTTCGCTTTTGTCGCGGATTCTAACTTCCTGCCGTTTACCTCTACGCGCCTTCCCTTCCCACCGAACGACACCCCTAACTTGACCTCCGCTTTCCTATCAAGGAAAAGTCCGCGAACCGAGGCCTCTCTTTCGCCTTCCTTAACGAGGTCTCTGAGTCTCGGGGATCGCTTTGATTCAAGGTGTGACAGGAAATAGACCGCCTCGAGCAGGTTGCTCTTTCCCTGCGCGTTTCTTCCTGTAATTATGTTCCTGTCAGGAGCGAACTCTATGTCCTGGTAGCCGTAGTTTCTGAAATTGAATAACTCGAGCCTGGATATAATCAACTATGGCCCTGCTTATCGCCCCCGCCTCGACACTCCTACCGTAGTCTCACCGGCATTAAGACATATTTATAACTGGCGCTTCCATCGTTTCCTAATACAGCGGGTTTCTGCGCCTCGTCCATCCGTATTTCCACTTTTTCACTTTCCACCGCTGTAACCCCGTCCATCATATACACTCCGTTGAAACCTATCTCCAACTCTTCACCTTCAACTTCCGCGGCAACCTCTTCCTTTGAATCGCCCACCTCGGGCGTTTCAGTGGTGATCCTCACGTGGTCACCATATACGCCAAACCGGAGGTTATGCCCGAATATCAGCGACCTCTTTATCGCCGCGATTATCTCTTCCCTATCCACCTTTACCTTCGTCTTCTCACCTTTTGGCAACAGCTGTCTGTAGTTAGGAAACTGGCCCTCTATGAGCCTGCTGCTCACAACGAGGTTGTCCACCCTGAACATCATCTGCTTGTCCTGCATCTTTATCTCCACGTCCGCGTCTGATGAGCCGGCCAGGCGCGCTACCTCGTTCAGTGCCCGTGTCGGTATTATGCAGTCCTCCCACTTGGTCAGTTCCCCTGTAACTTCTAATTCCTTCAAGGCAAGCCTGTAACTGTCTGTTGATACCATCCTTATCTTCCCGTCTCCAACTTCTTTCTCCAGCAGCGTTCCAGTAAGAACAGGCCTCTTCTCATCGCTGGATGACGCCTTGGAGGTCTGCTGAACCGCCATCAAGAACTCTCCGCCACCCGCTTTCAGCACCAACTCGCCCTCCCATTGAGGTATTTTAGGGAAATCTTCCGGCATCATTTCTCTTATTCTGTACTCCCCTTCATCACTTTTTACCGTGAGATATTTTTCGCTTGACTCGATCTTTACGTCCGCGGACCTCAAATTCTTCAGGATGTCTCCCATAAGCCTTCCAGAAACAACCGTTGCGCCGCTCTCTGGTACCTCAGCGTCCATCTCTGCTCTAACACTCATCTCAAGGTCTGTGCTGCTTATCACCAGTCGATTTCTCTCCGCGTTTATGAGAACTCCGGTGAGAATAGGAATTGTGACCTTGCTGGATATCCCCCTGAGAGCTGATTGAACGATACTGTTGATACCCTCTTTCTTACAACTTACGATCATTGTGCCACTCCCTCTTGTTGTTTCCTGGTTTTTTCCAAGTCAAAAGTATACATCACAAAGGCGACAGGTTTTCCCCAAAATAGATTCCTGATGATATTTGTTTTTATAAGTAATAGTAGTAGTAGTAGTAGTAGTAAGGGCTGTGGGAATGTTAGAAACAGTGGTTTTCGTGATTGTGATGCTGAGAACAAAGGTTCATTCGCTGGGGAAATGCCGGTGGATAACGGTGAGTTTTGAACAAGGGCAGGCTTCAAGGCAGTAGAGATAGAAAAATCTGTTGGTAAGAAGTGGAGAAGAGCTGGCGAAACAGGCGGCTTGTAACAGGATATCAACGTAAGTGCCCCGTTCTATGGATACGGTTAAGCACCGAGAGCGTGGCGCCGCTCCGGCAAGGCGCGCGACCGAGACGAACTCCTGGAGTACGTCGAGGGAGCGGAACGCGGCCGGAGTTGACGCAGCGGCGTTCGAATGCCAGCGTATTTGTGGAGCGGGGCACTAAAGTCAACAAGGGGAGAAAGACAATCACAGTGACTTGTTAATGTTATTGGTCAGTTGGGTAACTTCCTGAAACATGTCCCTCTTTTCTTTCAGCATTGACTCAACCTTGCTGCATGAATGAATGACGGTAGAGTGGTCCCTGTTCCCGAACTGCCTGCCAATCGCGAGAAGGGTTTCATCCGTGAGTTCACGGCAAAGGTACATTGCTACCTGGCGACCCTGGACTAGAGGTCGCGACCTGCTCTTACTGACGAGGTCCTCCAGGGGGATGTGGTAGTAATCAGAAACCGTGTTCTGTATCAACTCAACTGAAGGAGTCCTGGACAAGGGGGTTTCGGAAACCAGGTCCTTAAGCACGTACTGGACCATGGAAAGGTCTATCTTGGTACCGTATAGTTTTGCGTAGGCTACAACGCGATGAAAAAGGCCCTCCAGTGAGCGAATATTGTCCTTGACCTTGGAAGCGATGAAGATAAGGCAGTCGTCGGGTATCTCTACACTCTCCGCTTCCACCTTCATCCTGAGGATTGCCACGCGGGTTTCTATATCGGGGGGCATTATGTCGATCATAAGCCCTCCCTCGAACCGGGAACGGATCCTGTCAGATAACTGGGGTATTTCCACAGGTGGCCTGTCGCTTGTGAGCACGATGTGGCTGTTAGCGCTGTAAAGCACATTGAATATGTCGAAGAACTTGTTCTGGGTGGCGTCAGTGGTGCTCAAGGCCTGGATATCATCGAATAAGACTATCTTGTTGTTTATATACTTCTGATCGAAGATGCTCTTGTCTTTTTTTAAAGTGATAGTGGCTATGAACTCGTCAATAAACTTTGAGGTCTGAACATAGGTTATCCTGGAGCCTGGAGACATGGCGGTGGCGTAGGCCTTGATAGAGTGCAAGAGGTGCGTTTTCCCGAGCCCTGTACCCCCGTATATAAAGAGAGGGTTATAGTTGCGTCCGGGGAACTCTGCCACCATAATGGCCGCGCTGTAGGCGAACTTGTTGGAGTCTCCCACTATGAAGTTCTCAAAACTGTAGTTCTTGCGTTCAGGTGGAGAAGTCACCACGGCGCTGTTCCTGTTATGGGGCTCCCGCAACTGTGATCCCCGCGACGCGACTGATTCCACGACGGGCGGAGGACTCAGAACGGTCAATAAAACGTGGACTCTACGCCCAATGACCCGCGACAGAGAGCTGGTCAACCCGTCGATGTAACGGTCCGCGACTATATCTTTCAAAAAAGAGTTAGGGACACTGATCGTACAACAGTCTTCTTCGATGGATACCAGTCGCAGCGGATCAATCATCGAGGATATGTATGGAGTAGGGATATCCTCCCGGACGAGTTCCAGGCAGGACTTCCAGGCGCTGTCAAGGTCAGGGGTAACACTCACTTCACTTGTTGAGATGCTATGATCGGCCATTAGTGCCCCTTTCCAAAGCAGTCAGCCAACTGTTTTCTCGGTTAAGTGCCCAGCTCCATAAATACGCTGGCATTCGAACGCCGCTCCCGTCCACACCGGCCGCGTTCCGCTCCCTCGACGTACTCAGGGAGTACGCATTAGCACCCCGCTCCATAGATACGCTGGCATTCGAACGCCGCTGCATCCACACCGGCTGCGTTCCGCTCCCTCGACGTACTCCAAGAGTACGACTCGGTCGCGCGCCTTGCCGGAGCGGCGCACCGACGCTCTCGGTGCGCAACCGTATCCATGGAACGAGGCACTGAGTCGCGCGCCTTGCCGGAGCGGCGCTTCGACGCTCTCGGTGCTTAACCGTATCCATGGAACGAGGCACTGAGTCGCGCGCCTTGCCGGAGCGGCGC
>Ga0180014_1000138_pt1 | contig 20787 bp, 16 predicted proteins | sample KR13_S1_MetaG_FD_116507 | JGI IMG/M metagenome (GOLD analysis project Ga0180014, IMG submission 116507) | Groundwater microbial communities from the Olkiluoto Island deep subsurface site, Finland - KR13_S1_MetaG | ecosystem: Environmental > Aquatic > Deep subsurface > Groundwater | place... | reverse complement strand
TGCAGACCATCGACGGCCTTGATAGCGAGACATTCACCTATTATGGCACGGTGGGGGCGGTGGAGTTCATTACGCAGGACGGCAGCCACCTGCTGCAGGCGGCGGCGCGGACGCTGAACGGCAACTATGCCAAAACTTTCCCGGCCTTCTCATTGCACGACTCCAACATCGCTGACACCAGCCGGGTGATGATCATTCCCAATCTCACCAACAACAGCGCCTACCGTTCAACCTGCGGGTTTTTCAACCCAACGGGCGATGCGCTGACCGTGGAGCTGCAGCTGCGCGATGCCGCCAACAACCAGATCGGGAGTACGATCAGCAAGACCTTGAGCGGGTACGAGTTCAGCGCCTTCAGTCCCTTCAACGAAGCGGGAGTTTCGTATCCGGCGAATTCGTACGATAACGTGATCCTGCAGATCGAGCCGGTATCGGGTTCAGGCCGGGTGTTCTGTTTCGGGGCATCGGCCAACAACGCCACCAACGACCCGGCGGCCCATCTGGCCGTGCAGAATGGGAGCGGTCATGACAATGGAGCGAGCAACCTGCAGATTTTGCCCGAGGCGATCTGGGCGCCGGCAACGGGCGGCGGCACCTGGCTCTCTGAGGTGCAGATCGTGGACGTGAGCGGCGGGTCGACGGTCTCGGTCTACTTTGATTACGGCGGCGGCAGCCGGCGCGGCCCCTTCGTATTGTGGACGGGGAGCGTGGCCGGAGCGAAGGTGAAGTACGCCAACATCCTGCAGCAGTTGGGGACGATCGACACTGGTTTTACCTATTACGGCCGTGTTGGCACGCTGGAGTTCCAAACGCAGGACGGCACGCACAATATCCAGGTGACGGCGCGAACGCTGAACGGCAACTATTCGAAGACGTACCCTGGGCTGAACCTGGTGGACGCGGAGACAGCCGACATTAGCCGGGAGATGCTGATCCAGAACTATACGAACAACAGCAGTTATCGGTCCACCTGCGGGTTTTTCAACCCGACAGCCGATGCGGTGACGGTGGAGTTCACGCTGCTGAACAGCAGCGGCGCGCAGATCGGTGCCCCGTTCAGCAAGACGCTGGCCGGGCATGACTTCCAGGCGTTCAATCCGTTCATCCAAGCCGGCGTGCCCTATCCGGGGAACGCGTACGACAACGTCATCTTGCGAGTGCGGCCGACCACGGGCGATGGCCAGGTCGTCTGTTTCGGGGCTTCGGCCAACAATGCCTCGAACGACCCGGCGGCGCACGTGGCGGTGCAAGGGCAGTAGCGATTCTGTAGCCAGGGGGGCAGCCCGCGGGGGCTGCCCCATGCTGCATTGCAAAAATATGCCTTTTTATGAATTGTTGAGAGCGCATTGACATTTAAAAGGATTATCCCCAAAATACTAGTATGGAGAAAATCGATTCCCCTATCAGTCAACGTTTTTTTCGTATTCTTGCTATAATTCCACTTGACTTTTATTATCTTGGCCTACTATCAACCATGGTTGATATGAATTTTCCTAAAAGTCAGCAATTCCTTTCGTTGTCTGTCTGTCCGTCAAAGGACGGCAGGCCGTGGCGACACGAAACGTGTCCCATTCATTATCGCTGAGATGAGCAAAGACGAGCTGAACGCACGGTGGGTTCGAACTGCGGCTATGCAGGGCGCGCTCGTCTGGTGGATATACGGGATCGCCGAAACCGCATTCTCTGTGGGTATCCCAAACGTGAGGCTGGCCCTGTCCAGCGTTTTCCCCGATCTGCTGCCGCCTGGGGGCGTACCCCGTGTCGTCGGCACCTTGCAGACGGCCGTCCTCCTGCTCACCTACCTGGCCGTTGGTGCGGCTCTCAGTGCGCTTCAGGCGGGTCTCATATCGTTGTTCCGGGCGCGGCGGATCCGGGCGGCGGCCCCATCCATCCTATGGTCCGCCGTCGCCACGTTGACGCTGGTCGCCGTCTTCGCCCTGAACGCGCTGGCAGCGGGCGAGGCGCTCGTCGTACCGGCAGTCATCCTCCCATTTGGACTCTCTATCCTTCGGCTCGATTTGGCGTGGCGCCCAGGTTCTCACGCGAGGTGGATGCGCCTGACGCACCCGCTGACCGTCAGCGTAATCCTCGTCGGATCGGCCTTCCTCATGCAGCCGCGGCCGGAGCTCGGGCAAGCGCTCGTATACTCGCTCGGAATCGCGTATGGTTTTGGCGTCCTTCTCATCGCTTGGGCCACAGCCCGCAGCGGATGGCGAAGGCCGCAGGAGGGGATAACGCGCCATCAGTGGCCCATGGTATGGGGAACCGTCGCGCTGTTCTCATTCGTCGCCATCGCAGCGACCCTGCCGCAGGATCCGCGACAACGCCCGTTGCGGCGGCCAGCGGCTTCACCGCGATCCGGCGACCAACGGCCCAACGTCATCCTGATTACCTGGGACACTGTCCGGGCCGACCACCTCTCGCTCTACAGCTACGGCCGCGACACGACACCTTTCCTGCGAGAACTGGGCCGGGAGAACGCCACCATCTACACGCACGCGATCGCCACCTCGAACTGGACGCTTCCGACGCTCGCCTCCATATTCACCGGACAGAACCCGAGGAGTCACGCTGCCCATTATTATTCGAGGTTTCTTGCTGCGCTCCCTATTGCAGAGCAATTTGAAACGTTAGCGGAGGTTTTGTCTCGGGAAGGCTATCGAACCGGCGGAATCGTGGCCAACACGCACGTACTGGTCCCGGCCTTCGGATTCGACCGGGGCTTTTCCTACTACGACTACAGCACGCTTCCCTGGCCCTTCGTTCAAGAGCCGAGATGCTACCTGCTTCGCGAGGCCGTTCGGATCCTGGCGACGAGTCTCGTGCCCCGGAAAAGTCAGGACTCCAAATACGTCACAGCAGATGAGATCAACGAAGGGGCACGGAGGTTCCTGGAATCCCCATCGGGCAACAGGCAGCCATTCTTCCTCTTCCTCAACTACATGGACGCGCACACTCCCTATGTTCCACCACCACCTTTTGCTGACCGTTTCCCCGGCAGGGACAAGCAGTTCCGCTGGGCCCGTGCTTCCAAGAGGTCAAACGAGACAGGTCGCCTCTTGAGGCCGCTCGCGGCACGGGAGCTTCAGCACCTGACCTCCCAGTACGACGGCGCCATCGCCTACCTCGACGACAGGTTGCGCCGTCTATTCGGGACTCTCAGAAATCTCGGTCTTTATGATAACTCCCTGATCATCGTGACCGCGGACCACGGAGAGGCATTCGGTGAGGCTGGCCTGATCGGCCATGGAGTCTCGGTCTATCAGCACCAGATTCACGTTCCTCTGATCGTAAAGTTCCCGAGTCCTGCGCCTGGGGCCACGGTCGATATTCTCGTGAGTGCCAGCGACCTCTTTGCCACAGTTCTCGACGTGGTTGGCGCAAAACACTCCCAGGCCCTTGCTGGTCGGAGCCTTCGCCACATCCAATCAAAAGAACTGCGCTGGATTTGCAGCGAATCCGACTGGGAGCCGAAAGATTCCTGCAGCCTTTTCGATGCTCGTCCGCGAGAAGTGGCCGTCATCTCGGGGACCATGAAGGTGATCTACCGGAGAGATGGTGCTACCGAGGTCTATGACCTTGCTGCGGATCCGACCGAAACGAGGAACCTCCACACGGCCAGCCAATTGCCGGCCGAGTGGGCTGCAAGACTGTCCGAATACTTAAAGTCTGAGGCCACAACGCAGGCAGGGTTTCGAGTGCCCGACCCCGACACAATCCGCCGCCTGCGGGCGTTGGGCTATCTGAACTAGCCCTTGACCCTGAACTCCTGACCCCACGGTATCGGCAAGGACGTTTCTATTTCATTTTAGAGCCTTATAATAAATTTTCTACACTTTTAGCAAAGAAATTTATTATCTAAGGCTCTTATCCAGCTCTGCTGGGTTAGGGTATAGGGCTTTAGCCATTTTTTGCCAGGTTCTGCACTGTCGCCAGCAGCAATTACTGGATGCGAACCCGACATAACCCCAGCCATAGCGCCCGCTTGGATCCCTTTCCTAAAAACCGCTGCCTGCTTTTCCCCAGCGCATTCTCGGATATATTGGGGGCACTATATCGCAGGAGGAGATGTTGGGTCACACGTCGAACTTTTCGCAGGGGATCGCTTCATCGATCAGCATGATCGGAATGCCTTCCGTGATGGGATACAAGTATTTACGGTCTTCGCGAAGCAGGCCCGCCGCGATGGGGCCTTGAAGGGCCTGAGCGCCCCTGTTTTTCAAAATGCCTGCCTTGATCGCGGCATTGATCTTGCTGATGGCCGCGCCTTCAAGGTAGTCTAATTCCTGCTTTGTTTCAGGGCAGCGAAGAATCTTTAGCAGCTCTTTATTGATCATGGCCCACCTCCATTCATTGCGGAAAAATCATTGGCAATGGCGCTTATGAATATTTTACCATATTTCGCTTTTTACGGTATATCCCTGGCTGGATCGGCAAAGCCGGACAAGAAAAATTACGGAAGAATCAACCGCGAAAAAATAATAACGATCACCTTGATTTGCAGGTGGAAATGAATCGAATTAACCCATCGTGATGCGCCAGCCCCAGCTGGGCGCACCACGATGGGCGTCTGCCATCACTCAGAAAAAACTACTTTCGTGGATCTCCCGTCGACAACAAAGGCGGATCTGTGGATGCGGTTGTACTTTGCAGTATAAATGGGTAGGCGATTAGCGCCGCCGGGTCGTTCGACGTATTGTTGACGACGGAGCCGAAACCCATGAGCCCCCGAGTAGTAGTGGAATCAGGGCCTGCCGTTACGACGATGTAAAGCCAGCAGTTGGTGTAGACGCCGGCACTGATGCCGGCATGGATAAAGGGATTAAAGGCTTGGAAATCACCAGCGGGGAAGGTTTTAACGAAACTGCCATAGGAGCCGAAGGTGGGGCTAATTAAATAGAAAGTGGCCGTTATACTGGTCGAAAGTGATGTGTTGAAGAATCCACAGGCGGAGCGGTTGACTGAGCCGTTGTACATGAGCGGGATCATCATCGGCCGGCCCACAGCGGCGGTGGTGTTCAAGGTCGGTGCCCAGGCAGGTAAAGTTTTGCCGTAGGTGCCGTTGACCGTCTTGGCCGTGACATGGATATTTCCGCCACCGCTGGTCCAGAACCAGACGGCGCCGACGCGTCCATAATAGGTAAACACACCGCCGTCCAAGCCATCAATGGCATTAAGAAGGTTGGTGGTCCGGTAGGTGTGGTACTGCGCGAGGGTGGTCAGTAAGAAGGGACCGCGCATGCCGCCATTGTAATAAAAATAGACGTTGACCGGTGTATCGCCGCTGGAAATGGCAGTGATCTGGACCTCAGTAACCCAGGTGCCGCCTCCCTCGGCCGAGGACCAGATAGCCTCGGGGAGCACTTTCCAGCTATTCGCCTCAAGGTCCTGCGCGCCCAGGAAAGTGGGCCCGGCCAAAACAGCCATGGCAAGTAAAAGTAGCAAAAACATTTTTTTCATTGAATCCTCCTCTTTTATTTGGTTAATTTTCGTAACGATAAATAAAATAAATTTTCATCTTGGAGATAATCTATTCCATGTGAATTTTAATGTCAATGGTTTTCAGCAAAAAAATATTATTTCAAAGGCATGCGGCTAATGAGCCACTGGCCGATTCAACTTCATGGACAAATAGTCACTGCCGTGATATAAAAGAGACAGTGGAAAAAAGACAAAAAGATGTCAGTAAAAAAAGCAGCCCTTAGCGGCGCGATCATTGTTCTCGGTTCAGCGGCAATCCTCAGCCTGATCCTATTCAATAAAAACACCCCCAAGCGGTTCTACCGGCTGGAACCGGCAGAGCTGTATCGTGACAACGAATATTTTGAAGTCAACAAGAAGCCAGGCCAGATCTATTTTAATCAGGATGGCAAAAGGGAGTTCCTGGAGGAAATTCCTTCCATCCAATGCGGTCACTTCTACCTGAAAGAAAAAAAACTGGTCAAGATCTCCCCAAAACTCTTCGGAAAAATCGGATTCTATACCTATCTGTACCTGCAAGGCCGGCCCATAAGCCAGAACATCGAATTCATCCTGGAAGTCAGTCGCCAGGGGAAAAGCCGGGAAATTCGCAAAATCAAAGCTCCGCAAATTTCCTGCCCCTTGTTCCAGGACCTGGACGTGCGCAAAGGCGACCAGATCGTAATGAAGTTTTCCGGCAAGGGCATCGTCTATTACAGCCAGCCGATCCTATATGAAAAATACTCCGCGGACCATGCGGCAGAGCGGACGAATATCATTATCGTTGCCGCCGATACTTTTCGCGGCGATCAGCTGGGAAAAGGCAAGCCTGAACAAGAACTCGAACTGACGCCAAACTTGAACCGCTTTGCCAAGGATGCGGTTTATCTGGAAAACGCCTACGCCCAGACATCATGGACCCTTCCCTCTTTCATGAGCTTGTTCACTGCCCTGAACGAATACAACCATGGAGTGGGGGTCAAGTCGCCGTTGCGTCCCGATCAGCCGAGTTTGGTCGAAAAAATAGCCGGCAAGTTCGTCACCTTTGCTTACCACGGCGGCATGAAACCCCAAAATGGATTTTCACGGGGCTTTGATTTTTACCAGGAACTCCTGCAGACGACTCCACCTTACCCGCAGGGAGGGAAAGCGCTGTTTGCAAAGGCGGTTGAAACGCTGCAGAACAGCCAATTTCCCAAGCTCTTTCTGTTTCTGCACACCTACCAGCTGCATTCTCCATACAACCCGCCCGGGGAATTTTTGCAGCGCTTGAATCCGCATCCCCGATTCACGAATTTGAATGCGATTAATTCCGGTCAGCCTGCAAAAACCTACCTCCCGGTCGCAGCCGAACTGAAAAATTCCCTCAAGGAGCTATACCAGGCGGAGATTCTTTCCTTTGACTCCTATTTCGGGGATTTTATTTCCAAATTGAAGGCGATGAAGCTCTATGACAGTTCGCTGATTATCTTCATGTCGGATCACGGCGAGGAATTCTTTGAGCATCAGGGGTGGGCCCATGCCCACAGCCTTTATAATGAATTGATCAAAGTGCCCCTGCTGATTAAATTCCCCGGCGGCCAATTCCGAAACACACGTCTGACAAAACCGGTGGGCATCGTGGATATCATGCCCACGATACTGAGCTTCTATGATATTGCCTATGATGCCGGCAGCCTGGACGGGGTGAATCTTTTGCCCCTGATTCGTGCCCGGGAGGAGGGCAAACGCGATTACGTGGTTTCCACGATATCCACCGGGAAATACTTTGCATCCTATCCCACGCGCATCGCCCTGGTCTTTGACCACTACAAACTAATTTTTAATGAACCTTACACGCAACAGAGCCTGGACGTTTTTAACGAATACGCCCCGCCTTTGCAGCCCGCGCCGTTCGAACTCTACGATTTGCAAGCAGATCCGAACGAAACGGTAAATATCATCTACCGCCAGCCAAGGATAAAAGAGAAAATGCTTCCGTTTCTATTGCGGATTCGCAAAACAATCGGCCAAAAGTTGGCAAAACAAAATCCCAAAATCCTGGACGAAGAAACCAAAAAGCATTTAAAGGCTTTGGGATACCTCTGAGCCGCGGGAAAAAAGAAATTCATGCACCGGGAATTCCTTTTTAAACATATTGCTATTTCAATAAAAGTTCCTTAAAATCCCATCATGAAGAAAATTGATTTTCCTATAACTACTATCTTTCCCTTGATATTTTTTGTAATTCTTTTAGCCGTGAATCTTTCTTTTCATAGAATCGGCGACTACGGAGCTGAAACCAATTTCTTCGGACTTTATGTGCCGCAAGCCCAGAGTCTTCTTCATGGACACATGCTGGTTGGTGACTACCATGGACCCGTCTATCCAATCTTGTTGGCGTTAGCCTATTTGCTTATCAAGAACTTTCTTAGTGCGGGTATCTTTTTGGCTACCGCCTCGGCCGCTCTGACAGTGTTTCTTGCCTTGAAACTCATTCGGCAAGTATTTGACTCGAAAAAGGCCTTTGGCGCTGTGGCTCTCCTGGCTTTGAACCCTGTTTTCATCCAGTATTCTTACAGCGCTGGGTCTGATATGTTCTTTGTTCTCCTGGTGACACTTTCATTATATTTTTTACTGAAGTCCAAAAGTTTCTCATGGACAAACCTGATCCTGGCCTCAGTAGCGGCCGCCCTTGCCTATTTAACCCGCTACAATGGGATCGCGATCGTTGCCGCGGCTTTCATTATTTTTATCATCATCAACCATTGGCAGCTGCAGCTAAAAAAAAGGATTCTCGTATCTTTCATTTTTGTTTCCCTCTTTCTTATATGCATATCGCCATGGGGAGTCTATTGCCTTCGTCAAAAAGGAAATTTCTTTTTTAATCAAAATTACAAAACGGCTGCCTGCGAGCTGTACGCCAAAGGCAGGGTTACATATGAACAGTTCTGGTTTGACAATCAAACCCTGAATATTGATTCCTTCGCAGATGTATTGACGTATGATCCGATCCTTCTCGGCAAACGGTTGGTTTTCAATCTGGCGCGCAACTTCGTCAAACACATGAAATCACTGGTGGGCTGGCCCTTCGCAGCGTTCGTGATCATCGGGTTTATTTATTCGATTTTCAGCAGGCCGACCAAGGCTCAATGGTCTCTCTATGTTTATTCCTTTTTGTTTTATTGCGTGCTATTATTTGTCATATACGACCCCCGATACTCTATATTTTTGGTAATCTGTTATTCGATCCTGATCATGAACGGCATTCAATTTGTTGGGAAAGTGCTGAGAAACCGTCAAGCCGAAACCTGGCTTGCTTCGGTCTTGGTTGTATTGACCGCACTGGTCTCGTTTGGGTTTAACAAAAAAAACATCTCATCCGGCCCGGTGGAAGTCAAGAAGGCCGCTGCTTGGTACCAGCAAAACATTCCGCCAGAGGAACGGGGGAAAATATTGCTGGCGCGCAAGCCGCACTTGGCCTATTATACAAATATGGAGTCTCGGGTTATTCCATTAGCGACGAGTGTGGATGACCTGCAAAATAAAGTTCAGTTGCTGCAGGGAGATTACTTGTTTATCAGTCCCATCGAAATCTATTATCGAGAGAATCTGAAAGTGTTGCTTGAGCCGAAAAACGCGCCAAGCTCTTTCATCCCCGTTTATAGGGACGCCAATCCGCCCGCTGTCTTGTATAGAATCAAAAGAACCCCCCAATGATCTCCAGGTCAGCCGCTTCCCGTTCCGCTCGCTCACTCGGAAGAATGCTTGTTTCCAGTCCCCGACTGGCATACAGATCTTTGCGGAAACGGTATTGCCAACAAAGTGCGTTATTGGACTACCATCTGCTCGGCCTGCGCGGCGCAAGCCACAGCCTGGAAAAAATCACCGTGGAGCTGACGCATCGCTGCAACTTGCGCTGCCGCATGTGCAGCAATTTCAATAATCCGGAAACCCCAACACCCAGGGGGGTCCAGTACGCGCGCTCAGAAGAGTTGACGTATGAGCAACTTGCGGAATTCGTCGACGAGGCATCAGTAAAAACATCGGTCTTCGGACTCACAGGCGGAGAGCCCACCTTATCGCCGCATTGCCTGGAAATCATTCGCCACATCAAAAAAAAGGGTCTCTATTGCGGCCTCACGACAAACGGCACCCAACTTCATCGTCTGGCAGAGGAGATCGTTGACTCCCGGCTCGACTGGATCAGCATTTCGCTGGATGGCCCCGAAAAAGTCCACGATGAGATTCGCGGCGTTCCCGGGACATATCGGAAGCTGATGGAAGGCGTCGAAGCGCTGCAAAAATTCAAAAATAAACAGGGACGCAAAGAGCCAAAGATCGGAATTAAGTTCACTCTGGTCGGAGATAATTATCAATATGTCGAGGACATCGTAAAGGCGGCAGTCCGCATGAAAGCCGTATTAATTGATATCACGCATCTCTTCTTTTGGACTGAAGAAATTGTCCAAAAACAAAGAGTTTTACACGGCGATGATGTTTCTTGTTATGTCGCCAACACGGATGGATTGAAGGGGATGGATCCCGTGAAAATTTATGAAGCCCTTCAGGAGCTCAAAAAACAATCTTGGCCAATCCACATCCGCTTTCTCCCCGATTTAGATTTGAATGAAACCCTTACATACTACCAGCAACCTTCCCGCTTCGTTCATTCGCATCGTTGTCTCAGGCCATGGCTCAATTGCAGCCTTCTGCCGAATGGGGACATCGTCCCATGCTTAAGTTATGTCGCGGGGAACATCAAAGACAGATCGTTTTCCCAGATATGGAACTCTGCCAGATTCAGGCACTTCCGCCGCCTTTTAAAAAAGAACCGGCTTTTCCCTGCTTGCGCTCGCTGTTGTGGGCTATTCGAGTATTGACTTTAAAATAATGACAGGCGATCAAGCGTATGCCCAACATGCTCCCCAGCAGGGACAGGAGCTGCATAGATACCTGAACGAAGCAACGGGGCTTAAAGAATTCATCTTCCGAGAATCCCAGCTGAGTGGAGACCTCCAGGGTGAGCTGAAAAAAGCGCTAGCCAAGTTCAATAATGATGGACGTCCATGAATGGATTGATATCATTCCCATACGCAACCAAGAGGAGGCATGCTAATGAGTCGAACCGTATATGAAGAGCCGCGCCAAATCGGAAGTGTAGACGACTGCATATTCTATCATTCGATGGATTTGCCGAACGTGGGATTCGTCCATGGTCGATGGGATCTCCGCAACAAGGAAGCCGAATATCTGGGACATGTCGATCTTCAGGGAAAAACCGTACTGGAAATAGGTACAGCCAGCGGCCACTTGTGTTTTTTCATGGAAAGACAGGGTGCCCGCGTAGTCGCCTATGATCTCTCCGAAAAGCATTCCTGGGACATTGTACCCTATGCGGCGAACGACATGGAATGTATCGCTGTAGGATCAGCCGATAAACTGCACCGGTTGAACAATTCTTTCTGGTTCGCCCACGCCGCATTTCATTCCCAAGCCAAGGTCGTTTATGGATCGGTCTACGACATCCCCGAAGACATAGGCCTGTATGATATCGGCATGCTGGGATCGATCCTGTTGCATGTCCGCGATCCTTTTCTGGTGTTGCAACTGATTTCATCCCATGTTACGGACAAGATCGTCGTGACCGATGTCCGCCCCCCCTGGAAAGACGAGTTATTCTCTCTGTTCCGGAAAAAGCAATCGATCAATTTCCTACCCGACGCATCCACGCCCGAGCAATACACTACGTGGTGGAGTCTATCGCCTGGATTAATCGTTCGCTTTTTGAAAATACTGGGGTTTGTGCATTTCGATCTGTCCTATCATAATCAGTTGAGCCATGGCCGGGAAGTTGGTCTGTACACGCTCGTCGCTTCCCGGAAACAGCCAGCTCCGGGAGAGGCGCGAGCACATGGCCAATCAGCCAGCGACCATTTTCTTTTCAATGCCGCACAAATTGGCCGGCGGATTGGGCGCGGGATACTGCGGCGGATGCGAATCCGGAGATAGACATTCCCGCCGGAAGGGACAAAAAGGAGATTGGGGACGGATCGTAAAAAAGTTAAAAGTCGATAGTGAGGGGAATTGTTGAGATGCATGTTGTGTAAGATGAAAATATTGATTTTTAGGTAGCACTGATAAGAAAATCAATTTCCCCCATATCCATACTTGGTATTTTAAGATAATTATTTGAAATGTCCGCAAGTGATAAAAAAATATTATTGATTTTTAAGGCATTATAGACTATAAATAAAAAGGCAACATTTCAGATATTGCTGGAATGCCTGATTGAAAGAGAAAAAAGAAAAATTTACATCTTTTAAAAATGAAAAAAGAATGCTGATTGCAAATCAAGATATAAAAGAACATGGGAAAAAGACATTCCCATCGTTTGTCGCCATTACTTTTTTTACCTTTATAAATGCTTTCATCAATTATCTCACCATTACCATTCTTGCTTATTTCTTCGGAGCCGGTAGCGAAATCGATGCTTTTTTTGCAGCTACGACTCTCCCTCTGGTTATTATGGCGATTTTGCAAGTCATTATACCCAACACGTTTATTCCAGTATTTATAAAGAATAAAAAACAGGATGAAACAAATTCCTGGCGCGTAGCCAGTATTATGACCAATTTAATCTTTGTTATACTTGCAATTATCGCAATCATCGGGGTGACATTCTCTAAAACAATTATTCCGTTGATCAATCCCGGGTTTCCGACATCTACAGCTACCCTCTCTTCATCACTTTTTTCTTATTTTATCCTATCATCGGTTTTTTCCGGAACTGCGATTATTCTATCCAGCATGTACTATGCTCAGAAACAGTTTAACCGCCCCTTGCTCGCTCAGATACTATCCAGCTCCAGCATACTATTTTTTGTATTACTTTTTCATGATCAAATCGGCATCAAGAGCATCGCCATCGGGACCCTCGCCGGATCAATAATTCAATTTATCTTCCTCCATTCAGTGTTACTGAGCCGCAAACGATATTCGCTATCATTTGATTTTCGCAAAAAAGAGATCATTTCCCTTTTTACCTTGATGCTCCCCCTGCTGATGGGATCCTTGTTTTATAAAATGAATATAGTTGTTGAACGATTCATCACCTCCCAATTGCCACCGGGAAGTATCGCCTACCTTGGCTATGCCAACAGGATTAATTCTGCTTTGCTCCTCTTCCTGACTCAGGGTGTCTCGGTTACACTTTTCCAGCGCCTGTCCGAACATTCAGCTATCATGGATTTTTCAGGACTTCAAAAAACTCTATCCCGCGGCCTGCGAGCCATGATCCTGTTGACGACGCCTTTTGTCTTACTGCTGGTTTTTGCCGGAAATGATTTAGTACGCTTGGTATTTCAGCGTGGAAACTTCACCCCCCAGGTGACACGGACGGTAAGTGTGATTCTATTGGCATACTTGGGATATTTTATCGTCGGGGCTGTTGGCTGGCCGTTGGTGAATACGCTTTATTCGCTGCAACTCACAACCATTATTTCAGTAGTTGGGGTAAGTGGCTTTATCCTCTTTATTTTTTTCGCCCTTATTCTTTCGCAGCTAATGGGGTGTAAAGGCATAGCTTTGGCTGCTTCCGTACAATCTTTCATTTGTATTACATTTCTTTTCTGGATTGTTGTGAAAAAAATCGGAGGGATTCAATTTCCCCCCATCCTGCGCTGCACCCAAAAAGCAATTCTTGCCGCTGGCGCGGCCGTTGTTTTAAGCATTCCTTTAAAAGCTTTATTGCATAAGCACACCGGGCCAAACCTTGAATTCATAGGCAGTACGATTGCAGCCTTTTGCATCTACGGGGGGATACTCTTGGTTTTACGTACCGAGGAACTGGAATTCATTTCCGATCGATTTTTACGCCGGGGATAGCCGCAGATGGAATTCATGAAAAAAAATCTTTCACGTACAACCAAAGAGCTTCAGGAATCATTTTTTACTGTTTTTTATTTATTGGTACAAAGCCATGAAGCTAATAAAGATTCTTAAAAAACTCTATTATATCCCCAGTGCCACCTTAAATACTGCAGCCAATATTAATATAAAAACGGTCAACCGACTGTTAGCGAATATAAAAAGTCCAGTTCTTCTCAACATCGGTAGCGGCGACCGTTTTCTTGGTGGCAGCAGCTTGGGCAAAAACGATCTCAGGCTTATTAACCTGGATATCACGCCCCTTTCATCGGCGGATGTGGTTGGGGACGCCCAGCAGCTTCCATTTGCTGATGCCGTTTTTGACGGAATAATTTGTCAAGCGGTGTTGGAGCATGTACCGCGTCCACAAAAGGTAATAGCCGAGATGTATCGGGTGCTCCATCAAGGTGGAATTATATACATCGAAGTCCCCTTTCTTCAGGGCTATCACCCCTCACCCAGAGATTTCTTTCGCTACACCCTAGAGGGGCTGGAGGAGCTCCTAGCTGATTTCTCAAAATTGGAATCGGGCGTATGTGTGGGGCCGGCCTCCACCGTTTGCTGGATTGCCAGAGAGTTTCTATCCGGTCTTTTATGTGGTTTTTCAGAAAACCGTTTTCTTCGTCGGGTCACCGTTTTTATAGCTGGTTGGCTGACTTTTCCGATTAAATACCTCGATCTCATTCTGGCCAGACGCAGAAACGCCAGTCATATCGCTTCCGGAATCTACTATCTGGGATCAAAAGGATGAACGCAGAAAAAATAAACCTGGAGCGTCAAAGGATCGGTACCTGGGGGGCGCTGAACTCCTTGCGGGTAAAAACAGTGCTCGAGCATGCTGGAAAAAAAATCTTGGATGCCGGTTGCGCTTCCGGAGAATATGTTGATTTCCTGTTGCCAAGGGGTTATGACGCCTATGGAGTTGATCTTTTTCCGGCAAAAACTTGGCAGGGCCCAAACCGGGAGCGATTCAGTGTTGGCGATATTCGTCATTTGCCTTATAGGGATGGGGAATTTGATACCGTACTCTTGATGGAAGTATTGGAACATGTCCCTGATGCAGAGGCGGCACTGCGGGAAATCCATCGGGTCAGTCGAAAGAATCTGATCCTCTCAGTCCCCGACGCGCAGATAGACCCATTATTCAGCGAAGCGGGACTCGCTTTTCATCATTGGGTCGACCGCAGCCATATTCAATTTTTTAACCAGGAAGATTTGCAAAATTTATTGGAGAAAAACGGATTCTCGCTTCGGCGCTTGGAGAGAATCAATCCCATCTATCCGGAATTATTATTTTTTAGTAGTTTCCCGATCCCCATTCGTCTGGCCCGCCTGCTTGCCCGCGGGTGTCGAAAACTTCCCTGTAGAAAAAACCGTTTCATGACTTTGTTGGCCGTGGCCGCAAGGAAAGATTGATGAAAATTCTCGTGCTAACCCCCACTTTTTTCCCGGTCATGGGTGGAGCTGAATTAGGTATCTATAAAATATGCCAATACCTGGCAAAAAAACATAAAGTTCGCATCCTAACTCCGAAATTATCCTGCAAATTATCATTGGATTATGGGATGGAGGAATCCCCATTCGATGCTGCGGATTTTGATTTGATTCGATATTCTGATTGGCTCAACCTAAAAGCTGCGCCCGGTATAAGGCTTTTAAAAGGCCTTATACCGCCCTTTTCCCTTTCCTTGGTTCATATGTCGATGCAGGAGGCACGTTCGTTTCAGCCCGATGTTGTATTGACTTTTTATGCGCTTCCCTGCGGGCTTGCCGCTGCCTGGATTCAGCGCAGGATGCGGATTCCAGTACTCCTTGCTATCATTGGCAGAGACGTCCCCGGTCCTGCCATTCCCCGATTCTGGGGAACTTATGTCCGCTGGTCCATGCGTTCAGTAGAACGTACCCTGTTCATTTCAGATTATTGTCGGCAGGCGTTGAGCGAGGCAGAGAAATCAGCAGATGATGTGATTCCCTTCGGTGTGGATACCGTCAGCTATACTCCCGATCTGGATGGAAGCCCTGTGCGAATAAAATTGGGAATACCCCAAGAAGCAAAGATCCTTTTGGCCATTCAACGGCTGGATCCCTGGAAACAAGTGGATGTACTGATTCGCGCCCAGAGGATCGTGCTGAAAAAAACGGATGTTTACTTGGTCGTTGGTGGCAAAGGGCCGGAGCTGAGAAGATTACAAAGCCTAGCGCACGATTTGGGGATCTCATCCCGAGTTCTGTTTACCGGTTATATTCCCGATCAGGAACTGCCAATTTATTATGCATTGGCCGACCTGTTTGTGTTCCATTCCAGCTACGAAACTTTTTGCCTGTCACTGCTGCAGGCCATGGCTGCCGGGAAACCGATTGTCAGCGTTCACTCCACGGCTATCCCCGAACTGATTCACCATGGAGAAAACGGGCTTTTGGTCGACCCTGGAGATGCCGCCGCGTTTGCTCAGTCAGTTTTGGAGCTGCTGGCCGACGTGGATATGCAGAGGCGTTTTTCTGTGGAGTCAAGACGGCGGGCGCTGGCATACTATGACTGGCAAATGGTTTCTCAACGATACGAATCAGCTCTGGAACAGTGTGTCAGTCAAAGAGAGAAATCATTTTGAACTTGCTGGCCAGGGAAAACCTGCATGATTTCCATCTTATACATTAGTAATACAGCCAAGATGAGCGGGGCTGAATTTAGCCTCCTCAGCCTGCTGAAAGGAATTAATCGCAAACAATTTCGGCCGGTTCTTTTGCTGCCGGAAGAGGGCCTGTTCGCCGAGCGGGCGCGGGAATTGGGAATCGAGCTTCATATCATTCCGTCCATGATCCGATTTGGCGAAGCATATTTTCTATCAAGTCTGCCGCGAGTTTTAAAAACCATCAAGCAAATTGTAAAAATCATACAGCGGCAGCAAATACAAATCGTTCATGCCAATTCACCTCGTGCTGCATATATCGGCGGATTGGCTGGTCGTCTTGCCGGAGTCATCACGCTGACCCATGTGCGCGATATCGATCAAAGCCCATTTTCCTCTTTGACCAAGTCAAGGATACTCGGTTTTCTGTCCGATAAAATTATTACTGTCTCAAAAGCTACAGCTGATGCTATTCTAAAAGTCAATCCCTCGCTGCGCAGCAAAACCGAAGTAGTCTACAATGGCATCGATATAGGGGAAATCGAGTTAAAACCAAAAAAAGAGATTCGCAGCCGGCTGGGGATTCCTCCCGCGGTCAAACTTATCGGTTCTGTAGGCATCATCCATCCCGCCAAGGGGCAAGACATTCTGATCAGAGCGGCTGCACGTATTAAAGCAGTATTTCCTTTTATTAAAGTTCTGTTAATCGGTGAAGTTTTTCACCCCGATGATGCAGGCTACAAAATAAAATTAGAAAAGCTAGCGGCGGAATTGGGAATTATAGAAAACATAGTTTTTACCGGTTTTCGTAATGATGTCTTTGACTTGATTCAGGTTTTGGACATATTCGTTCATCCCGCGATTTTCCAGGATCCACTGCCCCGAACTCTACTGGAAGCGGCAGCCTTCGGTAAAACGATTGTGGCCACAAAAACCGGCGGTATCCCTGAGATCATTGATAATAACATTTCTGGAATTTTAGTCGCACCGGGAGATGTTGATACCCTCGCTGAGGTCGTAATCTCATTGTTGCAGAATCCTTATGAAGCAGAGCGTTTGGGACTGGCCGCCCGCAAAAAAATCGAGCGTAGTTTTTCTATTCAGCAGCATATCGCTGCGGTTACAGCCATCTATCAATCGTTGGGGATGGCAAAAAAAACCTCCCGAAAAAACTATATGATATAATGCTTTAAAAGAGGCTATAGAGATAAAGATGAATGTTTTGATCGTTTCGCCTTTCTTTCCATTTCCAGAAGACAACGGTTCAAAAATCAGGCTGGTTTCTCTTTTAAAATCTCTGAAAAATCATGATATCACTATAATTGCGTTCAAAGAGCAAAATGAATTGATCAAGGACGAAGAAATAAAAAACATATGCAGTGAATACCATATTTTTAATCGACCGCAGATCTCATATTTCAAAGAATTGCTGAATCATTTTTCATCTCAACCGCTGCTGATCAGCAGGTTTTTTTGTAAGGAAGCTTGGGAAAAAACCAAAGAGATTGTCCGGAACAAAAAGATAGATTTATTCATAATTGAGACTCTATTGATGGTGAAATACGCAGAAAAAGTACCAGGCACCTTCCTGATTCTTGATGAACACAATTTGGAATTTATCAGAGCCAAAAGCCGAATAGTAACTTCTAAAAATTTGCTAGTAAAAATTTACAATTATGTTATCATGGTTCGTTTACGGCGCTTTGAATTGAAAGCAATTCGAAAATTCGATTGTTGCATGGTCTGTTCAGATAATGACAAGAATATTCTTGTGAATTTGTTAAAAACAGACTCTGTGATCGTTATTCCGAATGCTGTCGATACTGATTATTACTTTTTAAATCGCACTTCTATAAATGGTAAAAAAATACTATTTATCGGGACACTGTGGTATGAACCCAATCGAGATGCCGTCCTTTATTTTGTTAAAGAGATTCTCCCCTTACTGAAATCAAGGGTCCCGGAAGTGGAATTTATCGTTGTAGGCCCCGGCCCTACTCAAGATGTGATCGCTTTATCGAATCAGAGCAACATTACGGTTACAGGGTATGTGCATGATATACGCCCCTATCTTAGCGAAGCTTCCGTTTTTATTGTTCCCATCCGCATGGGAAGTGGAACCCGGCTTAAAATTCTCACGGCCATGTCAATGGGAATCCCGGTGGTTTCAACTTCTGTTGGCATGGAAGGAATCGCTGCTACGAACCACAAGGATATCTGCATCGCTGATGATCCGAGAGAGTTTTGCGATTGTATCTATAAATTGTTATTTGATATACAATTCAGTGAGTGTATCGGCAGTGGAGGCAGGGCATTGATTATGAGTCAATATTCGAGAAACGCAATTATGGAGAGACTGTCTGGACTCTGGGATCATATCAAAGAAATCAATTGCCAATGAATAACCTCAGTATCATTATCGTAAACTGGAATACTCGCAGTCTTTTACGGGAATGCCTCGATGCCATAAAAAAAAACCAGCCTTTTTTTGCGTATGAAACGATTGTCGTGGACAACGCATCCGAAGATGATAGTGTAGCTACCATCAAAAATGAATACCCCGGAATCCGGGTGATCGAAAACCAGGTGAATTACGGTTTCGCCGCCGCCAACAACCAGGGCGCAAAAGCCGCCGCGGCCACTTTGCTGCTGTTCCTCAATTCCGACACCCGGGTTCACCCCGGAACTTTGGCCGGCGCCGTCTCTTTCATGAAGCAGCATCCCGAAGCCGGCGTCATGGGTTGCCGGACTTTAAACCGCAATGGCTCTTTGCAGGCCACCGCTTTTGCTTTTCCCGGCAAACTCAGGATATTCGCCTATGTTTCAGGATTGAACCGCTTTTTTAAATTATCCCGCTTCACCGATCATTCAACCCTAGGCACTCCGGATTATGTCCAGGGATCGTTTCTGGTCATCCGCAAGGATGTTTTTGAAAAATGCGGCGGTTTTGACGAATCATTTTTCCTCTATGCCGAAGAAACCGATCTTTGCCTGCGGGTAAAAGCATCGGGTCTTTCAATTTATTATAATCCGGATATTTCCATCACCCATTATGGCGGCGGCAGCGGCAAAAATTCATTGGCCGGTCTTGGGAATTTTATGGAAAGCAGTATCGGCCTCTATCAAAAATACCGGTCGCCCCGGGAGGAGAAAAAACTGCGCCGGGCTTTGAAATCCGCCTTGCGTTTGCGGCTTTTTTTGGAATTGTTTTTTTCGCCGCTGGATTTTTTTGCAAGAAAAAAGGCGATTGGCACGTTGTTTGACGCCCTGGCGGGCGCGGATGTTAAGAGAATAAGCATGCGCTGGTTCTGACCGTGCCTCAGATAAATATTATTGGAACCTGGATCGACGAACTCGACATGGCCGGGGTCTTGGCGCAGCTGGAACGACTGATCGCGCTCGGCGCTCCCAGCCAGGTCATCACCGCCAACGTCGATCAATTGGTGACGAAAAGGAAGGATGAGCAGATCGAGCGGATATTCCGGCATGCAGCCCTGGTCGTGGCCGACGGTGTGCCCCTGCTTTGGGCGGCGCGCTTTTTGAAAACCCCCTTGCCGGAGCGCATCAACGGCACGGATTTGCTGGAAAAAACGTGCGAGCTGTCAGCCCAAAGAAATTTTTCCGTATTTCTGCTGGGCAGCCCTGAAGCGGTTGCGGCAGAAGCCGCCCGCAACCTGCAAGGACGGTTTCCCGAGCTAATTATATCCGGAATCTACTCGCCTTATCCCGGTTTTGAAAATGATGCGGATGAGAATAAGAAGATCGTCTCTCTGCTCACGAAGAAAAAACCCGATATTTTGTTCACTTCCCTGGGTTTTCCCAAAGGCATTAAGTGGATCGATCGGCATTTGCCTGCCTGCGGCGTCCCCTTGGCCATCGAAGTCGGGGCCAGTTTTATTTTTGTTTCGGGAAAAATAAAACGGGCGCCGCGCTGGATGCAAGAAAAAGGCCTGGAATGGTTTTGGCGGCTTATCCATGAGCCGCGCCGGCTGTGGAAAAGATACCTGGTCCGGGACTTGCCGTTTTTTTATTACCTGCTCAGGCAAAAATATTCCGCAAGCAAGCCAGGGAAATCCTGAAGGCCTGAATTCTCATAAATATCAATTTTGATGAAGTCGTAAAAAGTCATTTATTTATGTTTTTTGAAAAATGAAATGCTGTATTATCAAGGGTTTTCAAACATCGGTTGTACCATTTTTAGACTTTTTACGAGACCATCAATTTTGCATTGGTGCGGGCGAACACGTACCGCAACGCCAATATCATGGTCACGGTGACGTATGGATCGGGCCAGGTGGTCTGTTTCGGTGCTGCGGCCAACAACGCCTCAAATGACCCGGCCTTCCACTTGGCGGTGCAGGGACAATAAATATTTAGCAATAGAATATGGGAGCAATCCTCCACTAATTATATTATTTTCAAAAAGATCTTGAGAAAAAGAATAATCTTGACATTTTAAATTATAAAAGGCTATTATCAAATCTAGAATTTTATTGTTAACATAAAATCTACTGTAGAGGGAAGAATCATGAGTAATTTTAAAAAAATTCTAACAGTCTTGTTTCTTTTTGTTTTTATGGGAGCGCTTATTTTTGCCGGCGGGCCCAGCCGGAAGATCGCCATTAAAAAAGATCCTACTGGGAAGCCATCGCCGCTAAAGCCTTACGCTGAAGGCGAAGTGCTGGTCAAATTCAAGAAGGGTGTGACGATCAGCGCCGTGAACCAGATCGCGGCCCAGAACGCGATGACCGTGAAAAAGCATTTCAGGACATTGTCTAAACTGAAAGGGTAT
>Ga0180014_1000137_pt1 | contig 20790 bp, 20 predicted proteins | sample KR13_S1_MetaG_FD_116507 | JGI IMG/M metagenome (GOLD analysis project Ga0180014, IMG submission 116507) | Groundwater microbial communities from the Olkiluoto Island deep subsurface site, Finland - KR13_S1_MetaG | ecosystem: Environmental > Aquatic > Deep subsurface > Groundwater | place... | reverse complement strand
TTCAAGCGCGCGGCTTGAACGCTTGCAATTTCGCCAAACCCTGATCGAAGTCTTGCGCCCTGCACGCATCAATCGTATACTGCCTTTTGTTACCCAAAAACGGCATGTTTTGAACCATGCCGCATTTTGGGATATGACGCGGCTTGGGACCGCCAGGTGCGGACGCAAGAGCTTATTGCCCGGGCGAACGCGGAAGGCCGTGTTTTCCTGACGCGTAATACACAGTTGACGAACCGGTATCTGTGGCCGCGCCGCGTCATTTTACTGAAAGACACCGATCCCGTGAAACAATTAAGCGCCGTGGTGACAGAACTGAAGCTGGACACGCTCAGCGGGCTTTTTTCAAAATGTATTCGTTGCAATGTTCGGCTGGAAGCAGTGTCCGACAAGACAATGATCCGGTCCCGGGTGCATCCGAACGTGTGGGCGCGGCAGCTCGAATTCTTCACCTGCCCGAAGTGCCACACCGTATTCTGGAAAGGCAGTCATGTGCGCAATACCTGCCGGAAGCTGGGCTTGATCAGCGGCGTTGACAGGCCCTCCCCATGAGGATTTAACTACGCGGAAATCAGGATGGGTTCCTTTATGAAATATACCGATCAATACGAAGCGAAATATCGGATTTGGGCAACAACAGGAAAAGTGTATCCGCTTCCGGCCGTCATCCGAATTCCCGGCTTTCGGTCCATCAAGTTCAATTCCTGTGCGGACATGAACGCATGGAAACGAAAACAACTGGAGAAGCTTGCTGAAGAAAGAGCCGACCATGAATGACATCTTTCAGCGTTTTCATCAACATCGTGTGCGTTACCTCGTCATAGGGGGGTAGGCCATGCGCTTGAAAGGTATGCCGCGAACATCCCTGGACTGGGATTTCTTTATTCCCGGGGGCGATCTCAATAATCTGGCATTGTTGAATTGTCTGTTGGAAGATGAACTGGATATGCCCCTGGTTCCGATGGGGCCCTCGGGGGAGAATTTTATTCAAACATATCAAACGTAATGGGGAGTGTTACAGTTCCATTTAATCGTACCCGGCCTTCCCTCGTTCGATGAGGCTGAGAAACGCGGGGTCATTTGCCGCACTGAAACCGGCACACCCGCGCGGTGCTTGTGCGGGCAGGATCTTTTTGCCTGCAAGAAAAAAAGCGAATCGTCCGCAGGATCAGGATGATATTCTTTTTCTGGAAAAGCAGAAGGAACTGGGGAAATTATAATGGATCTTGTCTCCGTGTTTCATGGGGCGCCGGCAAGTTCTGTTTTCAGCGGGCTCTTGTGAAGAACGGAATAGATCGGGCCTTGGGGAGTCAATAGGCTGTTCATTAACAGGACGCTCAGGACATTCAGGCGGCCAAATGACTGATCGCTTCGGGCTGTGATGAATTCGACCAGGCCCCCGATCTGGCGGGAAGAACGCACGCGACCCAGGGTCAGATGAGGCTTGAAGGGCTTGGCATCCGGACTGAAACCGTCCGCCTTCAAGGCAGAAACGAGATCGGCCTGCAACCGGATCAGCGGCAAAATGTTTCCCTGGAGTCCGGCCCAAACTACTTTGAGAGAACCCGGTCTGCCGAAATATCCCAATCCCTGGATATCCATGGCGCCGGGTGAATGATGCGCCGTGGTACGGTCGATCGCCTTCCGAATCAAAGGGAGTGCGGTCTCGAAAATATCGCCGATAAAAACAAGCGTTACGTGGATGTTGAGCGGTACAACCCAACTGACGCCGGCGCCGATGCGTTTCATGGCTTGCTGGGCTTCTGCCAGTTCTTTCCGCGCAACCTCATCAATGGCGACTGCCATGAATGCCCTGATAACAGGACTTGCTTGATCAGAAGGCGTCATGGGAAAATTCAGGTTTTGTGTTGTCCACATGCATGAGCATTAAAGCCAGGGGGATTAACCAGAATTGAGCCACTTGCGCGATATTGTCGGGATAGTCGCCCAGCCCGTAAAAATGGAGGAACAGGAGCATCAGCCCGATGGTGCCCGGCAACAGGCGTTCCTCGAACGTGGGTCGTGAAAATGTATGTTTTGCCAGTTGAACGGCCAGAATCAGCCAGGCGGCCAGGTGAAGGAGCAGGCCGGTCCAGCCGAATTCGAACAGCAGTTTCAGCCAGAATTGATGGCAGTGAGGATAATGGAACGAAGCCTTGGGTGGCTGGGACGCATAATACACCGATTCAAAGTTCCGCTTGCCGAAGCCGTAGCCGAACCAGGGGCGTTGCTGAACCAGGGTCCAGGTATGCTTCCAGACCTTGTCCCTTTCGCTGAAATTGACCATCGATTTTTTTTCGGCAAAGCGGGGATTGATATGTTCTGCCTGAGTCAACACGATACCCGCGATGACAGCCATGCCCAATAACCAGATCGCTTTGCGCCGCCAGCCGGGGATCAGCAGGCCGGAGCAGGCGATGGTCAGGGCAAAGGCCATCTGAGGTCCGCGGGAGGCGATAATAATCTGATAGGTCAGGCAGAGAATGATGCCCGCCAGGCAGGCCAGCGCCGGCCAACGGCGCCGCCGCCAGATCCAGAAGAAATAAAACAGCACGAAGGTGGAAGCCCCGGCCATCATGCCGGCCACGTTCGAGTGGTTGAGAATAAACGGTCGGAATGCGTGGGCTTTGGCCAGCAGATCCGGCCCCAAATTCCACCCCAATCGCGCCAGGTCAAAGGAAAGAGTCAGCGTGATGGCCAGGGCACTGTAAAAAAGCGCCGATTGAATGCGGGAGCGCGTGTAAAATATCACCGGGATGGCGAACATGCCGGCCAGCAGTTTTACCATGCCGGAAAAGTCGCGGACGGAAAGCGCGGGATTCTCGGAAAAAGGGAGCAGGAATAAAGAAAAACCGAGGGCAATAATAAAGGCAACGCCGGCCGCTTGTTTCCAGGCGCCGGCGCCCCGCGACGCGTGAAACAAGGCGAACAGAAATGCGCTGTATACGAGAATATCCTGAACCAACGTGGGCGAAAACGTCCAAATAATGATGGTAATGCCTGTCCAGAAAACCACGGATTCCTGGAGCAGAAGCCATAATGAATTCAAACGCGGGAATTGCATAAAGTTAATGTGTCCGAATGCCCATGGATTGGGCCAGAACCGCCAAAGGTTCGATGGATCCTTGCAGGGTTTGAATTGCCGCTATCGCTTCCTTCGTGAGTTGAGCGACACGACGCCTGGCCGCATCCAATCCATGGACGGCGACATAAGTCATTTTTCCGTGCCGGCGATCGGTGTGGGCGGATTTGCCCAGAGCCCTGGCCGAAGAAGTTTCATTTAAAATATCGTCCATAATTTGAAATGCAAGCCCTACTTTCTCTCCGTAGCCTGTCAGGGCGTCGAGTGCCGGATGGGCCGCGCCGGCCGCAATGCCTCCCATCCGAACGGATGCGCGCAGGAGGGCGCCGGTTTTGCGCCGATGAATAGCTTCCATCCGTTCGGCGTTGGGCGGCTGGCCTTCGGCCTGAAGGTCCTCGACCTGGCCGCCGATGACCCCGAGACTGCCGGCGGCGCGGGCCAGCTCCAAGCTGAGCTGATTGGGATGATAGGGCGGCGGCGCCTGGGTTTGCGCCAGCCACTCAAAGGCCAGGGTTAAGAGCGCATCACCTGCCAGGATGGCTGTGGCTTCCCCGAATACCACGTGACAGGTGGGCTTGCCGCGGCGCAGCTCATCGTTATCCATGGCGGGAAGATCGTCGTGAATCAGGGTATAGGTGTGAAGCGCTTCCAGGGCGATGGCGGGGAGGATGGCCGGCGCGGTATCGCCGCCGATCACCTCGGCGGCGGCCAGGCATAAGATCGGCCGGAGACGTTTGCCTCCGGCGAATATGCTGTAGCGCATGGCTTTATGCAAATCGGCGGGAGGCGTTGTTTCTCCCGGTATCTGCGCATCCAAAGCCGTCTGGATGCGTTTCGTATACCGTTCCAGATAGACGGACAAGTTCAACACAAGGATTCTCCTTGATGGGTTAAGATTTCATGACCCGTGATTATTCTAACCATGCGATTCCAACAGCCAAGTCAATAATCAAACTATTGAATACTTGCGCGGATTCATTTATGATAAGTGCTGTTGATGGTGGAGAGGCGCTATGAAGGGGGGGGGAGGAAAGAGATATTATGCCAACGTATGAATATGAGTGCAAGCAGTGTCGCAAAACATTCGATGTGTTTCAGAACATTACGGCCAAGCCTCTGAAGCAATGCCCCGTCTGCAAGGGGAAGGTCCGGCGTTTGATCGGCAAAGGAGCGGGAATTATTTTCAAGGGTTCCGGGTTTTATCAAACCGATTATCGGAGTGATCATTATCGAAAGCGTGTACGGGAGGAAAAGAAGCCGGCGGAGACATCCGGGCCCAAGAAGGAAGGCGGCGGCGCCTCGGTTTCGAAGGACAGTAAAGCGTCTACTACTGCCAAGGAGTGAGAATCGATGATTGTGTGTTCCAGATGCGGGTATGAGAATCAGCTGGGTCATATTTTCTGCACCCATTGCCGGACCAGGCTGGATTTCGATCATGTCTCGGATCAGGAACTGGTAAGAACGAAAAAGGTAGGCGGCCGGAAATGGCTGCGCATCATGCTGATTGTGGCTTTATTGGTGGTTGTGGCGATCGGCCTGGCCTTGTGGCCTTTACCCATCGAAGCCAAGCGGGGAACGTCCGCTGACCTCCAGCAGGCGCGCCGGAAAATGGCGTTGATGGAAAGGAGTGATGCATTTCCTTCGCAGGTATTTACCGAGTCGGAATTGAATGCCTGTCTTGCAGCTGCCATGGAAATCAAGCGGAAGTCGGGGGCGTTCCGGATGCGATCCGTTCAGGTGGATGTGAAACCCAATGCGATTTTGCTTTCAGTGGCGGCGACTTGGGAGCCGATAGCGGCGGGAGGAGTCAGGATAGGGACGTTGGATGTTACCTATGGAATTACCGGGGTGCCCGAAATAACCCCGGCCGGATTTCATTTTGCCGTTTCTCGGGGTATGATCGGTCATCTTCCATTACCAGGCCCATTGGGCATTATGATCGCTCCCCAAATCAAGGCGCATTTCAAGGGGTTGAGACAGGACTATCCAGTGGTAGGCGCCATCAAGCGATTTGAGCTTGAGGATGGTAAAATTATAGTATTTTCAAGATAAGACGTCGCGTTGGACGGATAACCCAATGGGTTATCCGCCCAACGCAAGTGGTTACCCCTTGTCACCCCGCATTGGTACGGGGTGACGACGGCCCGGAGGGTGAAAATTGCACGCTTCCGTGCAATTTTCAGGTAATAAACCAGGACCCGGCTGGGAGGGTCATGCAGGAAAGAAGGCCAACTATGGGGCAAGCGCGAAAGCCATGTCAGACGCTGGTGGGAACCATCGCAGCCGAAGTGCTGGACTATACGGCGGGAAAAGATATTGAGTTGGATGCCTGTTTGGTTGATGCCGATTGCATCGGATCTGCCGCACATGTCGTGATGCTGGCGCGCATGCCAGGGCATCCCAAACTGTTTCGTCCATCGGATCGAAAAACCATTGTGGGTGAACTGGTGCGCATCATGCGTGGGTTTCACGGAGGCAAGTTGACCATCCGGGTGGCGGATCAAGATGTCCATATGGCGGTGGAACGGATATTAACGGCAAACTTGGGAGATCTGGGGCGAAAGATTCATACCGGTCGCAGTCGGAATGATCAGGTGGCGGTTGATCTGCGCCTGTACGGCAAAGAGCAGTTGCTGAAAACCATGGAAGAGGCACTGGCTTTGGCGGACGTGCTGTTGAATTTGGGCAGAGCCCACGCGATGATTCCCATGGTGGGGCGAACCCATATGCAGCCGGCCATGCCGAGTTCGGTGGGGTTGTGGGCGTCCGCCTATGCCGAGAGCTTGCTGGAGGATATGGTCCTGCTGAGAAGCGCCTACGCGTTGAACGATCAATGCCCCTTGGGATCGGCGGCGGGATATGGCGTGCCCCTTCCGATCGACCGGCACTATGTGTCCCGGCTGCTGGGCTTCAGTCGCCCACTGCATAACGTGTTCCATGCTGGTAATACGCGCGGCAAGATGGAAGCGATCATTCTATCGGCCTTGGCACAGGTCATGATTTCGCTTTCGCGGCTGGCCCAGGATATGATGTTGTTTACGATGCCGGAATTTCATTACATGTCTTTGCCGCCGGCCATGGGCACGGGAAGCAGTATCATGCCCCAGAAAAACAATCCCGATGTCCTGGAGCTGGTCAGAGCCCGCGCGGTAAAAGAAATATCACTGGCGTGCGAAGTGATGCAGCTGGTCCGCGGTTTGCCGGGAGGGTATAATCGTGATCTTCAGGAGGCCAAAGAGCCGTTGTTGAGCGGCTTCCACCTGGCAAGATCCAGTCTTCGGGTCATGGTGCCATTGATCCGCGGCCTGAAAGTGAATCGCGAGGCATTGCTGGCGGGTTTTAAGCCGGGCGTGTTTGCCGCTGATGCCGCCTTGGAACTGGTGGGTAAGGGAGTCTCGTTCCGTGATGCCTATCGTCACGTGAAGGAGCATCTCCGTGAATTGGATTGCATGGATCCCCATCAGGCTGTCGCGCGGAAACGTCATTTCGGCGCCACGGCGGGGTTGGATTTTCAACTGCTGGCAAACCGGATTGGCGCCGAACGTCGTTTTGTGCGGCAGGAAACCCGGCGCTATTACGGGGCGATCTCCCGGCTCCTGGGCGTGACGTATCCATTATAGACAATATGAGCCTGGCGATAGAGATTAAAAATCTGGTGGTCGAATATCCTTCGGGAAGAGGTGTGGTTCAAGCCGTCCGGGGCTTGAATCTATCCGTTCCGGAAGGACAGGTGTATGGATTTCTGGGACCCAATGGCGCCGGCAAGACCACCACCATGCATGTCCTGCTGGGGTTCATTGAGGCGCAAAGCGGGGAAGCCCGGATTTTTAATGAAAATGTCCGGCATTCGATTGCCCGCCAACGCATCGGCTATTTGCCGGAGCATCCGGACCTGTATCGTTTTCTGACCGGGCGCGAATTGCTGACCATGGCCGGCCGCTTGTTTCTCATGTCAGGGCGGGCCTTGAAACACCGGATCGAGGAATTGTTGGAAATGATGGGTCTGGCCCAGGCGGCGGACCGTAGGATTGCCACCTATTCCCGGGGGATGATGCAGCGCATTGGGCTGGCCCAAGCCCTGATTCACGATCCGGAATTGTTGATTCTCGATGAGCCGACCAGCGGGTTTGATCCATTGGGCCGGATTGAAATCCGCAAAATGATCGCTGGGTTGCGGGAACACGGAAAAACGGTTTTCTTTTCATCACATGAATTATCCGAAGTCGAGCGGATTTGTGATCAGGTGGGAATCCTTTCCGGGGGGCGTCTGGTTGCCGAGGGCGTTGTGTCGGAATTGGTAAAAGGCGGGGAAAGTCTGGAAAACTATTTCCTGAGAATCTTGTTATGAGTCGTCTTCTGACAATTGCCGGCGTGGTTTGGCTTGAGGTTTTGCGGCGGAAGGACGTGTATGTTCTGTTCATTCTGCTGGCGGCGTTTTTAATCATCCTGCTGACACTGGATGTGTTTGGCCTGGGGGGGCTGGTGGGTTATGTCAAGGAGATCGGGTTGCTCCTGGCCTGGCTCTTTTCCCTGATTCTGGCGGTGGCCGTCAGTGTTCGCCAGTTACCGCAGGAAGAGGAGCGGGGAACGATTTTCCCCCTGCTGGCCAAACCGGTCACCCGCGGCAATGTGATTCTAGGCAAATGGCTTGGTGTCTGGAGCATTATCTCATTGGCCACGATCATGTTTTATCTGCTTCTGGTGTGGATCGTACTCTGGCGGGGGGGGGGCTTCGGGGTTGCCATCCTGGGCCAGGCGATCGTTTTGCATCTGGGTTTATTGGGCATCATCACGGCGCTGGGGATTCTATTTTCAACGCGGTTGAATGGGGATGCGGCGGCCACGCTGACCCTGGTGGTCACTTTGGCGGCGTATCTGGTGCTGCCGCGAGTGCCGCACCTGATTATGAATGAGCAGGGCGTCCGCAGGACTTGCCTTTTGGCGCTGTATTATGCCCTGCCCCATCTGGAATTATTCGATTTGCGCCGACGCTTAGTCCATAACTGGGATCCTGTATCCGCCGTAACGTGGATCCAGATCGTGTTGTATGGCGTAATCCTGATGGCGATGTTTCTCCTGCTGGCCTGGATGGCATACCGCGGGAAACGATTTTCGCGAGGGGTGCTGGTATGAGTCGGAGCGCGCGAGGATCCGTTTGGGGTTTCAGGGTTTGGGCGATGTTGCTGGTCCTGGAAATCGCGGCCTTCTCGCTGGCCTGTCGCCTTGCGGACCCGGCGGATTCCGGAACGGCCGCGGGCAATTCGATAGTGGAGGCGGTCTTTGGCGACAGCCGGATCGCGATGAGTGACTCCTTTTATCAAGAAGCCGACACTTTTTTTCATAAGGGGGTTGGGCATTATCAGTCTAAAGCTTTTGTCGACGTGTTTGGAAAACTGGGACAAGACATTTCGCCGACCGGTCATGCCCATTTGACGGGTGAGAATATCACGGAGATTATGCCTTGGCTTTATTTTTCAACCCGCATGAATTCCCGGAATGTGACGGCCTATACGGTGACCGCGTTTTGGCTGGCGGGTGAAGCGGGGCGTCCGGACCTGGCGGAACAGGTGCTGGCGGACGCGCGCCGGGCCAATCCGCGGGATTACCGTGTCTATCTGGAAAGCGGGCGCTTGGCGATCAAGCAGGGAGACCTGGTCCGGGCGGCCCATTTCCTGGAGACTGGCTTGACTCTTTGGCCGGGGAAACAGGATCCGGAAGACCGGCAAAGCCAGCTGGACCGGGCGGAAATACGCACGTATCGGGGATTGTTGTATGAGTCTAACGGAGACCTGGTTCAAGCGCAGGAGATGTATCGCCCGGTCCTGCAGGCTTTTCCCGGTCGGCGCACCTTGAAAGAGCGGCTTGTGTTTCTTGAGACCCATGGCCGTTCCCCATCGCCTCCGCGCGAGTTGTGGAAAAACATGTTGTTTCGCCATGCTGAGGTCTGCGACAAGGAAGCCGAACAGCGACCCTGAATGCCGATGGCCCAGGCCTGGTGCTGGAGATTCCATGCTTGGCCGGGTCGTGTTTCTCGCTGAGTATAGGATGCTGAGGTTATGTATCTTAATTTTTTTGGATTTAAAGAAGCGCCGTTTAATATTACACCGGACCCGCGCTTTCTTTTCTTTTCCCTGCATCACCGCGAGGCGTTCGACCACATTGTTTACGGCATTGAAAAGCGCAAGGGGTTTATTGAATTGACCGGCGAGGTTGGCGCCGGTAAAACAACGATCTGCCGGGCCGTGCTTGCCAAGCTGTCGCCGAATATTAAAACAGCGCTGGTGCTGAATCCGACGCTGACGGAAACACAATTGCTGAGGGCGATTCTGAATGACTTTGGCCTGAGCGTGAGGGGACGAGACCGCCTGGCGTATATCGAAACGCTCAACCGGTTTCTTCTCGACCAACTGGGCCAGGGGAATAACGTAGCCTTGATTATTGATGAAGCTCAGGATCTGATTCCGGGAGTTTTGGAGCAAGTTCGACTATTATCCAACCTGGAGACGGATCAACACAAGCTTCTGCAGATTGTACTCTGTGGCCAACCCGAGTTGAAACAACGCCTGGGAGCGCCGGAATTACGTCAGCTTCGCCAGCGGATTACGGTAAGGTGTCATCTTTTTCCTTTGACAGAGGAAGAGATGAGACAATACATTAATTATCGCCTGAAGATGGCCGGATGGGAAGGGGGCGATTTGTTTCATCCCGACGCGATTCAGATTGTCTATCACTATGCCAAGGGTATTCCCCGTCTGGTTAATGCGGTGTGCGATGTTGCCCTGTTGGCCGGATACGTGGCGGGTTGCCGGCAGATCGACAGCCTCTGCATAAAAAAAGCAATTCAGCAGTTGGAGGGGACGTTATGAGTTTGATTCAGGAAGCCTTAAAACGACAGCAACAGGAGTTCGGAGGCGGAAAAACGCCAGAGGCGTCGCCGGTGGTGAATGCTGAACCTCCCGTTACTGAAACCATGCCGGTGATGGATACGCCGCTGTCTACGGCGGAAACGCAGGCGCCAGCCTTGCCGCCGCCGGTGTTTCCACCGCCTCCGCCGGTATCCCCAAGGTCGTTCAGGCCGGGGTTGAAAATCAGCGGGATTGTGGCAACGGGGCTTGTGATCCTGGTCGTGGGAGGGTTTATGGCGGCGAAATGGACATTGAAGATGGTCCGGAAAACAGCTATCCCGGTACTGGCCGCTCAACCCATGACGGTTTCTCCCGGGAGCGTCATGCCGCCGGCCAATGGAAAAGACTCGGAAAATTCCGCCCCGCAGACGGCTTCCGGGCCGAAACCTCCAGTATCCATACCGGCATTGCCGCCCGCTCGCTCATCGCAGATTTCCGTTTCATCGGAACCGCAGGTTTCAGATACCGTCGGTAGAACGGATGTCCTGCCGAGAGAGAAGGCGCCATTGGAAAAAGCGCCCACGGTTCCCCTTCAGTGGCCCACCTTGAAATTGACCGGGATATTGGCCAGTTTAAGCGCCGGCGAAGGTTCCGCCTGCATCAATAATCAAATAATTTCTATCGGTGGACAGATTGAAGATGTGACCTTGGTGGAGATTCGTTCGGACGGAGTGTTGCTCAAATACGGGGGCGAAACCAAGTTCCTGAAAATGGGCGGCATATTGTACTGAGGAATATCCGGAGACCCGGTCAACCGGTTTCCTCAGGCGGGTGGTGCCATTTTTTTATTTTATCGAGAGCGTCGTCAAAGTCTTCCGGCGTCACCAGGAAGCGGTGACAAGATTTTCCTGTCAAGTCCTCGATGTCTGTAGGAAGTTGGGTGTCGTAGGGGTTCAAAATACCAACCAGCGCATCCTCGCCCATCAGGTCGAAGATGATGGCTCCGCGCATGATCATAAATTCAACCGACAACAGCGTTGCAATATTGGGTTGAAGCTCGAAATTGGCGAGCGATATGATGGGCGTATTGCAGGTGGCTGCAACGAACGCGATAATTTCATTGATGGCGGGAAAAACACGATCATGCAGAACATGCAGAGTGGATACCGGCACTTCGCTTTTCTTGCTCGAATTTTCTGAGAGGTCATGCACGATGTTGGCGTATTCCTCCTGGGTCAACTTCTTGGCTTGCAGCAGGTTCCAGGCAAAGGATATTTCTCCGGCAATGTTGGCCGACCGTCGGGTCAGGGTGTTGGTATCATCGAGGACCACGGCCATGACCTTCTCCGGCTTTAGACTTTCGATGCGGGCCAGCATTTCCTTGACATGGGGATCGTTCGCATCGAACGATTGGATCTTTTTCCGAAGATCATACACCGCGTCTTCGTCGCCTTCGTCGATCAGGACCTGGGTCAGGCGGAGAACATAGTCCTTGGCCCGCGTGTGATCGCCCACCTTCTCATAGGCGTCAGCCAGCGTTTCCAGGGAGACGCGGTCGTTCGGCAGGGCTTCGAGAATTTTTTCAAATGCCGCGATGGCATTCCAGATCTCGGCCTCGGAGTCGGATGTCGGTTTGTGCGGTTGATCGGGCATAAAAATTACCATTGACAGAACCTGCGGAATGAGCAAAATGAAAACATATCATTCCGGTGCCCTGCCGAAAACTAATTTATTTTCAGTTATATTGGATACTATAAGGCGTGAGACGCAAAGAAGCAAGTCCGGATGATGGCTTGAATCGCGCTCAATCAGAACTGGTCAACGGGCTTGGCGTTTGGCATATTGCTGCTCCGGGAGGACGGTGTGATGGACAGGGAATCATTTAGCGGAAAAATTGCCTTAATCCTGTTGCGGCGCGGCATGATCAGCCAGCCGGTCCTGCAGGAGGCGCTTCAGGCCGTTAAGGCCGACGGGAAGCGTTTGGAAGAATACTTGATCGAAAAACAACTGGTCACCGATATCCACATGACCTTGGCCATGGCCGAGTATCTGGGCATGGCGCCGATTTCCCTGGCTCATTTCGTTCCCGATGACCCGTTGATCGAAATGATTCCGCGGGAAACCATCAATCGTTTCATGGCCATTCCCGTGGCGAAGCTTGGGAAGGTTCTGACCGTGGCCTTGAGCGATCCTTTCAACGTTGGAACGGTTGACGAGCTTCAAGCGCTGACGGGACTGAAAGTGATGCCGGTAGTTTCCTCGGAAAAAGAAGTCAAGGATATCGTGCAGAAGTTCTATGGACAGGCGTCGCCGGATCTGGAGGATATTTTTAAAAATGCGGCCGAAGACGAGGAGGTGGAGGTCGGCCACGAACAACATGAGGAAGTCAGCCTCGACGAAATGCTGGAAAGCACGGAAAGCGCCCCGGTGGTCCGGATCGTGAATTCCGTCATGGTCGAAGCGATGCGCCGGAAGGCCAGCGATATTCACATCGAGCCTATGGAAAAAGTCCTGCGCCTGCGATATCGCATTGACGGCGATCTGTATGAGGTGCCTAGCCCGCCCAAGAATCTGCAATCGGCGATTATTTCGCGAATCAAAATCATGTCGGGCATGGACATCGCGGAACGCCGTATTCCTCAGGATGGAAGGTTCAATGTCAAGGCGCTGGGCAAGGAAGTGGACGTCCGCGTGAGCCTGCTGCCCCTGATTCACGGTGAAAAAATCGTCATGCGGATCTTGGACAAGAGCAACTTGGCGCCCAGTTTGTCGGCGTTAGGACTGGACCCGAAGGCATACGACTCGTTGATTTATGCGATCAGCCAGCCGCATGGCATTATCCTGGTTACGGGACCGACCGGGAGCGGGAAAACCACGACGCTGTATTCCTGCTTGCAGGATCTCAATAAGCCGGATGTCAATATCGTGACGACGGAAGACCCGGTGGAATATCAGTTGGCGGGGATCACTCAAGTCCAGATCAATGATGATGTCGGACTGACCTTTGCCCGCGCCTTGCGCGCTATTGTGCGCCAGGATCCCGATATTGTCATGGTGGGTGAAATCCGCGATCAGGAAACTGCGGCCATTGCGGTGAAAGCTGCGCTGACGGGTCAACTCGTTCTAAGCACCCTGCATACCAACGATGCGGCCGGGGCCATAACCCGTTTACGGGATATGGGGGTGGAGGCCTTTCTGCTGGCGTCATCGGTGATCATGGCGCAGGCTCAGCGCTTGTATAAAAAATTGTGTACGGCCTGTCGCCGACCGCGCGAGTTACCGCTTGAATTTCTCAGGCTGAACAACCTGGACCCCAAGGATTTTCAAGGCGCCCAGCTATTTGAACCCGTAGGGTGTCCCAAGTGCGGCAATGCCGGGTTTAAGGGACGCAGTTCCTTAATGGAAATATTGATGGTGGATGAGGCCATTCGCCTGATGATTCTAAAAAGTGCCAGTACCGCGGAACTCGCAGAAAAAGCGAAGGCCAACGGGATGATGACGCTGAAAATGGTTGGACTTGAAAAGGTCAAAGAGGGTATTTCGAGTCTGGAAGAAATATTGAGCGTGACCGGCGGCGAATAAATTAAAATTCCAAGCTCCAAATTCCAAGAAAATAAAGGCAAAACCGCCAAATTATCAAGCGGATCGGGTGTTTTCCGTTTTTATGATTTTGTTGGTTTTCTTGGTCTGATTTGTTTGGAATTTGGATTTTCGGGTAGTCTTTGAAAACAAATAGCCGGGCACAATCTAAAAGGGTGGTGTGATGGACAGGGAATCATTTAGCGGAAAAATTGCCTTGATTCTTCTGCGGCGCGGTATGATCAGTCAGCCGGTCCTGCAGGAGGCGCTTCAGGCCGCTCAGGCCGACGCGAAGCGTTTGGAGGAATACCTGATCGAAAAACAGTTGGTCGCCGAAACCCACATGACGCTGGCGATCGCCGAATACCTGGGCATGTTGCCCATGTCTCTGGCTCATTTCACGCCCGACAGCCAGTTGCTGGAAATGATTCCGAAAGAAACCATCAACCGGTACATGATCATTCCCGTGGCGAAGGTCGGCAAGGTGCTGACCGTGGCCTTGAGCGATCCCTTTAACGTCGGAATAGTCGATGAGCTCCAGACTCTGACCGGGATGAAAGTGATGCCGGTCGTGTCTTCGGAGAAGGACGTGAAGGATATTTTACAGAAGTTTTATGAGCAGGCCTCTGAGGACCTGGCGGATATATTCAAAAGTGCCGAAAGCGATGATGTCGAAATCGGTCACGAGAAGCAGGAGGAAGTCAGCCTGGACGAGATGCTGGAAGGAACCGAAAGCGCACCGGTCATCCGGATCGTGAATTCCATTATTGTTGAAGCGTTGCGTCGGCGGGCCAGCGATATTCACATCCAGCCCATGGAAAAAACGTTGCGCTTGCGATACCGTATCGATGGCGATCTGTATGAGGTCCCCAGTCCGCCCAAGAATCTGCAGCCGGCGATCATTTCCCGGATCAAAATCATGTCGGACATGAACATCGCCGAACGTCGGATTCCTCAGGATGGACGGTTCAAGGTCAAGGCGCTGGGCAGGGAGGTGGATGTCCGTGTGAGCCTGCTCCCGATGATTTTTGGTGAAAAAATCGTCATGCGGATACTGGATAAAACCAACCTGGCGACCAGCCTGTCGGGACTGGGTCTGGATCAGAAAGCCTATGAGTCCTTGCTCTATGCGATTTGCCAGCCGCACGGCATTATCCTGATTACGGGTCCGACCTGTAGCGGGAAGACCACGACGCTGTATTCCTGCTTGCAGGATCTCAATAAGCCGGATGTTAATATCGTGACGACGGAGGACCCGGTGGAATATCAGTTGATGGGGATCAATCAGGTCCAGATCCGCGAGGACATCGGCCTGACTTTCGCCGGTGCCTTGCATTCCATTCTGCGCCAGGATCCCGATATTGTCATGGTGGGTGAAATCCGCGATCAGGAAACTGCGGCCATCGCGGTGAAAGCCGCGCTGACGGGGCACCTCGTACTGAGCACCCTGCATACCAACGATGCGGCCGGCGCGATCACGCGCTTGCGGGACATGGGGGTGGAGCCGTTTTTGCTGGCATCCTCGGTGATCATGACCCAGGCCCAGCGCCTGTATAAGAAACTGTGCCCGGTCTGCCGCCGGCCTTGTAAACTTCCGCTCGAATTTCTCAGGCTGAACAACCTGGATCCAAAGTATTTTGAGGGCGTGCAGCTTTTTGAACCCGCGGGATGCCCGAAATGCGCTAATATCGGATTTAAGGGGCGGAACGCTCTGATGGAAATTTTATCAGTGGATGATGCGGTTCGACAGGTGATCCTGCGGAACGGCAGCGCCGCTGAACTGGTTGAAAAAGCAATTGCTAACGGCATGCTGACGCTTAGAATGGTAGGTTTGGAAAAAGTGAAAGAAGGCATTTCAAGTCTGGAAGAAGTGTTGAGTGTGACCGGTGGAGAATAGAGAAAGGAACTCCAGTCATGGTGGTTTTTAAAACAGGATCCACGTCCATGCCGTCGCCGGCACCGACAAAATCAGCTCCCTCTGCAACCGCGCCGCCCCCGATGCCACGGGGTGCGCCGTTGATGCGTCCGCCAACGCGTCCGGCGGTGGATAATCGCCCGGGAGCCAATGAGCACATCGCCGGCGCACGAAAAATACGCTCCAAGGAGCTCCCTGCTTTTTCACGACAACTGTCTGCCATGCTGCTGGCTGGTATGCCGTTGATCCAATCCCTGGATGCGCTGGAGGATCAGACCAGCGATAAAAATTTTAAAATCCTGGTTGTCGGACTGAAGAATCAACTGCAAGGGGGGGCCTCATTTTCCGAAGCTTTGAGCCATTATCCGACCATCTTTGACACCTTGTATATCAACATGATCAAAGCGGGGGAAAGCGGGGGGCAATTGGGCGAAACCGCCGCGCGTTTGGCCAGTTTTCTGGAGGATGCGGCCAAGTTGTCGCGGAAGGTCAAGTCGGCGATGAGCTATCCGGTGATTGTATTATGCATCGCCCTGGGGATTGCGGTGGGAATGATTCTTTTTATTGTGCCTGTCTTTTCCAGCATGTTTGCCGACTTTCACGCTAAGCTTCCTGGGCCGACCCAGTTTCTGGTCAACCTCAGCCTTGTCATGCGCAAGTATGGCATTATTGTGCTGGCGATTATTATCGTGGTCATTATTTTAATCCGAAAATGGAAAAAATCACCCGCGGGCGCCTATCAGTGTGCCAGCCTGATGCTGAAACTGCCGGTCATCGGTGAGTTGAATCGGAAAGTGGCCACGAGCCGGTTTGCCCGGACTTTTGCTCAACTGCTTCAAAGCGGTGTGCCGATCCTGAAGGCAATGGAAATCGTTTCGGGCGCCACCGGCAACAAGGTGTTTGAGCAAGTAGTTTTGGAAGCGCGTAATACCGTTGAAAAGGGAGAACCCCTGTCCGCCGCGCTGATCAAGCACCCGTGTTTTCCCCGGTTGCTCGTTCATATGATGGCGGCTGGAGAAAAAACTGGAAAAATTGACGAGATGATGCAGAATATCGCCGATTTTTATGACGATGAAATTGAAGCGATGCTTGACGGCCTTACCGCCTTAATTGAACCCGTACTGATGGTGTTTTTAGGCGTGGTGATCGGCGGTATCGTCATTTCCATGTTTCTCCCCATATTCAAGATGGGTGAAGTGGTTGGCGGCCGCTAATCAGGTAGGCGGAGGCCTGATTCTTGGTTTTCATGGCGCCGACATTGCGGTTATGTCGTGCTTGACAGGTTTTAGAATGCGAGAAAAAATTTGACAATCCAGCCGTCATTGAATACATTTTCATTAATTATTAAAAATTAAAAGTAAAAACAGACCCATGGCCAAAATCCTTCTAGTTGATGATGAACCCAGTATCCTCAGCGTCCTTAGTGTGCTGTTAAAAGCTGAGGGGTATGAGGTGGTTCCTGTCGACGGTGGCAAAAAAGCAGTGGAATTGATCAAATCCACGCCTTTTGATCTTATGATATCAGATATTCGCATGCGGCCGATCGATGGGATGGCCCTCCTTAAATTGGCTCGGGAACAACAGCCATCGATGTCCGTCTTGATGGTCACAGGCTATGGCTCCGTTGAAACGGCCGTTGAAGCGCTAAAAGACGGAGCCTTTGACTACATTACCAAGCCCTTCAGGGTGGATGAATTGCTGATTACCGTTCAAAGGGCGCTCGAGTATAACAAGGCTCTGACGGAAAATGTTCACCTGAAAGCCGAATTGGTCAGCCGATATCGCTTTGAGAACATCATTGCGGAAAGCCCTGCCATGCGTAATGTCTGTGAAATGATTGAGCGGGTCGCACCCACCGATGCGACCGTTCTCATTTATGGGGAAAGCGGAACCGGTAAAGAACTGGTGGCCAAGGCCATTCATGCATACAGCAACCGGAAAGCGAAAAACTTTCTACCGCTTAATTGCGCCGCCTTGCCGGAAGCTCTTTTGGAATCGGAGTTATTTGGTCATGTCAAGGGAGCTTTTACCGGAGCTTCATCCGATAAAGAAGGTCTGTTTGAAGTCGCGAATGGCGGGACGATCTTATTGGATGAAATCAGTTCCATGCCTCTCAACATCCAGGCCAAACTGTTACGCGTTCTTCAGGATAAAGAAATCCGGAGGGTAGGGGGCAACAGCAGTATTGCCGTCGATGTCCGGGTACTGGCCGCCACGAACAGCCGGCTGGAGACGCTCATTGAAAAGGGCGCCTTCCGCGAGGATCTTTATTATCGTCTGAGTGTGATTCCGCTTGAAATCAAGCCGTTACGCGAAAGGGCTGAAGATATATTGCCTTTTATTTATCATTTCCTGCGCCGAGAACTGGGCACCGAGAAGAAGGAGTTGCCGACCATTGATCCCGACGTTATTCAGATTCTTGAACATTATTCATGGCCTGGAAATGTGCGGGAACTGGAAAATGCCATCAAACATGCATTCACCTTTGCCAAGGATAATCTCATTAAGGTGGACTGCCTTCCTGCAAAAATCATAGCGAATGTCCAGGCGAATGAAATACCTATCCACCGGGACGACATGCGGGGAAAGTCGTTGAAGGCTTTTTTACGGATCAAGGAAAAAGAATATTTATCATTTATTCTCAAGAATTCTGATGGCGATAAGCAGAAAGCGGCAAAATCGTTAAAAATCAGCCTTGCCACCCTATACCGGAAGCTTCCTGAACCCAAGGAATGATGGAATCACAGTTTGATCAAATGTTCAAAATTGAGATATTTTAATTGTTTCTATTTTCAATGGAGTTACTTAGGACATTTTTATGATTTTATTATTATTTTCTATTTAGAGAATAATTCATGTTAAATCGTTAGTTGCAAGTATTTTATGATGACATTAGCATTCAGATTGAGCTTGAGAATTGGTTGTTATTAGATTATCACATTGTAATATATGAGAATTATGAAATAGTAATGTATATTTATGTCTTAGAGACGATATCCAAGGTGATCCGATGATTAAAGCGGAGTTAACGGTGTATATTAAATAGATAAATATTGGTTTTCTTTGTTTTTCAAAAGTTGGTATGGATGTTGCTCATATTATAGTAGTTGAAGAATCATTGTTTGACATGCAGGAAACGTGTTGGTTGGACATAGAATATAATGTCAAGGAAAGGAGGCGGAACATAACTATTAGGCATCGAGATTGAAAATAAATATGAGATAATTCAAAATTACACCCCGTGGTGTATTTTATAGGAGAGAATAAATGAAAAAAGGTTTTACACTGGTAGAAATTATGATCGTGGTGGCGATCATCGGTCTGTTGGCCGCCATTGCGATCCCGTCATTCATGAGGGCGCGGACGACATCCCAGGCGAATGCCTGCATCAACAATCTGCGCCAGATTGAATCGGCGAAAGATCAATATGCGTTGGAAGCCGGCCTGACTAATCTCGCGCTCATGGACACACATTGGGTTGATATTGGTCCCACCACGAACGTGGCGGGGGGATACATAAAGGCTTGGCCGCTGTGTCCGGCATCGACGAGTATCACGTCGAGAACGACGGCGTACCAAGCACTGACCGAATACGATTATACGATCAATCCTATCGGCAGTAACGCTGCGTGCCGCAGATTGCCTGATGCCACGCCGGCGCATAGACTGTAATTCGGTCATTTAGTGAAAGATATCAAGAGCCCCGGATTTGAAAGAATTCGGGGCTCTTTTTTATGCCGGGTGAAATCTGTATTGATGAAATGCGACCGTATCGGGATGATTCGAAGTGATGAGTTAAATGGGGGGCACGCCCAAGGAGAGTCGAACTCCTCTTCCCAGGATGAAAACCTGGTGTCCTGACCGATAGACGATGGGCGCAAATCAGAAGGCGAAACCATATCAAATAAAGGTTGGAACGCAATAGAAAAGAATAATAATTTGAGCTTGCGGTTCCGGCAGTGTTTTCTTATACATGTTTTGTGCGGTAAAAAACCATATGGAGTGCGGGAACCGAAGCTCCCGCTTTGCTTCGCGGTAGAAAAGTGGTAGCGCTGGCCTGCCCGCAATGCTATCCGTCGGCTGACGCATTGCAGGCGGGTTGACCTCGTTAAGGAGATTAGTCAGACCTGTAACTGGAGCGCCACCATAAGGGACAACCTGTGTGGGTTAATCACCTTGGATAGGAGTTTGGTGACCGCCGAAAAGCATGTCTACTTCGTCGTCGCAACAAAAGAGAGGCGGCGGCGATGAAGAGGTATCTGGGGGTTGATTTGCATCGGAACTGTTTTACGGTGCACACGCGGCAGGAAGACGGAAGCGGAGAAAGTCGGGAGTGGTCAATCCGGAGTCTGAAGGCGTTTGCCAAGGCGGTGACAGCGAACGACGCGGTGGCGGTGGAGGCCACGGGCAATGTGCGGTTGTTCTGCGAGGCGCTGAAGGGTCGCGGGTGCCGGATCGTTGTGGTGAACCCGCACCAGTTTCAGGTGATCAGCCGATCGGTGAAAAAGACCGATGAGCACGACGCAAAGGTGCTGGCGGAGTTTCTGGCCAAAGATATGTTGCCGGAGGTGCGGATGAAGGATGAGGCCCATGCACGTGTGGCGAGCCTGGCAAGCGAAAAGGGATTGGCCGGGGTTCTCGCCGCGCCGGTGTCGGAGCTGGAGCACTTAGAACTGGAAATCCTGGTTGGCGAGATTCGGCATCTGAATGAGAGCATCAAGAAGCTCGAAGGATTGCTGCATGGTCAAGGACCGAAACTGCCAGGCTGGGAGAACCTGACCAGTATCAAGGGGATTGGAGACACCGGGGCGAGTATCCTGCTTTCCACAATCGGCAAGATTGAAGATTTTGCCGATGAGGGAAAACTGGCGGCGTACTTCGGCATCGTCCCGCGAGTGAGTAACTCCAATGAGACGGAACGTAGCGGACGGATCACCAAACGCGGATGCAAACTGGGACGGACGACCTTGGTACAATGTGCGCTGATCGCGGCGCGCGTGTCCGCCTGCTGCGGGGAGCGATTGACGCGCTCCTCGCAGGCAGCTGGCGCGTCAATGATTTATCCCGGCGTAGCTCTGAGCGAAACCGGATGTTGGTGTGGGGCGAATTTGGTTTCCGCCAGTGGCGGATTCGCAAAAGCAAGGCAAGTCCGGATCATATATTCCGGCGTCGCACGAAGCGCTATCCTCGCGGATGCGCGAGGGCGACAACGGGATAGATGGGCTGGAATCGCCGCCGCGTTTTGCGAACCAAATGTGTGCCACGAAGATCAAGACCGAAAGGAGGAGATCGCAACTGCGCAGCAGATGAGAGAAAGCAAAGACCTCTCGGAGCCGCCTTGCAGGAGGAGGCTTCAAACCGCCCTGAGTTGC
>Ga0180014_1000136_pt1 | contig 20834 bp, 34 predicted proteins | sample KR13_S1_MetaG_FD_116507 | JGI IMG/M metagenome (GOLD analysis project Ga0180014, IMG submission 116507) | Groundwater microbial communities from the Olkiluoto Island deep subsurface site, Finland - KR13_S1_MetaG | ecosystem: Environmental > Aquatic > Deep subsurface > Groundwater | place... | reverse complement strand
ACCAGGGGCGCACCCATGCGATCCCGTACATCCAAGAGAGCAGTGGTTTTTCCCGCGCCCGCCAGCGCTATGACCAGTATCAGCCGGTGATAGAGTTCGGCGGTCTGCTTGACCTTTCGTACAATCTGATCAGCAAGGGGCTCCGCCATCACTGTTCTCCCTTGTCCCTACTCATTTGCGTTCATTTTGCTTGCGATCATCCTTGGCCTCGTCGGCTCCGCCCGTTTTAACCCACTCGTCCACCTCTTCCTTGCGGAACTTCCAGAGGCGGCCGATCTTGTGCCCAGGCATATTTCTTTCACTTATCCACCTGTAAACGGTATCCCGCTTGACGCCGAGATAAGCCGCGATCTCATCCACGGAGAGCCATCGATCTTCCATCATTATCTCCACTCATTTCGAGATTTGTCGACTGTCTAATAACGGCGGCATGTTGTCAGTTAGTAGATCGGTTTGAATGATTCGGCGCTTGGCGCTTTTATACAGACAAACCAAGTTAAACAAGAATAAAATATATCAGGCGAAGGCCTATTGTCAAACACTTTTTCCGAGTGTATGGCTGTTTAATCTAATGTGACCGAGTTAGTCTAACCAGGCCAGCGGATCTTGGCGGTGCCCCGATACGGGGCCCGGGGCGTCCTTTGATAAGATGATGTTTAATGGACTACCACATCAAGAACAAGCGCCTATACATCGACGGCTCGCCGGTCAGCTTTTTTTCCGGCAGTTTTCAGTACTGGCGGATGGAGCCGGGGCTGTGGGAGGATACGCTGCGGCGGGTCAAGGACATGGGCTTCGGCATTATCGAGACATACATGCCGTGGTCGGTGCACGAGGTTTCCCCCGGGCGGTTCGACTTCGGAAAGGGGGACCCCGGCCTCTACATCAAGCGCTTCCTCGAGCTTTGCGATGCCGCCGGTGTCAAGGTCCTGGCCCGGCCAGGCCCGCATATCAACGCGGAGCTGACCTACTTCGGGTACCCCGAGCGCATCTTCGCCGACGAGGAACTCCTCTGCCGGTGCGCCGACGGCACCCCGGTGGTACTCCCGGCGCCGCCCCGTATGTTTCCCGCGCCGTGCTACCATCACCCACGATTCCTGTCGGAGGTTCGCGGGTACTTCGAAGCCCTCTCCGGCGCGATAAGCGACATGATTCACCCGGGGGGGCCGGTGATCGCCATCCAGGCGGACAACGAGTGCTCCAAGTTCTTCCGGGTTCACCCGTTCGACCACGACTACTCCGAGTACTCGGTCCGGCTCTACCGGAGGTTCCTCGAAGCGAAGTACGGTGACCTGGAGGAGTTGAACCGTGTGTACGGCACCCGGCACGGCGCGTTCGAGCTGGTGGACCCGCCCCGCGCCTTCAGGCCGGAGAGGCCCGAGGATCTCCCGTACTACCTGGACTGGGTCCAGTTCGGGGAGCATTATATCAACGAATCGCTGGGGAGCATCGCGGGAATCCTCCGTGACTGCTTCGGGGAGAGCGTCCCCCTGTTTCATAACTACCCCACCACCATGCCGGTCCCGCCTTTCAACGTCACCGAGGCGGAGGAGTTCCTCGATTTCCAGGGCATCGACGCCTACCCCTTAAAGAGCCAATACCACCAGGTACGAAGGGGCATCAAGCTCACCTCAACGGTGAGCCGACTTCCGGTGTTGTTGGAGTTTTCTTCCGGGGGTGCCTACTACACACGCCCGGTCGACCTGGCGGACCAGGAGTTCACAACCTGGTCAGCCCTCATGCACGGTATAAGGGGCATCAACTTCTACATGATCGTGGAACGGGAACGGTGGTACGGCTCCCCCCTCAAGCGGGACGGCTCGCCCAGGCCGCGGCATTACGAGTTCTACCGTCGCTTCCTGACGGAGGTGCGCCAGTGGGGCCTGGAAGAGATGACTCCCCACCGTCCGGTCCTGCTTCTCATCAACCGGGAGTACGAGCGCCTGGCGAGCGCGGCCACGCTCCTGTGCCCCAACTCGAGCCTTCTCACCGAGTTCGCCGGTATCACCGACGCACCCGACGGCCTTCTCGTCTCGGACGAGACGTTCGGCCTGCCCGAACCGGTGGCCTACAGGTACCTGCGGCTTCGCGCGTTCTGGTACTGGGCCCTCACCGCCGCCGGGGTCCACTTCGCCATCGGCGACACCTGCCGCGCGGAAGACCTCTCGGGAGAGCACCCCCTGGTCATCGTGCCGACCTTCGATTTTCTGGACCGCGGGTTGCAGGAGCGAATGGTTGAGTACGCGCGCGGCGGCGGGGCCCTGGTAGTCGGCCCGCGGGCCCCGTTTTCGGACGAGACGATGAAGCCGTGCGACGTGCTGGGGTGTCACATGCGCCAGCCGGAGGAGATCCGCCCCGGGGGGGAAGCGTTCGGCGTCCCCGTCGAAGAAGTATCTCTCTTCGGAGACGAGGCCGACGGCGACCGTGGAACCACCCCCCTCTACCGGAACCCTGTGGGGAACGGCTGGCTGATCCACCTGGGCATCGTCCCCGGGGACATCTGCGGCGTGGTGGACGCGGAGCCGTTCGGGCCGCTGGTGGACACGCTGATGCGCATGGGCGGGGTCGACCCCTCGTTCGTCCCCTCCGACAGTAGAATCGACGTATCCGTGCTCAGGGGAGATGGACGCGAGGTGCTCCTGGTGGCTAACCCCACTGACGAGGCGATCGAGGCCGAGTTGAGCCATGCCACGGGTGGGAGTTACCGGGACCTCCGCACCGGCGGGACGGCGGGCGTTGGGGGGACTATAACTGTTTTGCTCGAGCCGTATACGATCAAGGCCCTGGGAAAGGCGTAGCCATGCTCGATAAAGACATACTTGTGGTCGATCTCGGTGCCGACAACTGGAACAGGCTGCTTGGCCTGGGAGAGGGGCTCCTGAAGGCGCTGGAGCCCGATGACGGCCCCGGCCCCCTGCTGGTCATATACCGGGGGCTCAAGCTCCTCAGGGCCATTGACCTGGGGTGTGCCAGGCCGGTAAGCGTGGAGTTTTACGGCACCTCCCGGCTTGACATGCTCTCACGCGAGTCCGGTTACCCCCGCATCCTGGCCCTGGAGGAGAACGCGTTAACAAGGGTCGTTGGGCACGCCCAGCGGGAATTGGAGTACAAGGATGACTACCTCAAGCAGTTGGGGGGCTTCGCCCGGGGTGTTGCGCGCGAATGGGGACGGACAATCTTTACCTATCCGCCCCGGGGCCGCCTCCGCCTTCCGCCCCACCGGGCCCTTGAGTGGGCATTCCGGCTTCTCGTGCCGGACGATACTGTGTTCCTGTTCGCGATAACCGAGAAACGGAAGGCCTGGACGTCCGCCGTCATGGGATACTCGGGCGGCGACCTGTGGCTCCTGACCTCGCTGGACACGGTCGCCCTCGAGGAGGGTGATCTCTCAAACGGTGCTCTGGAAGCAGCCGCCCGCCTGCTGCAATCGAAGTACGGGGGAACGGTGCGGGTGGTCGCGATCCAGCGGGAGGCGCTCCTTCGCGTCTCGCGTAGCCGTTTCCCCTCCGGCGCTCTCCTGTGGGCGCTGAACACCGGCGACTTGAGGCTCTCGCGAATCCCACTGCGCTGGAAGGTGCTCGCCTTTGCCGCAGCGCTTGCCGCGACGAGAAGAGGGTAACTCCCTCGTAGCGCCGGCATCTTGCCGGCATCGGAACGCGCCAGTGGTGCCTGGCACCATTGGCGCGTTTTTCCGTTTGCTTAACGAGGGAGGAGTCCACGCCCTGGGGCTGTTGCATAATGGGGTGTGGGGTTGGGTGGATGTTGCAACGGCACCAGCCCGGGGATGGCGTTTCTTGTCTCACGTCATCGCTTGTAATGCAGGGGTCAGGCCCGCTGTTGCATTATGGAGATAGTCTTGAGTGAGAAGACGAACGACACCAGCCTGGGCCAGACCCCGTTTGGGTGGCGGGTTAGACGAACTCCATCAAGACCATCGAGGCGTTGTCACCCTGACGTTGCCCGAGTTTGAGAATCCTGGTGTAACCCCCGGCCCGATCGCTGTAGCGTGGCGCCACCTCGTCGAATAGCCGGTGGATGGTGTCCCTGTCGGCTATTACCTTCAACGCCTTGCGGCGCGAGTTCAAGTCCCCGACCTTCCCGTAGGTAATCAACCGTTCAACCACCGGCTGGGCCATCTTGGCGCGGGTTTCGGTAGTCTTGATCCTCCCGTGGATTATGAGTTCCCGGGCCAGGTTGGCGAGCATCGCCTTCTGGTGGGACGGGCCGCCCCCCAGTCTTGGGCCTTTCTTCGGCTTAGGCATTACTGATCACCAGCTTAGATGTTCCAACACCGCTTGCTTGTGTGCGTTTGCTCGGGCTCCGCTTGTTCACCGTAGCACCTCTTGTCTCACCAAATTTATTCCGACTGCTTCAGTGACAATCCCCTGGCCTCCAACTTCTCCTTGATAAGCTCCACCGTCTTGGCACCAAGGTTCCTTATTCCCATCATCTCTTCCTCGGTGTGGCTTACCAGGTCCGCCAGCGTCTCGATCTTCGCTCTCTGCAGGCAGTTACAGGCCCTTACGTTGAGTTCCAGATCGCTGATGCCGGTGTCAAGCCCGGCCGTGAGGCTGACCTCAGTGGGCTCGAACACTTCTTCCAGCCCGGCCTCCTCCGCGAGGTTTTTCAGCAGGTTGATGTGCTCGACAAGGATCTTGGCACCGATGCTTACCGCCTCATCAGGCTTGATGCTGCCGTTGGTCCTGACGAAAAGGGTAAGCTTGTCAAAGTCGGTTCGCTGGCCCACACGGGTATAGTCGACCTTAAACGTGACGTTGCTCACCGGGGAGTAGACCGAGTCGACCGGGATGACCCCGATGGCGTCGCCCTCCCTCTCGTTTTCATCCGCCGCGGCGTACCCCCGTCCCGTTTCCACCACCATCTCCATCTCGAACTTGCACTTCTTGGTAAGAGTTACGATATGGTGCTCCGGGTTCAGCACCTCCACGGTGGAAGGCACCTCGATGTCCTTGGCGGTCAACTCCCCCGCCTTGACACCTTTGAGCTTGATAGTGGCTGGCTCGTCGTCGTCCAGGCTCAACACTAATTCCTTGATATTAAGCAGTATCTCGATGGTGTCCTCACGGACTCCTTCGATCGCCGAGTACTCGTGCTGCACCCCCGCTATCTTTACCGAGGTCACCGCCGCACCGGGGATCGAGGAAAGGAGAACCCTCCTCATGGAGTTTCCCAGGGTGTGCCCGAGCCCTCTCTCCAGCGGCTCTATGGAGAACGCCCCCTCGGTGTCATTCAAGTCAAGCACCTTAATCTGTGGTTTCTGGATTCCTAGCAATAGACTACCCTCCGCAAAGTCGATATGCCCTACCGCGAGTAGAGCTCCACAATCATTTCGTCTCGGATCTCAACGTCCGGATTATAACCATCGGGTTTCTCGATTACCGTCGCGGCCAGGTTCTTCAGGTCCACATTGAGCCAGGGCACCTGCTCGCGCCGGAAGCCCCGGGTCGCCTCCTTGAACACGTCGAGCTTTTTACTTCCGGGAGCGACACCGATGACGTCGCCCTCCTTCACCTGGTACGACCCGATGTCCACCTTTCTCTCGTTCACTGTCACATGCCCGTGTGAAACCAGTTGCCGCGCCTGCTTCCGGCTCGCCGCCAGGCCCGCCCGGTACACCATGTTATCCAGTCGGCTCTCCAGCAACCGCAACAGGTTCTCACCGGTGCGGCCCTTCTGCTTCAACGCCTGCTTGTAATAAGTGCGGAACTGCCGCTCTCTCACTCCGTAGACACGGCGGGCCTTCTGCTTCTCCCTTATCTGGAGCAGGTAGTCGGACTCCCTTACTCTTCTGCGACCGTGCTCACCGGGCGGGTAACCGCGCCGATCCATCGAGCAACTATTCGAGTCGCATCGTTCGCCCTTGAGGTAGAGCTTGGTCTTCTCCCTGCGGCATTGCTTGCAAACCGATCCAGTATACCTGCCCAAGCCTTACACCCTCCTTTTCTTCTTCTGTCGACACCCGTTGTGGGGAACAGGCGTAACATCCTTTATCGAACCAACCTCGAGCCCCCTGGCCTGAAGGGTCCTGATCGCCGTCTCTCTCCCGGAGCCCGGGCCCTTGACCCTGACGTCAACCTTGCGCATCCCGTTCTCCTGGGCACGCTTGGCCGCTGCCTCGGCGGCCATTTGCGCCGCGAACGGGGTACTCTTGCGAGAGCCCTTGAAGCCGATTGACCCCGAACTCGACCAGACTATGGTATTCCCGTCCAGGTCGGTGATGGTTATGATGGTATTGTTAAACGTGGCCCTTATATGCGCTATCCCCTGAGGGATGTTCTTCTTGACTTTCTTGCGCCCTCTCGACCGACCCTTTCCTGGTTTTGGCAATACCTGCTCCTTTCTCGAGTTTCCTACTGTGCCTGTCTCTTTTTCTTGATCCCGACCTGTGGCCGAGGTCCTTTCCGGGTACGCGCGTTAGTGTGCGTCCTCTGGCCTCTCACCGGGAGGCCCCGGCGATGCCTCAGGCCCCGGTAACAGCCGATCTCCATCAGCCGCTTGATGTTCTGCGAACGTTCCCTGTGCAGGTCTCCCTCTATCTGGTAGTTACTGTCGATAAACTCCCTCAGCCTTACGATCTCCTCGTCGGTGAGGTCGCGTACCTTCGTCTCCGGGTCTACCCCTACGCCTTCACAGGTCTTACGGCCGCGAGACCGGCCAATGCCGTAAATATAGGTCAGCGCTATCTCAACGTGCTTCTCCCTGGGAAGATCAACGCCCGCGATTCTTGCCACGCCGGTTCCTTTCTCTTACTGCCTCGTTCCATAGATACGGTTAAGCACCGAGAGCGTCGAAGCGCCGCTCCGGCAAGGCGCGCGACTCAGTGCCTCGCTTGATAGATACGGTTTAGCACCGAGAGCGTCGAAGCGCCGCTCCGGCAAGGCGCGCGACCGAGACGTACTCCCGTAGTACTTCGAGGGAGCGGAACGCAGCCGGAGTGGATGCAGCGGCGTTCGAATGCCAGCGTATTTATGGAGCGGGGTACTTATGCGTACTCCTGTAGTACGTCGAGGGAGCGGAACGCAGCCGGTGTGGATGCAGCGGCGCTCGAATGCCAGCGTATTTATGGAGCGGGGCATTACTACTTACCCTGCCGCTGCTTGTGGCGGGGGTTGCTGCATATGACCATGACCCTGCCGTTCCTGCGGATCAACTTGCACTTATCACACATTTTCTTTACCGATGGCCTTACTTTCATCTCTGCTCCTCCGAACCGACTAATCCTCTACTTATACCGGTAGGTTATCCTCCCCCGCGACAGGTCGTAAGGGGAAAGTTCGACCGTGACCTTATCACCGGGAAGAATTCGTATGTAATGCATGCGCATCTTCCCCGATATGTGCGCCAGGACCCTGTGGCCGTTTTCAAGTTCCACCCTGAACATGGCGTTTGGCAACGGCTCCAACACTGTGCCCTCAACCTCTATGGCTTCCTCTTTTGCTACCAAACCTCCGTGTTCCTCCTTGATGACGCACAAATGAACATAATACCTCAGGCGGACTCTTTTATCAAAGCGAGCCGCTTAACCCTTCCGCGGCGGTCAGAACATCCGGGCCGCTCTCGGTGATCGCGATTGTGTGCTCGAAGTGGGCGGAGAGGTCCCCGTCCCTGGTACACACCCGCCAGTAGTCAGGCGAAGCCTCTACCTCCCATGTTCCCGCGTTCACCATCGGCTCAACAGCCAGCACCATCCCCGGCTTCAACACCGGCCCCTTCCCCGGCTCGCCGTAGTTGGGAATCGGCGGGTCCTCGTGCATGCTGGTCCCAATACCGTGTCCGACGAACCTCCTTACGACCGAATACCCCTCGGACTCGGCCAACTCCTGAACCGCGTGCGATATATCGGAGAGGTGGTTTCCCGGCCTGCACACCCGTATCCCCGCCTCCAGGGCACGCCTGGTCGCATCGGCAAGCAACCGCGCCTCGATGTTTCCATCCCCGATCACGACGGTTATCGCCGCGTCCCCGAAGTATCCATCCACCTGGGCCCCGGTGTCCACGCTCAGCAGGTCCCCTTCCTCCAGCGGCCGCCCGTCCGGAATGCCGTGTACGACCTCAGAGTTCACCGAAGTGCACAGCGTGGCGGGGAAAGGGCCACATCTAATGAAATCCGGCTGGTAATGCTTGAACGCCGGGATACCGCCACCATTCCTTATTCTCTCCTCCGCGCGCTCATCCAGCTCCTCCGTGGTAACCCCCGCCACGGCGGCGTCGGCCACCGCCGCCAGGACATCAGCCACCAGCCGGCCCGCCACACGCATCTTCTCTATCTCCCGGCGGGATTTCAAGACGATCATTCGCCCTCCCGCCCCGTTGCCGCGTCGATCGCGCTCATTATCTCGGCCGAGACCTCGTCGGGACTCCCCGACCCGTCCACCAAGGCCAGCTTTCCCGACGATCGATAGTACTCTATCAACGGCTCGGTGCTGCCGGTGTAGACCTCCAACCGGTTTCGAACTGTTTTCTCATTGTCGTCATCGCGCTGGTATAGCTCTCCCTCGCAGGCGTCACACATCCCCCGTCGAGACGGAGGGTTGAAGCTCACGTGGTAGTTGGCCCCGCAACTCCCGCATACGCGCCTTCCGGTGAGTCGCCGGATGAGTTCCTCGGGGTCGACCGCGATGTTAACGACCACGTCGATCTCGTCGCCGCCCGACGCCAGGTATCGGTCCAGTGCCTCGGCCTGGTGTTTGTTGCGAGGGAACCCGTCCAGGATGAAACCGCCCCCGCAGTCAGCGTCGCCGAGCCTGATGGTGACGATGCCTTCCACGATCTCGTCCGGCACCAGTTCCCCGGTGTCCATGAACCGCTTGGCCTTCAGACCCATGGGGGTCCCTTCGGCCAGGGCGGCCCTGAAGATGTCTCCGGTGGCGACCTGGGGGAGGTCATACCTCGCGGATATTCTTTCGGCCTGAGTTCCTTTTCCGGCCCCGGGGGGGCCCAGCAGCACGATGTTCACTTTAGTCTGGTTCTCCTCACTTGCTCAAGAATCCCTCGTAATGCCTCATCTGCATCTGCGACTCTATCTGTCTCATGGTTTCCAGTGCCACCCCGACGATGATCAGGATGGCAGCGCCGCCTATCGGCACCTGCGCGGTGCCGAACTGGACGAACATAATCGCCGGTATCAGGGCGATGACAGCCAGGTATATGGAACCCGGCAGGTTTATACGGTTAACCACCTTTGCTATGTAGTTAGTGGTAGGCATACCCGGTCTGATGCCGGGTATGAACCCTCCATACTTCTTCAGGTTATCCGCCAGTTCGAACGGGTCGAAGATTATCGCGGTATAGAAGTAGGCGAAGAAGATAATAAGGCCGGTGTAGGTCACGAAGTACAGTATCGACCCCTCGGAGAAATTGCTGGCGAAACCCTCCAGCGAAGGAAAGAAGTTCGCCAGTATCATCGGGAAGAAGATGACCGAAGCGGCGAATATTATTGGAATAACGCCGGCGGTGTTCACCTTCACCGGGATGTAGGTGCTGGCTCCCGCGTACATCTTGCGTCCCCTGATCTGCTTCGCGTACTGCACCGGAATCCTTCTTTCACCCTGCTCGATATACACCACCCCCGCGATGATACCCAGGCCCAGCGCCGCCAGGAGCACCACCCATATTGGATTCTGGTAATACGCGGCCCTTACCAGGTTGGCCCCCTCGGTGGGCATCGTCGCTATGATGCTCACGAATATCAGGATTGACATCCCGTTCCCGACCCCCCGCTCGGTGATAAGCTCCCCCAACCACATAAGGAGGGCCATACCGGCGACCATGGTCATTATCACCAGCCCCCCGGACCACACGGTGAGGTCCGGAAAGATGTTCAGTTCCTTGTTGGCGCTGAAAGATATCAGGAGGCCGGTCGATTCCATCAGGGCCAGCGCCAGAGTCATGTAGCGCGCCACCATGGTGATCTTGCGGCGCCCCTCCTCGCCCTGCTCGTGCCACTCCTTTATCTTCGGAAGCACCGCCGAGAGCAGTTCCATGATAATCTCGGCGGTGATGTACGGCATTATCCCCAGCCCGAATACCGCCATCCTCGAAAGCCCTCCACCGGTGAATATATTGAGGAACTTGAGCATCCCGCTGCCCGTCATCTGCTGCCCAAGGGCTTCCAGGTTGACCCCCGGCGACGGGATAAAACAGCCGACACGGTATATCGCCAGGATCAAGAATGTGAAGAGTATCTTGTTCCTCAGGTCCGGAATCTTAAACGCGTCACGAAACCCGGAGAGAATCCTCAAGGAGAAACCACCTCTGCCTTTCCGCCGGCGGCTTCTATCTTCTCGCGCGCGCTCCGGGAAAACGCGTGCGCCTTGACGGTAAGGCTGGTGTTCAGCTCTCCGCTCCCCAGTATCTTTACCCTGCCGCGCTCCTTCTTGACGAGTCCCGCTTCCGCCAGGGCGACGGGATCCACCACATCGTCAGTGGTGAACCTGTCCAACTGGTGCACGTTCACCAGCGCGTAGACGGTGCGCTTCCTCGGGGTGAACCCCCCCAGCTTGGGGATCCGTCGCACCAGGGGCATCTGCCCGCCCTCGAAACCCGGCTTCCTGCGGGATCCCGAGCGAGCCCTCTGTCCCTTGTGTCCGCGGCCGGAGGTCCCGCCCCCGCCGGCACCGTGTCCCCTGCCCACCCGCTTGCGCGCCTTTCGCGAGTCCGGTGCGGGTTTCAGATTATGTAGCCTGATCTCCTCTTTGCTCTCCATCTACCGTTCTTCCTGTTCCCTAGTATTCTTGCTCCGCTTACTCCAGGACCGGGGCTGAAGTCCCGGCTCAAGGTGGGGGTTTTTCCTGTTCTCCGGATTCCTTGCCCCGCCCGCCGGAATCCGCTATCTCCTCAACGTCCACCAGGTGCTTGACCTTGAACACCATTCCCCTTGTCTCGGGAACGTCCTTTTTCTCCACCGACTGCCCGATCCTTCTCAGCCCCAGCGCCCTAATGGTCCCTTTCTGATCCGGCGGACACCCGATCATTCCCTTTCTAAGGGTAACCTTAAGTCTCGAGCTCATCGAAGACGCTCCTCCCCGTGACCTCGTCCACTCGCTTTCCCCGGACCCATGCCACCTCGCGGGCGCTACGGAGGGATCTAAGCCCGTTGACCGTTGCCTTTATGACGTTCAGGGAGTTATCGGACCCGAGGCTCTTTGTGAGTATGTCCTTCACCCCGGCAAGTTCCAGGACCGGCCGCACCGCACCACCGGCGATGAGACCGGTACCGGGGGCCGCGGGCTTCAGCATGACCCGCGCCGCGCCGAACTTGCCTAATACCTGGTGAGGTATCGTGCTCTCGACCATGGGTATCTCAAAAAGGCTGTTCTTTGCCCTCTGGACACCCTTCTCGATGGCCAGGGGAACCTCTCGTGCCTTTCCGTAACCGACGCCCACCCTGCCCCGGCCGTTTCCCACGACCACCAGGGCGGTAAACGAAAACCTGCGCCCGCCCTTTACCACCTTGGCTACCCGGTTTATGTGAACAACCTGCTCCTCGAGTTCTTCGGCCTCAAATGACTCCCGCTTGTCCATACCACCTCCTAGAATATAAGCCCGTTCTCCCTGGCGGACTCGGCAAGCGCCTTGACCCGCCCATGATACTTGTAACCGCCCCGGTCAAAGACGACCCGCTGGATCCCGTTCTCTTTCGCCCTCCCGGCAATCATTTCGCCAAGGCGTCTGGCCTCCTCGGTCTTGGATGCTCGCCCTGAGTCCCGGAACCCCTTCTCGCCGGTGGATGCGGCCGCCAGAGTGACCCCCCGCTCGTCGTCTATCACCTGACAGTACATGTTCCTGTTGCCCCGAAACACCGAGAGCCGGGGTTTCGTGTCCGTACCATGGATTCTCTTTCTTATCCCTTTACGGCGACGGTCCCTGCCTGTCGTCTTCTTGTTGACAACGATCTTGCTCACTTTATCGCCTTTCCAACCTTCCTCCGCACGTACTCCCCGCGGTATCGGATGCCCTTGCCCTTGTAAGGGTCCGGCTTGCGCAGGCTCCGTATTTCGGCCGCCACCTGCCCCACGGCCTGCTTGTCGCACCCGCGCACCACCACCAGCGTGGGGTTCGGCACCTCGAACTCGATCCCTTGCGGCGCCGAAACCGGCTTGGTCGAAGAGTAGCCGAGTTGCAGCTCGAGGTTTCTGTTGTCTTTCATCGCGGCGCGGTAGCCGACACCGTGTATTTCCAGCACCTTCTCATAGCCGTCGGTAACACCCTTTACCATGTTGTATATAAGCGTGCGGAACAGCCCGTGCAACGCCCTGTCCCGGGGCTCGTCGCTTTCACGGGTGACCAGAAGCTTGTCCCCTTCCCGCTCCACGCTTATGCAATCGGGAACAACCCGCTCGAGCTCGCCCCTGGGGCCCTTCACCCGCACCGTTTTACCATCAACCGAAACGATGGCTGCTGCCGGTACTTCTATCGGCGTTTTTCCTACACGTGACATGAGTCACTCCCCCTGCAAACCGCTACCACACGTAGCAGAGAACCTCTCCGCCGACGCCCTGCCGTCGTGCTTCCTTCTCGGTCATTACGCCCCTCGACGTGGAGATTATGGCTATTCCAAGCCCCCCCAGCACCCGGGGCATACCATCTTTCCTTGCGTACACCCTGAGGCCCGGGGTGCTTATGCGCTTTATCCCCGATATCGCGAACTCCCGTCCCGGGCGGTACTTCAGGTGAACCACGATGGTGTCGAAGTTCCCCTTCTTTATTACCTCGTACTTCTTGATATAGCCCTCACGGTCAAGTATGCGGGCGATCGCCACCTTGGCATTGGAAGCCGAGACCTCCACGCTCTCCTTATGGGCTCCACCCGCGTTTCTGACGCGTGTCAGCATATCCGCGATGGGATCGGTCATCGTCATCGAAATGCCCTCCTTACCAGCTTGACTTGGTAACACCGGGTAGCTCGCCGCGGTGGGCGAGTTCCCGGAGGCATATCCTGCACAACTGGAACTTGCGGTAGTATGCCCGGCTCCTCCCACAGCGCTTGCAGCGGTTGTACTGCCGGGTCGGATACTTCTGCTTCCTCTGTTGCCTTACAACTAGAGCCTTTCTCGCCAACTTTCCCTCCTGTTGGTCAATCCTGCTTGAACGGGAAACCCAGGGCTTCCAGCAGGGCTTCTCCCTCCCGGTCGGTCTTCGCGGTTGTCACCACACACACGTCCATTCCCCGGACCTTGTCTATCTCGTCGTAATCTATCTCCGGAAAAACAAGCTGTTCCTCGAGGCCCATGCTATAGTTGCCGTTGCCGTCGAACGACCTCCTGGACAGCCCCCTGAAGTCCCTGACCCGGGGCAAGCTGATAGAGAGCAGGCGATCCAGGAACTCGTACATCCTGTCACCGCGAAGAGTCACCTTGCACCCTACCGTCATACCCGCCCTGAGCTTGAAGCCGGCCACCGACTTCCGCGCCTTTATCAGCAGCGGCTTCTGTCCTGTTATCACGGCCAGGTCGGCGGCGGCGGAATCCACCGACTTTGAGGTGGTTGTCCCCTCCCCAACCCCCATGTTGACTACGATCTTGGTAAGGTGCGGCACCTCCAGGCTGTTTCCGTAGGAGAACTTTTCCATCAGCGCTGGAACGATCTCCTCATCGTACTCCCCCATCAGCCGCGGTATGTACCTGTCATTTTCCTGGTTTTGACCTTCCATTCTTAGTACCTCATTCCATAAATACGCTGGCATTCGAGCGCCGCTGCATCCACACCGGCTGCGTTCCGCTCCCTCGACGTACTCCAAGAGTACGACTCGGTCGCGCGCCTTGCCGGAGCGGCGCTTCGACGCTCTCGGTGCTTAACCATATCTATGGAAAGAGGCACTTAAAACTCCCGGTCGCAACTCTTGCATACCCTGATAATGGACTTCCCGCCGGTACGCAATCTCCTGACTCGCGTAGGTCTCTCGCAGCCCGAGCACACCAGCATCACGTTGGAGATATCGATCGGCAGTTCCCAATCCACGACCCCGCCCTGGGGGTTCGCCTGGCTTGGGCGCATATGCTTCTTAGCCCTGTTTATCCCCTCCACCAACAGCCGCCTGGAGCCCGGGTCAACCTTCAAGACCTTCCCCCGCCTGCCTTTGTCTTTACCGGTCAGGACCTGGACCGTGTCGCCTTTCCTTATATGCATACTCTTCATGAGCCACTCACGTTAAAGCACCTCGGGGGACAACGAGATGATCTTCATAAACTTCTTCTGGCGTAACTCGCGAGCCACCGGCCCGAAGATCCTGGTTCCCCTCGGGTTCATCTGGTTGTCGATGAGAACCGCCGCGTTCTCGTCGAACTTGATGTAGGTGCCATCGGGACGTCTTTTCTCTTTCCTGGTCCGGACGATAACCGCTTTTACCACTTCGCCTTTCTTAACCGAGGAGCCGGGTATCGCTTCCTTGACCGTCGCCACGATGATATCCCCTACCGACGCGTAGCGGCGCCCGGAACCTCCAAGCACCCTGATGCAGAGTATCTGCCGGGCCCCGGTATTGTCTGCTACCTTTATCCTCGATTCCTGCTGAATCATCTGTCCTCGCTCACGGCGCTACCGGCCGGGGTCAACCCCCGGCGGGGGCGCGGCCGGTTTTCCTACTTGGCCTTCTCCAGGATGGACACCATTCTCCAGTGCTTGGTGCGTGACAGTGGTCTGGTTTCCATTACCCTGACAAGATCGCCAACCCCACACTGATTCTCTTCGTCGTGCGCGTATAGCTTGGTCGTCCGCTTCATGGTCTTACCGTACAGCGGGTGCCTAACCATTGACTGGACCGCCACGACGATGCTCTTGTCCATGGCGTCGGATACGACCCTTCCAACCCTTACTTTTCGCGACGGCCTTTTCGCCATGTCTACCGCCTAAACTTCCTCTGGCTCTTGCTCGACCTCTTCACCGGGCTCTTGCTCTTGCTCGACCTCTTCACCGGGCTCTGGCTCTTGCTCCTGCTCTTCACCGGGCTCACCAACCGCCTGCCGGAGATCCGGCGCTGACCTCTCCAACTCCTCCCCGGCTTCTGCCGGCTCCTCCCGAATGGGGCCTACAGGGCCGGCCAGGGCCTCCTCGAATGCCTCGGGATGTATCGCATACTCCCTCTCGGTTATCACCGTGCAGACCCGGGCAATATCCCGACGCATATCCTTTATCTTCATCGGGTTATTGAGCTGCCCGGTCGCGTGCTGAAAACGCAGGTTGAAAAGCGTCTCCTTGAGTTCCCGGAGCTTATCGTTCAGCTCCTCTGAGTCCATCGTCCTGAGCTCTCTCACCTTAGACATTAACAACCCCCGCTCGAAAACCGTTACTCATGCCTGGTTATAAAACGGCACTTGATCGGTAGCTTATGTGCAGCCAGCCTCATTGCCTCCCTGGCCACCGGCTCGCTGACTCCCCCCAGTTCAAACATGACCTTCCCGGGCTTCACCGGAACCACCCAGAACTCCGGGTTGCCCTTCCCGCTGCCCATCCTGGTCTCGGCCGGCTTCTTTGATATCGGCTTGTAGGGAAAGATATTTATCCAGACCTTTCCGCTTCTCTTTATATAGCGTGTCATCGCCACCCTTGCCGCCTCTATCTGCCTGGCGGTAATCCAGTGGGGCTCCAGGGCTTGCAGGCCATAATCCCCGAAGTGAACGGAGGTCCCCCCCTTGGCCTTTCCCTTGAGGCGACCCCTCTGCACTTTTCTGTGTGGCGGCTTTCTGGGTTGAAGCACCTCTCTACTCACCCCCGGACTCTTCTACCGCCGTGCTCTCCGGCTCCACCGGCACGGCAGCGTCCCTCTCCTCGGTGGCCTTCCCGGCCTCAGGGGCCTCCGGCGCCCCGGCGGATTCCGCCGCTACGGCCGCTTCCGGCTTCTCTTCCGTCTCGGGAGCCGCGGCTTCCGGCTTCTTCGTCTCGGCCATTGGAGCAGGAGCCTTCGCCTTCCGCTTCTCGTTAACTGCCCGCTCCCCCGAAGTTCTACTATCCTCCCAACGCCTTCCGGCCCGGTTCTTCGATGAGCGTGCCGAGCCAAGCGACGACGGCATCAGGCGGTCCTCGCCCGGCTTCCCTGTTATATCGCCCTTGTAGATCCACACCTTGACCCCGATGCGCCCGTAGGAAGTCTTCGACTCGACGAACCCGTAATCAACATCGGCACGGAGCGTCTGCAGCGGCACTCGGCCCTCCCTGTACCACTCGCGGCGCGCCATCTCGGCTCCGCCAAGCCGACCGCTGCACTGCACCTTGATGCCCAGAGCTCCCAGGCGCATGGTGTTTCCCATCGCCTTCTTCATCGCTCTCCTGAACGAAACCCTGCCCGAGATCTGTTCGGCAATATTTCTCGCAACCAGCACCGCGTCGAGATCGGGAACCGGAACCTCAAGTATGTTTATGGAAACATCGTGGCCGAACATATTCGTGAGGTCGTCCCTGATCTTGTCCACCTCGCTGCCCTTTCGCCCGATTACCATGCCCGGGCGAGCAGTGTGGACATCAATGCTGACCACTTTGGCCTTGCGTTCGATCTCCACCCGGGAAACCGCCGCGTTGGAGAGCCGGTCGGCCAGGAACTCCCGTATCTTGATATCCTCCTGGAGGAGCTCGGCGTACTCCCGATCGGCAATCCAGCGTGATTTCCAGTTCCTTATTACTCCCAGCCTGAACCCGTAGGGGTGAATTTTTTGACCCACGTCAACTCTCGCCTTTCTCCGTGTCCGTTTCGTTCCCGCCGCCGCCACTCTCTTCCGCCTGCTTCCGGCTGTCGTCATCCGTCGCCTTCTTCGGGGCCACCTTCTTTGCTGCCGCCTTCTTCTTCGGGGCCGCCTTCTTTGCTGCCGCCTTCTTCTTCGGGGCCGCCTTCTTTGCTGCCGCCTTGCGCTCCTTCTCGCCCTCCGCCTGCTCCTCGAGCTTCTCCTCTTTGGCCTCGCCCTCTTCTGCCTTTTTCGCCTTTTCCTCCAAGGCATCGGGCTTTCTTCTCCGGAAACGGCGCTTTCTTTTCGGAGCCGACACCTTTTCCTCCAGGATTATGGTTATATGGCTCGTCCTCTTGTTGATGCGTGTTGCTCTGCCCATCGCCCTTGGCCTGAACCTCTTCAAGGTCGGCCCCTCATCCACGTACACCGTGGCCACGAACAAATCGTCGGGGTTCATCTTCGCGTTGTTCTCGGCGTTGGCCGCCGCCGAATCCAGCACCTTGGCCACCACCCGGGCGGCGGCCCTCGGTGTATACTCAAGGATCTGCTGCGCCTTCGCCAGGTCTTTTCCCCTTATGAGATCGACAACCAGCCGTGCCTTTCTCGGGCTTACCCTGATAAACCTGGCTACCGCTTTGCTACCTTCCACCTAGATTCAGCCTCCTGGCCTACTTGAGCCGTACACGCTTCTCCTTGGTCAGCTTGCCCCCATGACCACGGAATATCCGTGTGGGAGCAAACTCTCCAAGCTTATGTCCTACCATGTTTTCGGTGATGTAAACCGGTACGTGCCTCCTGCCGTCGTGAACCGCGATGGTATGCCCGACCATCTCCGGGAAGATAGTGGAGCTGCGCGACCACGTCTTGAGAAGAGTCTTCTCGTTACGGCGGTTCATATCAATTATCCGCGTCAGAATCTTCTCATCCACGTACGGGCCTTTCTTAAGTGAACGGGACAACTCATCCTCCCTTTGAACCCCGGGCTACTATGTACCCCGCTCCATAAATACGCTGGCATTCGAGCGCCGCTGCATCCACTCCGGCCGCGTTCCGCTCCCTCGACGTACTACAAGAGTATGACTCGGTCGCGCGCCTTGCCGGAGCGGCGCGGAGGCGCTCTCGGTGCTTAACCGTACTTATAGAACGGGGCACTATGACCTCCTGCTCCTGACTATCAACTCACTGGAGTGCTTTTTCTTGTTCCTGGTACGGTATCCCAACGTCGGCTTGCCCCACGGGGTGACCGGGTGCCTCCCCGATTTCGACTTCCCCTCGCCGCCCCCGTGTGGGTGGTCCACCGGGTTCATCGCCGAACCCCTGGTCTGGGGTCTGATTCCGCGGTGGCGCGAGGAACCGGCCTTTCCGATCGTTATCAGTTCGTGCTCTGGGTTTCCCACGACCCCTACCGTCGCCCGGCACTCGAGGCGCACCTTTCGCACCTCGCCCGACGGCAACCGGAGATGCGCAAACCCGCCCTCGCGGGCCATTATCTGTGCCGATGCCCCCGCCGAACGCACCATCTTGGCGGCGCCGCCGGGCTTGAGTTCCACCGCGTGGACTATGGACCCGACAGGGATGTTAACAAGCGGCAGAGCGTTTCCCGGCTTGATGTCCACCTCGGGTCCCGACTCCACGACATCTCCGATCATCAGGTCCACGGGGCACAGTATATACCGCTTCTCGCCATCCAGGTAATGAAGCAGCGCAAGCCTGGCCGAGCGGTTCGGGTCGTACTCTATCTCAGCCACCCTGGCGGGTACCCCGTCCTTGTCCCTTCTGAAGTCGACAGTGCGGTACTTCCTCTTGGCGCCTCCGCCCCGGTGGCGCGCTGTCTTACGCCCGTAATCGTTTCTCCCGCCGGTTCTCTTGATCGGCGAGGTAAGCGACTTCTCGGGAGTACTCCTGGTTATCTCGGAGAAGTCGGATACCGTCGCGAACCTCCTCCCCGGTGAAGTCGGTTTATACTTTTTTACACCCACTTTTCGCTCCTCAACTCTTACCTGCTCTCGAAGAACTCAATCGATTGGCCCGGAGCCAGGGTCACCACCGCCTTCTTACCGGTGGCGGTGCGGCCCACGGTCATTCCCCGCCTGCGGGGCTTCCCCTTGGTGTTCATCGTGTTCACCTTCACGACCCTGACATCGAACGCCTCCTGGACCGCGTCCTTTATCTCCGACTTGTTACAGCGGTGGTCCACCATGAACGTATACTTCCCATGGTCTATCCCTGAATAACTCTTCTCGCTTATGATCGGGTAGAAGATGACATCATGCGGATGCTTCATTTCCACCATCCCCCTGTAGAACGTCAAGCGCCCCCTTGAAAAAAAGGAGTTTGTCAAACCGCAGGATGTCATAGGTGTTGATCTCGGAAGGGAAGTACGTTTCCACGCCCGCGATGTTCCGAAACGATTTTTGCACATTCAAGTCGTCCTTCAGGACCACCACCATGATGTTCCCCTCGAGCTTCAAGTTATCGAGTATCTCAACACAGGCCCTGGTGCTCGGCGGCTCCAGCGTAAGATCCTCCAGCACCAGTATCCTCTCCTCACTCGCCGCCGCGGATAGAGCCGACCGAAAAGCGAGCCTTCTCACCTTCTTCGGCACCTTGAAAGAGTAGTCACGCGGCGAGGGGCCGAATGTGGTCCCACCACCTTTCCACAGTGGCGAACGTATGGTTCCCGCCCGCGCCCGGCCGGTGCCTTTCTGGCGCCACGGCTTGCACCCGCCGCCCCTGACATCACTACGGGTCTTCGTCGCCGCGGTCCCGGCGCGGCCCTCGGCCCTCTGCATCCGCACCACCAGGTGCAGGGCGTGGGTGTTGGGAACGACCCCGAACATGTCACTCGAGAGCTCCACGTCCCCTATCTTTTTTCCCTTGTTGTCCTGTAGCGCTACTTTCACGTCCGTCACCGCCGGCCTTTCCCGGCCTTCCCTTTCACAGATTCTCTTACGATAACAATCGAACCATGCGGCCCGGGAACCGAGCCCTTGACCATCAACAGGTTCTTATCGCGGTCAACCCTGACCACCAGGAGGTTCAAGGCGGTTACCCGCTCTCCCCCCATTCTCCCCGGCATCTTCCTTCCCTTGAACACCCGGGAGGGGGTCGCACACTGTCCTATCGCCCCCGGGGCACGGTGGAAACGCGAGCCGTGCGAAGCCGGCCCCCCGCTGAAACCCCAGCGCTTGACGACACCGGCGAAGCCCTTCCCCTTGCTGATCCCGGTGACATCCGCACGGTCTCCCTCCTCGAAGATGGCTACGGTCACCTTCTTCCCGGGACTGTACTCTTCGCCCGGCTCCAGGGGTACCTCCACCAGGACACGCGGCGTTGAATTGGATTTCTTCAGATGACCCTTCATGGGAAGGTTCACTCTCTCCGGCTTCATTTCACCGTAGCCCAGCTGCAGCGCCCTGTAACCGTCCTTCTTCTCGTTCTTCACCTGGGTAACAACGCACGGTCCGGCCTTCAAGACGGTAACCGGGACTACCTCGTCCTCGGTGAATACCTGGCTCATCCCGAGTTTCTCTCCGATTATCGCTTTTCCCATGCTGCCCAACCTTCCGATCTTACAGGCATCCGCGGGATTTCTTCCTATAGCTTGATCTCAATATCCACCCCGGCGGGCAGGTCCATCCCCATCAGGGCATCTACCGTCGCCGGCGTTGGTTCCATTATGTCTATTAGCCTTTTGTGCGTCCGGATCTCGAAATGCTCTCGCGAGTCCTTGTCCACATGAGGCGAACGAATCACGCAGTATATGTTCTTCTCAGTGGGCAACGGCACCGGGCCGGAAATACCGGCCCCGGTTTTCCTGGCCGTTTCCACGATCATTCGAGCCGACTGGTCGATTATCTCGTGGTCGTAAGCCTTCAACCTGATCCGGATTTTCTCTTTACTCACCAGTAATCCTCTCAGTTCGGCGATCTTGTGTAACCGCCGTTTGTCTAGCAGGAAGGGGTCAGGCCTTTACAGAGAGTACTTCAACTCTCAGACAGCTCTCTAAGGCCTTACCCCACCTGGTGGCGATCGCTCATTTCTCTATCCCGATAACCCTTCCCGCCCCGACCGTCCTGCCACCCTCACGGATGGCGAAGCGCAGGCCCTCGTCCATGGCGATCGGGGTTATGAGCTCCACACCCATCTCGGTGTTGT
>Ga0180014_1000133_pt1 | contig 21069 bp, 19 predicted proteins | sample KR13_S1_MetaG_FD_116507 | JGI IMG/M metagenome (GOLD analysis project Ga0180014, IMG submission 116507) | Groundwater microbial communities from the Olkiluoto Island deep subsurface site, Finland - KR13_S1_MetaG | ecosystem: Environmental > Aquatic > Deep subsurface > Groundwater | place... | reverse complement strand
GCGGACGGAAGTGCACCGACGACAAAGAAATGTGCTTTCGGCTCGGTCACCTGGCAGCGGAAAGCCGGTTTCCAGGAGTCCTTGGTGAAGGTGTCACCTGGCCAATTGGCGCCGCAGAACGAGGCGATCCCGGCACTGGTCTGCATTGTCACCTTGCCGTCCTTCGTCGTGAAAGTGACGGTCCCCTGCTCGTCGACGTACTCCCATTTCCCGTTGCCGACGAAGCCGGCGACACCGATGCCATCGCAGATGTGCGCGGTCGCGCCAAACACCGCCGAGTAGGAGAAAGACAGCGTATCGCCGGCGCGCATCAGCGCAAGGGGCCCGTGCTGGCCATACCAGATACCGGTTGGATCGAAGCCGCGGTCATCAGGGATAGTGACCGGAGTCGTGGCCGCTGCGCTCAGGACGGCGAGCAAGATCAGCAGAATGAAATAAATTCGTTGATGCACTGGTAACTCCACACCTGCATTTTAAGGATCATTATTTGCAATGTCAACATTCCGCATTCAGTAGTGGTTTTTTCAATATTTACAGCAAAGCCAGGCCGTAAGACATGGGAATAGTAAAGTTTTGTTGCCCACGGTATTTCCCAATTCGTTGCAAACTCACTTCGCCCTGGGGGATGACCTTGGCTTCAAGCTCGGCAAATGTGGCAAAGCTTTGTAGGCTTTGGAAGTGCTGCACGCGACTCGGTTTTTGGGTCTGGATGGCTTGCCAGGCATTTTTCACCTTTATTTCTTCTGCTGTAATGTAAGCCCAGGGTGAATCCGGGGAATGATCGAAGATCACCACCTGCGGTGCCATGCTTTTCGCCTTGGCCAGCGCTTGAAGCGGGTCGGCCATTTCGTGCAGGCAAAATTCAAAAAAAACCATGTCCGCAGCCGAGGCAAAAGTATCAAAATCCCCGGCATGATATTTAAAGCGATCGGTCAACCCTATGACAGCCACTTTTTCTTGCAGGGCCGCCAATGCTTGCGGATTGGAATCCACTGCAATAATCCGGCGCGCTTTTTTGCCATATTCGGCAAATTGTCCGCCGCCGGCGCCAACGGCTATTACAGTCTTATTATTAAAATCGATGAATTCCAATATATTCTTTAAAATAACCAATACATCAACCATCATGTTTTTCTTCCTGGAGCAGGAATTTACAGCAAATCTTTTTTTGTAAAAATGGACAAGAAGCGGTAGCCATGGGATTCGATCGCTTCGCGGCCGCCTTCCTGGCGGTCGAGCACGGCCATGATCACCTCAACCTGGCCGCCTTCGGACTCGACCTGCCTGGCGCCCTTGATGATCGAGCCGCCCGAGGTGATCACGTCGTCGAACAGGGCCACGCGCATGCCGGAACGGAAATTGCCCTCGATCATCTTGCGCGTGCCGTGACTTTTCTCTTCCTTGCGGATGATGAAGGCCGGCAGCGGCTTTTTATCGAGATAACTGGTGACGGCGATGGCCGCAACGATGGGATCAGCGCCGATCGAATAGCCGCCTACCGCGTCCACTTTAAAAGCGGACAGCATGTCCAAAAAGATCCGGCCGCACAGGGCGGCCCCTTCGGCGTCCAGGGTGGTCACCCGGGCATCGACATAAAAATCGCTGGTCTTGCCCGAGGCCAATTTGAATTCCCTGCCCTTGACCACCGATTTTTCCAGCAGGATCGCGCGCAGGCGGTCTTTCAAACGAGTTTTCCCCTGAAATCGACCGGCAGGACCTTGCGCAAATAAGGAGTGATCTCAACGATGGTGTTTTCAAAAAATTCCAGGTTTTCCGGGCTGAAATCCTCTCCCGCTTCGTCCATTGTCGACCCTTTGCGGGAAAGTTCAATGATGCCGAAATTCAAGTCATCGCCGCGCAAGACCGTGCTCATCATCTTCCATATTTTGCGGTCCTTGGCGCCGGGCCCCTTGATGAATTCAAAAAGATGCAGGTGCTTCATCTGGTGGAAATTGTTCTCGATCAGCCCACGGTTCAGCTTGTAGACCCGGGCCGCGAAGGCGTCGGGGGAGGAGATCGGGATCATGCCGGCGTTGACCAGGTGCTCGGGGTAGGCGAAAGACAGCACCATGTTGTCCTTGTCGGTGAGCAATATGGCCACTTCGTCGACTTCCAGATCGAAATTATCACAATAAAACTTGGCGATATCGTAGATGACCGATTTGAAAGTCGTATCCGAATGGCCGTCAGCGGTGATCATCTTGAATTTTTCAAGCAATAAATTGATGTCCTTCATGTTGACTCCCGCTATAATAGTAAACTGTTTCCCGGCAAAAAACAAGAGGCCGGAAAAATTTTCCTGCCGAATTCAAAACAGCGGAAAAACTCCCTGCTGGGAAATGATCTGTCCGCTGTGACTGGTATTTTCCAGCCGCAGGTTTCCGGTCACGATGCACTCCGACAAATGGACGCCGGGGCCGATGCGGCTGTTTTCCCAGAGCACCGATTTTTCCACCCGGGAAGCTGGCGAAATCTCGACATTTCCCGAAAAGGCATTGGGCTGCGGATCCGAGCAATATGTTTTGTATTCCCAATTGGCCTGGAAATACATTTCCGGGGTGCCCACATCCAGCCAGATCCCGTCATACAAAACGGTCTGGAAGCGCAGGCGGTTTTTTTGAATACTTTTGAAAAAGTTGGCTTCGTCTATTTTTTCTACCGCCTTTTTCCTGAACAGGGCCACGCCGGCATACATCAATCCCGATCCGGGCTGCGGACCGTCGCTCTCCAGAAAACCGTCAACATCGACGCACAGTCCGGCATAATTGCTCGTATGGTCCGGGCGCACCAGCAGGACGCCGTCCACGTCCGTGGCAGTGGTTTTTTCCAGCAGCCCGGTCAGGGGAATTTCCAAGAAAGTGTCGCCGTTGACCGCCAGCAGCCAATCTGTAAAGAAAGGCAGTGCCTGCCTCAACACGCGGCTGCCGCTCAACTCTTTTTCGCGGATAAAGTGAATTCCGTAGCCGTCTGCCGCCGCGACCACCTGTTCGCCCAGGTGCTGCGGGTTGATGAACCCCTCCGACCAATCCTGGGCGCGCAATTGCTGCAGCAGCAAAGTGAGCAGCGGCATTCCGTTCAGAGGAAAAACCGGCTTCGGTTTGATCAGTGAGAGCGGCTCGGCCCTATGGCCGTAACCGCCGGCCAGGATGAAAAATTTCACGCTTGAAATTCCATGTTGCCGGAACGTCCGCTAAGGAGAAAAAGCCGGTGATAGGAATCGGTAATATAATCCTTTGCAGAGAATCCCAACTCCGCAGCCATGGCGTCAATAGCGGCCGGTTCGCCCTCGATTTCCAGGAAATTCCCGATCGGCGTCTCGTCGAGCATGACACGAATGCCTTTTCTTTTGAACACTTCCCGGTATTTTTCATAAACAAAAAAAATTTTAAAACCGACGCCCAGCAGGATCTTTTTCATATTGGCGAAATCGGAAACCCCGGCCTCGATCTCCTCGCGCATCTTATATAGGGAGCTTTTTTGCACCGGCATTTTCATGGTTAAAATGCTTCCGCTGTCCAGCCGGCGCAAGCGCAGGAGAATGCCCCGTTTTTTCAAGCGCTGACGGGCCGTGTCGAAGACCAGATTCCTTTCCAAAACCCGGGGACACTCCAGCACCGCCTGCAGGCGCAGGAGTTTTTCACGCCATGGTTCCAGGCGCTCGACCTTAATTTTCACTTCTATTTCAACCGGGTTTTCAGTAATCACGGTAGCGGATGAACTCCAGCAAGTTCGCCATTGACTCGCGATGGGCAGAGGGGGGGAACGATTCCAAAAAAGAGGTGCATTTCCTGTAATAACGATCAATGATCTGCAGCGACTGCTCCTTGATACCCAGGGTCCGGCAACGCTCCAGCAGCGACTGCGGTCTGGAGCGGTGGAAATTCTTGATGAGCGGCAATGCGTCGTGGCGCAGCAACAGGATATAGGGCAAGGTCACCTTGCCTTCTTGCAGATCCTGAAAACGGCTTTTGCCGGCACTGTCGGAAAAGATATCCAGAAGATCGTCGCTGATCTGAAAGATCATGCCGAAATCCTGGCCGAAACGGTAGAAATCGGCGGCGGCCCGCGCTGGTTTTTCATTCAATTGGGCTGCCAGACTGGCAATGCCGGCAAACATGGACGATGTTTTTTTGCGAATGATATCGTAATAGGTCCGGGAGCGGATGCAGTAGTTGAAGTTGTTCGCAAATTCCAGGATCTGCCCCTCGATCATCTGCCGGGAAGCGTCCAGCATCATGTCCATGATCCTGCTGCGATTTTGAGCAGAGAGCATGCACAGCGAGGTAATGAACAAAAAATCGCCCCAGAGCAGAGAAAGATAATTGCCGAAATGGTGATTGGTTGTTTTTTCGCCGCGCCGCCAGGCGGAATTATCCACAATATCATCGTGAACAAGGCTGGACAAATGAAGCATTTCAATGGCAGCCGCCATCTGCGGCAGCCCGTCAGCGCCGACACGGTTCATCCCGGCTAACAGGAAAAAAAACGCGGCGCGGATCTTTTTTCCCTTGCCGACCGGCGTGTGCTGACGCAGTTCAGAGATCAAGCTGACTTTGCTGCGCAGTTGCCTGGCCAGGACCTTTTCAGTAGATCTGAGCAACGGCAGAATCGGTTCCTGCACTTTTAAATAGTCCATGGGTGGTATTTATCTTATCATCCCCATCGAGATTTTGCAAACAGCAAGCGCGCTTGGCAAAGGGACTGCCGTGAAACCCGGGCCGGCGGATAAATTGGGTTATCTGAGCCAGCCGGGAGGGACTCCGGCTTTGCGGGCTTTTTCGTAAAGATCTTCCAGCTGTGTCTCGGACTGGCTCAGAAAAAGCTTTTTCTGCTCGATCTGATTGGTCAGTTGTGAGATCTGGACCTTGATGGCATCTTGTTCGGCCGAGATATTCTTGATATAGAAATCGGACCATAGCTTGTTCAAATCCAGCTGTTCACGATCAATGTCTTCTTTTAATTTGGCGATGCGCTCTTGCAGGTCGCTCTGCTGTTTTTTCCAAAAATCGGGTTGCTTGGATACATCCCCTTTGTCACCTTTCCCGGGCATGGACGCAACCGCTTCGTCGGCAAGGGGCTCGTCGGATTCCAACTGCACAAAACCATATTTTTTGCCGCCAACAGAAATCGAATTGATATTGCTGTCATTGACAACCAGCTTTGACTTGGCATTTTTCTTTCTTCTCTCTTCCTCCTGCTTTTTCATTGCGACCAGGTCAATGCCATTGCTGAATAGCGGCGCGAACCCGACGCCTATGAAACAAACCAGCAAAGCAAAAAGGGCGATTTTCATTTGCCATTCACCTCGATCTTCACCAGCCGGTTCTTCTTGCGCTCCACTTCACTGCTGTTGTCGAATTGGGGTTCCTTTTCGCCGTAAAAGAACGTCTCGATGTGGGCGGCATCGATCCCGTACTGGTTGATCAAAATATTCTTGATTGTTTCCACCCGATCCGAGGAGAGGCGCAGGTTGTATTCTTCCCGGCCGATGCTGCAGGTATAGCCGCGCAGAGTGATCAGGTATTCACTTTTGGCGGCAATAAAATCCTTGATGGCGGTAAAATCGGCGGCATGATCACCACTGGGCACCCTACCGTCAAAATCGAATAAGACGTCCACTTTCAGGTTGGCGATCATTTCATCGGCTCCCGGCTCCCCTTCAGTCAGTCCAGGTTCCTCGCTCTCGGTTTGCAACATTTCCACGATCGGGATATTTTCCCTTTCCCCGGCGCTGCCGGGTACAGTTTTTAGCTCTTTGGGCAGGACCAGCATCCGGTCATTGATCTTGACATCCGAACTGGCATCGAGTATTTTCACCGTAGAATTGGTGTTCTCGCTGTGAATCACGATACCCAGGCCTATGATCAAGGGCGGCAGATCAGAAGCCACTTGGCGGTAAATCAGCAGGAAAGTCCCTTTGCCGACCACCCCTTCTCCCAGGTCTACCGTCACATATTGAGAGTCGCCGGCAATTTCTCCGGGAATGCCCATGGCCAGATCGAAAAACACGACATGGCCGCTGACGGCGTTGCTAGGGATGCGGCAAAGCTTGTAATCAATTTTTTGGGCAAACAGCGTCTGTTCCGGCTTGTATAGAATGCCGAAATCACCGACATTGACAGGGTTGCAGCCTTTCTGCAACTGAATTACGGCCCGCTCGTCATAAATGCAAGTAATCTCGGCCAGCGATTTCTTCAAGAAATACAGGCCCAAACGGTCATGGTTGCGGGGGTGACGGATGACCCGGCCTTGGCTTATGATCATGAGCAGGTCTCCCTCTTTAAGCCCGGCCCGGGAACCTTTATTGATCACCAACTCGTCATGATCGGAAAATTCTTTCCTTTCGTGAGTCGACAGATGTTTGCCAACGATCCTGATATCCTGCGCCATATCAGCTTTGATGAAATAGGAACAATTCAAATCCGTTTCCGATATCAACAAGGATTCCGGCAAAAAGACATACGCTTTCTGAATATTTAATATTTTTTTGCTCTCTTCAGCGCTGCCGATCAATGCTGCCGCCAAAAAAACAAAAATGATAAGAATGAGCAATTTCTTCATTTTTTTCTCCCCTGTTTCAGTAAAATGGCCTGGATGCGAGTATTTTTCCCATTACACTGAAATTAATAAAGCAAAAATAATGAATTGTCAAGTGTTTTGGCGTTTATTGCAGAAATGCGGACCTGAAGTTTCAACAAATGAAAGCCCGGTTTACATGCCCAGCAATTTCATGCTGAAATAGGAAAATGAGATAAAAACCAGACTTTTAAAAAGAAAATACATCACTGCGATGGAAATGCTTTTTTGGGGGCTGATCTTGGCAAAAAAAGCGATGCCCAAAGCCAGGGCCGCGAGGTACCAGATGGAAAAGAAATCGAACTGGGAAAGAATAATGAAAGGCAAGCTGCGGAAGTCCATCCCCGGGAAAAACATGGTCAGCCCGGTATGGACCAGCATGGTTTTTTTCATCAAGATCAGCGACGATTTCAGTATCCCGCCCAGGAACATGTCCAAAATGGACGCGTGCACTACCCCGGAAAAATAGTGAACATAATTTCCTTCGCAGCCGGCCACCTTGAAAAAAAGATAGATGAAAAAAGCGGCCACCACGATTATCAAGCCGGCGATAACAAGTGAAAACATGGCGCCGGTCAGGCGTTGGCTGGGAGTGAATTTGTCCAAATTGGCCAATTGTTCTTCGCTCAATTTGTCTGCCATTTCCGAATCACGGATGAACTTGGCCTGTTCGACCTTGGTGATGGGATAGGTAATAAATGTGGCGATGGCGGTCAGCAGCAGAATGACAGCCAACACGGCTTGCCAGCGTTTTTTCTCCATCATTTTACCGATGGTTTGAGCGGGACTGCCGATAACGCTGATAAAATCATTGTAGAATTCGTTCATTTTGCCTTCCTCGACTTTTCTTCCCTCAAGTGTTAACCGTCCTGCATATTTTTCATCTCAACTCCTGAAAACAATTATACGGAAAGGATCGCTTTTGGTTTAAACCGCGATTTTCCCGGAACTGCCTTGAAAAAATACGCGGCCGCCGTTGTTCTAGCGGACTTTTTCAAGTATAATTAAAAATCCATTGGGGGTCAAGTGAGTGCAATGAACTACAATTTTGCTGAAATCGAGGCGAAGTGGCAGGAAATCTGGCAGAACAAGCTGACATTTAACGCGGTTTTCAATGACCAGCAAAAAAAATTCTACTGCCTGGAAATGTTCCCCTACCCTTCCGGGAAGATCCACATGGGCCACGTGCGTAATTATTCCATTGGTGATGTCATCTCCCGCTTTAAAAGGATGAAAGGGCACCAGGTCATTCATCCCATGGGCTGGGACGCCCTGGGTCTGCCCGCGGAAAACGCCGCCATCAAACACAAATTGCACCCCGAGGATTGGACGCTGAGCAATATCGCCTTCATGAAAAAGCAACTGCAGAGAATGGGATTCGGCTACGACTGGCGGCGCGAACTGGCCACTTGCTCCCCCGAATACTACAAATGGAACCAGTATATTTTCATCAAAATGCTGGAAAAGGGCCTGGCATACAAAAAAAAATCTGAAGTGAACTGGTGCCCCTCATGCCGCACCGTTCTGGCCAATGAGCAGGTCGTCGACGGCAAGTGCTGGCGCTGCGATTCAGCCGTTAGTGCTAAGGACCTGGAACAGTGGTTTTTGAAGATCACCGCTTACGCCGAAGAACTTTTGTCCACCCATGCCGAACTCAGCCAATGGCCGTCCAAGGTTATCCTGATGCAGCAAAACTGGATCGGCAAAAGCCAGGGGGCGGAAGTCATTTTCCCGGTGGCCGATTCCGAACTGGAGCTGAAAGTGTTTACCACCAGGCTGGACACGATCTTCGGAGCCACCTTTATCGCCCTCTCAGGCAAGCATCCCCTGGTCGGCGACCTGATCAGGGAAAACCGGGAAAGAAAGGAGATCGAGGCCTTCATCAATCAAATCGAGCAGGAGAGTAAGCTCAGCCGCGAGCCGGCCGAGAAAAAAGGCATGTACACCGGAAGGCAGGCCGTCAATCCCTTTAGTGGCGAGAAAATGCCCATCTGGATCGCTAATTTCGTTTTAATGGACTACGGCAGCGGCGCCATCATGTCGGTTCCGGCCCACGATGAAAGGGATTTTGAATTTGCCCGAAAATACGACCTGCCCATACGCCAGGTCATCCTCCCCGAAGCGGGGGGAAACGAAGTGGGCCCGCTAACCGACGCGACTTGCGAAAAAGGAACCCTGACCGCCAGCGGGGAATATTCCGGCCTCTCATCCGACCAGGCCTGCGAGCACATGGGTGAATTCCTGGCCCGGGAAAAGATCGGCCAGTTGAAAACCATCTTCCGCCTGCGCGACTGGGGGATCTCCCGGCAACGCTATTGGGGCACGCCAATCCCGGTGTGTTACTGCCCCGACTGCGGCATTGTCCCCGAAGCCCTGAAAAACCTGCCGGTCAGACTGCCCAAGAACATCGATCTGACACCGGCCGACGGTTCGCCGCTTGAAAAAGACAGCGCCTTCGCCAAGACCATTTGCCCGCGCTGCTCGGGTCCGGCCCGGCGCGAGACCGACACCATGGACACTTTCTTCGATTCATCCTGGTACTTTTTCCGCTATGCCGGCCCTTCCGCCTCCCTGCCCTTCGACCGGGATGAGGCCAGGCAATGGCTCCCGGTAGACATCTACATCGGCGGTGTGGAGCACGCCATCCTGCACCTGATCTATTCGCGCTTCATCAGCAAAGTGTTCCGTGACTTCGGCTGGACTGACCTTTCCGAACCATTTCCCAATCTTCTCACTCAGGGCATGGTCACTCTGGGCGGATCGGCCATGTCCAAATCCAGGGGCAACGTGGTCGACCCCGACCCACTCATCGAAAAATACGGCGCCGACACGGTGCGCCTGTTCATCCTGTTCGCGGCACCTCCGGATAAGGGTCTGGAATGGAGCGATTCCGGGGTCGAGGGCTGCTACCGTTTCCTGCAGCGCATCTGGAATTTTTTCCACAAGACCCTGCAACCGGTCCCGGAAGTGAAACCCGGCGACCCTGTAGTGGCGGTCAAGGAAATCGGCATCAAGCTGAACCGCACCATCAAGAAGGTCAGCGAGGACATCGAGAAGCGCTTCCACCTCAATACGGCCATCGCCGCCCTGATGGAATTCTTCAATGATCTTTCGGCCCGGACCGAACAATTGAAGCGTTCGGGGAACGACGGGCTGATCCTGGAGGCCATGGAAACCATGCTCAAATTGCTGGCGCCTTTCACGCCGCATTTTGCCAATGAACTCTGGGAAAAGCTCGGCAAGCAACAGATCCTGGAAGAGATGCCCTGGCCCGACTTCGATCCCGACCAGATTTTTGAGGAAACGGTCAATGTCATGATCCAGGTAAACGGCAAGATCAAGGACAAGATCAGCGTCGCCATCGATTGCGACGAGGAAGAGGTGAAGAGGGAGGCCATGAAATGCGAAAAAATCAAGCAATTGCTCGCCGGACGCCAGATCGTGAAAATGATTTTTATCAAAAACAAGATGCTCAGCATCGTCAGCAAATGAAAAACGCGGCATGGCTGCTGCTCGCTGTTTCAGTTCTGAACCTGCAGTGCGGCTACCGCCTGTCGGGGCGGGGACGGAACCTGCCGCCGGCGGCCCAAACCATCGCCATACCGGATTTCAAAAACCAGACCTCGCGCCAAGCAGTCGAGCAATTCATCACCTTCGCGGTCAGGGACGAATTCATCAAGAGAAGCCGCCTGCGCCTGGCCGATTCCGACATCACGGCCGACCTGGTTCTCGAAGGCAAGATCACCGCTTTCGAAACCACCCCGATCTCCTATTCCGAAGCGGGAGCGGCCAATCTCTATGAAGTGCGCCTTACCCTCGATGTGCGTCTGATCGACATGAAAACAAGCGAATTGTATTACCAGGGCAGCGGCATGACTTTCCGGGAAATCTATGAAACCGATTCCGCCGATTTCTTTTCCCAGGAAACGGGATCACTGGTAAAGATCGCGGCCAAATTCGCCTCCAGCATCGTCGCATCCATCCTGGAAAACTTCTGATGTCCGAAACCACTTTCTTCGGTTTCATTAACCGAATACAGATCGAAAAAAAATTCCCGCCCCTGCTCCTGCTCTATGGCTTCAATGAATTTTTGGGCGAATACGTCATCGGCGAGATCAGCCGTGTGTTCGGCCAGAACAGGACCGAATTCAATTTCAGGCGCTACTATTTCGACAATGAAGAAGAGAACAGCTGGGAAGAAATAATAAGCGAAGCCAATAGTTCCAACTTTTTTATCAGCGCCCAGAAGATCCTCACCGTGGCCATCCGCGACGAAAAAAAAATCGCCTTGAACGCGGCCGCCAAAAAAGCCGTGGGCGCTTACCTGCAAAAACCCAATCCGCACACGACCCTGATCGTGTTCATCTCCCTGGACCTGAGCCGTGACGACTACAAGCAGTTGAAAAAAGACAAGATCAAGAAATTGAAGGAACATTTCGATTCGCCGCACACGGTCTGCATCGATCTGGACCGCAGCGGCGCAGCTGAAATCAAGAACTTTATCAAGCAGTACATGAAGGAAAGGAAGATCACCATTACGGTCGGGGCCATCGAAAGGATCCAGGAGATCATGGCCGATGATTTCGTTTCCATTATTCACCAACTGCCCAAACTGGAAGCGGCCGCAGCCCCGAGCATGAACATCGACAGCGAGGATGTGGACGAGCTGATCACCGGCATCAATTCCCATTCCATCTGGGACCTGACCGAAGCCATCGAAAAGGAAGACGCCGCCGTTTACCTGGATATATTGAAGTACCTGTTCATCAACGGCATCAAGCCGAGCTTCATCATCGGCACTCTGATCTCATATTATCACAAGATCTACACGGCCAAATTCCTGATGAAACACCATTTTTCCAGTGCCGATATCGGCACCGTGTTGCAGCAGCCCCAGTTCATCCTGAACAAATTCATAGCCCTGGTCAGGAATTTTCCCGATTTCAAGATCCAGGAAGTGCTCAAATTGATCTACCGCCTGGATTTCGAATCCAAGACCAGCGGCGAGGAGTCGGCGCGCATCTCCCTGCAGAATTTCATCTTCCAGGTTAAATTCCTGAAATAGCGGCCAAAATCGTACCCTCGGGAATCCACTCAAGGATAAATTTTTAAAAGTGAAATACAGACAAAATTGCCAAGACCGTCCCCATAACGCTACGGGGACGGTCTTTTATGCGTGCTGTCAGTCTTTGTAGAGGGAGAAAGTGACAGTAACCGTAAACACAATCGGCTTGGCCTTGCCATCCACAATATAGGGTTCATACTCCCATTGCTTCACGGCGGATAGGGCAGCAACGTTCAGGAGCTGGGAGGGTGAACTGACTATGCGAATCGATCGCACTTTGCCTTGCTCATCCGCCATGGTTTCCATCACCACAATCCCCTCAATCTTTTTTTCCATAGCCTCAGCTGGATAAACCGGTTTGACGTCTTTGATCTTGCGCGGCCGCTTCGAATCCTCGAGACGGGTCGCGGCGTTGCCTACGTTCTTTTTTGCGGCCGCATCCGGGTCCAGGGCGAAAGTCACCGTGACCGTGAACAGGACCTCTTTGGCGATGCCGTCGACAAGATAGGGCTCATAAACCCATTGTTTCACGGCTTCCTCGGCGGCCGTGGTCAGCAGAGGATCGGGCGTAGCAATCATGCGCGTGTCCCTCACCCTGCCGTTTTTGTCGATCACGGCTTCCAGGATCACGTGGCCCTCGATCCTCTTCTTCAGAGCCTCTTCGGGATATACCGGGTTAACGCGCTTGATCTTCTTCGGCCTGGCAACGCTGGCGAGCCGCACGGCATCCTTACCGAATTCCTCGTTCCGCCTCTGTATATAAAAGGCGATGAAATAACTGTTTTCCTGCGTGTCGCGGAAGCCAAGCATGCCAACTTCGCCGTCGGGCAGCACGATCTCGGTGTCTAGCAAGACGCTCTTGATGCTTTCCTTGTCGCTCTCCTCGACCACTCCCACCTTGAAGTTGACCGCTCCCGGCCTGGGCAGCGGCGTCAGGACCAAAACATAGTTCCGGCCATCGATCTGCACGACCTGCATGACCGAGGACGGGCCGCCCGAGCGCCAGGTCAGGTCGCCGCTGGACAGCAAGGTGAGCCCGGGGGCATTAAAGGTCTTCTGCAGCTCGGCCAGAAGCGCTTCGGGGGCGAATGTGACCTGCAGGTTGCGCTGCACCATCGACTTGAAGTAGAACGAGGTGGCCACGCTGGCTCCCCCGCTCTTGCCCGCCGCCGGGCCGAAAAAGTTTAGCTTGATATCCAGGGCGATATCAGCCTTGGCTGGAACAAACGCCGCCAATACCAAAACGATCAACAAGATTGCTGTTTTTTTCATTCATGACCTCCTGAAATCAATTGATGGTTTTTTCGAACCAAACGATCGTCACCCCCGGCTGTCGGGGCTTGAATACGACCGGGCGGGCAGGCTCGCCGCTGACCATAGCCTCAAGGACGGCGAAGACGCAGGCGTCCTCATTCTCCTCCGTCACGGTAACGGTGCCTTGCGGCAAAGTCCCGGGAGGAACGATGCTCGAGATCGCGACCGCGACCCACAGGATGGCCGCCGCTAGGAAAAACCAGAAAGCATAGTTCCAGCGGAAGCGAAAAGTGCGGCGGCGGGAAGGGGCGCTGAAAGCGGCGGCGAACGGGGGCAAGGACGGCTCGCCCTCCAGGTCAGCCGGCGTCACGCCCAGGGAGCGGATGGCCGCATCGCCCAGGGCCTCGCCCAGGCACTGTGGACAGTGCTCGATGTGCCGGTCAAGCAAGAACGCTCTCCAGACCGGCAGGGGCAATGCCCGGTATCCGAACCGGACCCATTTACAGACCATCGGCCACCTCCTTTTTCAGCTTCACGCGGGCGTTGAACAGGTGAACGCGTGCCGTATTCTCGGAGCAGCCCAGCGCCGCCGCGATATCGCGGGCGCTGAAATCCTCGAACACCGTCAGGGAGACCACCGCGCGCTCCCTGGAAGACAGCTTCTGCAGAAGCCGTCCGGCGCGTTCACCATCCACGGCGGATGCGGTTCGCGGTCCTCCCCGCCCCAGCCATTCGCGGGCATGGTCCTGAAAATATCTCAGGAACGTCCGCCGCTGGCGCAGGCGGTCCAGGCAGCGCTTGGCGCCGATGCCCAGCAACCACTTGATGAAGCTGCGCCCGGCATCGAAGCGGGATAAATTCTCGAAGGCCTGCAGCAGGGCTTCCTGAGCGGCGTCGCGGGCCTCCTCGCGCTCGCCCAGCATGTTCCAACAGAGGGCCAGCAGCTTTTTCTCATGACTGGAGACGAGCCCGGCAAAAGCGTCGCGATCGCCAAGCTGGGCGTTGCGGATCAGTTCCGTTTCAGTCATGCATCTCCTGCCACCGCATAGTATACTCCCTGGCAGGGAAAAACATTTAGTGAATTGTCGGCCGGCTATTCTTTGTTGATGTTCTGCAGGTCGTCCATGGTCATAAGGATCTCCCGCTGGTTGCGGCTGTTGGGCGGTGAGATGACCCCTTTTTCCTGCAGCTGGTCGATCAGCCGGCCGGCGCGGGCGTAGCCCACGCTCATTTTTCTCTGCAGGTAGGAAGCCGATGCCTGGCCTGTGGTGATGATGGTTTCCGCGGCATCGAAAAACAATTCATCCATGATCTGGTCTTCGCTTGCCTCTTCTTTTTTGGCGGAATGCTTGATGATCTGGGTGTTGAACTCGGGCTTGGCCTGCTTGGACAGAAAGTTGACCACGCGCACGGTCTCCGCTTCCGAAACAAAAGCCGAATGGAGGCGGATCAGGGACGCGGTCTTGGGAGGCAGGAATAGCATGTCGCCGTTGCCCAGGAGTTTTTCCGCCCCGATCTGGTCGATGATCGTCCGCGAATCGTACTTGGACGGGACGGCCAAAGCGATGCGCGAGGGAAAATTATTCTTGATGCTGCCGGTGATGACGTCGATGGAAGGTCGCTGGGTGGCCAGGATCAGGTGAATGCCGATGGCCCGGGCCTTCTGGGCCAGGCGCAGGATATTGTCCTCGATCTCCCGGGCCGAGACCATCATCAGGTCGGCCAGTTCATCGATGATGATCACGATATAGGGAATGGGCTCCTTGTCATCCAGTTGCTCCAGGTCCTCATCTTCGGATTGGATAAGCATTTCCAGCTTCTTGTTGTACTGCTCGATATTGCGCACCTGCAGGGTGGCCAGTTTTTTGTAGCGGTTCTCCATTTCAAAAACCGCCCAGTCCAGGGCGTTCTTGGCCAGTTTGGGATTGACCACCACCGGGGTGAGCAGGTGCGGCAGGGAGTTGTAAATGGCCAGTTCGATGCGCTTGGGGTCGATCATGATGAATTTCACGGTCTGGGGCGAGGATTTGTAAAGGATACTCAGGATAAGGGAATGAATGGCCACGCTTTTGCCGCTGCCGGTGGCGCCGGCGATCAGCAAATGGGGCATTTCCTTCAAGTCGGATATGAAAATATCGCCGCTGGCGGTTTTGCCCAGGGCCAGGGTCAGCGGCGAGCTGGCATGCTGGTATTGCGCGGTTTCCAACAATTCGCGCAGGTGAATGATCTCGCGTTTCTTGTTGGGGATCTCTATACCGATGGCTTTTTTGCCCAGAATACGCTCGATACGGACATACTGGGCTTTCACAACCAGGGCCAGGTCCTCGGTCAGGCTGGACACGTCCTTGACCTTAACACCGACATCGGGGACGAATTCAAAGGTGGTGATGACCGGCCCGGGAGTGTATTCGGCGATCTCGCCGTTGATCTTGAATTCCTGCAGCCGCTGCGCCAGTTCCAATTTCTTTTCTTCCAGTTCATCAATATCGATCTGGCTTTTTCGGCTGGGAGCATCCAGGTAGGTCAACGGGGGCGGCTGATACTGGGCATCGGGCTGAAATTCCTGCTCCAATTCCGGAAAGATTCCGGACTCTTCGGGAAATTTGCTGGGTTTTTTGACCAGAGCTCTCTTTTCCGGGCGCAAAACAACCTCTTTTTCCCTTTCCTTAAGCAGCTGCCGGCCTTTGAACACAAAATTCCCTGCGGCCTCGTCGTATTTTTGCTGGACTTTTTTGCGGTTGCGGTTTTTGCGAATACTTTCCAGCCGTCTTTGGAAAAAAACCGCCAGAAGGACAGCCACTTTTTTCAGAACGCGCGCCAGGAATACAAAAATATTTCTAATCGATACCTTGGCGATCAGCACCAGGGAAATGCCCAGCAGCGAAAGGAAAAACGCCGCCGCGAAACCGCTTCTGATCTGGGCGCTGAAAAAATTATTGAGCAGCAGGCCGACCATGCCGCCGGAATGGACCGGCTGACCGGCCACGGCGATCATGGGTTTGACGTTGGCCAGGAACGATGCCAACGACACCAGCAGGATGAAAAAACCGATGCCCTTGCTGACCACCCGGCCGATGCGGCGGTTGAAAAGGAAAAACGCGGTCAAAAACAGGAATATCAGAATGAACAGCAGTGAAGCGAAGCCGAACAGGTTGAACAGCAGAGTGGCCAGTTCCGCCCCCACCCGGCCGCCGAAATTGTGCACAACCCGGCCCTGGGCGGAATGAAAAAAACTGGGATCCAGGGGCGTGAAGCTGAACAGGCTGAAGATCAGGAAGAAGGAAGAAAAAAGCGCCAGAATGCCGATGATTTCGTTTTTAAGCGACAGTTTTGTATCGTCGAAATTCTCTTTATTCACCTTTGCCATTGGCAAAAAGTATAACGATTCACCCGGATATTGTCAAGCTGACGGGGGTCTAAATACTTTTCAGAAATAGAAGGCCACAATATATCCCTTTTTCATATTTTTCTTAATTTAATTCAAAATTAAATAATTCGTTAGTCTCTTGACATTTTATTTTTTCAGAATTACAATAACCATGATGACAATCGGAATGATTGGTGCATTATATCATGATAAAGTGTAAGCACATTAAGAAATATCATGTTTAAAAGAAAACTTGTCCTAAGCCAAAGCGAAAAGGAATCCTGTTTTTTGTGGGGACCAAGGCAAACCGGAAAAAGCACCCTGCTGAAAACGCTCTTTCCGGATGCCAAATATTACGATCTTCTTCTGGCCGACCTGTACCGCAGTTTCGTCACTTATCCAGAACGGCTGCGCCAGGAGTGCGAGGCGAGCGGATTGCACGGCTCGAACCAAAAACAACCCATAATCATCGACGAAGTGCAAAAGATCCCCGGCCTTCTCGACGAGGTCCACTGGCTGATCGAAAACCGCGGCCTGCGTTTCATCCTCTGCGGCTCCAGCCCCCGCAAGTTGAAAAGGAACCACGCCAACCTGCTGGGAGGGAGGGCCATTCGCTATGAACTTATGCCGCTGACCTCCCCTGAAATCCCCGATTTTTCCCTGCAGAAGGCCTTGAATCATGGATTGCTGCCCAGGCACTACTTGAGCACGCAGCCCGGCAAACTCCTTGAAGCCTATGTCGGCGATTACCTGAAGGAGGAGATCGCCGTGGAGGCCGCAACGCGCAACATCCCCGCCTTCAGCCGTTTCCTGGAGGTCGCGGCCCTCTCCAATGGCGAGATGATCAATTTCCTGAACATCGCCAGCGATTGCGGCGTCAGCGCCCATACCGTCAAGGGGTATTTCCAAATCCTGGAGGACACGCTGGTCGGGCGCTTCCTGCCCGCCTTTCGCCGCAGGGTGAAACGCCGCCTCATCCAGGCCTCCAGGTTTTTCTTTTTCGACACGGGCATCGTCTCATGGCTCGCGCGCCGCGGGCCGGTCCAGCCGGGCTCCGAGTTGTTCGGCCGCGCCTTCGAGCACTTCCTGATCATGGAGGTTTTTGCCTGGGCGGCGTATTCAGGGTGCAATCCCGGCATCGCCTACTGGCGGACAGCCTCTCAGCTGGAAGTGGACCTGGTCTTGGGCGATGGCCAGGTTGCCGTGGAGATCAAATCGACCACGGCCGCCGGCGACCACCACCTCAGGGGATTGCGTGCGTTCCGCCAGGAACACAAAGCCCCCTGCTATCTGGTCTCGCTGGATCCCCGCCCGCGCCTGACCGCAGACGACATCCTCATCCTGCCCTGGCGCGATTTCCTAGATCGCTTGTGGAGCGGCAGAATAATATAAAAAATTAGCAGATTGGAAAAGGCACAACTCATGCCTTTTGTCTTCGAGTTTGGAATATTGTTTTAATATTGGGAGAATCAAAGAATTTTCAGGCTGTAAAGCCGCAATTTTTTGTCCAGGTCGCGAAAATCGGGGAATTCGGCGCGGATCAGGGCTTTGAAATCGGGACCGTGATTGCGGACCTTGAGGTGGGCCAGCTCATGATAGACCACGAAGGCGACCGGTTCGTCGGGCAGGGCCTGCAGCCAGGTGTTCAGGCAGATCTTCCCTTTTGGATTGCAGCTCCCCCACTTGCTTTTCATCTTGCGGAAACCGATTCCCGAGGGCTTCATCGCCAGAACCCCGGCATAGCGCCCGATCAAGTCCCGCACCAAGTTTAAAAATTCCTCGTTCGAACGGCAAACGAGCTCCAATGCTTCGGCTAGAAGATGCTGCCGCCGGAACAATTCGTGCTTTTTCAATATCCACTGCTTGTGCCGGTTCATGATCGGCAGCGGATCAAGGTTGCGGGGCAGGACGATTTGCAGGCGGCCGCTGCGGAAAGCGATGCGCACGCCCCGGCCCCGGTTGCGGCGCAGCACCTGGCAGGCGATGCCGCTGAAATCGATTGTTTCCATAATCCCTTACCGTTGAGGGGGTCTAATTCAACTCGTAGGAGCCGCCATAGCGGACGATCTCCACCTGGGGGATGCCGAATTGCAGAAGTTCTTTTTGCAGGTTCAATAGGGCCGGTTCCTCGCCATGAACAAGGAATATTTTTTTCAAGCGTTTCCAGTCATGGCGCGAGAGCCACTCGATAGTCTCGGCGTAATCGGCATGTCCGGAAAAGGCGTTCAAGGTGGCAATCTCGGCTTTGACTTTGTAATTCCGCCCAAAGATCCTTATCTCCGGAGCCCGCTCAACCAGCCGCCGACCCAGGGTGTGCTCGGCCATGAAGCCGACGATGGCGATGATATTGTCCGGATTTTCAATGCGGCGGATCAGGTGGTGCAGGATGCGTCCCGATTCGGCCATGCCGCTGGCCGAGATGATGATGGCCGGACCGTCGAAGGCGTTGATCTCCTTGGATTCGGCCGTGGAAACCACGTAGCGGATGTTGTCGAAGCCGAAAGGATCGACGTTGGCTCCGGTGAAACGGCTCATGGTCTCCTCGTCAAAGCATTCGGGATGGATCTTGAAAATGGCGGTAGCGTTGACCGCCATGGGCGAATCGATAAAGATGGGCAGGATGGGGATCTTCCCTTCCTGCTGCAGGACATGGATCAGGTAGATCAGCTCCTGGGTGCGCTCGATGGTGAAGGCGGGGATGATGATCTTGCCGCGTCGGGAATGGGCCTTGCGGATGATCTCGCCCAATTCTTCTCCGGCCAGGCCGATTGACTTGTGCAGCCGGTTGCCATAAGTCCCTTCCAAAACCAGGTAATCCATGGCAGGCATGATCTCGGGATCGCGGATGATCGGCAGGCCGCGGCGGCCGAGATCGCCGCTGAAACCAACGCGCAGGCCCTCCTGGATGGTCAGGTGCACCGTGGCCGCGCCCAGGATGTGTCCGGCATCGAAAAATTCGGCTTCCACTCCGTCCAGGGGCTTGAATTTGCGGTGGTAGTTGCTGGTAACGAAATTGCCCATGACGGCGACGGCTTCTTCGGCGCTGTACAGGGGCTGGTAAACCGTCAATTTTCTTTTAGGGTGCTTGGCCGACTTTTCCTGGAGGATCTCAAAATCCTTTTGCTGGATATAGGCACTGTCCAGCAGGATGATCTGGGTAACATCGCGGCTGGCGGAAGTGGAATGGATGTTGCCGGTGAAACCCTTCTGGAGCATGATCGGCAGGGCGCCGGAATGATCGAAATGGGCGTGGGTCAGGATGACGGCACGCACCGCCTTGGGGTCGAACGGCATTTCCCTGTTTTTCTGATAGGATTCAGCGCGGCGGCCCTGGAACATGCCGCAGTCGATCTGCAGCAGCCGGCCGTCAATATCCAGGAAATGCTTGGAACCAGTTACTTCAGCGCAGGCGCCGTGAGAAAAGAGTTTTATAGCCATTTTTTCTTATACAATTTTTTACAGGAGATTGCAAGCTAAAAACGCGAACTACTCTGCCGCCTGACCGATAAGCAATATGAACCAGCGTTCGGGAGCCAGCCAGGCACGGAGCGCGCGATTGAATTCCTCCAGGCTGATTTTTTCCAGCCGTTCACTGAAATCACCGGCCAGGTGATAGGACAGTCCGCTGCCTTCCAGGAAGGCCAGGGTGGCGGCGCGGTGTTCACGGGTTTCATTCTCACGCCAAAAATCGGCCCGGGCGTAGGCTTTGGCCGCGGCCAGCTCCGCTTCACTACTGCCGGTATCGTGAACCGTCTGGATCAGTTGCATCAGTTCCGTCAGCGCCTGCGGACTACGGCGGTTGTCGGTTTGCAGATAAACACTGAGCAGCATCGCCTCCCGATTAGGCTTCAATTCGGCGTTCAGGCCATAGGCCAGGTCGCCGCGGCTGCGCAGGGACCATAAGCGGCTGCCGATGCCTTTGCCCAGCCAGGTTTCCAGCAGGGCGGCCATAAGGAAATGATCTGCTGTTGCTTCGGGCAGCAGCACGGATAGAGAAACGTGGGCCTGGGCCGCCTGGCGCTCAAGCGTCAGCCGCTGCCCTTGAAGCTGGCGCAGGCCTACCGGGGTAAACGGCAGCCGCGGCCCCGCGGGGATTACGCCGAGATGGCGGGCCAGGATCGGTTTGATGATATCCGCATCCAGGTCGCTGATGACCACCGCCGTCATATTGCCGGCTACGTAATGGCTGCGGAAAAAGGCCTGGATATCCTTTTTGCCGATCTCAGCCAGCGAAGTTTCATTGCCAAAGCGCGCCGCGCCATAAGCGCTGTTTGCAAAAAAAGTCCTGGCCAGGGTCAGGCGCATCAAACTGGTCGGGTCATCCATCTCCCTTTTTTGCAGGTGCAGCATCAGTTCCTTGACCGCAGCGATGCGCATGTCGGAGAAAAGGGGTTGAACCAGGATGGCGCTGATGATGGCCAGGGTCGCATCCAGGTGCCGGCTCAACGAACGTACGGTGAGCAGCGTATAATCGCCGCCGACCGCCAAAGAAAACGACGAGCCGAAATCCATAAGTTGCTGAAGTTTTGACTGGTCGGGGATCTCCAGGCTCAAACGCGCTGTGAGATAGGCCAGGCCGCTGAGTCCTGGCGGATCGTCCCGGTCACCGCCCCGCATCAGCAGTTGGACGGAGGTTATAGCCGCGGCGTCATCTTTCTGCAAAATTACGGACAAGCCGTTTGCCAAGGCATAGGCTCCCGGCTCATGGCCCAACTTCCAGGGGATCTCTTGGGCAGCGATCCCGGCCGTTAGCGCCAACCACAACAGCAGCCAGGCCATGGAAAAGGAGAATTTTCTCATTTCTTTT